>FWWM01000050.1_pt1 | contig 366886 bp, 385 predicted proteins | sample 2228351 | NCBI WGS metagenome assembly FWWM01 (sample SAMEA103939774, study PRJEB20133) | metagenome | reverse complement strand
AAAAGAACCGGCATCTGGCCCGCTCCATCGCCGACATGGGCTTCTTCGAGTTTCGGCGACAGTTGGAGTACAAGGCGGCGATGCGTGGTGGGCAGGTGGTGGTGGCAGATCGGTTCTGCCCAAGCCGCAAGACGTGCTCGGGTTGCGGGCTGGCGTTCATGGAAGCCATTTTGCTGCCAGTGCCCAGTTGGGAGATGTTTCATCCGGACCATAAAGCGATATTCTAGGACTTTCGGACTCCTGATATTGGCTGGGACATGATTGTCAACAAGAACATGTTCGTCGAGCGAATATTACCTGAGGCGACAGTCCGGACGCTGAGGGAAGAGGAAATGAACCACTATCGGGAGCCATTTAGGGAACCAGGCAGCCGTAAACCTGTCTGGCGTTGGCCCAACGAACTCCCCATCGAAGGAGAGCCCGCCGATGTGGTGGAGACTGTTGAAAGCTACAACCAATGGCTCCAGCAGACAGACTTACCGAAGCTGCTATTCTACGGTAATCCGGCTGTGCTTATCACAGCGCCGGTGTTGGAGTGGTGCAAGCAAAACTTGAAGCACTTGAAGACGGTGGACATCGGACGGGGGCTCCATTATCTGCAGGAGGACAATCCACATCTCATCGGCTCAGAGTTGGCTAAGTGGTACAAGAGTCTTTCCTGAGTCCAGAGCTTAACGGTAACGTCGCCTAACCAAGGCATGGAGCCGACGCGCTGAAGCGCACACCTCATGCGCAGCGTTAGACTTAGCAAATGACAACAATAAAAGAAGATAAAAGGTCTGGTGAAGATTCAAATCGATCCCCATACACTGGAACGTGCTGAGGAACGAGGCACAAATGAAGAATAGATCGAAGAGGTCATCAGAAGTGGCTTTTCGATACAAGCCAAGCATGGTCGATTAGCTAAGGCAAAGGTTTTCCCTTTTCATCAAACTCGGGGCAGAAAGTTCTATGAGCAAAAGCGTGTTGAGGTGATTTATGTGACTGAAGGAGATACGATTGTAACCATCACGGTGTATGTGTTTTATGGCAAATGGGTGCCCAAAGATGAAAATTTATTATGATGGAAAAGCGGATTTACTTTATATAAGGTTTGATGAAGGGAAACATCAAGTGGTAAATAAAAGGGTCACAGAAGATATTGTTTTGGATATTGAAGATGATGACAAAATCATTGGGATCGAGATCCTGGATGCTTCAAAGCATGTAAACCTTGGAGCCTTGCTACCCATTCACTATGACTTACAACGACGAGAGTCAGCCTAACTCCCGCTCTAGCCGACGCCGGGAAGCGCCGCAGTTTTTATCATCTTTGGGGCTGACTTTTCTCGTTATGTTTCATGGCGACTCTGTTGACCTCTACAAAAACAATACGCGCCGGCTGATGAAGGGCAGAATCTGGAGAGACAGTTAACATGGGGAAAACTATGGCGACCGCTATACACTGCGAGACGGCAGAGAAATTAAACTTCGCTTGTCACCAGAGCGCGTTCGCCTTTCTGCGAGAGTTGCGGATCGAAAACACCGACCACGATAGGCGGCTGGACGACGTATTCATCACCCTATCATCGAACCCTTCTTTCCTGAAGCCCAAATCCTGGCGGCTGGATCGGATCGCGCCGGAAGGGTCGATCTCGGTCAAGGACCGGGATGTCGAGCTGGAGGGGGGCTTTCTCCTCACCTTGGCCGATGCGGTGCGTGGCAACGTCACCATTACCGTCGAAAAGGACGGATTGGTTCTGGCGGAAGAGACGAAGCCAGTCGAATTGCTGGCCTATAACGAATGGGGCGGTGCCGGCTACATGCCCGAGTTGCTTGCTGCATTCTCCATGCCCAACGATCCGGCGGTGGATCGCGTGTTGCGCGCGCGAGTCTCATCTTGCGAAAAGCGGAAAAACCGGACGGCATCCTGCCTCGATTGCACCATGCTGTTCGCCTCCGCATTGGAGCAGGCCGGGCTCAACCCCATCATCGCCTTGCCTAAGGGCCATGCGGTGGTCGGCGTGTGGTTGCAGCCCGAAGAGCTCACGACCATCGTCATCGACGAAGCGGAAACCCTGAGAAAGCGCATTCAGCTCAAGGAGCTCGTTCTGATCGAGACGACCTACGTAACGTCGCATTCGCACCGCCATTTTCCAAGGCCGTCGCGGCCGCGGTGGAAGTGATTGCTCCGGATAACGACGACACCTTCAATGCGGCGATAGATATCCGCCGTGCCCGTGCCCATAGAATCGCTCCCCTGGGGCTGAAATCGGGCAAGCCTTCCGGACCCTTAGACAAGGGGGGGCGAACGCGTGGAGCTCACCTTTGAAGAGGTTCCGGCGTTACCGGACTTCGACGATGGCGTCGAGGAGGAGCAGCGGCCCGAAACGCCGGCCGGGCGTTTGGAGCGATGGCAGCGCAAGTTGTTGGATCTCTCCGCACGGAACCCGCTCCTCAATCACAAGTCCACGAAAACGAGTTTGCGTCTCATCTGTCCGGCCCCAGGACTGTTGGAAGACAAGCTGGCCGAGGGAGCCCGGATCTCGATCCAGCCGGTGCCGCGACCCACGACTCAAGGACAGGACGAAGAGCTTCATCGGCAGCGTACCGGCGAGGTGATCACGGAGGAATACGCCCGGGATGCGATCGAGAAGAGGCAAGTCCTGGTCAATTTGCCGCACGAGGAGCTCTCCCGTCGAGCAGTCGATATCTACAGAAAGGCGCAAACTGCCCTTCAGGAAGGTGGCGCGAATACGCTCTATTTGGCTCTCGGCTTCCTGCTGTGGAAACGTGATGAAAAGGACCAGCGCCGTTTCCGCGCGCCGCTCATCCTTTTGCCCGTGACCTTGGAACGTAAATCCGTTCGCAGCGGAATCCGTATGCTCGCCCACGACGACGAGCCGCGCTTCAACACGACCCTGTTGGAGATGCTGCGAAAGGACTTCCAGATCGATATCCGCGGTCTGGACGGGAAACTGCCGACGGATCACAGCGGTATCTAAGTGAGCTGGGTTTGGATCACGGTGCGAAGGCGGTGAAGGACGCGCCGGGGTTCGAAGTCGTCGAGGATGGGGTGCTGGGCCATTTTTCGTTCGCCAAATATCTCATGTGGAAGGATCTGGTCGACCGCACCCCGATGCGCTGCGAAAGAACGCAATCGTCAAGCACCTCCTCGATACGCCGCGCGAACCTTATTCCAGCGATATCGCCTTTGTGGACGGCGCCGACGTCGATCGGCACTTCAATCCATCCGATTTGCTGACCGAAAAGCTTTTTCGCCCGCCGCCGGGTGATCAAGGATATGAAGGCAGGCGGGGCACTGGGGGTGCCGGATCCGATTCGCGACGCGCCGACGCTGAAGCGGCTGCGCGTGGAAGGGGAAGCCATCGACCGCCTCGACAAATTGCTTTCGGGCTTCAAGGACTGGCAAGGACATAGGACAAGTCCCGATGTGGCACTCGCCTTGCAGATGCTAGGGCAGCGGGCGCGGATTGCGGTCGACCGGTTGGCTGACGATCCGTCAACGCTGGTGGAAGTTCGCAGCAAGGTCCGAACCTTGATGCAGGACGGCAACGATTTGCTGGCCCCTGGGGCTGCGGTTGGCCGCGCGGCACAGGAGTTTTTAGCGGCCAGCAAGGAGCTGAAAGACGCATGCGCGAGGTTCGAAGCCATCGCCGGACGGTCGGTGAGGGAGCATTTCGCCAAAACGGGCAGGGCGCTGGACGCCATTCGCGAGACAGCGGACAGTATCGCGGCGCGCCATGCCGAATTGCGCGAATGGTGTGGTTGGCGTCGCCGCCAAGCGGAGGCACTGGATCTGGAATTGGGGCCGCTGGTGGACGCGATCGAGAAGGGCCGCGTCCCGACCGAAGAGATCGAAGCGACCTTTGAGGCCGCATATTGCACCTGGTGGTCGGGTGCAGTGATCGGGGAAGATGAGGTCTTGCGAACCTTCTCGACACCCGAGCACGTCGCGACGATCGAGAAATTCCGCGAGATCGACAGTCAATTCCAGGGTCTCACGGCAGCGTATATCTCTGCGAAGTTGACAGGCAATCTTCCGGACGCCGATGACCGTTAGGCGAAGTTCATCCTAGGGCGTTCTGCGGCGTGAGATGCAAAAGAAAAGGCAACACAAGCCGATCCGGCAGCTGATCCGGGAGATCCCCGACGTTCTGACAGAGTTGGCTCCTTGTCTCATGATGTCCCCGCTTTCCGTCGCCCAGTATCTGCCGGCGGACCAGGCGTTGTTCGATGTCGTGATCTTCGACGAGGCATCGCAGATCACCGTCTGGGACGCGGTCGGTTCCCTAGCGCGCGGACGTCAGGCGATCGTCGCTGGCGATCCCAAGCAAATGTCGCCCACGAATTGCTTCTCCCGTGCCGACGACGATCCAGATGGCGAAGTGGATACGGAAGGGGATTTGGAGAGCATTCTGGATGAGATGTTGGGGGCGAGCATCCCCCAGAGGATTCTCAACCTGCATTATCGGTCGCGCAGGGAAAGCCTGATCGCGTTCTCCAACAGCCGGTACTATGGCAATGAGCTCATCACTTTCCCTGCGCCCATACACCCTGATCAAGGCGTTCGCCTGATCCGCCCCGACGGCTTTTACGCACGTGGTAAAGCGCGCCATAATGAAGGCGAAGCAAGGGCGGTTGTTGCGGAAATTTTGCGAAGAGTCACCCACGAGGACACCGCGGTGCGGAATCGGTCCATCGGCGTCGTGACCTTCAATTCCGAACAGCAGTCCTGGGCATTCTCCGCTGAGAGCACGCTGGAGCCGGTGTTCGTGAAAAACCTGGAGACCGTGCAGGGAGACGAACGGGACGTGATCTTGTTCAGCATCACTTACGGCCCGGATCAGGGTGGTCACGTCACCATGAATTTCGGCCCGCTCAATCGGGAAGGAGGAGAGCGCTGCCTAAATGTGGCTATGGCGCGGGCACGCTCCGAAATGCTCGTCTTTTCCACGCTCAGTCCGGATCGCATTGATCTTTCGCGGACGCAGGCTCGGGCAGTCGCCGACTTGAAGCATTTCCTGGAATATGCCGAACGCGGTCCATCAGCACTCGGAGCGGAAGTCTATGGCTCGATCGGGATTTTGAGTCCCCGTTTGAATCCGCCCTCGCGCGGGCGCTGCGCGACAAGAGCTGGGACGTCCACCCCCAAGTCGGCGTATCCGCCTATCGAATCGATCTGGGCATCGTCCATCCGGATGAGCCGGGTATCTACCTCGCCGGGATCGAGTGCGACGGCGCCATGTACCATAGCTCCGCTTTCGCACGGGAGCGCGACAAGATTCGCCAATCGGTGCTGGAAGGACTCGGCTGGAGCTTGTGCCGCGTGTGGTCGGTGGATTGGTGGACCCATCGCGCCAAGGCCTTAGACGCCCTTCATGAGGCATTGAAAGCCCACCGGGAAGCGGACCGGAAAAAGCGTGAAGAAGCGTCTCAGGCGATGGGGGCAAACGTTGCGGATTCATCTTCTCACCCGGGTTATGCCGATGGCCCCGACGAAGAGATAGCCACACCGATTTGCTCGACTGAGGTGACAGTTGACGGGACGGACGCATCAGGTCCGGATTTCGAGCCGCGGGAAAGCTATATGGCCGCTCATTTGGCGAAGCCGGAACCTTCGGCTGGCGAGGTGCCATCAAGCAGAATGTCGGAGCCCCCCGCTGATCTCTTCAGCAACAACGAACACAGCTACGTGGTAGCCTACCTCGACGGAGGGAATGATAGGGCCGATCCGGACATGTTCTACTCCGAGGAGTACAAACCTCGGCTGTCGGCCATGATCGATCACGTCATCGATATGGAAGGACCGATCCATGAAGATGTGTTGGTCCGGCGGATCGCGCGCTATCATGGATTTCAGCGCGCCGGTCGTCAAATCCGCGAAATTGTCATTGACATAGCGAAACGCCGTCAGGGCCGAACAGAGGAAGATGTCGGCTTGTGTTTCTGGCGCAAGGGCAAGGTTGAAGATCGTCTCACGCCAGCCCGTTATGCGGGCCGTGACGATGAATTGCGGAAAGCGGAATATATCTGTAAGGAGGCAATCCGCGCGATTAAAGACTTGCTGTTCCTGAGTGACGACCCCGTCGAGATAGCCCGTCATATTGGCATTGCACGATTAAGTCAGAGCGCTCGCGATCGGTTAAGCAAGGCGCTGACAGCGTACACAAGGCCGTAAACGCGGACGCATTTTTCGTTCGCTGCGCTCACTACAAATGCGCCGGTTACGGCTGGCGTTATGTTTCAAGGAGAGGTGGTGCGTAAGCCACTAATATTCACAATTTGCTTATTGCCAACGGTCGCTTACGCAAACGTAGTTTGGCCAGCTCTATATTTAGAAACTCGTCATGGGGGGCAATCGGCATCGGCCTATTGGTCAAGTTATTGTTTAATTTGTTGTGTCTCGGATGATTGACGACACGTTTATGAAACAAGGGTGGGGGTGACCTTTGCCAATTTTTCAGGGCTTGCAGCGGTTCACAAGGAGAGGCAATTGTACTTCTGGGAGAACCTGTTCACTTTCCGCTGGCAATCGATCCCGAATCCGGCGAGAGGGGAGGTTGCAGCGCCTGAAACGGGCCGATCCGGCTCCCCGTCACAGTGTTATACTTGATTGACTCTCAGCCAGAGACAAGAGCATATCTCATGAGCGCGGTTTTGGAGAAGCGGGTCGATACCCTGGAATACTACATGAAGGAGTTGGCGTATCAGTCCATGCGCACGGAGATGGAACTGGCGCGCCTTAGCCAGGAGATGCGGGACTTCAAGGAGGAAATGCGGGACTTCAAGCAGGAAATGCGCCGCGACCGCAAGGAGATCAACCGGCGCTGGGGGGAGTTGGCCAACAAGATGGACACCCTGGTGGAGGACATCTTCGTCCCCGGCCTGCCGGAGATCGCCCGCCGCCATTTTGGCTGTGAGGACTTCTCCGTGCGCCGCTACCGCAAAGTGCCTGGTGAGCCTTCAAAGCGCCGCCAGTTCGATATCATCGCCGTCTGTGGAGAGCGGGTGATCGTGGTGGAGGTCAAGTCCACCCCCGGAGACTCCTACGTGGAACAATTCGCCGCATTTGTCCGCTCCGGTGAATTCTTTGCCTTCTTTCCCGAATACCGAGGTAAAACCTCATCCCGGTGTTTGCCGCCCTTTATCTTCCGGAGGAGACCGTCGAGCGCCTCACGGCCCTTAAGATCTATGCCCTGAGCATGGGCGACGAGCACCTGGAACTGCGCAACGCTGACCGCCTCGCCCCGCCTTCGGCCTGAATCTTTCGGAACCTTCCTGGGTTCGCGTGCAGGGGACCCGCAATTTCTTCCAAGCTTCGTAGCCCGAATGAAGCGCAGCGTAATCCGGGAAGCCCCGAAGGTAGAAGTCCCGCTACATTCCGGCATGCAAAGCTACGTTCTTAATTCACATTTTAATCTTCTCTACCGAGCCGATGCGCAAAAGCACGAAGGGTGGCGGAAATGGTGTTGCGTATAGGCGGCTGTCATTTCCTGGATAAGCTCTGCCGGATCCTGCGCGTAGATCAGTCGCGCCCCGCTATCCTTTTTGAAACCGGCGACGATCTCGGGAATTTGTTCGGTGATGCCGCCGGTGCCTTCCAGAATCCCGATGAGCTTGCCCTCGTCATAGGCGATGGCGAATTCCCCTAGGGTTCCGGAGCGTCCTCCCAGGATCACCACCATGTCGCTGGAGCGGATATTGGTCACTTCCCTTCCCATCAGACCGCTGCCGGTATAGATGATCACGTCGTAGACATCCGCCTGAGAACGGTATTTTATAGATGCTCGTCCAGGCTGAGGGCGGGCACGAGCGTTTGTCCATATTTACGTTTCTGGTTCCAGAAAAACGGCCTAAGCCACAGAGGGTATCGGTTCAGGGGTTTGGGATGGATACGCATGGCATGGTCCTCAATTGAGCCTTGTTAGGCTTACGTTAGCACCTTAGCGCGGGTCAAGAAAGCCCGGATCGCTCTGCCAGAACGGGGTTGCATAGGGGCGACGCATGCACGGTCGGCACCACGGGCAGCTTCGGCCAAGGCTTGGTTCTGGGTCGAAGAAGCGACATGGCCGTGCACCGCCAACCGGGTCAAAAATGCCTCCGAGCTCCCAGGGATGACGCCTGCGCAGGCGGTAGTGTTTTGCCCGCATCCGACCGCGCACTGCTTGAGAACCACGCTGATCCGGCATACACTTTAACCACCGTGCAGGGTAAAATCTCTTGCATTGTTTCAAGGAGGGCCAGATGCAAAACAGGCGCGATCCGTCCCTGCTGTCTTCCGACCCAGACTCGAAGCGCGAGGCAGAATCGAGCGATGTTCCAGGACCCGCTGGAATTCCCCCTGACCTTGCCGCGGGGGAAGAGATTCCCGCGCGGCCGGTGGATCCGACCCGCTATGGGGATTGGGAAAAGAACGGCCGGTGCATAGATTTTTAAGCATGGATTTTCGGCCTTCTCGTCCCCTATCTCCCCATCTACAGGTTTACCGCCTGCCGCTCACCGCCTGGTTGTCGATCAGCCACCGCATCAGTGGGGTAATCTTGAGCTTCGGGCTGGTGGCTGTGGTCGGAGTGCTGTTTGCAGCAGCGCAAAGTCCACCCTGCTACGAGGCAATCCATGGGTTTCTGGCTGGCTGGACCGGGCAAGCGTTACTCCTGATCTGGCTATTGGCCTTGTTCGTCCACTTCTGCCACGGCATTCGCCACCTGATTTGGGATCTTGGCTACGGCTTTCAGCGCGCCGCCCTGACCCGCCACAGCTGGTGGGAACTGGGGGCGGCTGCCGCGCTGACCCTGCTGGCTTGGCTGACGATGCTGAGTTAACGGGATGAATTTCAGAACGCCTCTAGGCACAGCCCGCGGCTTGGGGACGGCCAAAATGGGCACCGCTGATTGGTGGATGCAGCGGGTGACCGCGGTGGCCCTGATTCCGTTGTCGTTATGGTTGGTCTGGTTTCTGAGCCGGCTGCTTGAGCTTTCCCACGCTGAAATGGTGGCCTGGCTGGCCAGACCCGGAAATACCATCTTGCTGCTGGCTTATCTTTGGGCGGCGTTTTACCACGCCATGCTCGGTCTTACGGTGGTCATCGAGGATTACGTCCATACCCAATGGTTGCGGACCACCAGTTTGCTGGTTCTGCAACTGGCCTTGGCTTTGCTGGCTTTGACTGCAGCCTTCGCCGGATTGCGCATCATGTTTGCGGTTTGAGGAAACATGCCTAAAGCTTATCCGATCATCCCCCACACCTACGATGCGGTCATCGTGGGTGCCGGCGGTGCGGGTTTGCGCGCCACCCTGGGGATAGCGGCGCGCGGTCTTAAGACCGCCTGTTTGACCAAAGTTTTTCCTACCCGCAGCCACACCGTGGCAGCCCAGGGGGGAATCAGCGCCGCCCTAGGCAACATGGGCGAGGACGACTGGCGTTGGCACATGTACGATACGGTCAAAGGATCAGACTGGCTCGGCGACCAGGACGCCATCGAATACATGTGCCGCGAGGCCATCCCGGCGATCATCGAGCTGGAACATTACGGCGTTCCGTTTTCGCGCACCCCTAGCGGTAAGATCTACCAGCGTCCTTTCGGCGGTATGACCACCCACTTTGGCAAGGGCGAGGCCCAGCGCACCTGCGCTGCCGCCGACCGGACCGGTCACGCCATTTTGCATGCCCTATACCAACAATCCTTAAAGCACCAGGCTGAGTTTTTCATCGAGTACTTCGCCCTGGATCTGGTCCTGGACGATCAGGAAGTTTGCCGAGGCGTGCTGGCCTGGGGTCTGGAAGATGGCAGCCTGCATCTGTTCCGCGCCCACATGACGGTGCTCGCCACCGGCGGTTACGGGCGGGCGTATTTCTCCTGTACCTCGGCCCACACCTGCACCGGCGACGGCAACGCCATGGTACTGCGCGCAGGGCTTCCGCTCCAGGACATGGAATTCGTCCAGTTTCACCCCACCGGGATCTACGGCTCAGGTTGTCTGATCACCGAAGGCGCCCGCGGGGAAGGAGGATATCTGACCAATGCCAAAGGCGAGCGCTTCATGGAGCGCTATGCCCCTAAGGCCAAGGATCTGGCTTCCCGCGATGTGGTCAGCCGGGCGATGACCCTGGAGATCCGCGAGGGTCGCGGCGTGGGCCCGCACAAGGATCATCTGCACCTGCACCTGGAACACTTAGATCCCAAGCTCATCCACGAGCGCCTGCCGGGGATCGCCGAAACCGCCCGCATCTTTGCCGGGGTGGACTTGACCAAAGAACCGATTCCGGTGATCCCGACGGTGCACTACAACATGGGCGGCATTCCCACCAATATCGATGGGGAGGTAGTCACCCTGAAAGACGGTGATCCGGAAACTCCGGTGCCGGGACTGATGGCCATAGGAGAGGCAGCCTGTGTGTCGGTCCATGGCGCCAACCGGCTGGGTTCCAATTCGCTGCTGGACATCGTGGTGTTCGGTCGCGCGGCGGCGATCCGCTGTGCCGAACTGGTGAAACCCCGCCGTCCCCATAAGCCGCTGCCGCCAGATTATCTGGATCCCTTGCTAGCGCGTTTCGACCGGCTCCGACAGGCCAAAGGCCGCTTGAAAGTGGCTGAAGTGCGCGAGAGGATGCAGCGCTGCATGCAGAACCATGCTGGCGTGTTCCGCTCCGGTGAGGTGCTTAAGCAAGGCCTAGATCAGCTCGAGCAGATCATCGAATCGTTTGCCGAGGTCGGAATTGCCGATCGCTCCTTGATCTGGAATGCCGATCTCCTCGAAGCGTTGGAGCTTAAGAACCTGCTCGTCCAGGCTCAGGCCACGCTCGCCTCCGCGCTCAACCGTACTGAAAGCCGAGGCGCCCATGCGCGCGAGGACTATCCCCGGCGCGACGACGCGAACTGGCTCAAGCATACGCTGATCTGGCTGGACCCGCCAGGGTACCGGATCGCCTATCGCCCGGTACATCTGCAGCCGTTGACGGGTGAAGTCAAATCCATTCCACCGCAGCCAAGAGTGTATTGACATGGTGCAGCTGCGTCTTTCGCCAAAGTCCAGGATCCAGCCTGGAAAAATCTGGCCCGCCCCGGAAGGGGCCGAGAAGGTCGTCACGCTCAAGGTCTACCGCTGGGATCCGGAATCTGGAGCCAATCCGCGTCTGGATACCTTCCACCTGGACCAAAAGCGATGCGGGGTGATGGTCCTGGATGCCCTGATCAAAATCAAAAACGAGGTCGACACCACCCTAGCTTTCCGCCGCTCCTGCCGGGAAGGGGTGTGCGGATCGTGCGCCATGAACATCAACGGCAAAAATACCCTGGCCTGTACCAAGCCGATCGCCGATTTGGGAGATACCATCGCTATTTATCCTCTGCCGCACCAGGAGGTGATCAAGGACTTGGTCATCGATCAGACCCAGTTCTTTGCCCAGTACGCCTCGATCCGACCTTGGCTTATGACCCTGACCCCTCCGCCTGACCGCGAGCGCCTCCAAAGCCCGGCGGAGCGGGCTAGGTTAGATGGCCTCTACGAATGCATCCTGTGCGCCTGCTGTTCCACCGCCTGTCCTAGCTACTGGTGGAACAGCGACCGTTTCCTGGGGCCGGCCGTGCTCCTCCAGGCCTATCGCTGGATCGCCGACAGCCGCGACGAGATGACCGGCGAGCGCCTGGACGAGCTGGAAGACCCGTTCAGACTCTATCGCTGCCACACCATCACCAATTGCACCGACGTTTGTCCCAAGGACCTCAATCCGGCCAAAGCCATCGCCGAGATCAAAAAGCTGCTTCTGGCACGGCGGCAGTGACAGATTTGGATCCCAAGCGCTGGCTGGACGCTTACGGCGATCTTTTGTTCCGCTATGCCTTGGCGCGGGTAGGGGATACTGCTCTGGCCGAGGATCTGGTCCAGGAAACCCTGCTCGCCGCCTGGCGCGGGCGCGCCTCGTTCGCTGGCCAGGCCAGCGAAAGCACCTGGCTGATAGGTATCCTCAAGCACAAGATCGCCGATCACTTCCGTCAAATTGCCCCTCACTCTTTGGAGGATCTGGGGCTGGATTTGGACCGCTACTTCGACGACCGGGGTGGTTGGCGGGAGGGTCCCAAAGACTTGAGCGAACCGGAAAGGAACCTCGAGCTGGAACAGCTTAAGACAGCGCTGCGCGGCTGCATTGAAAAGCTTCCGCCCCGCTTCCGTCACCTGTTTTATCTGCGCAAAGTGGAAGGGTTGAGCGCGGAAGAAATCTGTCACCAATTGCCCGCTTCTTCGACTAACAACGTATGGGTGATGCTGTCGAGGATGCGGTTCAAGCTGCGCCAGTGTCTAGAACAGGCTGGTTTCGGCAGGACCTGTAGGGGAAACTGATGTTGTCATGCAAGCAAGCGGTGGAATTGGTCTCCAAAGCCTTGGATACGCCCCTAACCTGGCGCGAGCGGACGGCATTGAGGCTGCATCTTTGGCTGTGTGCCATGTGCCGCCGGTATGCGGGGCAGCTGCGCCTGCTCGAGCGCCTGTGCGCCTCCTTGCATCCTGAAGACTTTCTGCCCGACCGTAGCCTCTCTCCAGAGGCGCGCCAACGTATCCTGGAACAGCTGCGCCATGAGCGTTGATCTGGGCAGACTGCGCTGGCGCTGCCGGCGGGGGATGAAAGAGCTGGACATTATTCTGGAACGTTATCTAGAGCGGGGCTATTTCCAAGCCGATCTGGCCGAACAGGCTGCTTTTGCCTGCCTGCTTGCGGCCTCTGATCCTGAGCTTTTGGCCTGGTTGGTTTACGGCCGCCCCTGTCCCGATCCGGGCCTTAAGGGTATCGTCGCACAGGTTCGCGCCCATGGTGGCTGACTTAAAGCGCAGCGCTGCGGGGGGAACCCTAAGCTTGAGCCTTACGGGCTCGAAGCTGCAGCGCTGGTTTTTGGCAGTCGGTCACGGGCTGGCGCTGATTGCGGTAGGCTTGAGCGCCATGCCGACCTGGGGTAAGCTGCCAGCTTGCGCAGCGCTGACCGTCAGTTCTGTTCGCGCTTGGCGCAGCGCCCGGCCGCCGCTGGCTCAGATCCTCTACGATGGCGAACGCTGGACCCTGGTGGATTTAGACCAGCAGGTCTGGCACGGCGAGCTGTTAGGTTCTACCTGGTGCAGCCGCTGGCTGACCCTGCTCCATTTTCGCCTCCAAAGCCGTCGTTTCCTGGCGGTTCCGATCTGGCGCGACAGCCTGCTTCAAGACGACTGGCGCCGCCTCCAGGGAGTGCTGCGCTGGCAGGTGCGATTCCAGCGCTGAAGGTCTTGCGGCCGGTCCAGGTCCCATTGCAGGGGAAGTTCCAAGGATTTGAGGCCTAAGGTCTCAATCCGGCGCCTGGTTTCCGCCAGCACCTTGGTGCTTCCCCAGGGCATGTCCAGGAACAGTTCCGGCTGCGGTCGCCGCAGCCCCATCAGCACGTAACCGCCATCCTCGGCAGGCCCCAGCACCACGTCGAAACCCTCTGCCAGCGCTTTGAGCGCGGTATGGAAATCGTTTAGGGTAAGCGATGGGCAGTCGCAGCCTATTGCCAATGCTGCTTGTGATGCAGTTAGGGTAGTTTGGAATGCCTTGAGCATCCTATCTCCCAAGTCCGCCCCTGATTGAGGGTAGAGCCCTACGCCGTAGCGCCGCCTAAGGGCGGAGAAGAAGGGATGGCTGGGATCGGGATGGCAGTAAAGACGGGGCGGTGCCAGCCGAGCCGAAGCCAACTTGGCCACCAGGGTATGGGCCAGGCGGGCGTGCAGGGCGGCAGCCTGGGCGGGGGTCAGCACTTCCAGCAGGCGGGTCTTGACCTCTCCCGGAAGCGGGGCTTTGCAGAATATCAACACCGCGGCATCGGGAAAGCTGAAGTCAGCCCTCACCCAAACCTCCCCTGTTGATACAGCCGGGCCAGCCGGTTGGGATCGGCGCCGAGGAAATACTGAAGCCTCAGCCACCACATCAGCAAAATGGTTCGGGTCACGCCGAAATTTTCCCAGCGCCGCGCCGAACTGACTACTTTGGCCTTCAGGCAAGCAGGCGGCCCCTGAGACTTTAGGCGACGGCAGATTTCGATGTCTTCCATCAAAGGCTGCTCCGGAAATCCGCCTGCCTGCCAGAAGGCCTTGCGGGTAACGAAGATCGCCTGATCGCCGGTGGCGATCGAGGTCATCCGCGAGCGCAGGTTCATCAGCGCCGCTATCAACGGCAATAGCCAGTGACGGCCGGCCAAGCATACGTCGAATCGGCCCCAGCAGTATCCCTTCGCCAAAGCCTGCTCGATTTCGGCCAGCGCTCGAGGCGGCAACCAGGTATCGGCGTGGAGGAAGATCAGCACCTTGCCGCAAGCGTCCCGGGCACCGGTGTTCATTTGCACCGCTCTGCCACGAGGGGAGGATAGGACCCGATCCACCCATGGGCGGGCGAGGTCTTGAGTACCATCGTCGCTGCCGCCATCTACCACCAAGATTTCCGCTTGCTCCCGCAGCGGCTTGAGGGCTTTCAGGCAGGCTTCGATCCCGGCCGCCTCCTGGTAGGTGGGGATGATGATAGAAAACGGTTTTGGGATTTTCGAACTCCTTCAGCAGCAACAGCTCTCAGAACTTCCCCCGCAGCTTGCCCCGCCTTTGGTCTGGGCTGGTGAGCGCAGCGTCCCAGGCGGGGCGCACCAGGGCTTGCCTGCGCCGATCTTAGCTGGGGCGATGCCGATAAAGTTTTCCTTCAGCGGGCCTTCGGTGAGAAAGCGAAAAGTCCGCTCGCACACCGCCATCCGCTGACCGCGGCAATACACGTGGCCCTCCTCGTCGTAGACCTTCTCAAACGGTCCCTTGTAGATCACCGCGTGGCCGTAATCGATGCACTCGCTGCCTTGCGGTTTGACTGCAGTGACGGTGACGGCGCGAAACTCGATTCCGTCCACTACCCGCCAAGGTCTATCCGCCCACTTGTCCAGTTTGACCGCGGCGAAACCGGCGTCCACGAATCCCTGGAGGAAGGCATGCTCCTGCATGGCGCCGGCGATGCAGCCGCTCCACAAGTTGGGGTCTTGTTTTAATTCTTCCGGCACCGGCTCATCTGAGACGATGTCGGAGATGGCGATGCGCCCGCCCGGTCTGACTACCCGGAAGATTTCCCGAAACAACTGGCGTTTGTCGCTGTCATCTACCAGGTTCAGGACGCAGTTGGAGATCACCAGGTCTACCGAGTGGTCGGCAATCAACGGGCGCTCCTGTTTCTGCTTCGCCTGCCAGGCTTTGAGGGCGAGCAGGTCCTCGTGGCTAGTCACTGGGTGTTCGGCCAGCCAGCGGTCGGTAGCTTCCACGTCCAGGGCCAGGTCCTGGATCAACCCTTTGACGAAGCTTACTCGATCGCCGCCCAATTTCTGGGCCATCTCGGCCTGGTACTTGCGCGCCAAGGCGAGCATGGCCTCGTTCATGTCCACGCCGATCACTCGACCCTTCGGACCGACCAGCTGCGCGGCCAGGTAGCAGAGCTTACCTGAACCCGAGCCCAGGTCCAGTACGGTATCTCCCGGACGCACGTAACGCGAGGGATCGCCGCAGCCATAGTCCTTGTCGATGATTTCCTGGGGCAAAAGCCGCACCAGCTCGTGGTCGTAGTCCACCGGACAACACAAATCCGCCTGGCGGCTGCGGGCGCCCTCGGCATAGCGGTTCAAAACGTGGGTTTCGACACTCATCAGGTTTTCTCCTTGTGGTTGGAAAGGTCAGTTTACCGTCAGTCGCAACTGGCGGGAAAACCTGACGGAAATTTTTTACCAGCAAGTAGAGATTGGCGCTGGCTAAAACCCAAGCCGTACCCCCACCTGCACTCCGCGTCCGGGTTCGGGGGCGATGGTGCGCAGGAACGAGGTGGAATTGCGCACAGGCTGGTTCAACAGATTGGTTCCCTGGGCGAATACGGTCAGTTGGGTGGGTTCACCTAGCCGAAGCCGGTATTCGCCGCCGAGGTTGAGCAGCACATAGCTCGGCGTAGGCGCTTCGTTTTGTCCAGGATGATCCTGGGATTCGGCGCGGGTCAGGCGCAGGAAGGCGTTGCCCGCGTCGCGGTGGAAGTTGAATTCAAACCCATAACGCCAAGGCGGCATCCTCGGCACATCCCCGCCACTTCTGAACCTGCCCCGCGTATAGTCGCCAAACAGGATCAGGTCCAGGTCGCCGAGCGTGGAGGTAAATAAGGGAAAGTGAAACTGGGCTTCGAAGCCTTTGAAGGTAGCATCCTGTTGGGTGGCGGCGAATATCGGCAGATCCGACGCTGAATCGATCTCAGCGGTATTGCGAAACCAGATAAAGTCGTTGACCCAGTAGTGAAACAGATTGATTTCGGCGACCGCCCATGCGCTTTCGAAGCGGTAGCCCAGTTCCAGTTGGTTGGAATGTTCCATCTCCAGATCAGGGTTGCCCACGTCGAAGCTTTGGGTGGCGTTGTGGACGCCGAAGGAAAAAAGCTCCTGCACTTGGGGGGCGCGCTGGGTCGAGGTAAACGCCAGCGAGAGGCGATGGTGATCGTCAGCCTGCCAGGTAAGGCTGGCCGCGCCGCTGATGGGAAGATCGCGTCTTAGCTTTTGGCCAAAAGCTGCGGTTTGCTGGTGTTCCACCCGCGCGCCCAATTCATACCTCAACGGTCCATGTTCTACATGTTCGTTGATAAAAAAGGCGTAATTGTGGGTGTCGGTGCGCGGAACAAGCGCCTCCTCGCCGACTGCGGCCAGGTTACCGTGGCGGGACTGAAAACCGACGCTGCCGGTAAGCTGCCCCAGGGGGGCGTGCGTCAGTTCCAGGCGGCTCTCGTAGCTGCGCCTGGTCCAGAGGGTGCCGCGCTCGCCGGCTTCGATTTCTACATGGCGATAATCGTTGTGCCCGAATCCCAGGCGCAGTTCTTCTATCCCCGGCAGCGGGGAGAACCAGGCGGCGCGAAGGTCGTGACGGGTTTGTTTGAGATCGATGGCGACCTTTTCCTCGTCGCGGGTGGGAACCCCGTAGGTGTTTTCCAGCCGGTTGACCGCGGCGCCGATAAATCCCGCCGCCCCGATCCACGCAGCCCCCGCACTGCCGCTGCGGGCATCGCCGTCGGTCCCAGCCAATATGCCGCTGCCGGTATCGAGATCGCCGTGTGCCCGACGCAACCCCTCCAGATGAAAGGCGAGAGGACCTAAGCCGGCGTCCAGGCGTGCAGAACCTGCGTGCTCGTCGGAAGTTGAGTCGTAACGATACTCGCCGCCACCTTCCACCGGTCGCGTGGGGTGCTGCTCGGGGATGCGATTATCCAGCACGTTCACCAATCCCCCCACGATGCCGCTGCCATAACGCAAAGCGGCCGGACCGTGCAACACTTCGATCCGCTCGGCGAAAAGCGGTTCCACGCCGATGGCGTGATCGGGGCTGATCTGGGAGAGGTCATTGATGCCCAGCGAATTTTGCAGCACCCGCACCCGGGGGCCGCTCTGGCCGCGAATCACCGGCAGGCCCACCCCCGGACCGAAGGATTGGTTGGTGAAACCGGGAAGGTGCTCTAAGGTTTCTCCCAGCGTGCGGCGCAGTTGGCGCTGGAAGACTTCGCGTTCCAACACCGTGCGACCGCTTCCCTGCTCCGGGGCGGCGGTGACCGTCAAGGGAGTCAGTTCGACAGCCTGCTGGGCGATGGCAGCGCTGGAAAAGAGCAACAGCGAAAGCAGCTTGGATGTGGGCATCTCGGACGCTCCATTATATTATGTTATATCGTAACATTATTTGCGCCAAAAAGGTCACAGATCAACGCTTTCCTACCAGGGTTTTGTGCCTAGCCTCAAATTAATAGGCGTTGAGGGGTCAACCAGCTACCTTTTGTCTGGCACAATGGGTGCATAAGCCGGCGATCTCGATTGCCTGCTGTTGGGGAAGAAAACCGGCCTGCTCGATTGCGCGCGTCAAGGTGGCCATGACCTCCGGGGCGGGCAGCTCTTCCACCTCGCCGCAGCGGCTGCAGATCAGCAAGAGCACCTGGTGGGGGCGATCGCTGCAGCGACAGCCGATGAACGCATTGAGGCTTCCCACCCGATGGATCAGACCCTGGGCGATGAGGAATTCCAAAACCCGGTAAACGGTGGCGGGTTTGGCGTGGGCCAGGGGTTTGATGCGGTCGAGCAGATCGTAGGCTTTGACCGCCCGGTGATCCTCCCAGATCAGCTCCAGGACCCTGCGCCGCAAGGGGGTCAGGCGCACGCCCCGTTCCCGGCAGAGCCGATCCGCCAAGCCCAGGGCTTTATGGATACAATGATCGTGATCGTGGGTGGATTTTTTCATTTGCATTATCCTATAACAAACCCGAGGCAGAAACACTTATGTCCGAAGCGGACGCTGCCCTGCTCGATTATCATCAGCGCACTAAGCATCACTTCCACCGCTATGCGGCAGGACCAGGATACTTGGACTGGGACAGCCAGCCTGAGCCGTTCCGGTTTTATCAAGGTGCACCGCGATTGCCATTGCCGCGGCGCGAGGCAAATCCCAAGGAGCCTCCCTATTTCGATGCCTTGTACGGGACAGTGCCTGCTGCCCAGGTCAGTATAGAAACGATCTCCGGGCTTTTCTTCCACAGCTTCGCCCTCTCGGCTTGGAAAGCGATTTCCGGATCGCGTTGGGCGCTGCGTTGCAATCCTTCCAGCGGCAATCTCCACCCTACCGAGGTGTACCTGCTGGCCGGCGCGGTGGCCGGGTTATCCAAGTTCCCAGCGCTGTATCATTACCAGCCTTATGATCACAGCTTGGAGATCCGCGGCGAGTTTTCAGGATTCGATTGGGCGAATTTTTCGGCGCCGCTGCCGGATTCCACCTTCTTGCTTGGTTTCACCTCCATCTATTGGCGCGAGAGTTGGAAGTACGGCGAGCGGGCGTTGCGCTATTGCTTGCTGGATTTGGGCCATGCCGTGGCGGCCCTGGCTTACAGCGCTGCGTGTCTCGGCTGGCGCTGCGCGCTCTTGCCAGAGGTGGCACCGGAGAAGTTGGCGCGGCTGCTTGGGGTTGACCGCCAGGCTGGACCTGAGGCCGAGCATCCCGACTGCCTGGTGGCAGTGTTTCCCGCAAGCGGGGTGGACTGGGACGCAGTGGCGGCATGGTATCTTAAAGAAGAAAAAGTCGCCGCGCTCGCCTCCCTAATCTGTCCACATCCCCCCAACCGTCTCAGCTCCTCCCACCGCCCCTGGCCGATCATCGGGGTGGCAGCAAAGGCTTTAACTTGTGATCGGATCGAAGTCATCCTGCCCGAGGTGCGCGAAATTCCCGCTATGCCGCCCAGGTCGATCGGGGCGCGCTGGCTGATCCGCCACCGCCGCAGCGTGCAGAAAATGGACCGGGTCACGGTGATGGCGCGGACGGGTTTTGTCAGGATCATCGAACGCCTGTGGCAAAGTGGGCTGCCGACAGCGGCTCTGGGAAGCAAGCCTGCCGTCCACCTGGGGTTCTACGTGCATCGGGTCGAGAGCCTGGCGCCTGGGCTGTATTTTCTCGCCCGCTCGCCGGAAGGATTGGAATTGTTCCAAAAGGTCACAACCGCTGCCTGGCGCTGGGAAAAAGCGGCCGGTTTTGCAGCGCAAGTGCCGTTTTATTTCCTAGAGCAGGGCGATGCCAGAGAGATCGCCAAGGCGGTGAGCTGCCATCAGGATATCGCCTCCGATAGCGCGTTTGCGGTTTCGATGCTGGCCGAGTTCAAGCCGCGCCTGGATCGGTCGGTGTGGGAGTACGTCCGCCTGCATATGGAGGCAGGAGCTTTGGGACAATTGCTGTATCTGGAAGCCGAGGCTGCGGGTCTGCGCGGCACTGGGATCGGCTGTTTTTTCGACGACCCGGTGCATAAGTTGTTCGGCCTTTCCGATGACAGCTTCCAGGTGCTGTATCATTTCACCGTGGGAGGCGGATTGGAAGACCCAAGGCTTGAGAATCTGGATGCCTACCATCATCTGTGAATTGTTCGTGTACGGATCGCTGCGCTCCGGGCGGCTCAGGCGGCGCCTGCTCGGGCGCGAGATAGAATCCATTCCGGCCTGGCTTGAAGGATTTGCCAGCTTGCCAGTGGCCGGCTCCCCGTATCTTGGGTTGGTGCGCTTGCCTGGAGGGTGGACCGAAGGAGAACTTCTGTTGAACCTCAATCGGCGCGATCTGCTGCGTTTGGATCGGTATGAAGGGCCACAGTACGAGCGTCGGCTGGTGTGGGTAGAAGCCCAGGGCAGAAGGCGCTGCGCCTTGGTGTATTGGTGGCGCGACAGGCGGCGGCTTAGGTTACGTTCATGTCGAGAAAGTGGACGCTTTGCGCCAGTTCGACGGCTTCCTTAAGCTGGGCCAGCGCCTTTTGGTAAGGCTCGAAACGTTGAACTAGCTGTCCTGGGCGCTCATCGTGGGTTTTTAGAGGATCTATTGAGCGCTCCACCGCAACTGCTTCCCTGGCCGGCAGCGCAGGCGTAGCAATGCTCGGCGACGGCGATGGGAGCGCCGCTCAAGGCATCGGGGTCAAGGTCGCGCAAATGCTTTCTGCGGCCACCTTGAGGGAGATGGAGCATTTGGTTGAAATCGCAGTCGTACACATAGCCCCGCCAGTCCACGCTCAGGGTGGTGCGGCACATGAGTCCTTGCAGATTGGCCGGATTGAAGCTGGCGCGCAAAAGCGCCAGGTATTCGTCCAGCCGACCTTCCCGGCTGAGGGTATGGGCGAAGCGCTGGATGGGCAGGTTGGTGAGGGCGTAAAGGCGGTCGAATTCGATCCCGAAACGGTCCTTAAGATGAGTTTTGTAGGCTGCTTCCAGTTCTTCCTGAGGCGGAGGCAGGACCGGCCCTTGGGGATTAAAGACCAGGTTGAGCTTGAGCCCTAAGCCTTGCCCATAACCCAGCCGGTTGAGCCGCTTGAGGGCGGCGATGCTGGCCTGGAATACTCCACGGCCGCGCTGCCGGTCCACGTTCTCCTCCAGATAACAGGGGAGGGAGGCGGTGATTTCGACCTGTTGAGTGGCCAGAAACTGGGCTAAGTCCTCATAGCCAGGCTCCTCCAGGATGGTGAGGTTGCAGCGGTCGATCACGTGGACCCCCAGCCTGCGGGCGGATTTGACCAGCTCGCGAAAGCAGGGGTTCATTTCCGGTGCTCCGCCGGTCAGATCTAAGACCGAAAGCTTGGTCTGGGCGAGAAAATCCAGCACCACCAGGACGGTATCCCCGTCCATCAACTCGGTCCGCTTGGGGCCTGCCGCCACGTGGCAATGGGTACAGGCCTGATTGCAAAGGTAGCCTAGGTTGACTTGGAGGGTTTCCAGGCAGGTGCGGGTAATGGCCGGGAAATCCGCCGCCGGTTCGATGTCAATCCGAGGAAAACCAGAGGTCGCCATAATAGGCCGCCGTCTGCTGTTTGCTGTTGTCGCTGTCGGTCATCAAGGCCACCGCATCGATGTGGTCTGGTTCCTCGCCGAAGGCGCGCCGCCAGTCGGCCCGCACGTCGCGCTTTTCGCACTGCCAGTGGCGCTCGCCGGTGCGCACTGCCAACATCATCACGTTCCTGCCGGCAAACGCGTTGGGCCACAAAGCTTCCGGTGGCTGGGATGAGGACCAGACGTAATTGAGGGCCTTGGTTCTCCAGAATACCAGCCCGCCTTGTTTGACCAGATAGATGCGCGCGGCGTAATCGTCGCCGGCTTTGGTCGTCTCCGGCAAAGGAGGCAGCGGTTCGATCACCTGCCAGCACCAGTTCAGATGTGGGGTTCGGTTCAGGTCGATAGATATTTCTCGGTACAGGCCGGAGGCAGAAGCTTTCGCTTTGGCCTCAAGGGCGGTCTGGCCGTTTAAGGGGACCAGCCGGTAACGGGTTTCGCCGGCAAAGCTTTTGGTTTTCCAGCCGGTTAGGCTGCCCTCGGAAAAGCTTCCCAGCTTGAGGATTTCCTGAGCCTGAAGGGGTGCTAGCGAAGCGAGGATAAAGATTGCGGCAAACCTGAGCATGCCAGGACCATAAGTTGTTTGCCAGCTTGAGTCGGAGATGCCTTAAGAAAGCTTACACAAAAAAGGCGGCCCCCACGGCCGCCCTGAAGAGATGTCAGCCACGCATCCTTTGCAGCGCCGCGATTCGCTCCTCGATGGGCGGATGGCTCATGAACAGGCGCATAAGTCCACGCCCGATCGCTCCGCTGATGCCGAAGGCGGCAAATTCCCCCGGTAGATCCTGGGGCTCGGCGGTGCGGCGCAGGGCCTCTAGGGCGCCGATCATCTTATGGCGGCCAGCCAGGCGAGCTCCGCCGGCATCGGCGCGAAATTCCCGCCAGCGCGAGAACCACATCACGACGATCGTAGCTAAAATCCCAAGCAGCATCTGGGCCGCCAGCTGGGTGATATAGTAACCAGGACCATAACCCACGTAGCTGCCTTCCTGATCCTGAGAGCGGAACAAAGCCCGGTCCACGACGTGGCCGATGATCGTGGCGAGGAAATAAACGAAGGTGTTGACCACTCCTTGCACTAGGGTCAAAGTGGCCATGTCGCCGTTGGCGGCGTGGCTCACCTCGTGCCCCAAAACCGCCTCGACTTCATCGGCGTTCATGGTTTCCAGCAGCCCGGTGCTGACCGCCACCAGGGCGTTGTTCTTGTCCATCCCGGTGGCGAAGGCGTTGGGCTGGGGGCTTTGGAAAATCCCCACCTCCGGCATGCCGATCCCGGCTTTGCGCGCCAGTTTCTCCACGGTGCTCAGGAGCCAGGCTTCGGTCTGGTTTTGCGGGCGATCGATGACGTAAACCCCCATCGAGGTTTTGGCCATCCATTTGGATAGGGCCAAAGAGATGAACGAGCCAGACATGCCGATCAGAGCCGAGAAGATCAGCAGACGGTTCAAATCCAGGTGGACGCCTTGCCGGTCCAGAAACGTGCCCAGTCCAAGCCATTGGAACACGATGCTGATCATCAGCAAAACGGCAGCGTTGGTCGCCAGAAATAACAGGATGCGTAGCATGAGTTATTAATCCTCCTATGAAAGTGACCGTTGACTATTTGGGTATGGAAAGGCAAATTTCAAGCGTGCGGATCAAAAACTCTCTGGAGCAAGAAAATAGCAAATTCACCTGGCTTATGGAACTGAGTTGATGTCACCAAGATGAGGATCGATAATGGACCAAATCGAAGCCAAGAGAGGTAAGGCGGTGATGAAAATCCTGGTGGCTGTGCTGTCGAGTCTGGTCTGGGTACTGCAGGCCCAGGCGATGCGTGATCCGCTCGAATTGATCAAGCTTCCTCCCGGGTTTCAGATCGAATTGTTCGCTCAGGATGTTCCCAACGCCCGCTCCATGGCGTTGGGGGAGGATGGTACAGTTTACGTGGGCAGCCGTACCGCCGGTCAAGTGTATGCCCTGCGCGACGAAGACGGCGACGGCCTGGCCGAGCGCCGTTACGTGATCGCCAAAGGACTCACCATGCCCAATGGGGTGGCGCTTTATCGGGGCGATCTGTACGTAGCCGAGGTGGCGCGGATTCTGCGTTTCAAAAACATCGGCCAGCATCTGGCTGATCCTCCCAAACCCGAGGTGGTCACCGATGCCTTGCCGATTGACCTGTGGCACGGCTGGAAGTATCTGCGGCTAGGTCCGGATGACAAGCTGTATTTCAACGTCGGGGCACCGTGCAACGTGTGCCTGTCCAAAGAGGAGATTTACGCCAGCTTAGTGCGTATCGACCCGAATGGCAAAAACCTAGAAATCTTCGCCGGCGGGGTACGCGACAGCGTCGGGTTCGACTGGCATCCTAAGACCAAGACTTTATGGTTTACCGACAACGGCCGCGACTGGCTCGGGGATGACCAACCGCCGGACGAACTCAATCATGCCCCCAAAGCGGGGCTTCACTTCGGATTCCCTCACTGTCACGGTGGCGACCTTCCCGATCCCCACTACGGCAAGGACACGGAGTGCCGGGAGTTTACGCCGCCTTCCTGGAAGTTCGGCGCGCACGTGGCGCCGCTTGGGATGCGCTTTTATACCGGGGAGCAGTTTCCTGCCCAGTATCGGGGGGGCTTGTTCGTCGCCCAGCACGGCTCTTGGAACCGATCGGAACCGGTTGGCTATCGGGTGGTCTGGTTGGAATTTAAACACGGCCGACCGGTGGCCGAGCACGTGTTTGCCGAAGGTTGGCTCCAGCCAGACGGCAAGGTGCTCGGCCGGCCGGTGGATATCCTGCAGCTTCAGGACGGTTCGCTGCTGGTGTCCGATGACCAGCGCGGGGTAATCTACCGAATCCGTTATCAGAAATAGGTTTGGTTCTGCCGCGATTCATGTTTTTGGGTTGAGAATTGAATTTTTTCCGGGAGGGAAAATGGCACAGGAATCGCAGATGACCCCGCAGCAAGTGCCGTGGGAGCGGGAGGTGCTGGAGAAACTGGTCCTGGAGGGGATTGCGGAACAACGCCGGGCGCGGCGCTGGGGGATATTTTTCAAGCTCCTGTTCTTCACCTATTTGGTGGTGGTGACCCTGAGCGCCTTACAGCCGTGGACCGAGATCGTGCAGCCGGCCGGCAAGATCACCGCCAAGGTGGAAGTGAAGGGCATCCTGCTGGAGGATGCGCCGGCGAATGCCGAAACCCTCATCAAGGGATTGCAGCGGGCCTCGTCCGACCCTCATGCCAAGGGAGTTCTGCTGCAGATGAACTCGCCCGGTGGCAGTCCGGTCCAGGCGGCCTATGTCTATGAGGCGATCCGCCGGATCAAGCAGAAAAAACCCGATCTTCCCATCGTCGCGGTAGTGACTGATGTGTGCGCCTCAGGTTGCTACTACATCGCTGCGGCGGCCGACAAGATCTATGTCAGTTCCACCAGTATCGTGGGCTCCATCGGCGTGATCATGAATGGCTTTGGGTTTGTGGAAGCCCTCAACAAGCTGGGGATCGAACGGCGCCTTCTGACTTCAGGCGAGCACAAGGCGCTGCTCGACCCGTTCTCGCCGGTCAAGCCCGAGGAGAAAGCGCACGTGGAAAAATTGCTCGAGGAAGTTCATCGCCAGTTCATCGACGCGGTCAAACGAGGACGAGGCGAGCGCCTCAAGGACGATCCCGAGCTGTTTTCCGGCCTGGTGTGGACCGGAAGCCAAAGCATCGATTTGGGGCTGGCCGATGGGATAGGCGATGTGGACTATGTGGCCAAGGAAGTAATCGGTGCTGGCAAGGTGGTTGATTTTACCCCCCAGGAGGATGTGCTCACGCGTCTGGCCAGGAAGATTGGCACCAGTATGGGGGAAACCTTGGGGCGCTCCCTGGGCGATGGACTGGGAGCGCTCAAGTGAGCGCCAGATGGTTTGGGTGGCTTTGGCTGTTGGCGGTAGGTTCTGCCGCGGCCGGCTTACTCGACCTAGACCAGGCCGCTGCGCGGGTGCATAGGGAGATCGACGGTCGCGTCCTGGGAGGCAGGGAAGTGCAGGAAGAGGGACGCCTGGTCTACGTCATCCGGGTGCTGACGCCGGATGGCCGGGTGGTGCACGTACGGGTGGATCAAGCAACTGGCAGGATACTGCAACCGCCGGACAGAAAACGTTGAGTCGTGAAACCAAGCTTTCATCCCCAGTTGGTCAACGACCCCTTCGGCGATCCGGCACTCTACGTCGAATTTTTATTCCAAAAGCGCGCTATCCTGTTCGATCTAGGCGATATCCATGCCTTGACCCCGAGAAAGCTCCTGCGCCTGAGCCACATCTTCGTCTCCCACGCCCACATGGATCATTTCTATGGCTTTGATTATTTGCTCAGAGTGGCCTTGGGGCGGGCGATGACGATCCATCTGTACGGCCCTTTAGGTTTCATCGACCGGGTCGAGCACCGCCTGGGCGGCTATACCTGGAATTTGGTCGAAAACTACGCTGATGAACTGGTGTTCCTGGTCCACGAATGGGGTGGAGAAGAGGAGATGGCGCGGGCGCGTTTTCGCTGTTGGCAGAAATTCGTCCGCGAGCCTTTGAGCCCGGTGCCGGTGCAAGAAGGCGTCCTGCTCAAGGAACCGGGGCTCAAGGTTCGGGCGGCGGTGCTGGACCACAAGATCCCCTGTCTGGCCTTCGCCTTGGAGGAGACCCAGCACGTTAACGTCTGGAAGAATCGCCTCGACGAATTGGGCCTTCCCACCGGCCCCTGGCTGCAGGGGCTCAAACAGGCGATCCTGCGCGGCGAGGGGGACGATTTTCCCATCGTCGCCCAGTGGCGGGATACCGCCGGGGAGCACCGGCGCCGTTTCAGCTTGGGGGAGTTGAAGGAGAAGATTTTGCGTATCGTCCCTGGGCTTAAAGTTGGCTATGTAGTGGATACGTTTTATTGCGAAGAGAACCTGCGCCGCCTGGAGGCTCTGCTGCAAGGGGTCGATTGCCTCTATATCGAGGCCGGTTTCCTCCAGCAGGCGGTAGAGGATGCAGCCCGAAAGTATCACCTGACCGCCTGGCAGGCCGGGGACATCGCCCGGCGGGTGGGCGCCAAGCGGGTAGTGCCGTTTCATTTTTCCGCGCGTTATCAGGACAGGCCACAGCAATTGTTCCAGGAGGTCGAGACTGGGTTTGGGAGGCCCTTGGCACGCAAAGAAAATTCAATTTATGTCCGAGTCACCGAGTGATGAGGCCTTGCGCCAAGTTCTGGCGCAGCGGATCGGGCGTGCCCACCTGAATCAGCGCCTGGGGATGGAGCAGGATTTCGAACGGCGGGTATTCGGGGGATTGGGGCGCAATTTTTTCCATATCGAGAATTGGTACTCGGTCCACAGCTGGCTCCGCAGCGTTCTGCGTTTGTGCGGCATGCATGGAAGGGGGCGACGCAATGCCCGCCGTATTCGCCTCACCCGCAATGAAGTCCACCTTCCCCATCTGCCGATCCAGTTCGATGGCTTTACCTTGCTCCACCTGAGCGACCTGCACTTGGACATGAGCTTGGATCTGCCCGATGCTCTGATCGCGGCGGTGCGGGATCTAGACTACGATGCCTGCGTCCTGACCGGGGATTTCCGCGCCCGCACTTTCGGGCCGTGGCAGCCGGCTTTGGAAGCGCTCGCCAGGGTGATGCCCTATCTCAAACCGCCGCTATACGGAGTTTTGGGAAACCACGACACGATTCGCATGGTGCCGGGATTGGAGGCGTTGGGAGTACAGATGTTGATGAACGAGGCGGTCCCTTTATGTCGGGATGGAGCCGAGATTTACCTGGTCGGGATCGACGATCCCCATTATTATCGCGCCGACAATCTGGAGAAAGCGGTTGAATCCATTCCCGACCAGGCAGTGACCGTGCTTTTGGCGCATTCCCCGGAAATTTACCGCAATGCCGCCTATGCCAAGTGTGACCTGATGTTATGCGGTCACACCCATGGAGGACAGATCTGCCTGCCCGGCGGAATTCCCATGCTGCGCAACGCTAAGGCCCCTTATGCCTTGTGTTCCGGTCCCTGGCGCTACGCTGGTCTTAAGGGTTATACTTCGCGCGGCTGCGGGGTAAGCGTGGTGGATGTGCGCCTTAACTGCCCGCCGGAAGTGACCCTCCATACCCTGCGGCGCGGTCAATAAGGACGCTTGCGGATGCCCAGTTGATAGAGCAGCGGCGACAAAGTCACCTCCAGGAAAAAAAACACCGCTACCAGCTGCCCGATCGCATCCCAGTCCAAACTGAATCTTTCCTTGACCAAGAGTAGGGGAAGCAGGCTCTCTGGAATCTGATCCAAGCCCCAGGCCCTGCCGCTGGGTTCTATATGCAGCCGGCGTTTGATGAAGCTGGACAGAAGATCACCGAGCATCGCCGCCAAAGCCATCGTCAATCCCACCACCCACGGCAGACCGAGAAGCAGTGCTGTGCAAGGAGTGGCGGCCAGCGACGCGAGCAGTCCGCGCCAGGTTTTAGAGGGACCGACCACTGGGCGGCCGTCCGCTAGCTTGATTCCAAAATCCACCGGCCAAGTGCCGTGATCTTTGAACAGATCCCAGGCGATCACCGGTGCGCCGTTGGCAATCACCAGCAAGACCAGCAGCTTGAATTCCAGCATAGGCCCCCCATATTCTTAGGGGCAATGATAGCAGGGGGAAATAGCCGTGGGGCAGGTTGATTGGGAGCACTTCGAGCACATGGCCGATATCGGTGTGCGCGGCTTTGGCGGCACGGCGGAGGAAGCCTTTGCCCAAGCGGGGCTGGCGTTGACCGCGGTGATCACCGATCCAAGCCTGGTCGCTGCTGCTGAACGAGTTGACCTCGAGCTGGAGCACGACGGGGACTTGGAGCTGCTGCTGGTGGATTTTCTCAACGCGGTGGTGTACGAAATGGCGGTAAGGTCCATGCTGTTTGGCCAATACGAGGTGCGCATTCAGCCAGACAAGCTGCGCGCGGCTTTGTGGGGGGAGAAAATCGACCGCGCGAAACATCAGCCGGCGGTGGAAGTCAAAGGCGCGACCTACACCGAATTGAAGGTGGCCAGAGAGGACGGCCGCTGGGTCGCGCAATGCGTGTTGGACGTCTGACAGCGAGGGGATTTTATGGATACCAGCAAGCTCGAGCGGATTGACGCATGTCTCTGGCGCATTCCCCCTTCCGGGAAGATGCGCGTTGCGGTATTGATCTTTGCCGACGAAGCCTTGATCCGCGAGATGGACGACAAGGTAGCAGAGCAGGCGGGCAACGTGGCTACCCTGCCGGGGATCGTAGGCGCCTGTTACGTCATGCCCGACGCGCATTGGGGGTATGGTTTTCCCATCGGCGGGGTGGCGGCGTTCGATCCCAAAGAAGGGGGGGTAATCTCTGCGGGCGGGGTAGGTTTTGACATCTCCTGTGGGGTCCGAACCCTGCATACCGGCTTAAAGCGCCAAGCAGTCGAACAGGTCGCCGAGCTGTTGGCGGATGCGCTGTATGCCGCCGTCCCGGTGGGGGTTGGAAGCCGCGGTCAGATATCCTTGAGCGACCAGGAGATGGAGGCGATGCTCAAAGGCGGGGCCGAATGGGCGGTGGCGCAGGGCTACGGCCGTCCCGAAGACCTGGACCGCATCGAGGAACGTGGCCGGATGCAGGGGGCGGTTCCAGGCGAGGTCTCCAAACACGCGCGCGAGCGCCAGCGGCGCGAGATGGGGACTTTGGGGTCTGGTAACCACTACCTGGAAGTGCAGGTGGTAGATGAGATCTATGACGCCGAAGTGGCTAAAGCCTTCGGTTTGCAAACAGGCGAGATCGTGGTCACCATCCACTGCGGCTCGCGCGGCTTAGGCCATCAAATCGGCACCGAGTATCTAAAGAAAATGCAGCAGGCGGCTAGAGAGTATGGGATCGAGCTGCCGGACCGAGAACTCGCCTGTGCTCCGCTCGACTCGCCGGTGGGAAAAAGCTACCTGGGCGCGATGCGCGCGGCGATCAACTGCGCTTTGGCCAACCGCCAGATTATCACCCACCTGGTGCGGCAGGTGTTCGCCCAATTTTTCCCGCAGGCCAAGCTCGACCTGATCTACGATGTCTCCCACAACACCTGCAAGGAAGAAACCCACACCGTAGACGGCAAACCGCGCCGGGTGTTCGTCCACCGCAAAGGGGCGACGCGCGCGTTCGGTCCTGGTCATCCGGAGCTGCCAGAGGAGTTCCGCAAGGTCGGCCAGCCGGTGATCATCGGCGGGTCGATGGGGACGGCGTCCTACCTCCTGGTCGGGACCGAACAAGGCGAGGCGCTTGCCCTGTCCTCGGCGTGCCATGGCGCCGGGCGGGCGATGAGCCGCAAGCAGGCGACCAAGACCTGGCGGGGGCGGGAGGTGATCGAGGAGTTGGCAAGACAAGGGGTGATCGTGCGCAGCCCCTCCATGCGCGGGGTGGCGGAAGAGGCCCCTATGGCCTACAAGGACGTGGATGCGGTGGTCCGGGCCGCCGACCAGGCAGGGCTTGCTAAGCTGGTGGCGCGCCTTAGGCCCATCGTCTGCGTCAAGGGTTAAGCCAACAGTACGGCTAAGACTCCGGTCATAAAAATCCCATCGAAGGTGCCTGCCCCGCCGATTGAGGCGATAGGGGCGCCGAGGGCAGGAAGATCTTTGAGCCTGAGCAGGTCCGCGCCGATCAGCACTCCCAAAGTGCCGCAGATGTAAGCAAACGGGGCGGGATTGTCGCCGCCCAGTACCATCCCCACCACCGCCGCCGTCACCGGGGCGACGAGCATGGGCATGCCGATGCCTATCCCGGGGATCGGGCGGCTCAGGGCGTAGGCGATGCCGGTCACGATTGCTGTCCCAAGGCTCAGCGGCAGGAAGGGCAAATCCAGACGGTTGAGCAGGTAGAGGGAAAACAGCACCGGAATCAGACCACCGCCCAGGTTGATGGCGACGACGGTCCTGCCGGTGAAGGGTAAGGGCGGGGGGCGGAGCAGGCCGAACGGGGTCGGGATGAGGGCCGGCGGCGGCGAGGAGCGGACGGAAAACAAAGGCAGGTTGATCGCACTGCCGAACAGACAGCCGAACAAAAGCAACAGCGCTCCGCCGGGAGACAGCCCCAGCTTTTCGAACGACAGCGAGATCAGCTGCAGCTGGACGAAGGTGAGCAAAAAAATCAGCAAAAACAGCAACAGGACAAACTGCAGGGGCGCAAACGGCGATCGCATCTTGACTCCTGAAAACGCCAGTTTTAGTTTTGCATGCGTACCTCACTTTAAGTGAGGAAAGGGGGGCTGGCAAATTTTTCGAAGGAGGGCAGTATGCGTTCGTTGGCTGGAGTGTTGCTGTTCATGGCGACAGAGGTGAGCCTAGCCGGTTGGGCCAGATTTTATAGCGAGAACGAGCGGTTTGATTTGAATCTACAGTTTGAAGGAGTCCGCTTGACCCGTGAAGGGGACTTGATCGCTGGAGGCGATTTAATAGACGACAACGGTAAGCCCTGCAACTGGGTGGCAAGGTTAGATGAAAGAGGAGAAATCCTCTGGCAGGGGTGTTATGAATCGGCTGCGATTCGCTCGGTTTTACCGACGCGCGACGAGGGATTCCTCTTGGTCGGCGAAGTCGGAGACCAGGATGAACCGCCAGGGGCAGGAGGCAGCTTGACCAAGCTCAACTCGCAAGGTGAGGTTCAATGGCAGAAGGGTTACTTTGTTTCTTTGCCGAAACCGCGGGCCTTTTTGTCAGCGGCGGTGGAAACCGACTCTGGGTATATTGCCATCGGAGAGATCGAACCTGATGGGCCTGCCAAGGCTTGGATCTTGGGTTTAGACCAAAACGGCAACCTCCTGTGGCAAAAGACCTTGACCGGCTTTAGGGCGACCGCCATCCAGCCGACCAGGGACGGCCATTTTCTCATCGGCGGGGCAACTGAAATAGCGGGGAAAAGCGAGGTGTGGGTTAGCAAACTGGATGCCAACGGCCAGAGCCGGTGGCAGAGGACCTATGGGGGAGTAGAGGATCTGCCAGGAGGTGAAATAGATAAATTTACCATTTCCGACCTCAAAGAGACCGCTTCAGGCGAAGTGCTGGTGGCCGGAAGCACCTTTGATGTGGTGTCCGATCCGAGCGATTCTGTTTCTCGCTCTCGCGCTTGGATTGCCAAACTGGACCGGGACGGCCACTTGATGTGGCGCAAGGTTTATGGTGAACAAACGCCTTTCGCCTTAATGCAGCAAGTTTTGCCTACCTTTGACGGCGGGATGTTGGCTTTGGGGGGAGGCGGGGATCTAGAGCTAGAGGAAGGGCTGGCAGTGTGGCTGGCCAAGCTAAATGCCGATGGGGAGATCGAGTGGCAGAAGGTTTACGGCACAGACGAGTGGTTGGAGGTTGATCTACAGCTACGGGAAGATGGCCGCATGCTTTTGGCGGGGGCCTCGTTTTTTGGGACGCGCGGCGATTGGTTGGTGGAACTTGAGCCGGATGGCAGCTTAGCTGGATGTAATCTGGCCTCTCCTGCAGCGGTATCGTCTCGCGAGTCCAGCTTGAGCGAGCGAACCATCGCTTACGATGAAACCCCGCCTGAGGTAACCGTCTTGCAGCGGGAAGCCCAAGTCGAAGCTAGCCGGGTGCTCTCCCTGCCTGCATGTCCGGCTGCTGAGGCGTTCGGTTCCTGTAAGCAGATTCAAGAGGCCGGTCAATCCTACGGTAGCGGAGTTTATCCCATTGCTTTGAAGACAGCAGCAGGCCCTGAACTACTGGGTGGCCGTTGTGAGATGCAGGCGTTTGGCGGCGGCTGGATGTGGATTGCCAGCCACACATTGAATGATCCTAAGCCGCCTGAAGATTTTGTCAAGCTGCGGTTTGGGCAGTATGGGAGCGCAGTGGAGTCGTTCAGCATTTGGCCGCAGGTGGACTTTAGCGCCACCTCGGGGACGATAGGGATTTCCTGGGATGGGGGTGCGATGTTATTGGAAGAGTTAAGCTCTCAGGAGCTACAACAAATCCTAAACACCAGTTCCCAGGTAAATGCTTGGGTAAGGTAAATCGCGACGGTTGACACTGCTATCTATGCTTTTAGATAATTTGTTATTTCAATAACACTTGCGAGAGGGAATCCCTTGGCTAATACGGCATCTGCGAAAAAACGCGCGCGGCAAGCGCAGAAGCGCTATCTTCTCAACAAGGCTCACCGCAGCCGCATGCGGACTGCGATTAAAAAGGTGCTCAAGGCGGTTGAGGGGGGGGATTTGGAACTTGCCCGCGAGGCTTACCGCCAGGCGGTACCGGTGATCGACTCTATGGTGAACAAGGGCATCATCCACAGGAACAACGCCGCCCGCAAGAAAAGCCGCCTTAGCGCCCGGCTGAAAGCGCTGTCCCTTGCTTTTACCTAAGTATTAAAGCAGCACCAGGTTGTCCCGGTGAATCAGTTCCGGCTCGTCCACGTAACCTAGGATCCCTGGGATCCGGTGGCTGGGCTGACCTTGGATCAAGCGCGTTTCCTGAGCGTTGTAGTTGATCAGACCGCGAGCGATCTCGCATCCATTCTCATCCAGACAGGTCACCACGTCGCCGCGTTGGAAGCGGCCCTCCACCTGGCGTACCCCGATGGACAGCAGGCTCTTGCCTTCCTGGCTGAGGGCCTTGACTGCCCCAGGATCCAGGACTAACCGCCCTTTGACTTGGAATTGTCCCATCAGCCAGCGCTTGCGGGCATCCATGCGCTCGCTGTCAGGGATCAAAAATGTGCCCAGGGGCTCGCTCCTGAGGAGGCGCAGCAGTACATCCGGTTCTTGTCCATGGGCGATGATGGTCCCGGTGCCGGAGCGGGCGGCCAGCCGGGCGGCACGGATTTTGGTGATCATCCCGCCGCGCCCCAGGCCGCTTGAACTGCCACCGGCCATCGATTCCAACCGCGGATCGTCGACGCTGGCTTCTTGGATCAGCCGGGCGTTGGGGGACGAGCATGGGTCCTGGTCGAACAGCCCTGGCTGATCGGTCAGGATGATCAGCAAATCGGCCTCGACCAGATTGGCGACCAGTGCCCCCAGGGTGTCATTGTCGCCAAACCGGATCTCGTCGATAACTACCGTATCGTTTTCGTTGACGATGGGTATCACGCCGTGGCTGAGCAGAGTGGTCAGGGTGCTTCTGGCGTTGAGATAGCGCTGGCGATGGGCCAGGTCCTCCTGGGTAAGGAGAATCTGAGCAGTGCGGCGGCCGTGGCGCTGAAATTGGCTCTCGTAGGCTTGGATCAGGCCGCTTTGGCCGACAGCGGCGGCAGCCTGCAGTTGGTTCAGGTGTTGGGGGCGAGTGCGCCATCCGAGCCGGACCATCCCCTCGGCCACGGCACCGGAGGAGACCAGCACAATCTGACGGCCGTCTTGCCAAAGTTGCGCAATCTGATCGGTCCAATGAACCAGGGCCTCTAAGTCTAACCCCAGGCCGCCGCGGGTCAGCAAGGAGCTTCCGATTTTGACGATGACCCTACGCGCTTTTGGGAATGCTTCCCTGCTCCGCATCGGCTGCTTCCAAAAAATTCATGATGGCGTGGATTAGATTATCGATGCCCTCTAAGGTGGCGGCCGAAATCATAAATATCGGTCCGCGCCATTTCAGGGCCTTAACCAGGGCTTGGGTATGGGTTTCGACCTCATTGGGCGGTAACAGGTCGATCTTGTTCAGCACCAGCCAGCGCGGCTTTTGGGCCAGTTCGTTGCTCCAGCGCGCCACTTCAGCGATGACCTGGCGAGCCGCTTGCGCTGGATCATGCTCGTCCAGCAGCGCGACATCGATGATGTGGAGCAGCAGCCGGGTGCGGCTTAAGTGCTTGAGGAACTGGGTCCCTAGTCCTGCCCCGTCGGCAGCACCTTCGATGATGCCGGGAATGTCGGCCACCACGAAGCTGCGCATCGGATCGACCCGGACCACGCCGAGATGCGGATAGAGGGTGGTAAATGGGTAGTCGGCCACCTTGGGTTGGGCTGAGGAGATCCGGCGGATGAGGCTAGATTTGCCGGCATTGGGCTGACCCAGAAGGCCCACGTCGGCAAGCAGTTTCAGTTCCAGTCTCAGGCGGCGGTGTTCCGCAGGGGTGCCTGGGGTAGCCTTGCGCGGGGTTCGGTTGATGCTGCTTTTGAAATGGACGTTGCCCAAACCTCGGCGTCCACCCTTGGCGACGAGCAGGGACTGGCCAGCCTGGGTGAGATCGCCGATCAGCTCGCCAGTGTCGGCGTCGTACACCAAGGTGCCGACCGGCACCGGAATGCAGCAATCCTCGCCGCGCTTGCCGCTCATTTGCCTGCCCATGCCGTTCTCTCCGTGACCGGCCCGGAAGATCCTTTGGTGACGAAAATCCACCAAAGTATTGAGCCCTTCAGTGGCAAACAGATAGACGTCGCCCCCATCACCCCCATCGCCGCCATCGGGACCACCTTTGGGGATGTACTTTTCGCGCCGGAAGCTGACACAGCCGTTACCGCCTCGGCCTGCTTCCACTCGGATTTCTGCTTCGTCGACGAATTTCATCGCAAACAAAAAAGCCCCGTCTTAGGACAGGGCCTTTCGGTTGATAAAGTGCAAGGTTCAAGCGGGAACCACGCTGACGAATTTGCGTTTTTTTGGCCCCTTGACCTGAAAGACAACCTGTCCGTCCTGCAAGGCGAACAAGGTGTAATCCTTGCCACAACCCACGTTCTCACCTGCGTGGAAGTGAGTGCCGCGTTGCCGGACGATGATATTGCCTGCTTTGACCGATTGGCCGCCGAAACGTTTCACACCCAGCCGTTTGGAAATCGAATCGCGACCGTTGCGGCTGCTTCCGCCTGCTTTTTTATGCGCCATGCTTATGCCCTCCTGAGCCTAGGGTTTAGGAGATAGCCGTGATCTGGATCTCGGTATAATCCTGCCGATGGCCTTGGCGCTTCATGTGATGCTTGCGCCGTTTGAATTTGATGATGTTGATCTTTTGGTGGCGGCCGTGGGCGATCACGCGCGCGGTGACTTTGCTGCCCTCTACGTAGGGGGTGCCGGTTTTGATGCCTTCATCCGACCGGATCAGGAGAACCTTATCGAACGCCACCATATCGCCTTCGGCCGCGTTCAGTTTTTCGATCTTCAGGCGGTCGCCTGCCCCAACCCGATACTGTTTGCCGCCTGTTTGAATGACCGCGTACATCGCTGTGTGCTCCCTACTCGATACTGTTGAATTTTCCCAACATAAGCAAAGAAATATACCTTCCCTATCAGGGTTGGTCAACCCAAAGAGGGTGTTGTATGATTTCGCCGGTTATTTCGATTCACTTGTAATATGATCAATGCGCTTGCCGGCTTATGACGGTGATCTCTGTGCCTTTTGATAAAGGCGACGATCCAAGGCGGAGCTATGATCAGATCCGCGCCCTGGTGGCTGATCAAATCAAGTTGGTGGATTGCCTGATCCTCGACGAACTCAGCTCGGATGTCGTCCTGATCAACGAGATCGTTCGTTATATTATCAACAGCGGCGGCAAGCGCTTAAGGCCTCTGCTCCATCTTCTGGCAGCTAATGCGCTGGGCTATCGCGATGATCACCACATCACGCTGGCAGCGGTGATCGAATTCATCCACACCGCCACTTTGCTCCACGATGACGTAGTGGACGAATCGGAACTTAGGCGCGGCAAGGATACCGCTAACTCGGTCTGGGGCAATGCTGCCAGCGTGCTGGTGGGCGATTATCTGTATTCTGCCGCCTTCAGGATGATGGTCCGCCTCAAGCGGCTCAGGGTGATGGAAATCGTTGCCGAGACCACCGCTATCATCGCTGAGGGCGAAGTGCTGCAACTGCTTAACGTCAATAACCCCGCCACCTCTGAAGCCAAATATTTGGATGTGATCTGGCGCAAGACCGCCGTCCTATTCAGCGCCGCAGCTCGGTTGGCTGGGACTTTGGTCGAGGTTTCTAAGGGCATAGAGGATAGGCTGGCCCGGTATGGCATGCATCTTGGCATCGCCTTCCAGCTGATCGACGATGCCCTCGACTATCAAGCAGATCCTGACCAATTAGGCAAGCAGCTGGGCGATGACTTGGCCGAGGGTAAACCAACCTTGCCTTTGATCTACGCCATGCAGAAGGCTAATCCGGCCGAGGCAGCGGTGATCCGACGCGGCATTGAAGAAGGAGACCGCAATGCCTTTGCCGAGGTCTATAAAATCATTGAATCCACCGATGCGATCGCATACACTGTTGCGCGTGCCAGGGACGAGGCGCAAAAAGCCATCCGGGCACTTGCGCCGCTGGCACCTTCCAGCTACAAGGACGCTATGATCGCATTGGCGGAATTCTCCGTCCAAAGGTCCCACTGATTCCTTCGGGGTGTAGCTCAGCTTGGTAGAGCGCCGTCTTCGGGAGGCGGAAGTCGCTGGTTCAAATCCAGTCACCCCGACCAGTTTACCTGCTCCATCAGGTATCCCAGGCAGTCCTGGCGGATGATGCGCTCGTCTAGGGTCAGCATAGAGGGCATGACCTTGCGCTTGAGGATCAGTTTCCCGTTCGCCAGCATGAAATAACGCTCGCTGACTTCATTGCCTGCTTCATCGATGGCTATGACTGGCAGCCTATCGGTGCGAGCTTCGCCCCATGCGATCCCGGGCGGAAGCTCGGTGAAATTCAAGCGGTCCAGATCGCCGCGCAGGATCAGGTCGGCATTTCCGGTGGTGAAGCCAAAACGGATGCCAGCGCGGATGCTGACTTGGGCGACGGTGTGGAACAGGTCGATGGCGCTCGGCGAAAGCGGCTTGTCCGGCACGGCCGCAAGGTGCAGGCAGGTATCGACGAAAGCGTAGGCGTGGTCGGTGCCGTGTTCCATCCCAGGGCGGCCACATTCCAGGGTCACTGCCGGACACAACTGAGCAAAAGCCATGGATTGGACCCCTTGGGGGCGGAGAAAATACACCACCAGACGCCCGAACAGGCAGGCGAGATTCAGAAAGCGAAGATCCAACCGGTTGATGCAGGCGTAATGGGGATTGCGGCCGGAGTTGTTATGGATATCCACGCTGGCAAATACTGCAAGCTCCGCCATGATCTTCCACACCTGGCGCATCAGCCGCGCTTCCGGGCAGTCGGGCTGGTCGGTGCCGGGCCAGATCCGGTTGTAGTCCGGCTGGCCGTCCAGCCGCCGAAGGCCCAGACGGGCAGCTTCGAGGTTGCCGAAAAAGACGCTCAAGGCCCTGGGCAAGGGGCGGGTTTGGTACTTTTTCAACAGGCGTTGGACCGCCACCAGACCTGTGATTTCGTTGCCGTGGAGGAGCACCGAGACGAATAAGGGACGGGGTTCTCTGCCTGTCAGGTGGAGCAAGGTGGGGCCAGGCAGCAGGGTATGGAGATCCCGGGCATCTATGTCCAGCAGGCGAGCGGGGACGCGGTCGAGTTGATGCAGGGTCAAAGCGGCCATGTATGGACCGGTTGCGCCTGATGTTGATGGGTGAGGTAGACCCGGGTCATGGCAGCAAAGTCCTGGCCATGGGTGGCGATATAGCGGCGCTGCCATTGGCTGCCGGTCTGGTCGGCTAGGATTCGCTGCCGGATAAGGTCTAAATAATACTCGCTGTCGCGGCGGCAGATGCCAAGTTGGTGCAGTCCCTCGCGGGCCCGTGGCAGAAGCTCGTCCAATAACAGCTGACGCAGGCGCCAATGACGCTGATCGGTCCAGACGATGTGGGCATCCCAGCCGTGCCTGGCAGCCAGGTAGAAATTGTCGCGGGCCTGGGCGAATGGGACGGAAGGCGGTTCCAGGCTCAGATTCCAAGCCAGGCCGTAGTAAAGCGCAGCGTTGGCGATCATGTCCACGAGCGTGGGACCGGCGGCAATGACCCGATGCTCGATCCGAAGGTGAGGGACGCCACCCGCGTCGAAGCCCACCAGCGGCCTATTCCAGCGCCAGATGGTGCCATTGTGAAGGCGCAGGTGAGCAAAGCGTTCGAGCGGTTCGTGGAACACGACGGGCAGCAGGATCGGAAAGTGCTCCAGGTTTTCTAGAAAAACCTCGCTCAAATAGCGCTGTGCATAACCCGTTCCGAATCCCACCCGCCGCAGCGGCCCGGTGGTGGCGGCGCCGAAACCACCGATGTCGATTGCCTGCTCGAACAGGGGGATGCGGGTTTCCGCCCACAGGTCCTTGCCGAACAGATAGGGAGAATTGGCCCCGGCAGCCACGGTTGCAGCCGACGCCAGGATCGAGGCGTTGTAGAGCGCTACCGCCTGGTCCTGGGGTGCCTGGAGGTGGATCTGGAACGAGGTGGTGCCGGCTTCCAGCATCACGTCGTGGTGGCAGCACCTTAGATGCTCGTGGCCGGTAATTGCCAGGTGCAGGGGCGCGCCCCGCAATTTCAGGATTTGCTCGTTGAGGGCCCGGTAGCGGTTGAGGGGCGACATGTTGACCAGGGTGAGATCGCTTTCCTGCAAGGTCGGCAGAATACCGATCATCAACAGATGAGCCCCGAACTTGCCAGCGGTGATATGGGCACGCTGCCAGATTGCGGCCAGATCGTGATGGAGGCAGGATAAGGCGTCATCGCGCAAGGGCCTGGGAGCAACGTTCAGCTCGACGTTGAAGCGGGCCAATTCCGGGGAGGCCAGGGGATCGCTAAGGCGGGCAAGATATCGGTCGTTGATCGGTGCTGGCCTGAGGCTCCCATCCACCAGCCACGCCTCGAGTTCAAACCCTGCCACCGGCGGGCTGCGGGCCAGGCTGCCCCGGCGTTCGAGTTCCGAAAGCCTCCAGGTCTCTGCTTCCAGATGCTCGCGGAAACGCTTAAAGTCTGCCGCGGTAAATTCAATCCGCTCGATTTCCTGGCCCATGGTTGCCTTCAACGGTTTGCCGCAGGGGGGTTCGGCTGAATGCTTCCCAGACCGGAGCGATTCCCGCCGGAAGCGGTGCCAGCCTGCCCAGATCGGTCCAAGCGAAATTAGGGTCGTGAAAATCCGAGCCCACTGACCCCAACAGCCGATAGCGGCGGGCATAGTCGGCCAGGGTTTCGATCTGCGCCGGGGTGCTGTTGCCGCACACCACTTCTATCCCCATCCCCCCCAGACTTTGGAACGCGGTCAGAAAGCGCCGCAGCCAACTGGCGGTCAACTGATAGCGCAGTGGGTGGGCGAGGACAGCCACGCCGCCAGCAGCCAGAATCCAGGTCAAGGCGGCATCCAGCTCAGCCCATCGAGTCGCTACGTAACCGGGCTTGCCGCGCACCAGAAAATGCTCGAATACTTCAGGGACCGAGGCGGCGTAGCGGCGTGCCACCAACAGGCGGGCGAAATGCGTGCGCGTGATCATCCCCTCGCCGGCCATGGCCTGAACCTTCGCCAACGTATCTCGTATCCCGTGCTTTTCCAACTGGACCGCGATTCCCTCGGCGCGTTCCAGGCGTACCTGTTGGAGCCGGGCGAGCCCCGCGCGGAGCGGTTCACATTTAAGGTCCACGTTAAGGCCGAGGACATGAAAGCATTTGTCTTCCCAGGTGACCGAGATTTCCACCGCGGGGATGAGCTCGATGCCAACCTTGCGGGCACAGGCTGAGGCTTCGACGATTCCGGCCAGGGTGTCGTGGTCGGTCAACGCCAGGTGGCGCACCCCTACGGCCGCGGCGCGACGCACCACCTCGGCCGGCGGCAAGCTGCCATCGGAAGCAGTGGAATGGCAATGGAGATCGTAAGCCGAAATCAAAGCTAACCTTGCTGGTATTCGCGGTAGAGTTTGGCGTACAAGCCATTATACGCGAGCAACCGCTCGTGTTCGCCCTGCTCGCAGATCCGGCCATCCTCGAACACGTAGACGCGATCTGCCTGTTTGATGGCGCTCAGGCGGTGCGCGACGATGATGGTGGTGCGGCGCTCTAGGAACTGGGCCAAGGCTTGATGGAGTCGCTGCTCAGTGTCGGTGTCTAGGGCTGAGGTGGCCTCGTCCAGGATCACTACTTTAGGGTCCATCAAAATCATCCTGGCGATCGCAAGCCGCTGGCGCTGACCGCCCGACAGGCGTATCCCAAAGCGGCCGACTACCGTTTCCAGCCCTTGTGGTAGGTTGGCGATCGTTGGTTTGAGCTGGGCGATTTCCAGGGCTTGCCAGAGGGCGGCATCGGAGAAGGTTCGCCCCAGGGTGAGATTGGCGCGGACCGTGGCGTTGAACAGGATGGGGTGCTGCAGCACCGTGACCACGTGCTCGCGCACCACGTCCATGCCGATGCGGGTGATGGGAACGCCGTCGTAATACACCATGCCGCAGGTGGGAGGATAGAGTCCGATGAGCACCTGAACCAGGGTGGATTTGCCGCCGCCGCTGGCGCCCACCAGGGCGATTTTTTCTCCAGGGAGAATCGCCAGGCTTAGCCCCTTAAGGACTTCAGCCCCTCGGCCATAGTTGAAGTGGAGATTCTCCACCGTGATCCCCACGGTGCGTTTGCCCTTGAACGGGTTGAGGTGGTGGGGATACTGGGGCTCCTGCTTGAGGTCGAGCAGCCGGTTGATCCGGTCCAGAGCAGCTTGGGCGCTGTAGAAGGCATATTGGATCCCCAAGATTTCCTGGACCGGCGCCATCATGAACCATAAATAACCGAAAACCGCCAGCATCTGACCGATGCTCAGGTCGGAAAAGACCACCATCAGCATCGCGGCGGCTCGGAACAGATCCACCCCATGCAGAAAAATCATGAAACTCAAACGGTTTAGGGCGTCGCTTTGCCAGGCGTAATTAGCGCCGTGGGCGTTGACCTGCTCCGCCAGGGCGGTGAGCTGACCAAAATAATGGCGTTCGCGATTGCCGGCGCGAATCTGCTGGATCGCATCCAGGGTTTCGGTCAACGCCTGCTGGAATGCCTCCAGGGCAGAATTTTCCTTGTATTTTAGGCGTTTGACCTGTTTGCCTAGGGCTTTGGTGAAATAAATCACCACCGGATTCAGGCATAGGATAAACAGAGCCAGCGGCCAGTGCATCCAAAGCAATACGGCTGCAGTGCCGAAAATCGTCAACACCGCAACCACAAATCGGCTGATGGTAGCGCCCAGGAAGTTGTCTAGGGTGTCCAGGTCGGTGACCAGATGCGTGACCACGGTGCCGCTCCCCAGGGCCTCGTACTCGGCCAACGAGACTTTTTCCAGGCGTTTGAGGAGATCGGTGCGCAGCTTTAAGATCACGTCTTTGGAGATTTCGGTAAAGCGGCGGGTCTGCCAGACAGTAAATCCCAATGCTGCCAACCGTAAGCCAAGCGATGCCAGAAGCACGACGCCGATGTACCATACCGGTCCCTGCCAGGCTGGAGGCAGCCAGTCGCCAGGAAGCCAGCGGTCGATGAAAGCGGTGACCGGTCCGGGGCGATGGAGCAAGACCTCATCCACCAGGGCGGGAATCAAAAGCGGCACCGGAACCGAAGCCAAGGTGGTCAGGAAGGCGGTCGCCTGTACTGCCAGCAGCTTGCGCTTGTGGCCCAAGGCCAGGTGGATCAGGGTGCGCCAGGTATAGCGCCGGGGCGGCAGGCGAGTTGGCTGGTTCATCAGAGCTTAAGGCAAGGGTGGATCCGTTCGACTGCATCCAGCGCTCGGGTGTCTCCCGGGGGCATGAGGCGGCCGTAAGCGGACAGCTGCGCCAGTGGCATGGTGCCGGCAGCTTTTTCCAGCTCGGTGAGTCTAAGAGCCTGGCGAATCAAATAGAGCAGATAGGTGTGGCGGATCGCTTCGGGGGTGATCGTTTCCGGTTCGGCAAGCCTCGCCTCGACTGCAGCCAGATAGACTAATTTTGCCAGTTCTTCCCGGTCGGCCGGTACTAAGGGGGAGCCGCCGCTGGCTGCAAGCCAGGTTGAAAGGCGCGGCGCCAGGGGAATGGCGCGGCGGTCAGGAGGAGGGGCGAAGAGCTGGCCTTGGCTCAGATCGAGATGAGTAACCTCCAGGCGGGTGATCTCGTCCGGGGTCAGGCCGCTTAAGAGCATGGCGGCGGATTGGCGGGTGCGAAGATCGGCGTGGTCGAACAGGGATTCCAGTTCGACGCGCTGCAATTCTCTGGGGAAAGGGGGTTCCAGCACGGCCGGAGCCGGTTCCTCCAGGGTGACCGGGGCGAGGTGGCCGACCAGCTTGGAGGTCTCGGGAGTGGCGTAGACATGGACGCCCGCCAGGGTGAGGCGGGTTTCGGGCAGGATTTTTTCCCGGCGGGTCAGGTATTCCACCAGCCACACCGCCAGCAGTCCCAGTGCCAGCGAAGCGGCGACGGCCAAGGCGGCATCGCGCAAATATTTGGGCCGGATCGGGGATTGCGGGCGAAAGGCGCGTTCGACCACTTCCACCTGGGGATATTGCTCCATCTGCTTGACTTCCAGTTGGGTGATCCGATCCTGGAACTCGCGCTCTCGGGTTTCCATCTGCTCTAGTTCTCTCACCAGAGCTTCGTGTTCGGCGAACCGGGCACTGAATTCGGCCGCCAGGCGTTTGTGCTGCGCCAATTGCCGTTTGGTCTCTGCCACCGCCTGGCGGGCGCTGGCGTAATCCTGTTCGGCCTGCACCAGGACTACCTTTTGCCCGTTTCCTACCAGCCGCTGGATTTTGCCTTCGACCTCCTTGAGCTGCTCGGGGAGCTTGCTGTACTGCGGGTTGAGGCGGATATAGTCGGGGGTAAACCGCTGTCTCAATGAGGTCAGTTCCTCCCGCAGCGCCTGGGCCCGCGCCTCGAGCGCTGCAAGCGTCCGACTGTCTTCTTGCGGGACGACCGGTTTGCCGGCAGCGATGGCTGCGCGGATCGCTGCCAGGCGTGCTTTGGCTTTGACTTCTTCTTCGCTGACCTGATTTAAGGTCTTGGTGAGTCCGTTCAGGCGCGCCAGGATGTCGTTCTCGCTGCGTTCCAGGGAGGCGATGTCGTAACGGCGGCGGAATTCTTCCAATTCCTGGCGTTTGGCGACAATTTTTTCGTCCAGAGCAGTCAACTGCTCGCGCAGCGCCGCCAGGGTGGCGCCGGTGGTGGCTTGGATCTCGCGCGCCCGCGCTTCCAGATAGACGTCGATCCAGGTGTTGACCAGCGGGGCGAGCAGATTTCGCTCGGAACCTTCGGCTTTAAGTTCCACGAGATTGGTGGCAGGGATTGGTTCGACGGTGAGCATGGCCTTGACGTCTTCCGGGATGAGTTCGTCCGGCGCCAGCAAGCCGTCCCGTTCCAGCCGCTTGAGAGTCTCCACCAACAGCGGCTGGCCGGTGAGCAATACTTGCTGGATGGCAACGTGCTGGGGATCGACGATGGTTTCGGTCTGGTCCGCGGCCGGCTTGGCGGTGGTCAGCAGCGAAGCGCTGGCGCGATAAATAGGTGGACGCAGGAATACCACCAATAATCCCACTCCCAACGCGATCGAAAACACGGTGGCAAAGATCCGAAGCCGCCGTGACCGGTACCAGATTTGGGGCGGCTCGACTGCTGGAGTAGACTGGTCTGGTCCGGGCAAGCGCTCGATTTGGATTGGGTTGGCCATCGCGCTACCTCGAATCGATTCAGGGCAATAGCCCCAGCAGGTGATGAAGCCGGGCCTCCAGTGCTTTTTCGTTAGCGGCGCGCACGGTGGCATGACCTACTTTGCGTCCCGGGCGCTCGGCTTTGGCATAAAAATGGCTATGGACGCCGGCTTGTTCCAAAATATCGGAGAGGGCTGGCAGGACGCCGATGAAATTGACCATGGCTGCAAAACCTACCGGCTCGGTAACGCCCAAAGGCAGATCCAAAATCGCCCGCAGGTGGTTTTCGAATTGGCTGGTCTCTGCGCCTTCGATGGTCCAGTGGCCCGAATTGTGCACCCTAGGGGCCATTTCGTTGGCGAGTAGATGGCCGTGAACCTCGAACAGTTCCAGGGCCAATACTCCCACATAATCGAAGTGTTCCAACAGCCTCTGGGCATATTCCTCAGCTTGCCGGCCCTTAGGATCAGCGGGACGGCTGCGGGCCAGATGCAGGATACCGTTTTTGTGGACATTCTCGCTTAAGGGATAGAAAGCAATGTGACCGCCTTTGCTTCTTACCGCAATGACCGAGAGCTCCCGTTGAAAAGGGACAAAATTTTCGCCGATCAATGCTTGACCGCCCAACTGATTCCAAACCCTTTCCATGTCGGCAGCAGTACGGATCAGCCCCTGTCCTTTACCATCGTAACCCAAGCGGCGGGTCTTGACCAGAAACGGCCAGCCCAGGATTTTGGGGGCGTTTTGTAGATCCTCGTAACTGTCTATAGGGATAAATTTGGTGGTTGGGATATCTAGGGTTTGAAAGAGGGTTTTTTCCCGCAGCCGATCGCAGCTTTCTGCCAATGCCGCCAAAGGGGGATAAACGGGTGCTTTGGCGGTCAGCCGCTTAAGTCCTTCCAGGGAGATGTTTTCGAATTCATAAGTGATCACGTCACAGCGCTCTGCCAACCGATCCAGAGCGTGCGGGTCATCGTAAGGCGCCTTGAGGTGCTCACAAAGCTCTGCAGTGCAAGGCGCCGGATCCGGGTCCAGGACTATAAAGCGCAGGCCCAGGGGGTAGCCGGCCAAGGCCAGCATACGCGCCAACTGACCGCCGCCGATGATCCCGATAGTCGTCACGCTTGCTCCTCCCTAGGGTCCGGCTGAGCTAGCACCGCCTCGGTCTGACGGTGACGGAAGGTGTCCAGAGCGGCGGCGATTTCAGGATACTTGCCGGCCAGGATTGCCGCTGCCAAAAGCGCCGCGTTGGTAGCACCCGCCTTGCCGATGGCGAGCGTCCCCACGGGGATGCCGGCCGGCATCTGCACGATAGACAAAAGGGAGTCGAGGCCGTTCAACGCTCGGGACCGAACCGGCACCCCTAAGACCGGCAAAGGCGTTTTGGCAGCAATCATCCCCGGCAGGTGAGCCGCCCCGCCGGCGCCAGCGATGATGACTTCCACGCCCTTAGCCTTTGCCTGGTCGGCGTATTCGAACAGAAGATCAGGTGTTCGGTGCGCCGAAATCACCCGGACCTCAAAGGGTATGGCTAGCCGTTCCAGGATGTCAGCAGCATGGCGCATGGTGTCCCAGTCAGACTTGGAGCCCATGATCACGCCGACTAGAGGATTGAGTATGGTCATATCGCTTCATTTCGAGGAGGTGGATTGACGACTTTGGTATTATGACGAATCCTGATCGTTCCAGTCCCTGAATCGGAGCGTTCTGTGAAAATCAACGTGCTTTTTGCTGGGCATATTCTAGCTTGAGTATAATAATCTGTCCCTCCTTACCTGAGATCTCACAGTTTTCACATAAGGTGTATGCAGAACATCACGAGCGGATGTTTGCTGAGTTTTTGGCGTTGGTTTTGGATCGTTGGTCTGCTTTTTGCCGCCTCCGCAGGCGCCCAGCCTGAGGTTCCGGTTGTTCCCGAAGAACCCCGCTTTGGCTTCGAAACTGTCCAGAAGCTGGCCCGCACCTTGGCTGCCCAGCCTTACGTGCGCGATGATGTCGGTTTGCCGGAGGAACTTGCCAAACTCGATTACGATCGGTATCGGGACATCCGCTTCAAACCCGAATTGGCCCTTTGGCGAGATCAGGGACTGCCGTTCCAGGTTCAGTTCTTCCACCGCGGTTTCCTGTATCGGGATCGGGTCTCGGTCAACGTGGTGGAGGACGGTAAGCCAAGGCGCCTGGACTACGTTTCGGACTGGTTCGATTTCGGCAAGAACCTGTTTGGCCCGTTCAACCCCGACCTTGGGTTTGCAGGTTTTCGCCTCCATTACCCGCTCATGCGCAACAGCTATCACGATGAGATCGCGGTGTTTCAGGGCGCCAGTTATTTTCGCGCAGTCGGACTGGGGCAGGTATACGGCCTGTCGGCGCGCGGGCTCGCCATCGACACGGGCCTGCCGCGAGCCGAAGAGTTTCCCGTCTTCCGTGAATTCTGGATCGAAAAACCCGCGCCCGATGCCAGCGCAATCGTCGTCTATGCGTTGCTTGACAGTCCGGCAGTGGCCGGGGCGTATCGCTTCGTCATGCATCCCGGTCTTGAGCTGGTCATGGACGTCCAAAGCCGCCTGTACTTCCGCCATGGGGTGGGGCGTTTGGGGATCGCGCCTTTGACCTCGATGTTCTTCCGCGGTGAAAACACGGAATATTTGATCGACGATTTCCGCCCTGAGATCCACGACTCAGACGGCCTTGCGATCGCCCGTGCCAATGGAGAGTGGTTGTGGCGTCCCTTGATTAACCCGCGCCAGTTGCGCATCAGCGTTTTCCACGAGGAGCATCCTAGGGGCTTCGGTCTTATCCAACGGGATCGCAGCTTCGACCATTACCAGGATTTGGAGGCCGATTACCAGCGCCGTCCCAGCGCCTGGGTGGAGCCTTTGGGGGAGTGGGGGGCGGGGTCTGTCTATCTGATCGAGATCCCTAGCGATCACGAAAAGTACGACAACATCGTCGCGTTCTGGATGCCCGACGAAGCCAGCGCGGAGGGTAAGGAGATGGCGTTCGATTACCGCCTCCATTTCACCCTAGATGAGCGTTTGCCTGTGACTTTGGGCAAAGCCGAAGCCAGCCGGATCGGAGCTGGGGGCATAGATCCCCCCGATCCGAAGCGGCGTCGGTTTGTGATCGATTTTGCCGGCCAGCGGCTCAAGCGTTATCCCGAAGACGCCAAGATCGAAGCCGAGGTGGATGCCTCTTCAGGGGCGATAGGCAACGTGGTAGTGCACAAAAATACCGAGACCGGCGGTTGGCGTTTGAGCTTCGAGCTCGATCCGGGAGCGGTTGAGTCTCCCATCGAACTGCGCGCCTTGCTGCGTTCGGGCGGGGAGGCATTGACTGAGACCTGGCTGTATCAGTGGAGCCCGCGGAAATGAGCAACGAAGCGGCAGTGCGGTTGCCGTTAGACGATCGAGCTGACCAGGAAACGGAGAATCTCAAACAGCACGTGCGAGCTTATTTGCGTAAGCTGCGCTTTCAGGATCTTGAGTTGGTCGAGGCTTTAACCATGGAGTGCTTGCATCGTGCGCGCTGGCGGGTTGGCCAGGACCCGAGAAAATCCTTGCGCCGCGCCTTTGAAGAAGCCCAGCACCGGTTGGATCAAGCGCTAGCCCGAGCGCTTGGTCTCCACCTTCCTAAAGACGCGGCTATGGTCGCTGCGGCAAAGGCGGCGCTACTTCTCACCCAAGCCCCAGTTCGAGCCGATGATTTAATCCGGTCTTCACCTGAGAGGGCGGCGCTGCTTGCCAGCCTAAAGGCGAAGTTGCCCATGGCCACCCCCCCTGAGGCGCCTGCCTCCATGCCGACCCAGCTTTTGAAGTTTTGGGTTTGATCATGCCTGCTTTTTCTCCTGCCTTGCGTCGCACTGCCTCAATCAGGCGCATTGTTTTCCTCATGCTCGTAGGCCTGACTGCGTGCATTGCGCTGTTCATGCTCACCGGCGCTTTCCAACAAAATGGCCTGATGCCCCTGGAGCTCGTCCTCTTGTTGGTGTATGCCCTACTCATGGTCTGGGTCAGCGCGTCTTTCTGGACAGCGACCTTGGGATTTTTGACCTTGATCTTTGGGGGCGATGCCAAGTCGTTACCCCACAGGCCATCCGAACCGGCTTTGGAGCAAGACCTTTCGCCTTTGCGTACCGCGGTGGTCATGCCGATATACAACGAAGATCCACAGCGGGTATTCGCCGGGCTGCGGGCGATTTGGCAATCGCTTGAAGAGACCGGAAACGCCGGCCAATTCGAGTTGTTCATCCTCTCCGATACGCGCGACCCGGTGCTGTGGATGGAGGAGCAGTTAAGATGGTATCGGTTGGGTGAGGATTTTGGGGCGCATGGCCGGATCTTTTATCGCAACCGGCAATCCAATCTGGGCCGCAAAAGCGGCAATATTGAAGAGTTTTGTCGCCGCTGGGGCGGTCGTTACCGTTACCTGATCGTATTGGATGCTGACAGCCTCATAAGTGGCCGAACCTTGCTGCGCATGGTGGAATTGATGGAAACCCATCCTCGGGTTGCTCTGATCCAATCACCGCCTGTGCCAGTCAATCAAAAATCCTTGTTTGCCAGAATCCTGCAATTTGCCAGTAACCTCTATGGCAGCGTGTTTGTGGCCGGTGCCGCCTGGTGGCAGCTTGGAGAAAGCAACTATTTCGGCCACAACGCTATCATCCGCATCGCTCCTTTCATGCGCTATTGCGGGTTGCCGAAACTGTCAGGCCGCGAGCCCTTCGGAGGGGAAATCTTAAGCCACGATTTTGTAGAAGCGGCTTTGCTGCGCAGGGCAGGCTGGGAAGTCTGGCTGGTTCCGGAGCTGACCGAAAGCTATGAGGAACTGCCACCCACCCTGATCGATTATGCCAAACGCGACCGCCGCTGGTGCCAGGGCAATCTCCAGCACCTCAAGGTCATCTTCGCCCGTGGCCTTGCCGGTATCAGCCGCTTGCATCTGGCTATGGGCATCATGTCATACCTGTCTTCCCCCTTATGGTTGTGGTTTTTGCTCCTGACCGCCTTGGAAGCCTACGTCCAGAGCCAGACTCAGCCGGTGTATTTTTTTGGCGACAATATCTTTCCGGTGTGGCCGGAATCCTATACAGTAGAAATGACCACTGTTTTGGTGGTCACTTTATCCATGTTGTTTTTGCCCAAACTCTGGGGCCTTTTGGTTCTGTTTACCCGTCAGCGCCGCAAAGTGCGGCAATTCGGTGGGGCTTTGCAGGTCTTGGGGAGCGTTCTCCTGGAGACCTTGTTTTCGGCTTTGATCGCGCCGGTTTTGATGCTCTATCAGAGCAAGTTCGTAATTTCTATCCTGCTGCGAAGAAGCGTGGGCTGGCCTCCCCAGCAGCGCGATGCCCATCGCTTAAGTCTTAAGGAGGCAATTCAGGCCCATGGCGGTCAGACCCTCATCGGGATCATCGCTGGCGCTTTCAGTTACTACTATATCCCGGACTTCTTCTGGTGGTTTACTCCGGTACTCGCCGGTTTGGTATTGGTCATCCCCATCTCCATGGTATCGAGTAGTACTGCTTTGGGGCTTGGAGCACGCAGGCTGGGTTTGTTTTTGATTCCTGAAGAATCGAATCCTCCCCCAATCCTTCAGTTATTCCACCACTACCTAATTCAGGAGCCCAGCGTTCGGGAGGAGCAGGAACTAATACGCGAGCCAGGGATGTGCGCTTTGCACGCGGCGCTTTTGCTCCACCAGCCGCTCAACAAGAAGCAGCGCCATCAGCTCCATGCGATTCTGTACCACCTTATCGAGGAAGGGCCAAGCAACCTGTCGGCAGTGGAAAAGCGCAGCCTCTTATCTCATGCTGAAACCCTCTTCAGGCTGCATTTTCTGATTGAGAGTCGTGCTGCGCTTGGTAATGATCAGGTAAAATGAAAAATTAAACTCTTCAAGGAGTAGCAGGCGGTGCTGGAAATCATCAAGGCCGGCGGTTGGGTGATGTGGCCGATTTTGGCTTGTTCTGTGCTGGCGATGGCCATCGTTTGTGAACGCTGGTGGAGCCTTAGACCTAAGCGCATCATTCCACCCCATCTGGTAGCTCAGGTATGGAATCTGTACCGCAAGGACCGCTTGGATTCGACCCACCTGCGTCAGCTGCAGACCTCTTCTCCCTTGGGGGCGGTATTGGCGGCGGGGCTGGCCAATCACCATTATGGTCGCGAGGTGATGAAGGAAGCCATCGAGGATGCTGGCCGTCAAATGGCGCACGAATTGGAACGCTTTCTCGACTCCTTGGGGACGATTGCCTCGATTTCTCCTTTGTTGGGATTGTTGGGCACGGTACTGGGCATGATCAAAGTGTTTTCCACCATCACCGCGGCCGGTGTAGGGGAGCCAAAAGTGCTGGCCGGCGGGATCGCAGAAGCCCTGATCACCACGGCAGCGGGCTTGTCGGTAGCGATTCCGGCGTTGATTTTTCATCGTTATTTTCAGGCGCGGGTGGATGAGCTGGTGCTCAAGATGGAGAATGAGGCGCTGCGCTTCATCGAAATCATGCACAGTGGACAAGTGCTTCTCCAGCCTCCGGAGGAGGCGCCATGAACTTCCGCCGCCATCGCCGGGAGCGGATCGATCTCAGCCTGACGCCGATGATCGATGTGGTGTTTTTGCTGTTGATCTTCTTCATGGTGACCACCACCTTCGAACGCGAGGCGGCGCTCAAGATTCAGCTCCCAGAGGCGCAAGGCCAGAGGCAGGACGAGCCTCGGAGCTTGGAGATCGTCGTTGACGCCAACGGGCGTTACTACCTTGACCAACACGAGTTGGTCAATACCCGGATCGAGACCCTCAAACGAGCCATGCGCAAGGCTTTGGATGAAGGCGCCCGACCGGTGGTGGTGATCGCAGCGGATCGAAAGACGCCGCACCAGGCGGTGATCCAGGTGCTGGATGCTGCCCGCCAGTTGAGTCTAAGGCATATTGCTTTCGCTACGCGATCTGCCGCCGGCGAGGAATAACCGTCCGATCAATGTTGGGTTGAAAGTGACCGATGGACAAAAAACTGCTTGAAATCCTAGTCTGCCCAGTCTGCAAGGGGAAATTGATTTACGCAGCTTCGGCCGAGGAACTGATCTGTAAGGCGGACCGGCTGGCCTACCCGATCCGGGATGAGATCCCGGTGATGCTCGAAGAAGAGGCGCGCAAGCTCAGTCTGGAAGAATACGATCGTTTGCCATGACCTCGTTTAAGATCGCCATCCCCGCCCGCTATACCTCGTCACGATTGCCGGGCAAGCCCTTGCTCGAGCTGGCCGGCCGGCCCATGATCGCATATGTGTGTGAACAGGCCCGCCGGGCGGGGGCAGAGGCGGTGGTGGTGGCCACTGACGACGCGCGCATCCAAAAAGCAGCCGAAGCTGCTGGGGTGCAAGCGCTTTTGACCGATCCCAACCATACCAGCGGTACCGAGCGCATCCACGAGGTAGCGCAGCGGTTAGGCTGGGGGGCGGAAGAGATTGTAGTCAACTGGCAAGGAGACGAGCCGCTGCTTGAACCGGAGCTGGTCAGCCACTTGGCCAGATCCCTGGCTGGTCACCCGGACGCGATGATGGCGACCTTGGCGGCACCTGCTACCGCAGCGGAGGTGTTCAACCCGAACGTGGTCAAGGTAGTGCTGGATCAGGCAGGCTATGCCCTCTATTTTAGCCGGGCGCCGATTCCCTGGGTACGCCAAGCTTTTGCCCGGCCGCCGCCTAAGGTGCCGGACGGCCTTCACTGGCGCCATATCGGAGTGTATGCCTTCCGGGTCGGGTGGTTGCATCGGTATGTGAACTGGCCTCCGGCACCGCTGGAGGAGGTGGAAGCCCTTGAGCAATTGCGGGTTTTGTGGCACGGTGAGCGGATCGCGGTGGTTACCGTGGCCGAGGTCCCCGAGGCGGGAGTAGATGTGCCGGAGGATGTCCCGCGGGTAGAGAATCGGCTGCGAGAGCTTGAATCCAGGCGCAGGAAGCGAGGTGCAAGATGATCCGGATTCTGTTCGTGTGCATGGGCAACGTCTGCCGCTCCCCGATGGCGGAAGGGATATTTCAGCACCTTCTTAAGCAGCACGGTTTGGCCGATCGGGTGATGATCGATTCGGCTGGAACCCATGCCTATCATGCGGGTAAAGCTCCGGATCCGCGTGCGATCCGGGCCGCCCAGGCCAGAGGGATCGATATCAGCGGGCTGCGTGCCCGCCAGGTGGGGCCGGGAGATTTTGAAGAGTTCGATTTGATTCTGGCAATGGATGAACACAATTATGATTCTCTCCTGTTCACTGGTGCCAAACACCAGCAGGGCAAGCTCGGGTATCTGCTCGATTACGCCCCGCACCTCAAGACCCGCAATCTGCCCGACCCCTATTACGGTGGAGAGGTCGGTTTCGAGCGGGTCATGGACATGATCGAGGACGCCTGCGAGGGGCTGTTGCGCCATCTACAGGATCAGTTTTTACGGAGGTCGCCGTGATGAGAAGCATAGCGATCGTAGCCTGGTTGCTCGGCATGGTATGGCTGGGGAGCGCGTGGTCCGGAACGCTCGCTGAACCGGGACAGGTTAAGCACGTGGTCGTCGTGTGGTTGAAGCGAGCCGGTGATGTTGGCCGCTTTATGGCCTTGAGCAAGCAGTTGGTGGAACTGCCTGGAGTAGTAGACTACAGCATCGGACCGGCATTGCCAAGTGAACGGGCAAGTGCAGCTATCGATTTTCACCTCGGTGTGGTGGTGACCCTGGAGAACCGGCAGGGTCTGTATGATTATCTGCACCATCCCAAACATCAGCAGGTCATCGATGCGATGCGTCCTTTGGTCGAGCGCATCGTCGCATACGATTTCATCACTCGCTGAGAGGGAGGGAGACAATGAGCGTTCAGACCCGTGAAGTTGAGTACCTCGACGGTGATGCCCGCCTGTTGGGCTTTCTGGCCTTCGACGATGCGGTTTCAGTGCCTGTGCCGGCAGTCCTGGTGTCCCACATGTGGGGAGGAAGAGAAGCATTCGTATGCGACAAGGCCAGGGCTTTGGCGGCCATGGGATATGCCGGATTCGCCTTGGACTTGTATGGCGATGCCAAAACCGGTTCGGGGCCGGAGGAAAATGCCCGGCTGATGCAGCCGTTCCTCGAGGATAGAACCCTTTTGCAGCGGCGTATGCACTTGGCGCTCGATGCCGTGCGGCGGCTGGAAATGGTGGACCGGGAGCGGGTCGCTGCGATCGGTTTTTGCTTCGGCGGCCTGTGCGTGCTGGATCTGGCCCGAACCGGGGCGGATGTGAGGGGGGTGGTAAGTTTCCACGGCTTGCTGAAACCACCTGGGAACACGCAGGGCAATAAGATTTCCGCCAAGGTGCTGGTGCTGCACGGTCACGATGACCCTATGGTTCCGGTCGAGGATGTGGTGGCGTTGGAGCGGGAATTGACTGAGGCCGGCGCAGACTGGCAGGTGCACGTCTACGGGCATACCATGCACGCCTTCACCAATCCCCGGGCGAACGATTCGGCTTTTGGAACCGTCTACCATCCGGTCGCCGAGCGGCGTTCGTGGCTGGCGATGCGGAATTTTCTGGAGGAGATTTTCAGCGCATGAATCTGAATTACCTGGACTTCGAACAGCCGATCGCCGAACTTGAGGCCAAGATCGAGGAGCTCAGGCGGGTCGGTTTCGACCACGAGATCAATATTTCCGAGGAGATCGCGCGGTTGGAAGAGAAAAGCCGCAAGCTGACCGCGTCGGTCTTTTCCTCCCTGTCGGCGTGGCAGATCTCGCAGCTGTCGCGGCATCCCTTGCGGCCGTATACGCTCGATTACATTCACCTGATCTTTACCGATTTCCACGAATTGCACGGGGATCGTAGCTTCGCCGATGATCCGGCCATCGTCGGCGGCTTGGCGCGGTTGGAAGGCCAGCCGGTGATGGTGATCGGCCAGCAGAAGGGGCGTGACACCAAGGAGAAACTTCGCCGCAACTTCGGGATGCCGCGTCCGGAGGGCTACCGCAAGGCACTTAGGTTGATGCAGCTGGCAGAGCGCTTTAAGCTGCCGCTTTTCACCTTCATCGACACCCCCGGCGCCTATCCGGGCATCGACGCCGAGGAGCGCGGCCAGAGCGAGGCCATCGCCCGCAATCTGTTCATGATGGCCCAGCTCAAGACCCCTATCATTTGTACCGTGATCGGCGAGGGTGGCTCAGGGGGTGCCTTGGCCATCGGCGTGGGAGACCGGCTGTTGATGCTCGAATACAGCACCTATTCGGTGATCTCGCCGGAAGGCTGCGCCTCTATTCTGTGGAAGAGCGCCGACAAGGCGGAACTGGCCGCCGAAGCAATGGGCATCACTTCCAGGCGGCTGGAGGAGTTAGGGCTGATCGACGAGATCATTCCAGAGCCATTGGGGGGTGCCCACCGCGACAAGAAGCAGGCGGCTGCCAATATCAAGGAAGTGCTGCTCAAACACTTAGCTCAGTTGGAGCGGATGCCGCTGCCCAGGTTACTGGACCAGCGCTACCAACGGTTGATGAGCTACGGCATCTATACCGAAGAATCTGCATGAGGGACCTGATCGCCGGCCTTGGCCGGTTTCTCCACCACCACCCGGCGGGTTTCTATTGGATCGGCTATAGCGGTGGGGTCGATTCCCATGTCCTGCTGCATTCGTGCTCTAGGCTCCGGCCCGAACTGGGTTCGGTTTTCGGTGCCGTCCACGTCAACCACGGCCTGCATCCCGATGCTGGCCGCTGGGCTGAGCACTGCTTGAAGACCTGCGCCGAACTGGACCTTCCCTGTCAAGTCATTACGGTCGATGCCCAGCCCAGATCGGGCCAGAGTCCGGAAGAAGCGGCGCGCAATGCCCGTTACCTGGCCCTAGCCGAATGGCTGGAGCCGGATGCTGCACTGCTCCTAGCCCAGCACCAGGACGATCAGGCCGAGACGGTCTTGTTGCAGATGCTTCGCGGTGCGGGTCTGGCGGGTATGGCCGGGATGGCGCAGGTGGCCGGGTTAGGGCGGGGGCGATTGCTGCGCCCCTTATTGGAGGTGCCGCGGGAAGTACTGCTCGATTATGCCCGGCGCTTTGATCTGGACTGGATCGACGACCCGAGCAACTTCGACCAAGCCTTCGACCGCAACTACCTGCGCTGTCAGATCCTGCCTCTGATCAAAGCCCGCTGGCCCGCTTGCGTGCGCACTATCGCCAGAAGCGCCCGGCATTGCGCTGAAGCCCAGGGACTGGTGGAGGAAGTCATAGTGCCGCACCTTAAGGCAGCGGTTGATCAAGCAGGCAGCCTGGATCTTGCCGCATTAGTCACCCTGAACCGTCCTCGCCAGCACTGGCTGCTGCGCTCGTGGCTGAAACGACTAGGCTTCCGAAGCCCTCAGGCGATATTCCTAGATCGGATCATGGACGAAGCCGTGGCGGCTGCACCGGACCGCCAACCTCGAATTGACTGGTCGGAAGGGACCGTCTGCCGATATCGGGGCAGACTGTATGCCTTGCGGACGCAACCTCTTCCAGACCGGGATTGGCAAGCGGCATGGGACGGGCAGACGCCCCTGGTGCTACCGGACAATAGCGTGCTTGAATCTGACCCTGCGATCGGGGCCGGAGTTGCCACTCACCTTTGGCGGCAGGGTGGGATTGAGGTCCGCTATCGACGGGGCGGTGAACGTTGCCGTTTGCCCGGGCGAGGCTGCCGATCCTTGAAAAAACTATTGCAGGAGCAGGGTGTGCCCCCGTGGGTGCGATCGCGGCTGCCGTTGGTCTATCTGCGCGGCCAACTGGCTTCGGTGGCTAATCTATGGGTATGCGAACCGTTTGCCGCCGGGCCAAATGAAGCCGGAGTAGTTTTAAACTGGAAGCTAGAGCTTTGCAGGAGGTAAGGTTGTGATAAAATTGCCAATACATGTGGGCAGTGCCTGTCATGTTACTATATTCAGCACGGATTAAATTTTTTAAAAACGCCTTAAGAAGGGGATTTAACCGATGAAAATGATTAAAAATGTTCTGACTGCCGCGATGATCGCAGCTTCGGCGGGGGCGATGCTGGGCGGTGTGCCTAGCGCTGCGATTGCCGCTGAAACCGCCGAAGGGGTGAACAAAGCCATTGCCAACGCCAAGAAGGCATTGGCCGAGGCCATCCAGATCGCGGCTGAAGGGACCAACCAAGCAGCCTTGATCGAAAAGATCGCTGAAACCAAGCAGCACTATAAAGAGATCACTGGTGACCAGTACGGCGCCAAGCTGCAGCGTTTGTCCGGTTCCCTGAGCAAGGCCCGCGGTATGGCCAAGCGCGGGGATCTGGCCGGCGCAGAGGAAGAGCTGAAAAGGGCACTGGAAATCATCAACCAGTTCCCCCCTGCCTGATCGAATAGGTGAAATTCTGAGGTCTGCCCGCCCCGGTTGATCCTGGGCGGGTTTTTTATGCCCGCCGATCTGCGTTGCAGGTCAGTCAAGCCTTGTGCTTCAATATGCAGCGCAAGCACCCTAAACCCTGTAGATCCTCAGTCCTACACCTAGAGGAATCACCCAAAGAGGAGGCTGACATGTTCAAAATCAAACCTTTGCTGTCCGTATTGGCACTGGCGAGCGTTACCCATCTGGCGGGAGCGATCGAGTGGCAAGCGTTGCCGGAAACCGCCCCGGCCCCGGCCGACAATCCTATCACCCCCGCCAAGGTCAAGCTTGGGCAAATGCTGTATTTTGACCCACGCCTGTCATCCACCGGTACGGTATCGTGCAACTCTTGTCACAACGTCATGGCGGGGGGGGAGGACAGCCGTCCGGTAGCGGCCGGGGTTCACGGTCAGACCGGAGATCGCAGTGCACCGACGGTCTGGAATGCGGCCTTCCACGCCACCCAGTTCTGGGACGGGCGGGCGGCGAGTCTTGAGGATCAGGCCAGAGGGCCGGTGATCAATCCGATCGAGATGGGTATGAAGAGCTGGAATGAGGTGGTGGCCCGCCTGGAGCAGATTCCTGAATATCCAAAGCTGTTCAAGGAGGCTTTCGGCACCGATGCCAAGATCAGCGAGGACAATGTGGTCAAGGCCATCGCCACCTACGAGCGCACTTTGATCACTCCCGACAGTCCCTACGACCGCTATGTCAAGGGCGATCAGTCTGCCCTGACCGAACAACAGGTACGCGGGATGCAGACGTTTGCCGCGGTCGGGTGCGGTACCTGCCACTCCGGCCCTGCCTTCAGCGGCCAGACCGGCCAGGGGGTGGGAGTGTTTCGGAAGTTTCCCATGTTCGACAATCCGTTTTTGGAGAAAAAATATAACTTCAAACAGGATCTTGGCCGTTACGGTGTTACCAAGCAGGAGGAAGACAAGCATTTCTTCAAAGTGCCGACCCTGCGCAACGTTGCCTTAACCGCACCCTATTTCCACAACGGCGCAGTCAAGACCTTAGATGAGGCGGTTCGAGTCATGGCTAAGCTCCAGCTCAACCGCGATCTGTCCGATCAGGAGGCGGCAGATTTGGTGGCGTTTTTGAACGCTTTAACTGGAGAATTCCCCAAGCAGGAGATGCCGCGCCTGCCGACAACGGCGGGGAAAACTTTCGATTACGTCAAGTGATCGCCGGTGCAACGGGCGCCTTCAGGCGCCCGTTTCATTTCAGCCGCCCGTGAACGGCCAGGTGCCGGTCGCTGACCCTTTCCACATAGAAATCCTTAAGTCCGGTTTCTAAGAGCTGGACCCGAATTTCGGCTTCGCTGAAAGCCGCGCAGAGGGAATTGAAGAAATCCCGACGGAGGATTTGCGGTTCTTCTGCTGCATAGCGCTCGACGAGGGCCTTGGCTTCAAGCCGGGATGCTGGTCTTTCCAGGTCCATCACGAGAACGGCTGCCTGCCGAAGACCCCAGCGCTGGATTTCCCGCCACAGCAGTGAGGGGTCTGGCAGATGGTGGAGCAGGCTGTTGCTGAGGATCGTGTCGTAACGCCGGCAGAGACCATCTGCAGGGATGCGGATCTTCCGAAAATGCACTCGATCCTTGAGATCCGGTCGGTGCTCAAGGCGCTGGTGAGCGAAAGCCAGCATGGCCCCGGCGCCGTCGATGCCGGTGATATAGCAGCGCCGGTGGCGCTCGGCGAAACGCAGAGTGATTTCTCCCGGACCACATCCTAGATCCAACACCTGGTCGGGTTCATGATCAGGAAAATAACGCTCGAAAAGATCCAAAAACAAGCTATTGGCTTCGTTGAAATCGGCCTGCGCGTAAGCACGGGCCTGGGCGGGGTCATCCATCAGTTCGGGTTCGCAAATTCTATCCATGGGTTAAGCTCCGAAAACGGTAAAATATCAAAACTGTAAGGAATTGTCCTGGAAGAACAACCCAAAGTTACGCTTTGCTATAATCGCTTTTTTTCCGACTTTAAGCAGTTTGCATGACCCAAAAGCTTTACATCCAGACCTTCGGCTGTCAGATGAACGAGTACGATTCCGGCAAGATTGGGGACGTGCTGCGCCAGTCCCACGGTCTGGAGCTGACCTCCGATCCCGAGGAGGCTGATGTTCTGCTCCTCAATACCTGCTCGGTGCGCGAGAAGGCCCAAGAAAAGGTATTCTCCCAACTGGGCCGCTGGCGACCGTTGAAAAAAAAGCGACCTGAGATAATCATCGGGGTCGGCGGGTGTGTCGCCAGCCAAGAGGGAGAGATGGTCCAGCGCCGAGCCCCTTATGTAGACATCGTTTTTGGCCCCCAAACCCTGCACCGCCTGCCGGAACTGCTGGAACAGGTGCGCCGGGAAAGGCAGCCGGTCATGGACGTCTCTTTCCCGGAGCTGGACAAATTCGCTGCTTTGCCGCAGCCTCGCGCCGAGGGCCCCAAGGCATTCGTCTCGGTGATGGAAGGCTGCAGCAAATACTGTACTTACTGCGTAGTGCCTTATACCCGGGGTGCCGAGGTCAGCCGACCGGTGCGCGAGGTGATCGAAGAAGTGAAGGCGCTCGCCGCCCAGGGGGTGAAGGAGGTCAACCTACTGGGCCAGAACGTCAACGCTTACCGGGGTGAGACTGAGGATGGGGATGAGGCTGATCTGGCGCTGTTGTTATTTGAAGTGGCTGCCATCGACGGCATCGAGCGGATTCGCTTTACCACTTCCCATCCGGCCGAATTCGACGACAATCTGATTGAGGCTTTTGCTGCCATCCCGAAGCTCGTCGATCATCTCCATCTGCCGGTCCAAGCCGGCAGTGACCGCATTCTGGCACGGATGAAGCGCGGCTACAGCCGTAGGGATTACCTGGAAAAGATCGGGAAACTGCGCCAAGTCCGGCCCGACCTTTCCCTGTCTTCGGATTTCATCGTCGGCTTCCCCGGCGAGACGGAGGAAGATTTCGAGCAGACCATGGATTTGATCGAACAGGTCGGCTTTGATCTCTCCTATAGTTTCATTTACAGCCCTCGTCCTGGCACGCCAGCAGCTGAGCTGGCTGACGATGTCCCGGTGGCAGTCAAAAAAACCCGCCTCATCCGTCTGCAACAGAAGATCCAGGCGATGGCAGCGGAAATTTCCCGCAACATGGTCGGTACCCGCCAAAGGATTTTGGTGGAGGGTGCTTCCCGCAAGAATCCCCGGGAGTTGTGTGGCCGGACCGAGAATAATCGGGTGGTAAATTTCCAAGGTCCGCCCTCGTTGGTGGGCTACTTCGCCGAGGTGGTCATCGCCGAAGCCTTACCGAACTCCTTGCGGGGGCGGTTAGTCTAAGTTATGCTGAAAATCATCTAGAGGTGTTGAACCAGCCTGATGGGGCTTAATTTTATCCATTGACAGACGAATCTACCACGCTTCAAATTACTTTAGAGCCAGCTGATAATCAGCGTTTGGCAAATTTGTGTGGACAATATGACGAAAACCTAAGACAAATCGAACGTCGGCTGGGGGTTGAAATAGCCAGCCGCGGCAATCACTTTCGAATCGTTGGCTCAAGCCATCCAGTAGAAGCTGCTTCTCGCGTCATTCGCCATTTATTTCAAGCAACTTCTTCGGAAACCATCACTCCGCAGCACGTCCACTTGTCGCTTCAAAGTTCCAGCATTAACGCGCTGCTGGAGGAGGAAGCGACAGCCGAAACTTCAGAGACTATCCGCACCCGCAAGGTGGTGGTCAAAGCGCGTGGCCCCAATCAGCAGCGTTATCTCAAGAACATCCTTTCCCACGATATCAACTTTGGTATCGGGCCGGCCGGGACTGGGAAAACCTATCTGGCGGTGGCCTGTGCAGTGGCTGCGCTGGAGGAGGAGTCGGTCAAACGACTGATCCTGACCCGACCGGCGGTGGAAGCCGGTGAGCGGTTGGGGTTTTTGCCTGGCGACATGGCGCAGAAGGTCGATCCTTATCTTCGCCCCCTTTACGATGCGCTCTATGAAATGCTGGGTTTCGAGCGGGTGCTCAAGCTGATCGAGCGCAATGTGATCGAAGTCGCGCCACTGGCTTTCATGCGTGGGCGTACCTTAAACGACTCGTTCATCATCTTGGATGAAGCCCAGAACACCACCGTCGAGCAGATCAAAATGTTCCTGACCCGGGTGGGATTCGGTTCCACCGCTGTGATTACCGGTGACGTGACCCAAGTGGACCTGCCCAAAGATCGGCCTTCAGGGCTAAAGCATGTGCTTGAGGTCCTAGAGGGGGTCGAGGGAATTAGCTTTACCTATTTCGACGCTGACGATGTCGTCCGGCATCCTTTGGTGCAGCGCATCGTTGCGGCCTATGAAGCCCATGAGCGGCGGCAGTCGCTATCGGGAGGTTAAGTTGACCGCTACCGTCGATATCCGGATCGACTGCGATCACAGCTGTCCCCCGGAGGCGACACTGCGCCGGTGGGCGATTGCGGCTTTGGGGGGGAGGCCAGCGGAAGTTTGTTTGGCGATCGTTGATGAAGCGGAAATTGCCGCGCTCAATCGGCGCTTTCGCCATCGTGACGGACCTACCAATGTGCTCAGTTTTCCCTTTGAGGCCCCCCGGGGGGTTCCCTTGGCGTTTCTTGGGGATGTGGTGATCTGCGCGCCGGTGGTGGCGCGCGAAGCGGCCGCCCAGGGCAAACCGGCGGCGGCCCACTTCGCTCATATGGTCGTCCATGGGGTGTTGCATCTGCGTGGTTTCGATCACCAGACTCCGGAGCAGGCAGAGGTGATGGAAACCTGTGAGCGGCAAATTCTGGCCCGTTTGGGCTTTCAAGATCCTTATCTAATTGAATAATCATGAACGATGAGCAAGCTAGTGAGATAAGCGACTCTAAAAACTGGGTCGAGCGTTTGAGTCATTTCTTTACCGCCGAACCCAAGACTCGCGACGAATTGCTGGAAATTCTGCAGGATGCGCACAAGCGCCATGTCATCGACCGCGACGTCCTGTCTATGATCGAAGGGGTGCTCAAGGTTTCGGAGCTGCGCGTGCGCGACATTATGCTGCCGCGGGCGCAGATGGATGTCGTCCATCAGGATGCCTTGCTCGAGGATGTCCTGCCGGTGGTGATCGACACCGCTCACTCGCGTTTTCCGGTGATCGGCGAAGACCGAAGTCAAGTGGTGGGGATCCTGCTGGCCAAGGACCTGTTACCTTACGTGCTGCGCCAGAATCTCAGCGTACCGGTCAAGAAACTGATGCGCCAAGCTTTGTTCGTGCCTGAGAGCAAACGCCTAAATGTCATGCTGCGCGAGTTTCGGGAGCGCTGCCAGCATATGGCGATCGTCATCGACGAATATGGAGCTGCGGCAGGTTTGGTGACCATCGAGGATATTCTCGAACAGATCGTGGGAGAGATCTCCGATGAGCACGACCTGGAGGAAGAATATATTTTCCGGCGCAGCAGCAGAGTCTATACCGTCAAGGCGGTCACGCCGATCGAAGAATTCAATCAATATTTCAATATCGATTTCAGTACCGAAGACTTCGACACTATCGGCGGTTTGATCGTCCATACCTTAGGCCACGTCCCCAAACGTGGGGAACGGGTTCGGTTGGATCACTTCCTGTTCGAGGTGCTGCGCGCCGATAACCGCCGCGTCCATCTTCTCAAGGTGAAACTGCTGGAGCCTGAATTCCAGCCCACCCGTGCCGACTAAATATCAGGTCCAATTTTGGCTTCCTCTGGCAGCAGGCGCCCTGTTTCCGCTTCCCTTTGCGCCGTATGGCCAGGCTTGGCTGGCTCCTTTATTGCTGGCAGGGTTGTTTTATCTCTGGCAACGGGCTGAAACCCCGGGTCTGGCGTTTTGTCACGGCTACCTGTTTGGTTTGGGCCAATTCGGATTGGGCGTCTGGTGGGTATTCATCAGCATGCACCAGTACAGCGGTGCAGGATCCATGGAGGCGGCCCTGCTGACGATTCTGTTCGTCGCTTTTCTAGCCTTGTATCCGGCGCTTGCGGGCTGGTTGGCTGCCTGGTGGTTAGGGCGGCAATCCTTTAACTGGCAGACGGCACTGGGATTGCCGTCGATCTGGATCGCGGTGGAATGGCTCAAGGGGTGGCTGTTCAGCGGATTTCCCTGGCTCGAGGTGGGTTACAGCCAAATCGATACCCCCTTGGCCGGATTTGCCCCCCTGATCGGGGGGTATGGAGTGGGTTGGCTGACTGCCCTGACCGCGGCGGTGCTGCTGCTGGTATGGCAGAGGCGGATAGCGGCCGGCCGCTGGGTTGCGGTGGTGGGGTTGGTGTGGCTGGCGGGTGCAGGATTTAAATCCTTCTCCTGGACCAAACCGGCCAGCGGGCCGCTTCGGGTGACTCTGCTCCAGGGCAATATCCCGCAGAATCTCAAGTGGCAGCCAAACACCCAGGACTGGATTCTAGCGGTTTATCTGGATATGACCCGCCGCCACTTTGATGCGGACCTGATCGTCTGGCCGGAGACTGCGGTTCCGGCGTTCTATCATCAGGTTCGCGACGGTTTGATCGAGCCCCTTGACCGGGAAGCCAAGGCTCATGGGACCGATGTGCTGGTCGGCGTCCCAGTGCTGGAATCAAATACGGGCCGTTATTACAACGCCTTGATCAGTCTAGGCAGGTCCGAAGGAAAGTATTACAAGCGTCATCTGGTGCCGTTTGGGGAATTTTTGCCATTACGCCCGGTGTTGGGGTTCATCCTCGAGGTGCTCCAGATCCCGCTGTCCGACTTCAGCCCCGGAAGCGTTGACCAGCGGCTGCTCGAGGCGGCCGGTTTTCCGCTGGCGGCGACCATCTGCTACGAGGATGCATTTGCCCGCGATGCCCTGGTGGGACTGCCAGAGGCGGCCTACATGGTCAATGTCAGCAACGACGCCTGGTTCGGCGATACGATCGCGCCCCATCAACACCTGCAGATGGCCAGGATGCGCGCCCTGGAGGGAGGGCGTTATCTACTTAGGGCCACCAACACCGGTGTCACGGCGGTGATCGGTCCTAGCGGTAAGGTGATCGCTCAGGCGGCGCAGTTCGTTAAGACTTCCCTGACCGAGTCCATTGTTCCGCTGGCTGGCGCGACGCCCTATGTGATCTTGCGCGATTGGCCGCTTCTGCTCGGTATCTTCGGAGTACTGGCCTTCGGGATGTGGCCACGCCTTTATACCAGCCTGCGGGCGCGGGTGAAGGCTTCGTGGAAATCGAAGTAAACCGGTCTTTCGGCCTGGAGCAGGTCCTTCAGCATCGCGTTCTGGAGCTGGTATTTGATGTTGCCCACCGCCAGGGGGCCGACGCTCACCACGCCGGGGCTGTTCGGTGCGGTGGGTAGAGGCGCGCCCATGGCTTTGGGCCTGACCCCTTCGATGCCGGCCGGCGGGACGGCGTTGACGTCGCCGACCACCTTCAGCCGTTTGGCATCCTCCATGATTTCCCGGTCCAGTACCTGGATACCTGCTTTGGTGGCGTTGAAGATGATGTCGGCGCGGTTCACCAGCCACGCTTTGCTGGCGCCGGAACTGGCGAACGTGCCCTTGAGGTTGCAGCCGCAGCGGCGACTGTATTCCGCCGCCGTCTGCATGGCGGTGTCTAGGCTCAAGTGGTCGACCAAGGTCACGTCGGCTCCGGCCAGAGACGCGATCACCCCAGTGGAGATACCCACCGGGCCGGTGCCGCCAAAGACGATGGCGCGGCAGTCTTTCAGCTCCAGCTGGTGTTTCTCCTTAAGCTGTTTCTCCACCGCCGCGACCAGCGCAGTGGCGGTAGTGAACGCGCCGGAAGGATCGGCCAGGACCGAAACCTCGAACGGGGGCACCATCGCCTTTTTGACCGTCTCCATCATGTCCAGGGCGATGCCGATGTCGCGCCCGCCGATGAAGATGGCGGTCTTTCTCACCCCCGCCGGTCCGCGCGAGAAGATGATGTCCTGGGTCAAGGCGTAAACCTGTTCCGGGGTCACGTTGGCATGCGGGAAAATCGTGTCGAAGCCGGCATCCACCGCCATGTTGATGTCGAATGGGCTGACCTGGGGACGGGGGCTTAGCATGTGGAGCACAGTGCGGGTGGTCATGGATCGATCGCCTCGTGAAGTTAGCGTTTGGATTGGACGAATTCGCGGGCGACGGCAAATGCCTGATCGAAGTGGAGATACACGGGTTTGTCGGTCTCGCGCATCTGCTTCAGAAGCCGCTGATGGGCCCGGTATTTGACATTCCCGATGGCGAGCGCGCCGATGCCCACCGCCCCCGGCGAGCCAGGGATCGGAGTGCCATCCGCAAGCGCCTCTATGCCTGCGATCCCGGCGGGGGGGACGGCATTGACGTCGGCGGCCACCTTCAGTATGGGCGCAGCTTGGACCTGATCGGCACTCAGCAATTGGATACCGGCGGCGCCGGTGGCAAAGATCACCTCCGCCTCGGGCAGCAGGTCCTTCAACCGCTCGTTGGCCTCACCTCGGATTTCGGTCTTGCCTGCGCCGAAAAACGCGTTGCACAGCTGAGCGATACGCTCGGATTTCTCCTTCTGCCTGCCTAACATGGTGACCTCACAGCCCGCCTTGGCGCAGAGCACCGCAGCAATCTGTCCCACAGGACCGGTACCGGCCAGGATCAGCGCTTTCTTGCCGGCCAACTCGGTATCGAATTTAGCCGCCAATTCCCTCTCGGCGGCAGCGACCATGGCGGCAGCGGTAGTAAAAGCGCCGGAGGGATCGGCCAGGACCGAAATCTGAAACGGTGGCACCATGGCGCTTTTGGCGATCTGAAGCATCTTGACCGCGGTCTCGGGATCGCGGCCGCCGATGAAACAGGCGGTGCGCTTGACCCCAGAGGGCCCGCGCGAGAAGATCGCGTCCTGGATCAGCCCTTGCACTTCGCTTTCGGCCACGTTCAGGTACGGCATGGTGACCTGCCAGCCGGCATCCTGCGCCATGTTGACGTCGAAGGGGCTTAGGTTTTTTTCGGTGGTAAGCATGTGCAAGATATAGGGTTTTTCCATCGGCTTTAATTTTTGGCAGGTTTGCAGAAGGGTTGTAATTATCCCTTTAAGGCTATGCAAAAACAAATTTTTTGCCTTTATCCACCTCCCTTTGCGGAAGCGTCGCTTGAGGGATTGTATCTGGGCCAGCGCCTGTTCGAGCTGGGAACGCCTAAGCGCCCGTTCGTGTACGCCAACTTCCTCGCCAGCCTCGACGGCCGCATCGCCTTGGAGGATATCCATACCGGCCAGACCTATCTGCCCAAGAGCCTGACCACGCCGGCGGATTTTCGCCTGTTTTTGGAATTGGAAGCCCAGGCCGATTGCCTGATCACCCACGGTGGCTATTTGCGCGCACTGGCTGCGGGGAGGCTGGGCAACATTCTCCACGTCGGCGCCCATCCTGCAGCTGAGGATCTGGTGAACTGGCGCAGATCCCAGGGGCTTGCGCCCCAGCCGGCGATCGCGATCGCCAGTGCCAGCCTGGATTTCGTCATCCCCGATTCGGTCCGAACCCACGGTCAGGCCGTGTACATTTTTACCGGTGAAGGCGCAGATCCGGTCCGGGTCGATGCCTGGCGCAGGGAAGGTTATCCGGTAATCTTTGCCGGCCCTGGACAGACGGTGGAAGGCCGGCGTTTGATTCCGATGCTGGGACAGTTGGGTTACCGCAGCATTTATCTGATCGCAGGTCCTGCAATGCTGGATACGGTGGTGCGGGGAGGTTACCTGAACCGACTGTACCAGACCATCACCCATCAGCTCATGGGCGGGGAGGCATTCCGAACCATGGTGCCGGGGCCGGAATTGGGACTGATCGGTCACCTGCGCCTGCGTTCTCTCTATTATGACCCGGCCGGCCCCGGCGGGGCAGGGCAATGGTTCGCTCAGTTCGATAGTCAGTAACGGCGAGCTTCCTGCTCTGCCAGGCGAGCGCCTGGGATATCTCCGTTCAGGCGCCTGGCTTCGGCAATCAACTGCCAGTTGCGGCGGCGTAGATCCCGTTCCCCGCCTGCCAGGCTGATAGATTTCTTGGCCAGCTCCTCCGCCAGCCTGGGCTGGTGCTGTTCCAGGCGGACTTTGGCCAAGGTATGCCAGAGGTCGGCGTTCTGCGGTTGGATCCTGAGGGCACGCTCGATCCGGGTAGCCGCCCGTTCCAGATCCCCCTGGCGGCGGTCGATCTCGGCCTGGCGGATCAGCGCGATGACTGCGGGCGATGCAGGTTTCGTGGTCGGCATGGGTGCCGGCGTTGGGGTCGGGTAAGCTCGCGCTTGCGGGCTGAGTTCCGGCGTCGCGAGGGGGTAAGATTTGGCTACAGGAGACGGTTCCCGTTTGGCCGGAAGGGGCGCAGCAGGTCCGCGCGGGGCCGGCGCTATGGGAGCCAGGGTACAGGCGCTTTGGAATAAAACCAAGCTGGCAAGAACGACCAGCTTGTTCATCGCGATTCGGCGGGCGGCGAGGTGGTTTGGGGTTCGCCTGGCAGCGGGTGTGCCCGCTTGGTTTTAGGGCCGTAATACACGCCCTGCAAGGTCATGAAACCCATGAACAGTACCGCAGCAACTGCCATCACCCACAGCCGGTCGAGTTTGGCAGTACCGAAAACCCAACTGGGATTGATCATGCCAATCAGAAGGAACAAAATCGAAAACAGGATTGCTGCATGCAGAGCGGCGATCGGGAGAGGAGAGCCGACTTTGAGGCTGTAGCCAAAATAACTGCCCATGAATGTTATTGAGCCGATGACGAACATATAAAACGGTTTGGGATGCTGCATCCAGAACAAAAACCACTTGGGCCTTAAGACTCCCGCGATCACCAGGAGCAGGGCCAGGATTACTGCTGATTGCCATATCGCCAGAACGATATCACTGGTTTCCATAAGGCTTTGCTTTCAATTACCAGAGGTTAAACTGTTTATGTACTTTGGATAAATATTATCATACCCGGCGAGGGGGCCGTTCGCCTAGCCTCGATGCAATCAATTCATATCGGTTGAGGTTGTGCATGAACCAACTCCAATATCCTCACGTCCCTCCGACTGTCCTCGTCCTAGTGACTCCCGAGATCGAGCGTTACCTGTATGATCTGGTGGAACCCCGCACCGACGATCCCGTCCTCAAAGCTATGGAGGCGCGGGCCAAAGAACACGATTTCCCCATCGTCGGCCGCTTGGTGGGAATGTTTCTCAAACAAATGGCGATGCTGATCGGCGCCCGGCGAGTCTTCGAATTCGGCAGCGGCTATGGTTATTCGGCCTGGTGGTTTGCCCAGGCCGTAGGTGCTGAAAAAGGGGAAGTGTACTGTACCGATGGATCGCAGGCCAATCGCGATCTGGCTGAGGATTACCTGCGTCGGGCTGGGGTGTGGGATCGAGTGCGCTTCCAGGTGGGTCTGGCCCAAGAGCTCTTTGAGGCCACAGCCGGCGAGTTTGACATTTGCTACAACGACGTGGACAAAGGAGATTATCCGGAAGTCTGGCGGTTGGCGCGTGCGCGGATTCGTCCCGGTGGGTTGTATATTGCCGACAATGCCCTGTGGTACGGCAGGGTGGCGGTGGAAGCTCCCGTGGACGTAGTCCCCGGCTGGACCGAAGCGATCCGCGAGCACAATCGCCTGATCTTCGCCGATCCCGAGTTTGAAGCCTTCATCAACCCGATTCGCGACGGCGTCCTGGTAGCGCGGCGGTTGGCAAGGAGGTGAGCTGTGTTCAGATTGAGGGATGCCAAATTGCTTCGCAATCAGGGTTATGTCGCCGGTCGTTGGATTGACGCCGATGATGAGCAGACTTTTCCGGTTTACAATCCCGCCGATGGCAGTCAGATCGCTAGCGTACCGGCTTTGGGCGCGGTGGAGACCCGCCGGGCCGTCGAGGCTGCCCACGCTGCCTGGCCGGATTGGCGCGCTCGCACCGCCAAGGAACGGGCCGATCTGCTCAAGCTTTGGCACCGGTTGATGCTGGAAAATCAGGAAGATTTGGCCGTCCTCATGACCGCCGAGTGCGGCAAACCCTTGCATGAGGCGCGCGCCGAAGTGGCCTATGGAGCTAGCTTCGTGGAATGGTTCGCGGAGGAAGCCCCGCGCGTCTATGGGGAGGTGATCCCATCGCCCTGGCCGGAGCGACGGCTGTTGGCGATCAAGCAGCCGGTGGGGGTATGCGCCGCGATTACTCCCTGGAACTTCCCACTGGCGATGATCACGCGCAAATGCGCCGCTGCTTTGGCAGCCGGCTGCACCGTGGTGGCCAGACCCGCCTCTGAGACCCCGCTTTCCGCCCTGGCTCTGGCGGAACTGGCTGACCGCGCGGGCATCCCGTCGGGGGTGTTCAACGTCGTCACCGGGCCGGCCGAGGTAGTTAGCAAAGAGCTTGCCACTCATCCGAGCATCAGCAAGCTCAGTTTTACCGGCTCCACGGTGGTGGGCAGGCTGCTCATGGAACAGGCCGCCCCTACCCTCAAGCGCCTGTCCCTAGAGTTGGGAGGCAATGCCCCCTTCATCGTCTTTGCCGATGCGGATTTTGAGGCAGCGCTGGCAGGGGCGCTGCGCGCCAAGTTCCGCAACGGCGGCCAGAGCTGCGTGGCTGCCAACCGCTTCTTCGTCCACGCAAGCATTTACCCCGAGTTTGCAGAAAAGCTAGCGCAGCGCATCGCTGCCTTAAAGGTGGGCCCTGGGTTCGACGAGGGAGTTGAGGTTGGACCGCTGATCGGCGCCAAGGCCGTAGAGAAGGTCGAAGCCCTCATCGCCGATGCTGTCGCTAAAGGCGCGAAACTCATCGTGGGCGGGCACCGCCACCCTCTGGGCGGAAATTTCTTCCAGCCTACCCTGCTCCAAGGGGTGCGGCCGGGGATGCGGATGTTTGCGGAAGAAATCTTCGGTCCGGTAGTAGCTTTGACGGTTTTTTCTGACGAGGCCGAGGTCATTTCGCTTGCCAACGCCACCGAACACGGCTTGGCCGCCTATTTCTATACCCGGGACCTTGGGCGCGCCCTGCGCGTTGCCGAGGCGCTAGAATGCGGCATGGTGGGGGTCAACGTGGGATTTCTCTCCACCCCGGTCGCGCCTTTCGGCGGCGTCAAGCAGTCGGGCTTCGGGCGCGAGGGGTCGAAGTACGGGATCCAGGAGTATCTGGAGGTCAAGTACGTGTGTCTTGGGATCGGTGAGGAGTAGGCGTATCCCAAGGAGGGGGCGCTTGCCCCGGCCACAGCGCAAGCAGCTTGCGTAAGGCCTGGCCGCGGTGGCTTAAGGCGTTTTTCTCTTCCGGCGTCAGCTCGGCTGCGGTGCGGCCCAGTTCGGGGAGGTAGAACAGCGGGTCGTAGCCGAACCCCCCTTCTCCGCGCAGCTCTTTGGCGATGACTCCCTCCCAAGTGCCCTCAGCGATGATGGGGCTAGGATCGTAAGGGTGGCGCAGGTACACCAGCACGCAGCGGAATCTGGCGCGCCGCTCCTCGCCTTCGAAACCCTCCAGCGCTTGGAGTAGCTTGGCATTGTTGGCTTGGGCGTTGGCATCCCGGCCAGCATAGCGGGCTGAGCGGATGCCGGGGGCACCGCCCAGGGCGTCTGCCTCCAGGCCGGAATCGTCGGCCAAAGCCGGCAGACCGGTATAACGCGAAGCATTTCTAGCCTTCAGCAGGGCGTTTTCCACGAAAGTAGCGCAGGTCTCCTCGACCGGAGGGATGGCGAAGGCGGTCTGCGGTAGCACCCGTACGCCATAAGGCACCAGGACCGCCTGGATTTCCCGCACCTTGCCCAGGTTGTCGCTGGCCACAACGATGCGTTTCTGCTCCGTGGTCGTTCCAGTCATTCCATCCCGGCCAGGATCAGGGCTTGACGCTGATGTTCCAGGAGTTCGCCGATACCTTTGTCGGCCAAAGCCAGCATCGCCTGCAGCTCATCCTTATGAAATGGATGACCTTCGGCGGTCCCCTGGATTTCTACGTAGGCACCTTCGTCGTTCATAACCACGTTCATATCGGTTTCGGCTTCGCAGTCTTCCTGATAGTCCAGATCCAGGATTGGCACGCCGCGGTAGATCCCCACCGACACCGAGGCGATCCGACCATGGAGGGGATTTTTGCCCAGCTTGTGTTCCTGGAGCAGCTTTTCCACCGCCAGCGCCAGGGCGACGAAGCCGCCGGTGATCGAGGCGGTGCGGGTGCCGCCGTCGGCCTGGAGGACGTCGCAGTCGATGACGACGGAGCGCTCCCCCAGGGTCTTGAGGTCCACCGCCGCCCGCAGGGAACGGCCGATCAGCCGCTGGATTTCCTGGGTGCGGCCGGCTTGCCTGCCAAGCGCAGCTTCGCGACTGGTGCGCTCGTGGGTGGCGCGCGGCAGCATCCCGTATTCGGCCGTGACCCATCCCTGCCCCTGGCCGCGCAGGAAATTAGGTACCCGCTCGTCCACGCTGGCGGTGCACAACACGCGGGTATCGCCGAATTCCACCAGCACTGAGCCCTCGGCGTGCTTGGTGTAGTGGCAGGTGAATCGGATCGGACGCAGTTCATTGGGTCGTCGGCCGCTGGGTCGCATGGATGGTGTTCCTGTAAACTATAAGAAGCTTTCAGTATACCGCAGAAGCGGCCGTTTCAGGATAACTGGACTGCCATGATTTAAGCAGTAAGCTCTGCCAAAAGGGGCAGATGATCGGATGCCATCCGGCTAAGGCGGCTGCTGGACACTTCCACCCGGACCACGTCCAGGCCGGGACTGACAAAGATGTGATCTAGGCGTACCACGGGAAAGCGGCTGGGGAAGGTCCCGCGCAGGTGGCGGTGGCGGGCGACGGCTGCCGCATCGGCGAGCCGCCCCCGAAGACGTCGGCATAAACCGGAGCGGGGGGGAGCATTGAGGTCCCCGCATAGGATCACCGGGCCCAGGCAGGTGGGGTGGTCTAGCCAGTCAGGCCCCATCAGCGCCCGAACCTGCAAGTGCCGATCAGCGGGAAGCAGGCCCAGATGGGTATTGAATACCTGCAGTTCCATTCCTTGCCAGGTCACTGCCACCCATAGAGCTCCCCGAGGCTCCAGGCGTCTTAGTCCCGGCAGGGGACCGGCTTTGACGAGGCGCATGGGAAAGCGGCTTAGGACAGCGTTGCCGTATTGCTCCTCGGCTACTTGGAAGGATGGATAGAAGTGGCAGGCCATGCCCAGGAAATGGGCAATCCGGTATGCCTGATCGAGGTTGCCGCTGCGGGGTCGGTTCACGTCCACTTCTTGCAGGGCGACGATGTCCGGGCGCAGTTGGGCGACGACGTGGGCGATTCGTTCCAGCAGGCGCCGCCCATCGGTGCCCAGGCAGCTGTGGATGTTGTAGGTCAGGATCCTCAAGGTGGTGGCCGACATTTTGGAGATCTTAAGGTGGTCAGGGTTGGGTTGGATCACGCATTGGCGAGGAGATCAAGGGCGGCGGCGCGCAGCTCAAAGGTGGTCAGGTGATGGTGAGGGGGTGCAGGCACCTCTTCAGGTAACAAAGCAAAAGCACAGGTCTCATTAGGCCCTGCCCCGGCATGGGCGCCGTTCTCGATGGCAAAACTTATGGGAGTAAGCCCTTTGCGCCAGCCTGCGAGGATGAAATCTCCGGCATCCGGGTGCTGGCAGAGTTTGACCCAATCGGTTCCCAGGCGCTCGATAAATGGATGGTCGGCACCGAACAGGTCCGCAGCCTGGTCCGGGAGCAAAAAGCACCCTTCTGCAGTCCACGCGCGCACCTTATCGCCTTCGCGTGCCGTCACCAGGGGTACCTGGGCTTGCTCCACCAGCCCTTTGGCAACCCTTACCTGCATACCCTGGTCCAGGGAATGGCCCAGATACAGATGGCCCACTGGGCCCAGGGCGGCAAGTGCCGGCCCTTTCGCCTCACTGGTCGCGCTTTCGTCCCAGACCGGAAACAGGCGCTGGATGAGGCGGTCGCCGAACCAACGGATGCGCAAGGTCTGAATACCCCGGCCCACGTCCGCTTGGAGTTGGTTGGGCAGATCCAGCTCAGCGAGAAGTTCGGCTACCGCTTCGTCCAAGTGGCGGCCGTGGCGATCGAAGTAGGATTCGACCCGTTCCTGGCCGTGGTCGGAGTAGATCCAGACCTGGAAGCTGCGGCGTTTGGAACGGCGCGCTGTGCGCCAGATCCGGGCGATGGCGGCATCGATCCCCTTCAGGGTCCAATGGGCGAACAGGGAATCAGGACCGCGGCGGTGGGCTTGTTCATCGTAGCCGAGGAAATTCAGGTGGATCACTGGCAGTCCCCTGGTGGCATCGAGACCGGCACCGATGACCGTCAATTCGCGCAGCAGGATGGCGATCCCTACGCGGGTGGGGATGAATTTCAACTCTTTGAAAAGATCCTGACCCTGGGTGATGCCGCGCAGAAAATCGGCCACTGCCAGTCCCAATTCGATCAGCACGAGGGCGGCGAGGCGCACGAAGCTGGGTAAGTGAAGCAGCACGAACAAAGCCAGGATCCAAGACGGCGCCCCGCGCAGGGCTGGCCCCCACCCCAGGGCGGCGGGACAGAAATGGGGCTCTTGCGCACCCCCAGTGAAATTGCCTACATAGACACTGCCGCCTGACAGCAGCGGGGGGTGGCCGTGGTTGGCCAGGCACTTCTCGACTGCTGCCGCGATAGCCGGTTCGTACATGCGGACCAATTCACCTAGGTTGTGATCGCGAAAGCTGAAAGCCGGTACCGCCGGATGGACGCCGTAGAACAGCGCCCCCTGGCAAGCGGAGGTGGTGGAGGGCAAGCCTGCATAGTGGAGATGAAGGCGGTAGCGGCCGCTCCGGATCAGGCGTCGCAGGAAAGGCATGCGTCTTCGATCCAGGGCGCGCTGGAGCTGGGGCAGCGAGAGGCCGTCGATCTGGATCAGGATCAGTCCCGGCGTGGTGGACAGACCCTCAAAGCAAGGCAGATCCAGCCAGCGGATGAACCACTCGCTGCGACTCAACCATTGCCGGAAACGATGGCGCCAGGTTCGTAGGCGTCCTCGCATCAGCGCTCGCTTTTCCCCAGAGGCTCGCCGCTGATCAGGGCTACCCCTGCAGCTTCCATCATCTGGCGGACGATTTCCCATTCGATCTTGATCCGCCTGAGCAATTGCTCCCAGGCTTCGTCTTCTTCCTCTGGATGAGGCAGCCGGCGTGTGGCCAGAAGCTTCTGGTAAGCGCTGATGGCTTGGTCGGCGGTACGGGGCAGGGAAAAACGCTCGGCCGTTTGGCGAGCCGCTTCCCTTAATGCCTGACGCTGGGGGAGGGGCAAGGCAAAGATCCAGTCTAGGGCTGCGCTGAATGCGGCTTTATCTGCACTGATTACCAACCGGCCGTTGCTTCGATCTTCTACCACCTCGCGGGCGCCGGGAGCATCCAAAGCCACCGCCGGCACGCTGGCGGCCATCGCTTCGACCAGCACTAAACCCTGGGTCTCGCTTTGGGAAGCAAACGCGAAAACGTCCATGGCATGATAGGCATCGGCCAGGGCCTGATCTACCAGGACGCCGAGGGAGTGGAGACGCTCGGCCACACCAAGGGTGTGGCAGTGGTTACAGATTCCTTCTTTGCACGGTCCCTGGCCGGCGACCAGGAAATGGGCCGAAGGATGGCGGACGAGAAAGCCGGCCACCGCTTCAGCCAGGAAATCCAGGTTCTTTTCCGGCGCCAGCCGGCCTACGTGACCGACCACGAAAGCCTGTTGAGGGATTCCCAGTGATTGGCGCAATCTGCGCCCGTCGCCGTGCTCGAATTGCTCGAGCCGAACCCCCGTGGGGACCACCTCGATGGGGGTCTCAACCCCGCGCTGGCGGAGTAATTCGGCGATGCTCTCGCTGGGGGCGAACACCAGGTCGCACAGATTGGCATAGCGGGTGGCTAGCTCGATCACGAAGCGCTTGAGTGCTGGAGAGTCCAGCGGGACATAGTGAGTGTAGTATTCATACTGGGTATGATAGGTAAATACCAGGGGGAGGTTGCGGGTGCGCGCTTCCCTCAAAGCGGTCATGCCCAACAGATAAGGGTGGTGGGCGTGGATCAGGTCGGGACAGAATTTATCCAGAGCGTCTGCCAGGTCGCTGAAGATCGGCAGGACGACGGCAAAGTCGCTGCCGTTGAAGTTTTGGATCGCCGGCACCCGCACCACATCTTGTTCGTGCTCCAGGCTGCCTACAAATTCCGGCGCCACCACCAGTACCCGGTGACCCCGGCGCCGGTATTCCTCGGTGAAGGAGGAAACCGAGCGCGCCACCCCTCCAACGTGGGGTAGATAAGTATTGGTCATCATTGCGATATGCATAGCGTTACCTGATTCTGCCCCGGCTTGCTCAGGATCGGTTCCCAGCCGGGTAGGTGAATGACGATCGCCGGCGGCTGGCGGTGCCAGCACCCTTGCCAGTGGATGTGGATGTGCCCATCGGCAGCGCTCTCCAAGGTGAGGGATAGCGTCCCGAAGCTGGTCGGTGCAGGTCCAAAGCGGATCGGTTGATCGGCTTGTAGCCAGCGGTGGGGAATGCCGCTAGCCAGAACCAGCTGGTTACCTTCCTCACGCACGAAGCAGTTGCGGATCATCAGCAGCCACTCAGCCGCTGCCCACGCGTGCTGGCCGTCCCCCATGCAGCCACCTAGGGTGCGGGGGTGAATGGCCTCGGGCCATTGCCCGGTAGGAGAAGCCAGCGCGGCGACCGTTTCCACGAGATCGAGACAGCGCCTGTCGCCTGCCCGTAGCAGCACTTGGGCTACGTGCAGGGTCAGGTAAGGGTTGATACCAGAGTGGATCATATCCTGAAAAAACCCGCCTTTGAAAAAGCACCGCTCCAGCAGGAATTCGGCCGTATCCAGCAGGCGCCTGTCGCAGGGAGCATAGATCTGCAAAGGGTAACCGGCGGCCAAGGAGCCAATCGCAGCGGCATCTAGGCGCCGCGTAGGAGCTGCGGGCATGGCGGGGCGGCCGAGGCGGGCAGCGGCGCGCTCAAGGCTAGCATCGACCGCGCGTTGGAAATCCTCGGCGCCGGCAGCAAAAATGCGCGCCAGGGGCGGATCGAAATGTTCGACTAGTTTTGCCGCTGCTTTGAGGCCGGCGATGCCCCAAAAGTCATCCCAGTAGTAGTGATCGTTGGGTCCCAAATGCTCGGCGCTGAAGCCTGCTGGAAGCAGGCCCGCGTGTTCTGAGCCATCTTCCGGCAAGCGTTTGGTTAAAATCCAGCGGCTGCCGCGTAAGATCATTTCCTGCCATTCTGGCTTCGGCGGACGGCCGGTCAATTCGCAGAAACGGGCGAAAATCCACAGCGCCTCGCCGTTGGCGTCCCATTCCCCTTCCTGGGAGTGAAAATAACCGCGGCGGTCCTGGCGTTCGGGGAAACGGTCTAGCGCCCGCTCCACCCGCTGCGTCAAGCCGGCGCAGAGAAGCCCATGGAGGATAAAGGCGGCATCACGGAACCAGAATCGCCGATAGGTGTAAGGACCGGGATAGACGTCCCCAGGCGAGTGCAGGATCAAGGTGGTAAGGGCAGCGTCGTACAGGAATTGAAAGCGTTTGTCCGGAATCTCGATCCCGCAGGCTTGGCTGTGTTCCCGCTCCCAGGCATCGTTGTCCAAGCGTGCTTCAGATGCCAACGCTAGCGGAACCTTGGCCTCGATCCGGCGGCTGTGACCCGGCTTTAGGCGAAACAGGGCAGCGGCGGTGGCCATACCCACCTCGCAAGTCGCCCGGGTCTGCTCCTCCCGTTCAAGCAGGTTCAGGGCGACGTCACCGGTGTGGTAGGCGGCGGTCAGATGGCGTTCGGCCGGAGCGTCGAATTCGACCGTAGCGGCGTCATCCACCCGCCAGCTGCGCCGATCGGAAGCCAGTTCGACAGTATGGACGAAACTGATCCCTTCTGGGTTGTAAGGGCGCAGAGCCAATACCACCCAGGCGGGACGTTGGGCTGTCGCGGTTATTTTAAGGTGCAGGGTGGGCTGACCGTCTTCCAGGGTGACGCAGGCTGAGGTGACGAGATTGAGATCTTCCCGATCGGTTACGGTAGTGACTGCTGGGTGTGGGTTCAGCACCAGCTGCTGGTGACAGTCCTGGCTGCGCGACGGCAGGAGCCGATGGTCGTCATCGGTGACGATCCAGCTGTCCAGCGACCAGCCGTCATACAAGGGAGTCAGCAGGCCGCGGGGATCGACGATGGGATACTCCCCCCAGTCTGGCCAGCCAAGGGCGGTCCAGTTGCGGTGAGTCAGATTGACGTGGGTGAGGGAGAAGGCGCGGGGGGTGAAGGATTCATCGTGGGGGTCGAACTGACGTTCGATCCAGTAGGGCCAGATCCAGTCCAGATTGTGTTGGATGACCCGGCTGTTAATCAGGCCGCGGGCGTGGAACACCATGCCGGCCCGCAACAGCTCGATGGGTTCGCCTACCTCCGACGGCTTGGCGAAGCGGCGCACTCTCGCCAGCAGCGCCAAGGGGTCGATGAAGCCGTGGGTGCGGGCCAGATAACGGATGATGAAGCGCCAGGGGAACCACCTCAGCCACATCGGTCCTGTTCTCTTGTCTGTCCGGCTTCATACCGCGCCAGGGCGGCGCGGGCCATGCGGTTGAGGTGAACGACCAGGGCGACGGTGGCGGCAAACCCGAGCCCGTATAGCAGCCATTGCCATGGGCCGGCGCCCTTCACTCCCAGGGCGGTCATGGCGCCGAGATACACGTTATGGATGCTGAAAGGAATAATGCCAACGGCAGTGCCCAGGGCGAAATCCTCCAATGCTACCGGCGTCAGGCCAAAAAAATAATTAGACAGCTTGAAGGGAAAGAATGGCACCAGGCGCGTCAACATCACCAGCCGCCAGTTATGCCGGCCTATTTCTTCGACGATGGCATGGGCCTTGGCCCTTTGCCGCAGCCACTTAGCCACCGGCGCGCTGAAAACGTGGCGGGCGATCAGGAAAGCGATCACCGCCCCCAAGGTGGTGCCTACGACCACGTACAGAGATCCCTTGATCACGCCGAATACAAAACCGGCGCCGGTGGTGAAAAAAATTCCAGGGAGAAGGAGCACGACCGCCAGCGCCATGACGAGAACGAACAGGAGCGAAGCCAGCGCTCCCTGGGCATTTAACCATTCCAAAAGCTGCATGACCTTAAGGTGCCAGTCGAAGATGACCAGGATGATCACTAGGATGGCGACTAACAAGGTGCTTAAGGCAATGCCGACTAGGACAGAGTTTCTTTGCATAAACCAGACTGTTGCAAATTTATGAATGTTACCGCATCATCGGCGGCTGAAGGAATGGTCAGTAAGGCCCGATGAAAACAATCTTGACAAGAAGCGGTCGGGCGATTCGGCGACGTTTGTCGCTCAAGATTTTGGTCGGCGGACCGGTGGGTGCTTTTGCCTGGAGCCTGTCGGGCGCTGGTGCGATCGCGGTCCTGATCTGGGGAATCAAGACCATCGCCATCCCCTTGTTGATTATCAAGACCACCACCTGGTGGCTATGGGTGGTTGGGTTTCTACGCCAGTTCAATCTGCGCAAGCGAGCCATGGATGCAGCCGAGCGCGCCAAAGCTAACGGGGATCGGAATACTTGAGTCGGGTCGTAAGCGGCTCCTTGAAGCTCACCTGCATGATTCCATCTTGCCAGACGATTTCGCCAAAATCCCGCCATGGTTGGGTCAGGTTCCAGCGGCGAAGATCGACCTCCCAATCAGCCGGCATGCGAATCGGTTTGGCTTTCAGGCGGAAACGCGCATGGTTGAGATCAAGTCCCAGCCTGATGCCGTAGAACGCTGTCACCTTTTCGAGGAATTTCGTAAGCCGCCGCTTTTCTAGCCTTGGGGTGACGGCGATATTGGCCCACATGGAATGAACCCGTCCCCAATTGGGCGCTGTGAGTCTTCCTTCTGCGTTCACGAACGGCAGCCAACGTTCGTTTCCCTCTCGATCCAGGAAGGTGATGGCGAAGATCAGCTCGTAGCCTTTGAAATGGTCATCCAGATACAGCGCATGAGGTGTGATCCCCAGGAAAGCATGGGACACCGACAGCATCGTATTGCTCAGCGCGCCCAAAGGCCCCAAGATTTCGGCCATCCCCAGGCGGTAAAGCAGTCCGTAGTGTAGGGTACTGTTGAGCTGAAGGAGCAGCAGTACTACCAGTACTCTGGCGAGGCGTAAGGCGCGGCAGTGGGGAGAACCCAGCCATCCCTCCCAGGCGTCTTGCAGGGTGGATTGGCGCATCGCCTTCGGGAGACAGCTGACATCGCAGGGGAGTCTCTGGCGATTGTCGGCGATGCGTCGGTAGATCTGGGTTGCCAAAGGATAAATTGCCGGCAGGCGCAGCAACCAGGCGATGGGCCTTGGATATCCCATGCTTTCCAGGATCTTGAGATAGGTGTCGAGGCCGCGGTAGCAACGCCCCTCTGGGTCCACCGCGTACAAGTCCTTGAGGAGTTCTTCCTCGCTCAGCTCGGCCAAGCTCATTTCTCGGCTGGCATAGGTCTGAAGGTCCAGGAAAACCACCCCCCGGCGCGCGTCGAAGTGCTCCACCGTAAGCACCGTCCGCCAGCACAGGGGACATTGACCGTCGTAGAACACGGTCAGGCGCGGTTGATTTAGGCGCAGGCTTTCCCCGAGCCTGCGCCACCAAGCGAACGGCACCAACAAGGCATAGTGGACCAGCATTCCCAATCCAAAAGGATAAATGTTGAAGGACAGGGTAATGCCGCCGTGGAACAACGTCCCTAGGATCAGGAACGGGACGCGCAAGCGGGGGTGCCAAAACAGCAATGGAAACAGGAATTGGAAGCCGATGACGGTATAGCCGATGACCCGCTCCAGCCATTCCCTTTCCAATAGCCAGCGCATGTCGATCGGGGAGATGTAATAGGGATGGGAGGAGGGAAGCCACGCCCCCATGCCGTTGCGCCAGTGCTGGGAAAACAGCTTGTGGATCGCCGAATCGAAATACAAAAGCCCCAGCGAGAGCAATACCGGCAAGATGTAGGCCAGCACGGAGACTGTGCGGGACGGCTCATGGCGATGGCCCAAGGTCGAGTATTTGAGCTTCAGGCGTAGGTTGTCCAGGGACAAGGCCCGCCAGGAGGGTAGAAAGATGAGCAGCAGCCCGGAGGAGATCATCAGTTGGTCGAAACCGCCGTCGAAGTCCCGCCACAGCGGGGTGAAACTGGTGAACGCTACCCAGAACAGGTAATTGACCACCGCACACAGACGGGTGTGTAGCCCTAAGGTCAACCCTAACCCAGCCACTGCCCACAGCACCAGGAACAACGGGATCAGCGCAGGACCCGGGTCTAGATAAGGGGTCTCGTCGAAGATCAGGTGGCGGAAGTAATAAAGAAATGCAATTTCCTGCACCGCTACCAAGCCGTAGCCGATTCGAAATATCCCCAGCCCGGTGGCAGGGACTTTTCGGCTCAAGCCTTTTTCCAACCAGCCGGTCAAGGCAGTCAAAGGCGAGTGGTTCATGTGGGGGCAAAACTCGTATAAAAATGAGGGGAAATTATAGCACCTGCATGGCTTCGTTTTTGCTCAGGAGCCAGGTTGCCTGCCGTTTGCGCGTCAAAGTCCAGAAGGTCCAGCTTGGAAAATCCACATTCCTTTGATCTGGATCAAATTTTGCCGGAAGGAAATCGGTATAGTTCCTACTGCAAAACTTAACCCAGGAGGAAAAATTCCATGGCTTTGATGACCTGGACCAAAGCAGAATTCGGAACCGATGTTCCCGTTTGCGATGAGCAGCATCAGACCATTTTCGCGATGGTCAACCAGTTATACGAAACCGCCGCCGGAGGCGATAAGAATGCGATCGGAAAGCTCCTAGACGAACTGATCGACTACGTGGTGATGCATTTCCAGACCGAGGAAAAGCTGATGCAGGAGAAAGGCTATTCCGGCTATGCGGCGCACAAAGCCGAACATGATAAGCTGGTCGCCACCTGCGCCGATTTGCAGAAAAAATTTCACGCCGGTCAAGCTGAGGTCACGCAGGATACTGCGCGGTTCGTCTGCGACTGGTTGCTCAACCATGTCCCTAAAGTCGACCGGCCTTATGGCCCCTGCCTGAGTTCCTGAGCTTCCCGAGCTCCCAGACCCCGCCGCGGCGGGGTTTTTTTGGGTAACGCCTTATGGATTTACTCCTCGCCTTGGCGGATGGCGACCACTGCTAGCTCCACCTCGCCCGCCGGCGGCTTGTCAGGCAGTTCCTCAATGGCTTCGGCGGTTTCTTCTTTGACGAACGCGCGACTCATCTTGACCTCCAAACAAGGGAGAACAATTATAGCATTTGCCTGACCTTGGTTCTTGTTCCACCAGTGGGTTGCCGATATGCTACCTTGGCTTATCCAAATGTCGCCAAGCGGTGGGAGAGATGAAGGCGATGGCAACCTTGCTGGTGGTAGCCGCGATGGTGGCCGCTGCGCTGATGGGGGTGATCTCCCTGGTGACGGAAGACTGGCGAGCCCAGTTCGTCGTGTTTTCGATGCTGGCGGTGATACCCGCATTCATTATCGCCTGGCGTTGGCTGCGACAGCGTCGCCGCAAGCGACGCCTGCAGGGGCAGCGCTTGCTAGGCCGGATGGGCGAAGTCCGACAGACGATCCCGCTCGGTCAGCGGGGGGATGTCCTGATAGATGGCGCCTTGTGGGTGGCAGCCGCTCCAGCCGCCCAAAGAGATTTGAGACGAGGAGATCGAGTAAAGATTACGGGGATAAGCGGTATTTTGCTGCTGGTCGAGCCGGTGGATGATAACAGCCAGAAACCACCGGCGCTCGGGGGCACCGGTGGTTCGGCTGAACCAGAGCCTTAGGCGACTTTGACGCTGATCTTTTTCGGTTGCACTTCCGGCTTTTTGGGAATGCTAACGGTCAGCACGCCTTTGTCGTAGTTGGCCTCGATTTTCTCCTCTTCCACCGATTCGGGGAGCGAGAAGCGGCGGAAGAAGCTGCCGTAAAAGCGCTCGATGCGCTTGTAGTTTTCCCGCTCTTCCTTGGCCTCGGTCTGGCGCTCGCCTTTGATGGTGAGGACGCCGTTTTGCAGGGTTACTTCGATGTCCTCCGGTTTGATCCCCGGCAGATCCGCCTGGACCACATAGCGGTTGGCCTCTTCTTTAATATCCACCGAAGGTGTCCACACCGCCGCTGCGGTTTCCTCTTCAGGTCGGATCAGCCGCCGCATGGACTCGAGCGAGCGCTCCATTTCCCGTTCAAAACGATCCAGCAGCGACCAAGGTTCATAAGGGGTTAGCAGTGCCATAATTGCCTCCTTTAGAATTGATCGACACACGCCTTCAATATGGAGACAAGGGGAAAAAATTCAAGTCTTGGTGCTCAATAGTTCGATCTTGTAACCATCTGGATCTTCCACGAATGCCAGGATGGTCGAACCATGCTTCATCGGTCCCGGCTCGCGGACTACTCTGCCGCCTTTGGCGCGGATTTTTTCCGCCGCCTCGTATACGTCATCCACCTCGATGGCGATGTGGCCGAAGCCGTTGCCAAGCTCGTAAGCGTGAGTGTCCCAGTTGTAAGTGAGTTCCAGGACGGTGTTTTCCCGCTCGTCGCCGTAACCGACGAACGCCAGGGTGAAGCGGCCTTCCGGATAGTCGTGCCGGCGCAAGAGCTTCATCCCTAAGACTTCGGTATAAAACTTAAGCGAACGGTCCAGATCGCCGACCCGGAGCATGGTATGCAGGATGCGCATGATCTCCTCCTCGGCTGCGGCTATTCTTTAGGTCTGGGAGCCGGATGAGCGGTTTCGATCAGGTTGCCCATGCAATGCATGATGTATTCGGTGATGCTCAAGGCGGCCGCGCTCGCTCTCTGCTCCGATCCGAACACGTCTTTGTATCGCTTGACCGTGGTTAGCGCTTCCCCGGTCGTGCGCGCGCTTTCAAAGGCGGCATAAGCTTCCCAGTAAGGCTTGCGTGCCGGGGAGCCCCTAAAGCCCGGCAGAGTCTTGGCGATCTCGCTGGTGACGCACTCAGCCACTTCGTTGGGATCGAGATTGTAATCTTTCAGGTCCGGGTCGGTGGCCAGGCGCGCTGCCAGCTTTTGTTGGAATTCGTCCCGTTCCTTGCTGGCACAGGCGCTCAGCAGAACGGCGGTCAGGGTTAAAATCACCAGCTTTTTCATGGCAGACGCAAAATTGAGTGAAATGGACGAAGGCTATTATTACCTAGCCGGCAACGGGCTGTATAGTGCTTTCCGCCAGCGCCCGACTGAGGCAGCCAAAGGCTTCCAGGGGCAGGGTCTCGGCCCGGACCTTGGGGTCGATGCCGCAGGCGCGCATGATTTCTTCCGCCAGCAGGGATTTGAGGGCGTTGCGCAAGGTTTTGCGGCGCTGACCGAAGGCAGCGGCCACCACCGTCTCGAAACAGGTATAGTCACCGATGTCCACCAATGGAACGCAGTAGGGCGTCAGGCGGACGATGGCTGAGCTAACCTTGGGTGGAGGCTGGAAGCTTGCCGGTTCGACCGTGAAAAGCTTCTCGATCCGGCAATGGTACTGGGCCATCACGCTCAGGCGGCCGTATTGCCTGCCGGCAGGGATAGCAGCCAGGCGTTCCACTACCTCTTTCTGGAGCATGAACAGCATATCGCAGATCACCTGTTTCTGTCTGAACAGGTGAAACAAAAGCGGGGTAGAGATGTTGTAAGGCAGGTTGCCTACTACTCTAAGCCGTTTTCCCGCCTCGGCGAGATGGGTGAAATCGAAGCTGAGAGCATCGGCACAGTGGATGTGTAGATTCTCGATTCCAGCGAATTTCTGCCGCAGAAGTTCGACCAGGTCGCGGTCGATCTCGATCACGTCCAGGCGTCGGCAGTGGGGGATTAGGTAACGGGTCAAAGCGCCCTTGCCGGGGCCGATTTCCACGATGTGGTCGTCGGCTCGCGGCGCGAGGGCGGCCAGGATACGGGTAAGCACTCGGCCGTCATGCAGGAAATGCTGGCCGAAGCGTTTTCTGGCTCTATGCACGGCTCAAGCTGAGCATGGCCGCGGCGGCGACAGCTTCAAGCAGGCTGTTAGGATCGCTGCGGCCGGTGCCGGCCAATTCCAGGGCGGTACCGTGATCCACTGAGGTGCGCACAATCGGCAGCCCTAAGGTGAGGTTGACCGCCCGCCCGAATCCTGCGTATTTGAGCACCGCAAGGCCCTGGTCGTGATACATGGCCACAAAGGCGTCGGTGTTTTCCAGCCGGTTGGACAAGAAAGCGGTGTCAGCGGGCACCGGACCCAAAAGCTGCATTCCCTCTCCGCGCAGGGTTTCAAGCACTGGTTGGATGACCTCAATCTCCTCGCGTCCCAGGTGTCCCCCCTCGCCGGCGTGAGGGTTGAGGCCCAGCACGGTGAGGCGGGGTTGGGAGATGCGAAAGCGCGCCTTGAGATCGCGGTGGAGGACCTCGAGGATAGTTTTGAGGCGGGTTGAGGTGATGGCGGCTGGCACGTCCCGCAGGGGAAGGTGAGTCGTGGCTAAGGCGACCCGAAAATAGACAGCGGGGCTGGTCAGGCGGGTGGCCAGCATCATGACCGGCTCGCCGCCAGTCAGCGAGGCGATGAATTCGGTATGGCCGCGGAAGGCTATGCCGGCGTCGTTGATGACCCCTTTGTGGACCGGGGCGGTGACCAGGGCGTCGAAACACCCAGCTAGGCATCCAAGGGTGGCGGTCTCGATCAAATCGAGCACGTGCCGGGCATTGGCCGGATCCAGTCGACCCGGGATGACCGGTGCAGCCGCCGGCCTGGGTAGGACCCAAAGCTCGCCTTCGCGCTGGGGGTAAGCAGCACGACCTTCATGAAAGCAAAGCTTAAGGCCCAGTTGCTTAGCCCGCGCCCTAAGCACCTTAGGGTCGCCCACCACGGTGAGATAACAAGGTAGATCCCGCACGGCCAGGTGCAGACAAAGGTCCGGTCCGATCCCGGCGGGCTCGCCGTAAGTCAACGCCAGATGGGGTGGCTTATTCATCTAGATGGACTTCAACGTAGGATTCGGCGCGCAGCCTTTGTAGCCACAGTTCGGTTTCCTCCTCGAGCTTGCGCTGGGCGAGGATTTCCCGGGCCCGCTTTTGCCGGTATTCAGCGGTGTCGTCGCGGCTCTTGCGCCCCAGTACCTGGATCAGGTGCCAGCCGAACGGGGTTTGCACCGGATCTGAGACCTCGCCCTCCTTGAGGCGATCTATCGCGGCCCGAAACGCAGGCACCACCGCGTCGGCGCTGACCCAGCCCAAGTCTCCCCCCTTGACCGCCGAGGTTTTGTCGTCGGAGTACACTTGAGCCAGGGCGGCGAAATCTTCTCCCTGTTCTAGCCGTTGTTTGAGCAGATTCAGGCGCCGCTGGGCCTCGGCGTCGTCGATGATTTCATTGAGTTGGATGAGGATGTGGCGGACGTGGGTTTCCGCCACGACGTGCTTGTCGTCTCCGCCTTTGAGGTCGAGCAGCTTGATGATGTGAAACCCACTGGGGCTGCGGATGGGTCCTTGGACTTCGTCTTTTTGCATGCGCGGGACCAGTTCCGCAAACAGGCTGGGGATGGCCTCCAGCTTGCGCCAGCCCAGATCGCCGCCCTGCAGGGCTTGAGCTCCGTCCGAGACGCTGATGGCAGTCTGGTGAAAGTCCAGCCCCTGGTTAAGCTCGGCAACAATCCGTTCCGCTTTCTGCTGAGCTTGTTGAATCCTCTCGGGAGAGGCGGCCTCGGGGGTGGCGATGAGGATGTGGCCAAGGCGGTATTCCTTCGCCTGCGTCGGGTCGGCGTGGGTTTCGGTCTCCAGGAAGTGCTTGACTTCCCGCTCGCTCACCTGAATGCGATTGTTGACTTGGCTGGCGCGCAGGCGGTTGAGCATGATTTCCTGCCGCAGGTTCTCGATGAATTCAGCGTAATTCATGCCTTCGTTCTCCACCGCGCGGCGAAAGGTGTCGAGATCCATCCCATTGCGCTGGGCCAGTTCGAGCAGGGCTTGGCGCAGGGTCTCGTCATCCACCTGAATCCCCTGCCGCTGTGCCAGCTGCAGCTGTAGGCTGTGCAGAATCATCCGTTCGAGTACCTGCCGGCGCAGGGTCTGGCGCGGTGGCAGAGGGGAACCGCCGGCTTCGATCTGGCGCTCAATGGCCTCTAGTTTGCGCTCCAACTCGCTGGCCAAGATCACGTCGTCCTCGACCACCGCCACGATGCGGTCCAGGAATTCAGCCGCAGGGAGCATCAACGGCCAAATCAGGCCCAACCACAAAATCACCAATTTTTGCCGTCGTCGCATGGCGTTCTTAACTCAAGCTAATACAACCAGTCACCGGTGCCGTAGCCCCGGACGTTGCGTTCCAGGAACCGGTCCACATCCCGGCCCAGGCTGACTAGGCCTTTGAGCTCCAGCTGGGCGAATACTGCAGTGTCCTCGGTGCGGTCCACATCGCGGATGAACCTGCGTCCGATCAGGCGCAGGCGCCAACAGCACGATTCCACCTCCACGCCCAGGAAACTGTCCAGGGTGATGTCATCGCGCAGGGAGTACTGCCAGCGGCCCACCGCGTGCAGGCCCCGGTACAGCAGCCAGCGGAAAGAGCCGTCGAGGATCTTGAGCTGATCGCGGCTGACCCCGACAATCGCGGGGGGCAGGGTTCCGGCAAAGCGCCGGAAGCGGTAACCGAGATTGGCGATATAATCATCGGTGTTCTTGTACTGAAGCAGGGTTTCGGCCCGATCCAAGCGGCCCTGATGGGGATCCACTTGGGCTGCAGAGAACCACGAAAAGGTATTGGTCGGCAACAAGTCCACCTCCAAGACGATATTGGAGCTGTCGGTCGTTTCCACCGGTTGCCCAGGGAGGGTCACGCGCCGGTCCTTGAGGTAGTAGATCTGACCGAGGCTGGCGCGCAAACGCTCCCGACCACTGTCGGACTCGATAAGGCGCGAGGTCAGGGCGAGGGAGAATTGGTTGGCATCGGTCAGGCGGTCGTAGCCGCTGAAGCGGTTCTCGCGGAAGAGCTGGTTGAAATTGAAGTCGAACAAGGCACTTTCAAAAACCGGGATATCATTTTGATTTTTACGCGGAATGTAGAGATAAAACAGCCGTGGTTCCAAGGTCTGGAGGTAATCCTGGCCCCAGGCTTTTTCTAGGAATATCCCTCCGTCCACCGAGGCAACCGGCAATGCCCGCGAAATCTGGCTCCCTTGCCCAGGCTGGGAGCCTTGCAGCCAGTATTGGGTGTAGTCGAAGCCGATCTTGGGGATCAGAAAGCTTGCTGCGGTACGCCAGGGGAAGGCGATAGCTGGGTGGAGGTGGATGCGCTGGGCATCGACGCGCTCGTTCTGCTGGAAGAAGACGAACTCGCTGTCAAGATGGCCTAAGGCCCAAGGAGTGAGGCCGCGGTCATAGGTCAGCAGAAGTTGGGGCAGGCGCCGGTAGGGTTTGCTTTCGTCGGGGATGGTGGGATCGACGGTCTGCCAGTTTTCCAGCCGGCCCAGGAAATACCAGTTGTCCCGCCGGTACTCCGTCCGGGCCTCGCTGTGGACCTGGCGGTTGCTGGCGAGGGACAGGTTATCGCCCAATTCGTTGAGGTAATGGCTGTCGGAGACATAACGCAGATCGGCCAGGGTGCTCCAAAAGGGATCGATCCGGGTCTGGTTGAAAAAGGCGAACTGACCGCGCGTTCCCCTGCGCTGGCTGTCGTGCGGTAGGATCTCGCCGGCGAGATGGCCACGGCTGTTGGGCAACAGGTAGCGAAATTCCATTCCCGCCATGAATCCGCGCTGGACCATCACCCTGGGGGTCAGGGTCAGGTCGTAGTTGGGCGCCAGGTTGAGATAATAAGGCACGGTAAGATCGAACCCCCTGGTACTCGAACGCCCGAAAGACGGGCTCAAAAAACCCGTGATCCGGCGGTCGTCTATAGGATGGGCGAAATAAGGCGAGTAGAATACCGGCAGGTGCATGAATTCCAGCCACACGTGATGGCCTGAAGCGATGCCGGTGTCGCGGTTGATTTTCAGATCCTGGGCGTGCAGGACCCAGTCTTCAGAACCGATCGGACAGGTGGTATAGGTCACCTGATGATGGCGCGACAGACTCTCGCTTTCGAAACGACTGCGGGCAGTGGTGCCGCGGGCTGGGGTGTTGCCCAGGATAAACCGGGGATGCTCTAGGCGGGCTTTGTCGTTCTGCAAATCCAGCCAGGCGCTGTCGCTTAGGAAAAGATAGCCTGCCTCTTCATAGATGACGCTGCCAAAGGCGTTGAGAATGTGTAGCTCGGTGTCGTAGGTCAGGGCATCGGCCCAGAGCCGCTGGGGACCGCGCTCGATCTTGACGTTGCCGGAAAAGAACGTCAGGTCTTCCCCCAGAGACTGGCTGTAGTCGGCTTCCAGATTCAGGGGGAGACCCGCGCGGCTTTGCGGGGTGATACGCCCGAGAGCGGCCTTTTGTCCCTGGCAATAGGCTATCCAGGGATCTTTCGGTAACAGTTGGACCAGGCGAAAGAAGTCCTGTTCATTTTCGGGCGAGAAGACCGGTGGCAACTCGAACCAGGTACGCTCTCGGACCCCGACCAGCCGCGGCTTCCCCTGGGGATCGGGGCCGATCAGCTTGCAGCGCCAGTTTCCGCTTGCATCCGATCCGCAGGTCCAGCCTTCCAAACTCTGAAGGCCTGTGGCTGCCGGCGGTGCTTTGGGCATGGTGGGCACCTGGCCGAGGCGGATTTCAGGCCCCCGCTTAGTTGCCGGTTCGGAAGCAGGTGCAGCGTTGGTAGAGAGGCTCGGGGCGGATGTTGGCGTGGTAGGTTCGGTGGTTGAGGCATCGGGTTTTTCCTGTGCCGCGCAGATCCATTCCTCGCCCGCAGGACGACAGTCCCAATCGGAGACGTTTGCGCCCGCGGCGATCTGCGGCAGAATGATCAGACAGACTAGGGAAATCAGCGGCAGAGCGGATTTCCCCATAGATTGGGAAGGCATCTGGTTAAGGTCGGCTTGGTCGTACAGACGAAGATGGTTCGATGACGGCACAAACATGGAACCAAAATTCTAACATGGGGAAAAATTCATGGAGAACAGAGATGGACGGATCCAGGCGCTGCTGGCCTGGATCCAACAAGATCTGGGTCTGCGCGTGAAAAACTGGGAAAAAGTGGCAGGGGATGCCAGCGCACGCCGCTATCTGCGGGTGTGGACCCCGGCCGGACCCTTGATCGCTATGGACGCCCCGCCGCCGGAAAACCCTAAGGCTTTCGTTGCGGTAGCAGAATTGCTGCAGGATGGCGGGATGCGGGTGCCGAACATCTATGGCCACGAGCTTGCGCAGGGGTTTTTGGTGCTCGAAGATTTCGGCGACTTTACGTATTATCAGGCGCTGCGTGGCGCGCTGCGGGAGGATCTTTACGCTGCGGCTTTGCAAGCACTGAGCAGGCTTCAGACCCGAATCGATCCTGCGCGCTGCGGTCTTCCCCCTTATACTGAAACCTTGCTTGAACGTGAGCTGGAAATCTTCCGCGAATGGTTGCTGGAGCGTTGGCTGGGGATGGAAATCCCAGCCGCGATGTGGAAGGCTTCGGTCGAACTGCTTATCGATTCTGCCCTAGAGCAACCCAAGGTAGTGGTCCACCGCGACTACCACAGTCGCAATTTGATGGTTTTGCCCCAAGGTACGCCGGGTGTATTGGATTTTCAGGATGCGGTGGTAGGCCCGCTGACCTATGACGTGGTTTCCTTGCTGCGAGACTGTTATCTCGCCTGGCCTAAAGCCACAGTGGCGCATTGGCGCGAGGCCTATCGCCAGCAGCTTGCGGCTGCCGGGATAGAGATTCCACCCCAACAGTGGGGGTATTGGTTCGACCGCATGGGTGCCCAGCGTCACCTCAAGGCGGCCGGGATCTTCGCCCGCCTGTGGTTGCGCGACCGCCGGCCGGGCTACCTCAAGGACATTCCCCGCACGCTCCGCTATGTCGTCGAAGTGGCGCGGGAGGACGCTGGGTTGCGGGAGTTGGGTGAGTTTCTGACCGGGCAGGTATTGCCCAAGGTTAGGGGGAGGCTTGAGCCATGAAAGCGATGATTCTAGCCGCAGGTCGGGGTGAACGCCTGCGCCCTTTGACCGATTCTACCCCCAAGCCGCTTCTTAAGGCGGGGGGAAGGCCTTTGATCGTGCATACGATCGAGCGTTTGGTTCAGGCCGGTTTTACCGATTTGGTAATCAACTTGGGATACCGGGGCGATCAAATCGAGGCGGTGTTGGGGAACGGGAGTGCATGGGGGGCGCGGATCGTCTATTCACGCGAGCCTGAGACCGCGCTCGATACCGGTGGTGGGATTTTTCACGCATTGCCCAATCTAAGCGACCCTTTTGTGGTGGTCAACGGGGATGTGGCCACCGCCTTCCCATTTGCTGAATTGCCAAGAAAGCTTGCTGGTCTGGCCCACTTGGTGCTAGTGCCCAACCCACCCTATCACCCTGGCGGGGATTTCGCCCTGGTTGACGGATGGGTACAGGAGGCCGGAGCACAGAAATATACCTTTAGCGGAATAGGGATTTACAGCCATGCGCTTTTCTGCCATTGTCAGCCTGGTAGATTCCCGCTGGCCCCGTTGCTGCGCCGAGCGATGGCGCAAGGTAAAGTGACCGGTCAGCTATACCTGGGGTTCTGGAGCGACATCGGGACCCCAGAAAGACTTAGGGAATGGGACTGCAATCTAAACCGACTAGGAGAAGACCCATGAGCCAATCCATCGAGCGCACCGAAACCCGACGCATCGAGGCAGCCAAAAAGTGGGCGATGATCGGCTATGCTTTGCAGGCAGCGTCATTCGTCGTCGGCATCAGTTACATCGCGGCGGTGATCGTCGCCTACCTGAAGCTGCCCGAGGCGCGTGGTACCTGGGTGGAGTCTCATTATCTCTGGCAGATCCGCACTTTCTGGTACAGCCTGCTGTGGGGCGTTTTGGGAGGGATCGCCCTGATGTGGTTGGCGGGCTATATGATCTTGATCGCGACCCTGATTTGGATGGTTTACCGGATCGTAGTGGGCTGGGTTCGGTTGAGTGAGAGCAAGCCAGCGTATCTTTAGGGTCGGGAATTTGTCTGCCCGTTGGGGGAAGCTTGATAGAAGCTTGCGATCCCCGCAGTGTGACATAGGGCGCAATAGCCTGATCGAGCGCTGCGATTATTGGTTCACGGCGGTGTTCCGCTTGATTGGAGGGACAGCGGCCAATACGGGGGGATGAGCGGGCAGGCTGCCCTCGATGGGCAGTCCGACCAAGGTCAATTGGATATGTTTGAACTCAGCCTCGCTCTTGAAGTTCTCGATGATCTCGAGGACGTCGTGGTCGATATAGCGGGTCATGGAGCCATCGATGATCACTTCCTTGTAAGGCGGAATACAGTTCAGCTCCCGGAGCAGATTGGCTTTGTTCAAAAAGCTGACCTGTTCGGCAAGGGTGATGGAGATGCAGTTGTCGGCCTCTTTTTCATGGAAATAATACCCTTGCTTGTAATTTTCCAGGAGCAGGAAAAAGATCGCCGCCACCATGCCGATGCCCACCCCGGTCAAAAGATCGGTGAACACCAGCCCGACGATGGTGACCACGAACGGAACGAATTGGTACCAGCCTCTCCGGTACATGCGCACGAACAGCTCAGGGCTTGCCAGCTTATAGCCCACCAGAAGCAGGATCGCCGCCAGGCTTGCCAGGGGAATCTGATTCATCCACTTGGCAAAGAAAAAAGCGCTGATCAACAGCAGCAAGCCGTGCACCATGGTTGCCGTCTTCGTTTTCGCGCCGGCTTGAACGTTGGCGGAGCTGCGCACGATCACCTGGGTGAGGGGCAGGCCGCCGATGAGGCCGGAGACGATGTTGCCGGTCCCCTGGGCAAATAATTCTTGATTGGTGGGGGTGATGCGCTTGTAAGGGTCGAGTTTGTCCACCGCTTCCACCGAGAGCAGAGTTTCCAGACTTGCCACCACGGCCAAGGTAATGGCCAAAGAGTAGATAGCAGGCTCGCTCAGAGACTTTAAATCAGGGAAAGTGAAAAATTGCCGCCAATAGCTTAAGTCTTCTATGACCGGAAGCGACACCAGGTGCTTCGAGGATACCACTAAATCCGGCGCAAAGCGCGCAAAAGCAAGATTGATCAGGGCGCCGGCTGCGACCGCCACCACCGGTCCGGGCAGCCACTGAAAAATCTTTAGGCGTTTGAGAAGCGGCCTTTCCCACAGGATCAGGACGGCCAAACAAAAAACGGCAATCAGGGTAGCACCTGGATGGAAAGCGCTCAGCATTTCTGTCAGCGCCGATAAGGTGGTCCCGCCGCCGGGTTCCACATAAGCGATGTCTCCTTGCCAGTCGACATCGTAGCCCACCAAATGGGGAATCTGCTTGAGCGCAATGATGATGCCGATCCCCGCCAACATGCCGGTGATCACCGAGGAAGGAAAGTAATAACCGATGATCCCGCCGCGCAGCAGGCCAAAGGCGATTTGCAGACTTCCCGCCAGGATCGTTGCGGTCAGGAACGCCTCAAAGCCGACCCGCCTGATGGCTTCGGCCACGATGACCGCAAGTCCCGCAGCCGGTCCCGAGACCCCCAGCGCCGAGCGGCTGATCAAGGGAACCACCAAGCCGCCCAAGATCCCGGCGATGATTCCCGAAGCCAAGGGTGCCCCCGAGGCCAAGGCGATCCCCAGGCACAGGGGGACCGCCACTAGAAAGACCACGATACCGGCAGGAATGTCGTAACGCAGGCTGCGCCGAAGGTTTAGGTCTTTCTCATTACAGGCTATTTGAGGTGCCGGCATGGTGGTTCTCCTTTGATTTTAGCGCCAGGGGCTTGTTAATTAGTATGCCATGTTCCATGAGCGGCATTTAAAGCAGCCAGCGGTGGTGGGCATTTGCCGGGCGGCCCAGGGGCGATTTTTGCTCCGCTGATTCGACCTCCCTTGCGGATGGGGAAGTTTTTTGATTGCAAAGACTATTGGTCGAATAGCTTATGCAAATAAGCCAGCCGGGTCAGTTCCGCCAAGGTATTGATGTCCAGTTTGCGTTTGATCTGGGTAATGTAGTTGGCCACGGTTTTATAGCTAATATGCAGATTGGCGGCGATTTCCTGAGCGGTAAGACCCCTGGCCGCCAGACAGAAAATTTCAAATTCCCGGTTGGACAGGGAGGCTAAAAGGTTTTCCCCCGATTTACCGCTGGCGTATTGCAATACCAATTGTTGGGCAATGGTTTCCAGGACATAACTTTGGCCTTTGGTGATTTTCAGGATCGCCTCGGGCAGGATTTCCGGATCGGCGTTTTTGGGAATATAGCCTTTGGCACCGGCTTCCAGGGTGCGTTTGGCATACAAGGCTTCCTCGTGCATGGTAAATACCAGTATCCTTGCCTTAGGATCGCGGGCGATGATCCGGCGGATGACCGCCAATCCGCCAGCTCCCGGCAGCGACAGGTCCAACACCAATACATCTGGCCGGTGCTCGAAATATCCAAGGTAAGCGCCATCGCTGTCCTCTGCTTCGGCAACGATTTGGATGCTTTCGAATTGATTGAGAAGGAAACGATAACCGGCCCGGACCACTGCGTGGTCATCTGCGAGCATGACGCGAATGGGCGTTTGCATCTTGCTCCTCCTCCAATGGTAGCCATACCAGGACGGTAAACCCGCAGCCCGGTTTGGTGGCGATCTCGAACCGGCCATCCAGGCTTTCCACCCGCTCCCGTATGCCGCGCAATCCGCATCCCTGCACCTGGTCCAATGCTGCCCCGCAGCCATCGTCGCTGACCTGGATTCTCAGCCACCGCCGAGAGGGGACATCGCTGACCTCAAGGCCAAAGCTTAGCTGGATTTCCTGGGCATGGGCGTGTTTGAAAGCGTTGGTCAAGCATTCCTGGACGATGCGGTAGACATGAATCTGGCCATCCCGCGGAAACCTATCGATAGCCTCATCGCAGCGGAGGTGGATGCGGGTGTCGGCCTGTTTTTCCCGCCAGCTCGAGACTAAAGCGTCAATAGCGGCGGCAAGACCCAGATCGTCCAACAGCAGCGGACGCAGTTTCTGGATCATCGATCGGGTAAGCTTGAATAGGTGATCCACCTGCTCGGTGATGATCTGCGCCGCCCGGATAACCGGCTCGCTGTGGCTGTATTTTTGGACGGATAGCGCCATGACTTTGATGGCGCTCAAGACCTGACCAAGTTCGTCATGCAACTCTCGGGCTAAAAGACGCCGTTCTTCCTCCTCCACCTTCAGCAGTTGGCAGGTCAGGTGACGGTTGTCGGCGCGGGTTTGTTCCAGTACTGCGGCGCAGTGATTGAACGCTGTCGCGATGCGGTCGAATTCCAGCTGCGGGAAATTCGGCAACCGCCAATGGTAATCGCCGCGTTCCAGCGCCAAAAGCCCCTTCAGGATCGTGTCCACAGGCCGGAAAGCCCGTCCCAGAACGACGGCTACGGCGGCAAAAAAGCCAAGCGCCAAAAGCGCGATCAACCCTAAAAATACTCTGGTTTCCTGCCAGGCTTCGGCAATCTCATCGCCGGGATCGGCCACCAGAATTACCCATAGTTCTCCGTCCGGGTGGACGGGAATGCGCTGTTCATCGCGCATCGACGGCGGTTTGACCAATTGGACGAACCAGGCCGGTACTCCCTGGACCGGCCCTGGGCTTGGTTCCCACCTGGTTTCCCCAGGACCTCGGGTAATGTGCAGGCGCACGTGGCGCAGTCGGTTCAAGCGCTCCAGCATCTTTGCCCACTCATTGACCTCAGGCTGCGGCAACGGGGCGTGAAGGCTGGTGACCTCCACCGCTTCGCGTGCCAATTGCAAGGCCGATTCGGTTTCCTGGGCCACCGATCCGCGCACGTGGTGGATAACCAGAAAACTGCCGAGCGCCACGATGCCGGCCAAGATAGCGGCGATGAACAGGTTGAGCCGGGTTTTCAGGCTCAGACGGCAGAGCATGTGCATCATGTTCGAATTCGGCAGACGAGCCTGCTGAACAACCGAAATTCCAAGACCCGGCCTGCTCACCGGCGGATTTAGGGTTCAATGTGGAGCAGGGTCTCCTGAGGCGTGACCGAATCCCCTTTGCTGACATAAATTTCGGTGACTTTGCCTGCGATCGGCGCCTGGACCTCGGTTTCCATTTTCATGGTTTCGACGATCAGGACCGGATCGCCGGCCTTGACCGCATCGCCTTCCTTGATCAGGACCTCGACGATGTTGCCCGGCATCGATAGGGTCACATCGCCTTCGCTTCGGGCCTTGGGACGGCGGCTTGTGAGCCGGCGCGGCACCGCCCCTTCGGCACCGCCGGCGAGAACCACTTCGTCCAAAGTCTCGATGACGGCTTCTTCCGGTACGCCGTCCACCACCATGTAGAAATGCCTTTCGGCCTGGTGTTTGGGGCCGGCACCGGTGACGCGCACGTGATAGGTTTCCCCATGCAGATGGATGTTGAACTCGGTGGGGGCAAGCTGGGGCGCACAGGTTTCAGCAGGCGGTTCGATCGGTTCCGGCTGCAGGGCTCCGGCAGCACGCTGTTCCAAAAATTGACGTCCCACGTCCGGAAACATGGCGTAGATGAGGACGTCTTCTTCGGATTTGGCCAGTTCCCCGATCTGCTGCCTTAAGGTCTCCATCTCCGGCGGCAAAAGGTCAGCCGGACGGCAGTCGATGATTTCCTCCTGGCCCACCGCTTTTTGCCGCAGCGCTTCGTTGACCGGTGCCGGCGGCCGGCCGTATCCCCCTTGCAGGTAACGTTTTACCTCGTTAGTGATGGTTTGGTAACGCTTGCTGCTTAACACGTTGATGACCGCCTGGGTGCCGACGATCTGGGAGGTGGGGGTGACCAGCGGGGGATAGCCCAGGTCCTCGCGCACCTTGGGGATTTCAGCAAGCACCTCCTCGAGCCGGTTCAAGGCGCCCTGTTCTTTGAGCTGATGGTAAAGGTTGGAGATCATCCCGCCGGGGACCTGGTGGAGGTGAACGCGCGGATCGGGGCCGGTGTATTCAGGCTCGAAGCGGTGATATTTGCGGCGCACTTCCCAGAAATAGGCGGCGATTTCCTCCAGCGCTTTTAAGTTAAGGCCAGGATCGTAGCCCAGATCCTTCAAGGCCACCACCAGGCTCTCGGTGGGAGGGTGGCTGGGGCCGCCGGCGAACGAGGAGATCGCGGTATCGATGTGATCGCAGCCGGCCTCCACCGCCTTCAGATGACACATCTCCGCAAGTCCTGAAGTAGCATGGCAGTGCAGGTGCAGCGGGAGTTTGACCGCCTGCTTGAGCGCCTGCACCAGTTCATAGGTCGCTCTGGGCGTGAGCAGGCTGGCCATGTCCTTGATCGCGATCGAGTCGCAATCCATCTTGGCGAGTTCCCTGGCTTGCTCGACGAAACCCTCGATGCTGTGGACCGGGCTGGTGGTGTAACACAAAGTTCCCTGGGCGTGTTTGCCAGCGCGCTTGACTGCGGCGATGGCGGTCTCCAGGTTTCTCAAGTCGTTCAGGGCGTCGAAGATGCGGAACACGTCCATGCCACCTGCTGCCGCCCGGGCCACGAAAGCCTCCACCACGTCGTCGGCGTAGTGGCGATAGCCGAGCAGGTTCTGGCCACGCAGCAGCATCTGCAGGCGGGTGTTGGGGAGATGTTTACGCAACTCCCGCAGGCGCTGCCAGGGATCCTCCTTCAGGAACCTGAGGCAGGTATCGAAGGTGGCTCCGCCCCAGCATTCCAGTGACCAGTAGCCGATCCGGTCGAGCTTGGGGCAGATCGGCAGCATATCCTCGGTGCGCATCCGAGTGGCGATCAAGCACTGATGGGCATCGCGTAGGACGACGTCGGTGATGTGTACTGTGCGCATGGCTTCTCCTTACAGTCCGGCGTGGGCGGCGATGGCTGCCGCTAAGGCGCTGGCGATATGGGCTTTGCTGCGTTTTTCCGAATAGCGAGTAAGCTCTGGATGGGTATCGACGAAGCTGGTGTCGAACCGGGCGGTGCGGAAATCTGCCGATTTTAGAATCTGCTGGTAGTAGGCCCGGGTGGTCTTGATTCCGCTGATTTCCATATCGTCCAATGCGCGCCGGCTGCGGGCGATGGCGTCTTCATAGGTGAGCGCCCAGACGATGAGCTTGGCGATCATCGAGTCGTAATAGGGCGGGATATCATAGCCGGTATAGATGGCAGTGTCGGTGCGCACCCCAGGCCCCCCCGGCGCGTAGTAGCGGGTGATGCGACCGAAGCTGGGGAGAAATTCGTTGCGCGGGTCTTCGGCGTTGATCCGAAACTGGATCGCCACCCCGCGCTTTTGCACCTGATCCTGGGAATAACGCAAGGGGAGATCGGAAGCGATGCGGATCTGTTCCTCGACGATGTCGATTCCGGTGATCGATTCGGTGATGGTGTGTTCTACCTGGATGCGGGTGTTCATTTCCATGAAGTAGAAATTGCCCTCCTGGTCGAACAAAAACTCCACCGTGCCAGCGTTTTCATAGCCTACCGCCTGCGCTGCCCTGACTGCCAAATCGCACACGGTTTGACGCTGGGCTTCGTTAAGTTGGGGGGAGGGAGCGATTTCGATCAATTTCTGGTTGCGGCGTTGGATCGAGCAGTCGCGCTCGAACAGGTGGATCACTTGGCCAAAATGGTCGGCCAGGATTTGGACCTCAATGTGGCGCGGATTGAGGATGCATTTTTCTAAAAACACTTCGGCCGAGCCGAAGGCCTTGGTCGCCTCGGAGACGACGCGCTCGTAATTGCGTTTCAGTTCGGCGGCGTTGCCGCAGCGGCGGATGCCCCGCCCGCCACCGCCGGAAGTCGCTTTGAGCATGACCGGATAGCCGATTGCTTCGGCCAATTCAAGCGCCTGATCGACATCCTGCAAGTTGCCGCTGCTGCCCGGCACTACCGGGATCCCGGCTGCCTGCACGGTCCTTCGAGCTTCGGTTTTGTCTCCCATCCGGCGGATGATGGAGGCCTTAGGACCGATGAAGCGAATCCCCCGGCGCGCGCAAATTTCAGCAAATCGGGCGCTTTCCGAGAGAAAGCCGTAGCCTGGGTGGATCGCGTCGCAGCCGGTCTCCAAGGCGAGATTGACCAGCTTGTGGGGATTGAGATAGCCGGCCAGGGGGTCTTCTCCCAGGCTGTGGGCTTCGTCGGCTTTCTTGACGTGCAGGGCGTGACGATCGGCCTCGCTGTAGACCGCTACCGACAGGATCCCCATTTCGGCGCACGCGCGGATGATGCGGACGGCGATTTCACCACGGTTGGCGATAAGAATCTTTTGCAGCATAAAACTCTGTTAACCAGTGACTTCATCCTTTGCCCTCCCCCTGCCAGGAGAAGGCTTGGGACGGAAATTCGACTTCATTTTGGCATATACTCTATCAAACTTTCGATGTTGAGAGGGCGCATGCGGGCGGCATTCATCATAGGACTGTGTTTTTGGCTGGGCGGTTGCGGCATCTTCAAGGGCCTGTTTGAACCCAAGCCGGAACCGGTGGAGGTCTTGCCGGAAGAGGAATTGTACCGCCAAGCCAAAGAAAAACTGGATGCAGGCAGCTATGCCCGCGCAGTTGAATTGTATCAGGCGATCGAGTCGCGGTATCCGTTCGGCCGCTATGGACCACAGGTCCTTTTGGATATGGCTTATGCCCATTACAAGCAGGGCGATACCGAATCGGGCTTGGCCGCAATCGAACGTTTCGTCAAGTTGTACCCCACCCATGAACGCCTCGATTATGCCTATTATCTGCGCGGGCTCATTCACACCAGCCAGGGAATGGGGTTTGTGGAGCGCTATTTTCCCATCGATCTGGCCAAGCGCGATGTCAGTCCTTTGGCGGATGCCTATCAGGACTTCGTCACCCTGGTGGAGAAATTCCCTGACAGCGAATATGGCAAGGATGCCGAGCAGCGCAAGCTTGCCCTGTTCAACTGGATGGCGGGGCACGAATTGCACGTGGCCCAGTTCTACCTTGAGCGGGGAGCTTATCTGGCAGCGGCCAACCGGGCCAGCTACATCGTAGAAAATTATCCTGGTACTTCGGCAGTGCCGTTTGCTCTAAAGATCATGGAGCGCGCCTACCGCCAAATAGCGCTGGAAGATCTGGCCGACCAGGCGGCCAAGACCTATGCGCTCAATTTTGGTGAGGCGGAGCCGATCCTGGAGAAACGCCCCAACACCCTTTTGGGCTGGGTGTTTTGGTTGTTCCGTTGGGATTGAAGCGATGCAAGTGGACGTGATTTGTATCGGCCATGCCAGTTACGATCTGGTATTCTCCGTGCCCCACCATCCAGGGCCGGATGAAAAATGCACGGCTTTAGGCTTTATCGCCTGCGGCGGCGGTCCGGCCGCCAACGCTGCGGTAGCGGTGGCGCGGCTTGGGTGCCGGGCGGCTTTCGTCGGTTACCTGGGCCGGGATCTTCACGGCCAGGCCCACCTCGATGAGTTGGTTCGGGACGGGGTGGAAACCAGCTGGGTCTGCCGCGGCGATTTGCCTACCCCCCTGTCGGTAGTCCTGGTCAAACCGGATGGGCAGCGGGCTCTGGTCAATTACCGCGGTGCCACTCGGCCGCTGTTAGCTGATGCAGTGGACCTGCGTGGTCTTAAGGCCAAAGTCGCCCTGTTCGACGGCCACGAACCCCACGTTTCCTGCCACTGGCTGGCGCATTTCCGCGCTCAGGGCACCGCCAAGGTGCTGGATGCGGGCTCCCTCCACGACGGCACCCGCCAGCTTATGTTCCAGGTGGACTATCTGGTCGCCTCGCGCAAATTCGCCGCCCAGTGGTTGGGGCGGGACGATCCCCGCCGGGCTTTGGGGGAGTTGGCGGCCAAGTCTGCTGCGGTGGTCATCACCTTGGGCGAGGAGGGGTTGATCTGGCAGCGGGGCAGTGAGCGCGGCGAGATGCCTGCCTTTCCGGTCGAGGCGGTGGATACGACCGGGGCGGGAGATGTCTTTCACGGGGCATTTGCCGCCGCTGTCGCCGACGGGGCGACCTGGCTGGATTCGCTGCGCTTTGCCAGCGCCGCGGCGGCTCTGTGCTGCACCAAACTGGGGGCACGCCCCGGCATCCCCACCCGCGCCGAGGTGGAGGCATTTTTGGTCAAGCAATGATCAATCTAAGTTTAAGGGATCCACGTCCAGCGACCAGCGGACTTTGCGGCTGGCCGGTAAATCATCCAGGCTAGGCAGCAAACGATCCAGCAAATGGTGTAAAGGCGCACGCCTGGCGGACTGGAGGAGCAATTGAGCGCGATAGCGGCCGGCCCGTCGGGGCATGGGGGCGGGAGCAGGTCCTAACACTTGTACTGTCGCATCAGCCAACTCTTTGGCGAACGCTGCAGCTTGGTCGAGGAAGCGCTCAGGCAGTCCCGGCTGGTGGGCCTCGGCCCGAAGCAGGGCCTGGTAGCTGAAAGGAGGGATGCCGGCTTGGCGGCGTTCTTCAAGCGCCTGGTGGACAAACGCTGGATACCCTCCTTCAAGCAAGGCGGATAGGAGCGGATGATCCGGATGGCGGGTCTGGATCAGCACCTGCCCGAGCTTGTCGGCTCTGCCGGCTCTGCCTGCCACCTGCATGATCAACTGCGCCATCCGTTCGGGCGCGCGGAAGTCGTTACTGTAAAGGCCGGCGTCGGCGTCCACGATGACCGCCAAGGTGACGTTGGGAAAATGATGACCTTTAGCCAGCATTTGGGTGCCGAGCAGCATATCCACCTCTCCGGCATGAACGGCTTCGATCAGTCCGTCCAGGCTGCCTTTGCGGCGGGTGGCGTCGCGGTCTAGGCGTGCGATCCGGGCGCCTTGGAATAGGGCGGACAGTTCGGTTTCTAGGCGTTCGGTCCCCTGTCCTAGAGCGCGCAAATCCGCCGAGCCACAGCTGGGACAGTGCGCGGGCAGAGGGCGTGCGTGGTCGCAATGGTGGCAGCGCAGGCGCTTGTCGCGGCGATGGAGACACAAGCGGGAATCGCAACGCGGGCAGTCAGCGACCCAGCCGCAGCTGTGACAGATCAAAACCGGCGCAAACCCGCGCCGGTTCAAAAATAGCAACACTTGTTCCCGGCGTGCCAAGGTAGCTTCGATGGCCGCTAGTGCGGGCGGGGCCAGTCCTGCTCGGAGATTTAGGCCGCGGATATCCACCCGTTTGAGGATTGGCGCCCCGGCGCCGCCGGCGCGCTGGGGTAGGTGCAGGTGGAGATAGCGGCCCCGCTGGGCATTGTGAAGGCTTTCCAGGGCAGGAGTGGCCGAGCCCAGCACAATCGGGATGCCTAACTGCCGAGCCCGTACTACGGCTACGTCCCGGGCGCAGAAGCGAAACCCCTCTTGCTGCTTGAAGGAGGGATCGTGTTCTTCATCGATCAGGATCAGGCCGGGTCTGGCCATGGGGATAAATACCGCTGACCGCGTACCCAGGAGGATCGGAAGCTCACCGCGCTGGAAACCTAGCCAGGCGTTGAGCCGCTCGCTATCACCTAGCCCCGAGTGATAGACGCCGATGGGACAGGCCAGCCGGTTTCGGAAGCGAGCTTCCAGTTGGGGGGTGAGGGCGATTTCTGGGAGCAGGATCAGCGCCTGGCGTCCCAGTTCTAAAATCTTTTCGATGATTCCCAGATAGACCTCGGTCTTGCCACTGCCGGTCACCCCTTCCAGCAAATACGCGCTGAACCGGTCCGGATTGGTGGTGACTGCCTCGATGGCCTGCTGCTGGGCCGGATTAGGTTGGAAGGGAGCGGGAACGCCTTGCCCAGCTGCAGGGGCTACCGCTTCGATCAGCAGCCATCCCTTGGCTGCCAAGGCTTTGGCCGGGGGGCGCCAATCCCAACCCAAGCCGGCCAAATCGCCGGCGGTCAAGACGCCGTCATGTTGGCGCAGTAAGCTTAACAGGGCGGCTTGTTTGGCGGCGCGCACCGAAGGGGTGGCAGTTTGGCCGGTAGCAGTCAGGCGTATCTGGATGCAGGTTTGGATCCGGGCTGGTTTTCCCTGGCGCAACGGAGTAGGCAATGCGCTAGCGCATACCTCCCCGATGGGATGGTGATAGTAACGCGCGGCCCAGCGTAACAGGGCCAGGTCGGCAGGACCTAACAGCGGCTTGCGGTCGAGGAATTCCAACGCTGGCCGCAGGCGGGTCGGAGCGATGGTACTGGCAGCTTCCACCCCGAGCAAGACACCGATCCGAAGCTTGCGTCCGAATGGAACTTTCAGGCGCACTCCAGGAATAGGTGAGAAGTCAGGTTCAGACGTCGGTGGCAGGTAATCGAAAGCCGCCCTGAGCGGGGCGGGAACGGCGACTTTGAGGATGATGGGCATGAAGATCCGGGACTTTCGGAGGGGTCGAATTTTGAAGTATTATCGTAACGATAAGCTGATTTTTGTCACAAGCAGAAACAATTTTTTATTCACAAAAATTGTGGATAAATTTGTGGAAAAGATGCTGAAACCGCTCTGTGGATCGCATGGATTCCCATTTTTAATCAGATTGTCAAATTTCTGGACAAAAGTAAATTCAACAAATAAAAACAACGGCTTGTCACGTAATTCCGAAAACAGTACAGAGATGTTGGAAGTGTGGCCGCGCAACCTGAAGGGATGTGCATAACTCTTGACTTAGAGGTTTTTTTGTTGAACCCAACCGGGATGGAGATTTAAATGAATGCTTTGTCTTTGCAGGTGCTACGCACTGATGCTTCCGGCCTGCCGCTGGAATGGATCGGTTATCAGGAAGCGGTCAGATTGTATTGCTTAGATCAGGTAGCTTACACCTGCGGCACTCTCCTGTACCGGATCCGAGGAGGCATCAATGCCCGCAGCGGGCGGCGTAGCGTGATCGAGGTCAACTCTATCATTGCCACCTACAGCCATGGCCCTCAGAGCAAAAATCACCGTCCGGATTATACGCCTCCTCTTAGCAACCGGACTTTGTTTCGGCGTGACAATTATCTGTGTCTGTATTGTGGGGAGCGGTTTCTGCATCGGGACTTGTCCCGCGATCACGTCACGCCTTTAAGCCTGGGCGGTCTGGATAGGTGGAACAATGTGGTGACCGCTTGCAAGCGCTGTAATAATCACAAGGCCGGCCGTACGCCGGAGCAGGCGGGAATGGAGCTGCTCGCGATTCCCTTCACCCCGACCCACGCCGAATATATTTACCTGCAGGGGCGTAAGATCTTAAGCGATCAGATGGAATTTCTGCGCGCCCACTTTCCTAGGCGCAGTCCGCTGCACGAGCGGCTACGGGGATAGGTTAGGCCTCGTTACACCAGCCGTTCCACAGCGACCAGCCAGCCAACAGCAAGAACGCGACCAGGGTCCAGCCGGGGATGCTGAGCCCCAGGAAGGTCCACACTATCTCGCTGCACTCGCCGGTGCCGCTGACCAGCATCCTTAGGGTTTCAGTCAACGGGAGGTGTTCGAATACGTAACTTAGACCAGGGCCGCACGCCGGCACCTCTTCTTTAGGTAAGTGCTGCAACCATACGTGGCGTGCGGATATCATCGCACCTCCGAGCGCCAGCAGCCCCGCAAGGGTGGCATAGGCTCTTTGGCCTAAAGAGCCTGGATTGTGCCACGCCGCTGCCAACAACACCAAGGCAGTGACGAATACGAATACGCGCTGGGTGATGCACAGGGGACACGGTTCCAGTCCTTGCGCAAATTGGAACCAGGCCGCCACCAAAAGCAGGCAAGCGCAAAACAGGAAGCCGAGCAGAAAGCCAAGGCGAGGGGTAAGCATCGTGCTCTATACCGAATTCGATAGTCAGGGGCGATACCTTATCAGAATGGTTTGACTGTCGCCAGAATCACGATGGCAAGCAGAAACAACAGCGGGATTTCGTTGATCCAGCGATAAAATACATGACTGTGGCGGTTGCGGTCGCGGGCGAAATCGAGCAGCCACTTGCCGCAAGCCAGGTGGTAGACTGCCAGCCCGATGAGCAGGGCCAGTTTAGCGTGTAGCCAACCTTGACTGCCGTACACGGCCCAGGCGTAATCGGCCAGCATCCAGAGACCGAATACGAAGGTCAAGACCATCCCCGGCGTCATGATGCCGAAGTAGAGTTTGCGTTCCATGAGTTTGAAACGCTCGCGGCCGATTTCGTCCTCAGCGAGCGCATGATAGACGAATAGCCTCGGTAGATAGAACAGCCCGGCGAACCAGGTCACCATGAAAATCAAATGGAAAGCTTTAAGCCACATTACGGTTCTCCTCCTTTGAGCAAGCCGGTTGCGCGTATGCCAGTTTCAAGGCTGGAGCGAAAGCTAGCGGACCCCGTTTGCGGTTAGGGCTTCGTAAAGCGGGACAGGATTTAGTATGCGTGCCGCTGCGGTGGCGATGAAGGCCGAAGCCATCAAAGGCAGCAGCAGCTTGTGGGTGTCGGTGATTTCCATCACCAGGACAAAAGCGGTCATGGGGTTTTGCAACACGCCGGCGAAGTAGGCGCTCATGGTGAGCAGGATCATCACCAAGGGAGGAGCCAACGGTAGCCAAGCGGACAGATCCGCCCCAAGTCCTGCGCCTATTGCAAGAGAGGGGACGAAGATTCCGGCCGGCACGCCGCTTAAGGCGGTCGCGAGCGTGGCAAGTCCTTTCAGCAGGGGAAACAGGGGCGGCATGGGGCTTGGGTCAGTCAAGATCTGTTTCAACATGGGATAGCCGGTGCCGAAGGTAAGGCTCTCGGATGCATAGCCTAGGATGGCGACCATCAAGCCGCAGCCTGCAGTGAGGCCGATGCGCTGCCAGCGCTTGAGCCACAGCAGGTGGCGGCCGGCATGAATCAGAATCCAGCCGAACGCTCCGCCGCCAAGGCCTCCCACCACACCGCACACGGGAACGGCCAGCCAGCTGCGATCGTCGACCGGCTGAACTACAGCAGGATTCAGAAAGATGTACTGGTTTAGGATGAGATAGGCGGTTATCCCGGCAAAGACGATTGCCACCACTACGAGGCTTTCTATTTTTTCTTCCAGTGAATGACTGAGCGCCTCGATCGCAAACATGACTCCTGCAAGGGGAGCGCTAAACAGGGCTGCAAAACCGGCAGCGCTGCCAGCCAGGATGAAGCCGCGTTCCAGATAGTAGGGTGGAAAGCGGGCCGCTTTGCCAAAAGAGGTCATGAGGGAGGCGCCGATCTGAATCGCAGGCCCCCCTAAACCGGCAGAGGCCCCCGACATCAGGCTGAGGTTGGTCAAAATGACTTTGCCAACTGCGATCCTGAGGGAAATCAGGCGGCCGCGCAAGGCCGGATCATGAACGGCCAGGGCTGCCTTGACTTGGGGGACGCCGCTTTGTTCCGCGCCCGGAAAGCAAGCATCTGTCAGCCAGACGACGATCGCCATGCCCAGGGGACAAATTATGAAGGCAAGCCACGGTCCGTGGTGGAGGAATTGCCGCAGTTCAGCCGCTGCAGTTTCACTAAGTAAGGTCAAAATACTGATAACTAGCCCCACCGAGATTGCGCCGGTCCAAAAGGCAAGGCGCTGTTTCAAGATAGCAGAAGAGCAGCTCAAGTGGTGACCATCCTTTCGGTCAACGTTGCAGGACTGGTAGATAGGATCTGAGGTTATAAGTATAATTTAAAATTTGATTAACCGTTAAGGAGATTTGATGCCCGCCATTCGAGTAAAAGAAAACGAACCGTTTGACATTGCCCTGCGCCGCTTCAAGCGTGCTTGTGAGAAAGCCGGTGTCTTGTCGGAAGTGCGCCGGCGGGAATATTATGAAAAGCCTACCGAGGCGCGCAAACGCAAAGCTGCGGCGGCGGTCAAGCGACACCTGAAACGTTTGTCGCGTGAGCGCTACGCGTTAGAAAACCTGCGCCGGGGCCGCGCGGTCGCCTAAAGATGAACCTGAAAGAGCGCATTCAGCAGGATATGAAAGCTGCCCTCAAGGGTGGTGACAAAGCTCGGCTTGCGGCCATCCGCCTGATCATGGCGGCGATCAAACAGCGCGAAGTGGATGAGCGGGTCGAATTGAACGATACCCAGGTACTGGCGGTACTGGACAAGCTGGCCAAGCAGCGGCGTGAGTCCATCACCTACTTTGCAGCGGCAAGTCGTGACGATCTGGTGCAGAAGGAGCAGGCCGAACTGGAAGTGATCCAGTCATACTTGCCGCAAGCCTTGACGGAAGCTGAAATCGATGCCTTGATCCAAGGCGCTATTGCTGAAATCGGCGCCCAAGGGATTCAAGCGATGGGCAAAGTAATGGCTAAACTCCGGCCCCAAGTACAGGGACGTGCCGACCTGGGACAGGTGAGCGCCAAGGTGAAGGCGGCGCTCACCCAGGGTTAAAACGGATTGCCCCGTTTGCCTATGGGGAGGGCGGGGCGCATCCCTCAGTCTTTTATCGATGAATTATTGGCACGGGTGGACATCGTTGATGTCATCAATGCCCGGCTGCCGCTCAAGAAAACGGGCCGCAATTTCGTGGCCCGTTGTCCTTTTCACGACGACAAAACCCCAAGTTTCAACGTCAGTCCTCACAAGCAGTTTTATCATTGCTTCGGCTGCGGCGTTTCAGGTTCGGCCATCGGTTTCTTAATGGAGTACGATCATTTGTCGTTTCCGGAAGCAGTCGAAGCCCTGGCGGCCCAATATGGTTTGAAGGTACCCCGGGAAATGGAAGATCGGCAGCAAGCGGATGAGGCCAAGCGGCAATGCTTACAAGCCCTCTACCGGCTCAATCAGGAGGTGGCGGTTTTTTATGCGCGCCAGTTGCAGGACAGCGGGGGGCAGCCGGCGGTCGATTACCTGCGCCGGCGAGGCGTGGATGGGAAGACTGCCCGCCGCTATGGTTTGGGTTACGCGCCACCAGGTTGGGAAACCCTGGGCCGACATTTCGATTCCGATCTGTTGGAGGAGGCGGGTTTGGTAATCGCCAAGGAAGGAGGTGGACGCTATGACTATTTCCGGCACCGCATTATGTTTCCGATTCGCAACCGCCGGGGACAGGTCGTCGGTTTTGGCGGGCGCGCTCTGGATGAGCGTGGTCCCAAGTACCTCAATTCCCCAGAAACCGAGATCTTTAGCAAAGGGCGCGAGGTCTACGGCCTGTACGAATTACTCCAGACTAACAGCCGGCCGATTCGGATTTTGGTGGTAGAAGGCTACCTGGATGTCATCGCTTTGGCGCAGCACGGTATTTCCTATGCGGTTGCAATCTTGGGCACTGCGGTTACATCCGAGCATGTGAAGCTTTTATTCCAGCACGCGGGGGAATTGGTATTCTGCTTCGACGGGGATGCCGCCGGGCGCAAGGCTGCCTGGCGCGCTCTGGAGGCGGTCCTGCCCCAGCTGCAGACAGGGCGCAAGGTGAGCTTTTTGTGGTTACCGCAAGGCGAGGATCCAGACTCTTTGATCCGCAAAGAGGGTGCCCAGGAATTCGAGCGCCGCATGCGCCAGGCGGAACCGCTGTCGGCCTATTTTTTCCGCGCGCTAGGGGATGGGGTGGACCTGGCCCAATTGGAGGATCGTGCTGCTCTGTCAAAACGTGCTCGGCTACTGCTGCAACGTCTGCCAAAAGGCGAGTTCCGACGCATGATGCAGGCGCGGCTGGTGGAACTTGCAGGAAATCCGGCAGTCGAAAGGCGCACTGACCAAAACGAGTCCATGCCACGCCTCCATCGCTTGCGGCAGCCGCTTTTGGAGGAACGGGTAGTGGCGCTTTTAATCCACCATCCCCGCGCGTTTGAGTGCTTGCCAGGTCCGTTTCTCGAGATGGCACGGGCTGGTCAGTACGGTGAATTGCTGGCGCAGTTGGTGTCGATTTTGGATGAGATTGACGAGCCGGCCCCTGCAGCTTTGTTGGATAAATTCCAAAACAGCCCCTATTTGTCCCGTTTACAGGAATTATTGGACCAGAAAGAGTTCCAATTAATACCGGAGCCTGATAAGGAGTTACTGGATGCAGTTGCCGTCCTGCAGAAAAAAATCCGCAAGTTTCGCCTTAAGATTTTGACTCATAAGGCAGACACTGAAGGGTTGAGCGAGAAGGAAAAGGCCGAATTGCGAGGACTAATGGCAGATGATTGGGAATTATCCTTGGTAGACGATATTTAGTAGAGTTACAATTTAAAATTTTCTTCTGCCGAAGCTATCAACATCGATAGGTTGAATTTATATGAATCGAGAGCAGCAACAGTCCCAGATCAAAGAGCTCATTGCCAGGGGCAAGATGCAAGGGTATTTGACCTACTCTGAGGTCAACGATCACTTGCCTGGCGATATTGTCGATCCCGACCAGGTGGAAGACATCATCGCCATGATCAACGACATGGGCATTGAGGTGCTGGAAGAAGCCCCTGACGATAGTCAATTGCTGCCCGATGTCGTCGTGAGCGACGAGGAGGAAGCTGCTGAAGTGGCCGCGGCCCTGGTAGCAGTAGATAGTGAATTTGGCCGTACCACCGATCCGGTACGAATGTATATGCGCGAGATGGGTACGGTCGAGCTGTTGACCCGCGAGGGAGAACTGGAGCTCGCCAAGCGGATTGAAGAAGGCCAGAACCAGGTAGCTGAAGCCTTATCCCGATTCCCGGCGGTGATTGAACATTTCATCGCTTCCTTTGAGCAGGTCGTCAAAGGCGAAGCCAGGGTGACTGACCTGATTTCCGACTTTATCGATCTGAGCGAGCCGACCGAAGACGAGCTCGACGATGAGTTACTGGTTGCCCATGACGATGATGATACCGGGGTGGTGGAGGAGGCCAGTGGTCCGGATTTGGAAGAGGTCAAGGAAAAGCTAGCGCTGGTAAAGACCCGTTACCAGAAAGTGCTTAAGTGCCTTAAGCAGTACGGCTACGAAGATAAGCGTACCCAGGAAGCGTACGCAGGTCTGGTTGAGATCTTCATGGAGTTCCGGCGTACGCCGCAGTTCTTCAGGGAGTTGACCGAAATCCTGGCTGGCGTGGTGGCAGAAATACGCCTCCAGGAGAAGCGGATTTTAGACCTGTGCGTGAAACAGGCGCGGATGCCGCGCAAGCTATTCATTGAAACCTTTGTTGGGCACGAGACCGATCCTAAGTGGCTGGAACGACACTTAAGCTCCGGCGAGCCTTATGTGGAGGCGCTCAGATCTTGCGCCGATGAGATTTGGCGCGCGCAGAGCAGGCTTGCGGCCATCGAGAAAGCAAATTATTTGAGCATCGATCAAATCAAAGACATCAATCGCCGCGTCTCCATCGGTGAGGCCAAGGCGCGCCGCGCCAAGAAGGAAATGATCGAGGCCAACCTCCGGCTCGTCATCTCCATTGCCAAGAAATATACCAACCGCGGCTTGCAGTTCCTGGATTTGATCCAAGAGGGCAATATTGGTTTAATGAAAGCAGTTGATAAGTTCGAGTACCGGCGCGGATATAAATTTTCTACTTATGCCACTTGGTGGATCCGACAGGCCATTACCCGTTCGATCGCCGATCAGGCACGTACTATTCGGATCCCGGTGCATATGATCGAGACGATCAACAAGCTCAACCGGGTATCGCGCCAGATGCTCCAGGAAATGGGGCGCGAGCCGACGCCGGAGGAGCTGGCCAGGCGTATGGATATGCCAGAGGACAAGGTGCGCAAGGTGCTCAAGATCGCCAAGGAACCGATTTCCATGGAAACTCCTATCGGCGATGATGAAGATTCTCACCTTGGCGATTTCATTGAGGATTCCAAGGTGATGTCGCCGGTTGAGGCAGCCACTATCGAGGGACTGCGCGAAGCGATGCAGAACGTATTGTCGAGTCTTACCGCCCGCGAAGCGAGAGTGCTGCGGATGCGTTTCGGTATCGACATGAACACGGATCACACGTTAGAGGAAGTGGGTAAGCAATTCGATGTCACCCGCGAGCGGATCCGCCAGATAGAAGCCAAGGCTTTGCGTAAACTGCGCCACCCTTCCCGCTCTGATTCGTTGCGCAGCTTTCTCGAAGATTGACTGCAGTTTCTGGGCCCTTAGCTCAGTTGGTCAGAGCAGGGGACTCATAATCCCTTGGTCGTAGGTTCGAGCCCTACAGGGCCCACTATGTTGGAGAGGTGCCGGAGTGGCCGAACGGGCCTGACTCGAAATCAGGTGTACGCTTAAAGCGTACCGAGGGTTCAAATCCCTCCCTCTCCGCCATTTCTCTTGCCGATTGACAGGAGTTCCCATGTGGGTTCAAAAGCAGATTGTCTTGTCGCCAAAACCGCGGGGATTTCATCTCATCACCCGGGAGTTGCTGGCTAACCTGCCGGAACTTAAAGAGTTTCGCATTGGTCTCGCCCAATTTTTTCTCTGCCACACCTCTGCCTCCCTGACCATCAACGAAAATGCCGACCCCAGCGTGCGCGCCGACATGGAGGCCTATTTTTCCCATGCTGTACCCAAGAACGCCCCCTATTACGCACACACCTTGGAGGGTCCAGATGACATGCCTGCCCATATCAAATCCTCCCTACTCGGCGTGTCGCTGACCGTCCCCATCGGTGACGGCCGTCTGCTACTTGGCACCTGGCAAGGAATTTATCTGGGTGAGCACCGTGACCGCAGTGGGCGTCGGACCATAATCGCGACGCTAGAGGGAGAATGAACGCACCGCTCATCCTTGCTGCCGACATCGGCGGGACCAAGACGCTGCTTAGGCTTGGGAATCCGGAGGAGGACAAATTCCGGGTGCTGCGGGAGCAGGGTTTTGCCAGTACCGATTACGCGCGTTTCGAGGACCTTTTGGCGCAATTTCTGGGATCCAAGGTCCAGCCTATCGCTGCCGCCTGTTTTGGGGTGGCAGGACCGGTGGATGACGGTGTCTGCCAGACCACCAACCTGCCCTGGCTGGTAGATGCGAAAGTGCTGTCCAGCCTGCTAGGAGGCATTCCGGTCTGTCTCCTGAACGATGTGGAAGCGGCTGCTTTTGGCGTCCTGCATCTGGCGGAGACGGATCTGTTCGAACTGAATCCAGCTGCCAAGCTCCGCTCTCACGCCCACCGGGCAGTGATCGCCGCTGGCACGGGGCTGGGTGAGGCGCTGATCCTTCAGGCTGAAGGGGGGCCGGTTATCATCGCCACTGAAGGTGGCCATTGTGATTTCGCCCCTTTGGATGCGGATCAGGACCGGTTGCTTGGCTGGTTACGCGAGCGCTATCCAGGACACATCAGTTATGAACGGGTCCTGTCCGGTCCAGGTCTGGTGGAAATTTACCGTTTTCTGCGCGAGCAGAACCTGACCAGGGAAAATCCCCAGGTCGCTGCTGCTATGCTGGCAGAAGATCCCGCGGCGGTCATTGGCCAGTTCGGGATGGCGAAGCGGGATGTCCTGTGTTATGAGGCTTTGAGGTGGTTTGCCCGCATCTATGGCGCCGAGGCTGGCAATCTGGTGCTCAAGAGCCTGGCGTTGGGTGGTCTCTATGTGGCTGGCGGGATTGCGCCGAAAATCTTGCCCATCCTGCAGGAGGGCTGGTTTATGGCAGGATTCACTGCCAAGGGGCGGTTCAGCGGGTTGCTTGGGGAGGTTCCGGTCAAGGTGGTGCTGAATCCGAAGACAGTTCTGATCGGAGCCCAAACCTGGGCGGTGCAGCGCGTGCTTCGTGCCTGAACGGTAGCCGTGTACAATGATCGGCCGGCTGGAACAAGCAAACCGATAGGAGATTGAAAGGATGAAAAAAACTTGGGTAGTGGCAGCAGAAAGCAGCCGCGCGCGCATTTTTCAGGCCGAAAGCCGCGTCAAACCGATGCAGGAGTTGGACGGATTAGTCAATCCCAAGGCTCGCGCTCGGGTGCTGGACATCAATGCCGACAATGCCGGTCTGGTTTATGATCGGATGGGGCAAGGTCGTCATCAGATGGAAAACGAAGTCGATCCCAAAAAGCATGAGGCGGAAATGTTTGCCCGGGAAATCGCCGAACACCTCGACAAAGCTCGGGCGACTGGACAATTCGAAGAGCTGATTCTGATCGCTGCGCCGGAGTTTTTGGGGTTGCTGCGCAAGTATATGAGTCCGGCCAGCCTGAAGCTGGTGACCCGGGCGGTCAGTAAGAATCTGGTGCGTACGGACCAAGAAGCCATCCACAAAGCCGCGTTGGAATTGGAATGATGCGGATCGGTGTTCCGAAGGAGGTCAAGCCTGAGGAGTACCGGGTCGCCTTGACTCCGGAAGGTGCCCGTGCTCTGGTGGAGGCAGGCCACCTGGTGGTGGTCGAACGCGGCGCTGGCAAGGGGGCCGGCTTCTGCGATCGCGAGTATCAGTCTGCAGGCGCGCGCCTAGGCAGCACTGACGAGGCGTGGGCGTGCGATCTAGTTCTCAAGGTCAAGGAGCCCCAACTCTCTGAATACGCATTCCTGCGTGGTCAGATCGTGTTCACCTATTTCCACCTAGCCGCCGCTCCCGAGCTGCTCCTTAAGACGCTTCTGGAAACTGCCACTACAGCAGTTGCTTATGAGACCCTAGAAGATACCGACGGGCGTCTTCCTTTATTGACCCCCATGAGTGGGGTGGCCGGTAATATGGCGACGCTGATGGGAGCTTACTATCTGGCCCGCTTCAACGGTGGCCGCGGTACCCTGCTGGCTGGTGTTTTAGGGGTCGGCTACGGCAAGGTGTTGATCATCGGTGACGGCGTGGTGGGGCAGCACGCTGCCCAGCGGGCTTGCGCGATGGGGACGGAAGTCGCCATGGCGGGTTTGCGGCCGCAGCGCGGGGCAGAGCTGCAGGAAAAGTTCGGGCCGAGCTTTAAGTATTTCCACTCCGACCCTGAAGCGATCGCCGCTGAGATGGTCGATGCCGATCTGGTGATCGGCGCGGTGCTCGTACCTGGCGCCCGGGCGCCTTATGTGGTGACTGAGGCGATGGTTAAGGCGATGCCGCAGGGCGCGGTCATCGTCGATGTCAGCATCGACCAGGGCGGCTGTGTCGAGACTTCCAGGCCCACTACCCATAGTGATCCAGTTTTCGTGCAGCACGGGGTGGTCCACTATTGCGTCACCAATATGCCCGGCGCCTATCCACGGACTTCCACTATCGCCCTAACGCAGGCAACTTTGCCCTATATCCTCAGGTTAGCGAGCCAGGGGATCGATGGGATAAGCGGTGACCTAAGCTTTTCCAAGGCGGTCAATACCCATCGGGGATGGATCACGCACTTTGCTGTGGCGCAGGCATGGCATCAAGAGAACCGCTATCGGCCACTGGCTGAGTTGGTGGAATGAAGGATCCGGCATCAGTCGATCCGCGCAAGTGGAACGCAGGCCGGGTGGTGGCGCTGCACCGCTGGATCGATGCGCTTTATTCGCTGCGCGTGGAGGCTGAGGTCGAACCTTTCGAGGCCGGCCAGTTCGGCCGATTGGGACTGGTGATTGACGGGGAATTCGTCAGCCGTCCCTATTCCTTCGTCAACGCTCCCAACGAGCGGCCGCTGGATTTCTATTTCATCGTCATCCCTGCAGGCAGGCTCACCCCCCAGCTTGAAACCCTGCGGTGCGGGGATACGGTCTGGGTCGCTCGTAAGCCTTCCGGCCTGTTCACCTTGAGCCAGGTACCAGCGGGCAGATTCCTATGGATGCTGGCTACAGGTACCGCTTTGGGTCCGTTTTTGTCCATCCTCAAAACCGAAGAGCCTTGGCGGAGGTTCGAACGGATCGTCCTGGTCCACGGTGTGCGAACCCCCTTCGAGCTGGCCTATCAGGAAACCATTGCCGGTTTCCGCCGCGACTATCCCGACCGGTTCCGGTTCTTTGCCAGCGTCACCCGCGAACCGTGTCCGCAAGCTTTTTCCGTCCGCATTCCCCAGGCCATCGTCTCCGGCCTGTTGGAACGGGCAGCTGGATTACCGCTTATCCCCAAAGACAGCCAGGTGATGATCTGCGGCAATCCGGCGATGGTCAAGGACACAGTGACCCTGCTCCAATCCAGAGGATTTAGGGAAAATCTGCGCAAACAGCCCGGTCAGATCACCACCGAACGCTACTGGTGATGGAGGCAAATTCGCCAGCAGGTTGAGGTTTGCTGTTCCACGGTAAAGCGCAGCGGCAGGAAGGCTTGGATCACCTGGATGTTGGTAGTGGTGTGCAGCGTGGGCGGTAGGGTGAGGAAGCTGCCGCCGCCGGCTAGGGCCAGCGGCAAGAGCAGTTGGTCGGCAAGATGAGGCCCTACCGGCACCTCGGCGGCAAGATAATCCTTCACCTCCGCTGCCAGCCGCTCGGCCACTGTCTCCGCCCGCACTCCCCGCTCGCCGAAGCCGGTAAACACTTCGGTAAGATGCTGGCAGTGAACCGTCACCGTGGTCACGTTGCCGATGCCGCAGCCTGTCAGTTCCTCTATGGTCAGCGCTTCGGCGGGGAGTTCCAGGGCGCTCGCCAGCACGTTGAGTTCCCGTTCGGCGATATGGCGCGGCAGTCCTGCGACGATAGCACGGGCGCAGATTTTCAGCACCTTGCCACGTGCGGATAGGTCCAGGGGGATGAGGTGAGTGACTGGCTCGATTTCAGCCTCTAGGAGGCCGCCACCGCGGGGATAAAAGCCGGGGCGATGGAGCATTAAACTCAGCTTTGCTCCCATGCGCTGCAACAGGGGAAGGAATGCGCAGGCGAGGAAGTCGAAAGGAGGAGCTTTGGGATTGTGGGTGCCGCCCTTGAGGGTCAGGTGGCTTGGAGCTTTGACCAAGAGCAAGGGCGGCAGGAGAGCCTGGAGCAACAGAGTGGTCGAGCCGGCGCTACCGATGTCGAAGAGATAGCGGCCAGGGCGCAAAGGTCCGGGTTCGAAAAACAGTTCCTGGGAGCCAAGCTTGGCCCCCTCGACTTTGGCCCCGCTCACCTCAGCTGCTGCCAGCACGCAGCTCAAGTGCTGGCGCCGCAGCCCTGGCGGGTCGCGGCGGGCGCGGAGATTAAAGAGATGGATGGGGCGCCCGAGGTGCAGGGAAAGGGCCAAGGCGGTACGCAGGATTTGGCCGCCGCCTTCGCCCTGGCTGCCGTCCAGGCGCAGCGCTTCGGTCATAATTCCTCCACCGCCAACACGACCTCCTCAGGGGTGCGTCCGTCGAGGCGAAAGCCGCGCATCTGCAGGGTCCCCTTGGTATCTAAGGAAATGATCAGGGTCAGGGCCTGGGGGTAGGCGATCGCTTCGACGTCCTCGGTGGAGGGAAGAGGTGGTGCACTGGGATGAGAGTGGTAGACGGCAAATAGGGTCTCGCTGTGCCGGCGCATGGTCCGCATCGCCTCGATCTGGCCCTTGGGGTCCAGGTGGAAATGGCGCCTTCGGTCAGCGGCGACGTTATCCACCGGATACAGGCTCACAGGAACATCTCCCCGCGCGCCGATCAGGCCGCAGACCTCAAAATCTGGGCAGCTTTGGGCATGCTGCAGGAGGCGAATCACCAGGGTGCGGGGCAAAGTGATGCGGTCTGGCATTAGCCGCCCCTTTGAGCCTGGGTGAGGCGGGGACGATCCTCCAGATCGCGGTGGCAAGCGATGGTCTGAAAGCCTTCACGCTGCAGCATTTCTGCGACCGCCTCCGATTGCGCAGGGCTGTGCTCCAACAGCAGCCAACCGCCAGGTTTCAGGCAGCGGCGGGCCTGGGGGATCAGCTGGCGGAAGGCTTTCAGACCATCGCTGCCACTTACCAGGGCAGCGGCCGGCTCGAAGCGGATGTCGCCTGCGAGATGGGGGTCATCGGCAGCGACGTAGGGAGGGTTGCTGACGATGAGGTCGAAACCGGCCTGAGCGAAGGCAGCGAGCCAGTCGCTGCGGACAAAGGTGACGTTGTTCGCTCCCAGGCGGCGAGCGTTGGACCGGGCCACGCCCAGTGCCGCAGCGGACAGATCAACAGCGATCAGGCGGGCGCACGGCCGTTCCACCCCCAGCGAGATCGCGATTGCCCCTGAACCGGTGCCGACGTCGGCGATGGTCGCGTGCTGATGCTCCGGCACGAGAGTCAAGGCGGCTTCGACCAACAATTCAGTCTCAGGCCGCGGGATCAATACTTCTGGCCCGACCTGAAACGCATGCGACCAAAATTCCCGCCAGCCCAGCAGGTAAGCCACCGGTTCTCCGCTTCGGCGGCGCTTTACCAGTTGTCTGAAACGCTCCTGCTGATCGGGATGGGGAATGGCTTCCGGCCAAGCTAGTAGGTGGGTTCGGGAGCGCTCTAAGACGCAGGCCAGGAGCAATTCCGCATCCAGCTGGGGGGTCGGGGAGATACCGGCCAAACACTCGCTGCTTTGCCGGAGTAGTTCTGCGATGGTGGTCATTCTCCTCCGGAGCTTTTCGAATCAGGCATTTGCCATTTCCGCCAGAAGTTCGGCCTGATGCTGCTGAATGAGCGGGATGATCAGTTCGTCCAGGTTGCCTTGAAGGATTTCGTCCAGTTTGTAGAGGGTGAGATTGATGCGGTGGTCGGTCACCCGGCCTTGGGGAAAGTTGTAGGTTCGAATCCTTTCAGAACGGTCGCCGGAACCCACCTGAAGCCGCCTGGAGGCGGCTTGTTCAGCCTGGCGTTTGGCTTGTTCGGCGGCGAGCAGGCGCGCCTTGAGGAGGGCTACGGCGCGGGCTTTGTTCTTGTGCTGGGAGCGTTCGTCCTGGCATTCCACCACGATCCCGGTGGGAAGATGGGTGATGCGCACCGCCGAATCGGTGGTGTTGACGTGCTGACCGCCTGCTCCCGAGGAGCGAAAGGTGTCGATGCGCAGCTCTTGAGGGTTGATCTCCACCTCGTCGACCTCCTCAGCTTCAGGCAACACCGCGACCGTGCAGGTGGAAGTGTGAATGCGTCCCTGCGACTCGGTTTCTGGTACGCGCTGGACGCGGTGGGTGCCGGCCTCGAACTTGAGGTGGGAGTAAACCCCGGAACCTGAAATTTTCAGGATGACTTCTTTGTAGCCGCCGTATTCCCCCGGGCTTTCCACCAGGGCTTCCATCCGCCAGCCGGATTTTTCCGCATAGCGGCTGTACATGCGCAGCAAGACGCCGGCGAACAGCGCAGCTTCGGCGCCGCCTGTGCCGGCGCGGATTTCCAGGAAGATGTTGCGGGCATCATGGGGATCTTTGGGCAGCAGCAGGAGTTTAAGCGCTTGTTCGAGCTTTTCCAGACGGGTTTTGGCTCGGCTTATTTCCTCCTGAGCCAGAGCCTTGAGCTCGCGATCGTTTTCCTGGAGCAGCGCCTCTGCCTCCGCCAGCTCGATGCGCGTTTTGCGATAATCCTTATAGGCGGCGATCATCGGTTCCAGTTGGGCGTATTCCCGGCTCAAGGTGCGGAACCTAGCGGGATCCGCCTGGACCTCTGGCAGGCTCAGGAGAGCGGTGATTTCTTCGAAACGTTCGCTGAGTTTGTCCAGTTTGGCGCGGATGGAATTTTGCACGGCCATCAATTGAGTTTGAACAGTTCACGGGCGGCAGCAATCAAGTCGTGGCGTTCGTGGATGCCGGCTTGCTTGAGTTGGACGCTGGGAACATGGAGAAGTTTATTGGTCAAAGTATGCGCCAGGAGCTGCAGGGTTTTTTCTGGAGGGACCCCTCGGCGGAGCGCACGCCGTGCCCGTTCGAGCGCTTCCTCGCGCAGGCGCTGGCCTTGGGCCCGCACGGCACAGATGGTGTCGATCGCGCCTTGGGAACGCAACCAAGCGAGGAAGTGTTCCACTTCCATGGCGATGATCTCCTCGGCTTGAAGAGCCGCCTCGCGCCTGGCCTGGCGGTTTTCTTCGACAATATCCCCGAGGTCGTCCACGGTGTACAGGTAGACGTCCTCGAGCTGGTCTACCTCCGGCTCGATGTCGCGCGGCACTGCAAGGTCCACCATGAAGATGGGTTTATGGCGGCGCTGTTTGACGGCGCGCTCGATGGCTCCCTTGCCTAAGATCGGCAACTGGCTGGCGGTGGAAGAAACTACGATGTCGGCTTCGTGCAAATGAACGGGCAACTCTCCCAAAGCGATGGCATAACCGCCGAATTGAGACGCCAGGGTATGGGCCTTGGCGAAGGTTCGGTTAGCAACGATCATCCGGCCGATACCCTGCTGGTGCAGATGCCGCGCGGTCAGTTCAATGGTCTCGCCGGCACCGATCAGAAGCGCAGTTTGCTCGCCGAGGTCGTCGAAGATTTGCTGGGCCAGGCGGACCGCAGCGAAGGCTACCGAAATGGGACTGGCGCCAATGGCTGTATCGGTGCGGACTTTTTTGGCGGCGCTGAAAGTGTGCTGAAATAGCCGATTTAAGGTTTTGCCCAAGGCACCGGCTTGGAGGGCCGCACGATAGGCGAGCTTCATTTGGCCTAAGATTTGGGGTTCCCCCAAGACCATCGAGTCTAGACCGCAAGCGACCCTGAACAAGTGGCGGATGAATTCTGCGTCCGTGTGGACGTAGAGATACGGTTCGAACGCCTTTGAAGGCAGGTTTTGGATCTGGGCTAACCAGCCTATCAGCAATCGGCGATTGGGGTGTTCGGTGGTGCAATAGAGTTCGGTCCGATTGCAGGTAGATAAAATCGCGGCCTCGCGGAGGCCGGGTAGAGTGAGAAGGTCGTGTAAACACTCGCCCAATCTGTTGGTGGGAAAGGCAAGCCGCTCGCGTACCGCCAAAGGGGCGATGGTGTGGTTCAAGCCTAGGGCGAGTAAAGTCATAAGCAAGGCGCGATTCTAGATCCCATTATTTTTCATTTTAAAAACAAAATATAATTAAACCAACATCCGCCTCGACCCAAAGCCGGTCGCCATACAAGGAAGGAATTATCCGTGGTGAAATCGTCGCTTCCCCCCGCTATTTTGGTCTGCCTGGTGTTAACTTTAACCGGCTGTACCCCTCTGCAGCTGCAGGGAAAAGCCCGGGAGGAAGTGCCCGAACCGATTGCCCCGGAACAATTGCAAGAGTTGCCTCTGACCGGTGCCAGCGACAAGGCGGATGTCCTTTATCGGTTGTTAGTTGCCGAGATCGCGGGTCAAAGCGGTGATTACCCATTGGCTCTTGAGCATTACCTGGAGGTGGCAGAGCAAGTTTCCGATCCCTGGGTGGCGGAGAGAGCCACCCAGATCGCGTTGTATCTGAATGACATCGAAACCGCCAAGCGCGCCGCAAAACTTTGGCTGGAGCGTGCTCCGCGTTCGCTGGATGCGCATAAGGTGGCATTGATGCTGGCATTGCAGGCGGGCGAGACGGAACCGGCGGTCGCGCATTTTTCCCGGGTATTGGAGCTGGCGGGAGATAATCCATCCGAGGTCTTATTGGATATCCTGCGCTTCATGGATCAAAACGTGCCCAAGCAGACAGCGCTTGAGGTGATGGCAGCGGTCAGCCGAAGGTTTCCTCACTCGCCCGAAGTCCTCTATGCGCATGCCATGCTTGCGCTGCGCAAGGGCGAGACTCAGCTGGCTTTGGAGCAAGTTACTCGCGCCGTGGCACTGCGTCCTGATTGGCCTAAGCTGCGGCTAATGCAAAGCCAGCTTCTCGTGCATCTGGGTGAGGATAATAAGGCACGGCAAATTCTGAAGGAATTGCTGGAAAAGCAGCCGGAGGATGTGCAATTGCGCCTCTTATATGCCCAGCTGCTGCTAAAGCAGCAGGCGTTCGACGAAGCCATGCTCGAGCTGGAGCGGGTTCTTCAGCAGGCGCCGGATCATCCCGATGCCTTATATGCCCATGCCTTAGTCAATCTCCAAAAAGGACGGGACGAGGAAGCCGATCGGTCCCTGCGCCGTCTGCTCAAGCAACCCAAGTGGCGTAATGAAGCCTATTTTTATTTGGGACGGATCGCGGCCCACCAAGGGAAGTATGAGGAAGCACTTGCCTGGTTTGACCGGCTCAACAAAACAGGAGAGTTAGCCTTTGACGCCCAAGTCCAGGCGGTAGCGGTCTTAGCTAAACTCGGGCAGGTACGGGAAGCTTTAGAGCGGCTGGATCAACTGCGTGACCGTTTCCCGGACCGCAAGCTGCAGCTGTATCTGTTGGAAGCAGAGATACAGACTAACCAGAAGGACTATCAGGGGGCATTTACGACCTTGACTCGGGCGTTGGAGGATTTTCCTGGGTCACCGGACCTTTTCTATGCCCGCGCTTTGGTGGCTGAGCAGATGGGCAAGGTGGATGCGGCGATTGATGATTTCAAAGCTGCCGCCCTCCAGCGTCCCGAGGATGCGAATCTGCTCAACGCGTTGGGATACATGTTGCTGGAGCACACTGATCAGATCCAAGAGGCGCGCGGTTATTTGGATGAGGCGATCCGACTCAAACCGGATGATCCAGCGATTTTGGACAGCTACGGCTGGCTCTGGTATAAGCTCGGAGATTATTCTCAGGCACTCAAATACTTGCAGCAGGCTTACGCGCTCAATCCTGACCCTGAAATCGCGTTTCACCTGGGAGAAGCACTGTGGGCCCTGGGACGTAAACAGGAAGCCAGGCGTCTGTGGCGAGAAGTCCTCAAGGCGCCCCAGGACGAGCGAGTTCAATCTCTGATCGAGCGCTTCCGGGATCGGCTCAAACCGTGAGTTTCCGAGGTCTGGGATTGATGTTGGCCATCTGGTTAGGGGGGTGCGCATGGTGGCGCCCCCCCTTGTCAGTAGTTGGACAACAAGAGTTAGCCTGGCTGCAGCAGCTTGACCGCTGGCAGCTGCAAGGTCGAGTTGGAGTGCGTGGAGACCAAGGGAATTGGCACGGAAGCTTGCGTTGGGTCTATCGGGATGATTGGGATCGACTGGTCGTTTCGGGACCGTTCGGTCAAGGAGGGGTAGTCGTTCAGGTTCAGGCAAACTGGATCCGGATCGAGCAGGCGGATGGCCGAACGCGGGTATCCGATCGACCGGAAGGATTGCTTGAGGAAGTGCTGGGGGTGGCGATTCCGCTTAAAGCCCTGCGCTATTGGATCCGGGGGCTGCCAGCCCCGGGTCCGGCCGAGATTGAATACGCCCCCGATGGCCGCCTGCAGCGTTTGATTCAGCAAGGGTGGCAGGTTGAATACCTTGAGTATCAGGCAGTCGGTCGGGGGACGTTGCCGGTGAAATTGATACTGGTAGGGCCGCGCGGTGTGCGCCTGAAGTTGATCGTGGATCGTTGGGAGATCGGGGTTGAATCTGAGCAAGCTTGAGAATTGGCCGGCGCCGGCCAAGCTGAATCTGATGCTGCGTATCGTTGGTCGGCGTGAGGATGGTTATCACTTGCTGCAGACGGTATTTCAGTTCGTTGACTTATGTGATTGGATTTCCTTTGAGTGGTTGGAGATGCCAGAAGTGGTCTTGGCCAGACCATTGCCTGGAGTGCCGCAAGGTTCTGATCTGACTGTGCGCGCAGCCCGGTTGCTTCAGGAAATCGGTGGAATCCGGCGCGGTGTTCGGATCATAGTAGACAAACGCTTGCCGATGGGCGGTGGCCTTGGCGGCGGCAGCTCAGATGCAGCCACCGTGCTAGTGGCGCTGAACGCCTTGTGGAATCTGGGTTTGACTGAGAAGGAATTGATTAGTCTGGGGATTCGACTGGGTGCGGACGTGCCTGTGTTTATCCAAGGGGTCGCTGCATGGGCTGAGGGAGTAGGGGAGCGCTTGACACCCCTGGATTTGCCAGAGCCTTGGTATGTCATCCTGCAGCCACCGTGTCAGGTGGCGACCTCAAGGGTATTCGCCTCCCCTGATTTGACAAGAGACAGCCCGCCTGTCAAAATAACTGAATTTCTTGCCGGGGAGCAGGCTAATGATTGCCTGCCGGTGGTGCAGCGGATGTACCCTGAGGTCGGCGCGGCGCTGGCAGCCCTGTCGGCTTACGGTAAGGCGCGCCTGACCGGCACTGGCGCCTGTGTATTTGCCGCCTTCGCAGATAAAACAGAGGCTCAGGCAGCGGTGAAAGCACTCCGGCCTCGGTGGAAAGTTTATCTTGCTCGCGGGCTGAATAAATCGCCTTTGCTAGATAAGTTGATAGCGACCGAATTGATCGGCTGAGTGAAAGTTTTGATGGGGCGTCGCCAAGCGGTAAGGCACGGGGTTTTGGTCCCCGCATTCCCAGGTTCGAATCCTGGCGCCCCAGCCATTCACGGGCGCCGCTTCGCTTCCGATCGACAAGTCCAAGGTGGCCGCATGAACGATGCGGGTTTCATGATCTTTGCGGGTAACTCCAATCTGCCCCTGGCCCAAGGGATCGCAGATAAGCTCAACATACGGTTGGGGCTGGCCTCGGTTGGCCGTTTCAGCGACGGCGAGATCGCAGTCGAGATCGAAGAACACGTGCGGGGAAGAGAGATTTTCGTAATCCAGTCCACCCACATGCCCCACGAGAATCTCATGGAGTTATTGGTGATCGTGGACGCTTTGAGGCGGGCTTCGGCCGGAACGATCACGGCAGTGATTCCTTATTTTGGGTATGCTCGCCAAGACCGGCGTCCCCGTTCCGCCCGCGTGCCGATCACGGCCAAATTGGTGGCGAAGATGATTACTTCTGCGGGCGTAGATCGGGTGTTGACGGTGGATCTTCATGCCGACCAGGTGCAGGGTTTTTTTGATATCCCCGTAGACAATGTCTATGCTTCGCCGTTGCTTCTGGGAGATATCTGGCGCCAGAAGTATGAAAATCAGATCGTGGTCTCTCCCGACGTGGGTGGGGTGGTGCGCGCGCGCGCCCTGGCCAAACGCCTTGGCGATGCGGACTTGGCAATCATCGATAAGCGCCGGCCGCGGGCCAATGAGGCTCAGGTGATGAATATCATCGGCGACGTAAGAGGACGCACTTGTATCCTGGTGGATGACCTGGTGGATACCGCCGGTACCTTATGCCAGGCGGCACAGGCGCTCAAGGATCACGGAGCGGTGCGAGTGGTCTCTTATTGTACCCATCCGGTGTTGTCAGGCTGGGCAGTGGAAAGCATTGCCAAAGCGTTCTTGGATGAGTTGGTAGTAACCGATACGATTCCTTTGCGGCCGGAGGCGCGAGCGTGTGACAAGATCCGCCAATTGAGTGTGGCGGAAATGTTGGCTGAGACGATCCGTCGCATCGCGGTGGGGGAGTCAGTCAGCTCCCTGTATATAGATTGATTGTTTTGGAGTCATTGAAATGGAAGCAAGTTTCGAATTTGAAGCCGAAATAAGGTCCGAAGCTGGGACTCGTGCTGCACGGCGGCTGCGCAGAGCAAACAAAGTACCTGCAGTTCTGTATGGGGGTGATCAATCGCCGGTGATGTTGGTGCTGGAAAAAAACCAGGTAGATAAGAATCTGGAGCAAGAGGCGGTGTTTTCCCACATCCTCACCCTCAAGCTTCCGGGTACCCAGGGGGTGCAGGCAATTCTCAAGGATGTGTATCGCCATCCGAGCAAGGAATCGGTGATGCATTTGGATTTTCAAAGGGTCAAGGCCGATGAGGAGATCCGCGTTCATGTGCCGCTGCACTTCGTAGGGCAAGAGATGTCTATTGGGGTAAAGAAGGGTGGCATCCTGTTGCACAAGATGATTGAAGTGGAAGTCGCTTGTTTGCCCCGTCATCTGCCTGAATACATTGAAGTAGATTTGACCGATCTGGACATGGGAGAGACGCTCCACTTAGGAGATCTAGCAGTGCCTGAAGGGGTTACGATTGTGGAGTTGGCCCATGAGGGTGGAGCAGCGATCCCCGTGGTGACAGTTCAACCCCCTCTGGTAGAAGTTCAACCCGAGACAGGTGGTGGAGAAACCTAACGTGAAGACTGATCGCCATCGTCATTGCGGTGAATCATTTTTCTTTGCTGGTTGGCCTAGGTAATCCTAGTTCCCAATATCTCAAAAGCCGGCACAATGCCGGGTTTTGGTTTGTAGATGAGGTGGCCAGCCGGTATTGTGTGGAGTTCATTTGGCAAGAGCAGTTTGGTGGTTGGGGGGCTAAATTTCACCATCAAGGCGAGGTGGTGCATTTGCTAAAGCCGGCGCAATACATGAACCGCAGCGGAAGGCCGGTAGCGGCGGTTTGCCGATATTACCAAATTTCACCTGAGCGTCTATTGGTAGCTCACGATGAATTGGACTTCGATCCGGGGGTAGTGCGTTTGAAGAAAGGTGGGGGCCATGGCGGCCATAATGGTTTGCGCAGCATTATCGAGCATTTAGGATCAAACCAATTTTGTCGTTTGCGGATCGGCATAGGAAGGCCCAAACAGGGATCAGTTGTCGATTATGTATTGGGACAGCCCACCGCGGAAGAGCAGGCCAAGATCCGGGCCGCCATTAATCGAACAGTCATCTGCCTGCCCCAACTGCTAGAATGGGGGGCGGAGAAAACTATGAATCTTCTCCATAGTTAACTCATGAAATACCTTATACGGCATCCGGTAACCTGCAAATATTAAGCGGTTGACACGGGCGATTAAATCGTAAAAAATGATCTGCTCTTTAGCAGGAGGGGTTCCCGAGCGGCCAAAGGGACCAGACTGTAAATCTGGCGGCTCAGCCTTCGGAGGTTCGAATCCTCCCCCCTCCACCAGATGCGGAGGGTCTGTGCGGGTGTAGTTCAATGGTAGAACCTCAGCCTTCCAAGCTGATGACGTGGGTTCGATTCCCATCACCCGCTCTAAATTAGCAAGCGGGAACCAGATTTATGTAGCCCATATAGCTCAGTCGGTAGAGCACTTCCTTGGTAAGGAAGAGGTCACCGGTTCAAGTCCGGTTATGGGCTCCATTTATATCTTAAATTTCGGCAGAGCGAAGAGGGTTTGTTCTTATGGCCAAGCAGAGATTTGAGCGGAGAAAGCCACATGTGAATGTGGGGACGATTGGGCATGTAGATCATGGTAAGACGACGTTGACGGCGGCGTTGACGAAGGTGTCGGCGGAGCGTTTTAGTGGGGCGGAGTTTGTGCCGTATGATCGGATAGACAAGGCGCCTGAGGAGCGGGAGCGTGGGATTACGATTGCGACCTCACATGTGGAGTATGAGACGGCCAAGCGGCACTATGCGCATGTAGACTGTCCTGGGCATGCTGATTATGTCAAGAACATGATTACGGGTGCGGCGCAGATGGATGGGGCGATTTTGGTGGTGTCGGCGGCGGACGGGCCGATGCCGCAGACGCGGGAGCATATTCTGTTGGCGCGGCAGGTGGGGGTACCGCATGTGGTGGTGTATTTGAACAAAGCCGACATGGTCGATGATGCTGAGTTGCTTGAGCTGGTGGAGATGGAAGTTCGGGAGCTGTTGAGTCAGTATGAATTTCCAGGGGAGGAGATTCCGGTGGTGGTAGGCAGTGCGCTCAAGGCGTTGGAGGGGGATGAGGGTGAGCTTGGGGTGCCTTCGGTGCTCAAGCTGATGGAGGCGATGGATGGATATATTCCGGAGCCGGTGCGTGCGGTGGATCAAGCGTTTTTGATGCCGATTGAAGATGTGTTTTCGATTTCTGGGCGCGGGACGGTGGTGACGGGGCGGATTGAGCGCGGCAAGGTCAAGGTAGGCGATGAAGTGGAGATTGTGGGATTGAGGCCGACGACCAAGACCACGGTGACTGGGGTGGAGATGTTTCGGAAGTTATTGGACGAAGGGGTGGCTGGGGACAACGTTGGGGTGTTGTTGCGCGGCACCAAGCGGGATGAAGTGGAGCGTGGTCAGGTGCTGGCCAAGCCTTTGAGCATTACGCCGCACACCCATTTTGAAGCTGAGGTGTATGTATTGTCGAAGGAAGAGGGGGGTAGGCACACGCCGTTTTTCAATGGGTATCGGCCGCAATTTTACTTTCGGACGACGGATGTAACTGGGGCGGTGGAGCTTCCGGAGGGGGTGGAGATGGTGATGCCTGGGGACAATGTGAAGATTGTGGTGAAGCTGATTGCGCCGATTGCGATGGAGGAGGGTTTGCGGTTTGCGATTCGGGAGGGGGGTCGGACCGTGGGCGCCGGCGTGGTCTCCAAGGTCATCGAGTAATTATCCGTTTCTGGTGCCGCGGATTCTCAGTGGCGCCTTATAAGTTGAAGCAATACAGGTCAGTAGCTCAATTGGTAGAGCAGCGGTCTCCAAAACCGCAGGTTGGGGGTTCGAGTCCCTCCTGGCCTGCCATTTTTCTCAATTTTTATATCTATCGCTCTCTCACCTAAAGTAAACAGGTAAGCAATCCATGACAGCACGGGTGCATCTTCAAGAGTCGTCATTTTCCGTTTTTGACTCCGTGAAGCTGATCTTGGCAGTTGCCCTGCTGGCAATTGGCGTGGTGGGGTTTTATTTTTACGGCGAATATTCCTTGCTGTATCGGACACTGGCTATGGTCGGTGTTGCTTTGGTATCCGCTGGTTTGTTTTTTACCACGACGCCTGGCCGCAATTTCTTGGCCTTCTTCCAAGAGGCGCGGACCGAAGTTCGCAAGGTCATGTGGTCAACCCGCCAGGAAACCACTCATACCACGTTAATGGTGGTGGTGATGGTGATTGTGGTGGGGCTGATTTTGTGGCTCTTGGATTCTTTGTTCTTGTGGTTAGTGCGCCTGCTGACCGGCCAGGGAGGCTAAATAAATGGCCATGCGCTGGTATGTGGTTCATACCTATTCAAACTACGAAAATCAAGTAAAGCGGTCCTTGGAGGAGCGTATCAAACAGGTTGGGCTGGAAAAATCTTTCGGTAAGATTTTGGTGCCCACCGAGGAAGTCGTCGAGATGCGGATGGGCCAGCGGCGAAAGACCGACCGCAAGTTCTTCCCCGGTTATGTGTTGGTGCAGATGGAGATGAATGATGAAACCTGGCATTTGGTGCGCAGTGTCCCGCATGTGTTGGGTTTTATTGGGGGAACAGCGGAAAAACCAGCGCCGATTTCTGACAAGGAAGCTGAGGCCATTCTAGCCAGGATTGAGGAAGGCCTGAGCAAGCCAAGGCCCAAGGTGCTGTTTGAGGTGGGTGAGGTGGTCAGGATCATTGAAGGGCCGTTCAAGGATTTCAACGGTGTGGTTGAAGAAGTGGACTATGACAAAAACAAACTGCGGGTGTCAGTGCTGATTTTCGGGCGCTCGACACCGGTGGAGTTTGACTTCAGTCACGTGGAGAAGGCCTAACTTGGATCAGCGGGGAGCCACAAGGCGTCAGTACCCGATAGGAGAATGAAGTATGGCAAAAAAGGTAAAAGCTTATGTCAAATTACAGGTGAAGGCTGGGGAGGCGAATCCCAGCCCGCCGGTGGGGCCAGCATTGGGCCAACACGGGGTTAACATTATGGAATTCTGTAAGGCATTCAATGCCCAAACCCAAAGCATGGAAAAAGGGTTACCCCTGCCGGTCATTATAACGGTCTATGCGGATCGTAGCTTCACCTTCATGATTAAAACTCCGCCGGCATCCTTTCTGCTCATGAAGGCAGTCGGCGCAAGCCAGGGCAGTTCCATGCCAAATAAAAATAAAATCGGCAAGGTCACCCGGCAACAGCTAGAAGAGATCGCCAGGCTCAAGCAGCCCGATTTGACCGCAGCCGGCATGGATGCCGCAGTGCGTACTATCGCAGGTACGGCGCGCAGCATGGGCATTGATGTGGAGGGTGCATAATGGCGCAATTGTCCAAACGGATGAAAATGATTCGCGCAAAGGTGGATTCAGCCAAGGCCTACAGCGTTGAAGAAGCCTTGCAACTGCTCAAAGAACTGTCCACGGTCAAGTTTACAGAGTCAGTGGACGTGAGCGTCAACTTGGGAGTGGATCCGCGTAAATCTGACCAAGTGGTGCGTGGATCGACGGTATTGCCCCATGGTCTCGGCAAATCGGTGCGGGTAGCGGTATTTGCTCAGGGAGCCAATGCTGAGGCAGCCAAAGAGGCTGGCGCTGATATCGTTGGCATGGAAGATCTGGCGGAGGCGGTCAAACAAGGTAATCTCGATTTCGACGTGGTCATCGCTACTCCCGATGCCATGCGTATCGTCGGCCAATTGGGTCCTATCCTGGGGCCGCGTGGCCTGATGCCAAACCCCAAGGTGGGAACGGTTACCCCGGATGTCGCCGGTGCAGTCAAGAATGCTAAAGCCGGGCAGGTGCGCTATCGCACCGATAAGACTGGAATTGTCCATTGCACCATCGGCAAAGTGAGCTTTGATGTAAATGCCTTGCGTGAGAATCTAGAAGCATTGCTGGCGGATCTGAGAAAAGCCAAGCCGCCCTCGAGTAAAGGCGTATATATGAAAAAAGTTGCCCTGTCGACCACGATGGGGCCAGGCGTGACTATAGATCAGTCCAGCCTGAATGTATGAGCAATCACGACGAGCTTTGGATTGCCGGGAGAGCATCCGGTGATCGTCAAAGACCGCAGGCGCGTGAAAACGCTTAAAACCTGAGCCTGCGCAGACGGTGAACCGGACTGAGAAGACGGGGAGCCGCAACTGGGGCATCCGCTATGAGGATGCAAACGTAGATCCCTCGAAGCCGGGGGTGATTGTCGGAGGAAATACGTGGCACTGAGACTGGAGCAGAAAAAAGCTGTCGTGGCCGAGGTCTTGAATGTCGCCGCCAAGGCCCATTCCGCTGTGGCAGCGGAATATCGTGGCCTGACGGTGCTGGAGATGACCGAGCTGCGCAAACAAGCCCGGGAGTCACAAGTGTACCTTCGCGTGGTGAAAAATACGTTGGCGCGCCGTGCGCTTCAAGGGACGGATTATGCCTGCATGAATGAAGGCTTGGTCGGTCCATTGCTGCTCGCGTTTTCGCTGGAAGAACCGGGTTCGGCTGCCCGTGTGATCAAAGATTTTGCCAAGGAACACGAACAGTTGAAACCCAAGCTGGTCGCCTTCGGGGGCAAGCTATACAGTCCAGCTGAACTAGATCGTCTAGCCAGCCTGCCCACTAAGGAGCAAGCTATCAGCATGTTGATGGCAGTGATCAAGGCGCCGGTGGAAAAATTGGCGCGAACGTTGGCCGAGCCCCACGCGAAATTGGTACGGACGATTGCCGCAGTGCGCGATCAAAAGCAGGCGGCTTAGTTCGGGTTTGGGTTGGGTCCTACAAACTGTTGATAATTTTGGAGTGAACAATGGCTTTGTCTAAAGAAGAAATTTTGGATGCGATTGCCAATATGACCGTGATGGAAGTGGTGGATCTGATTTCTGCCATGGAAGAGAAGTTCGGCGTATCCGCAGCGGCTGCTGTGGCTGCCATGCCAGTGGCAGCTGCTGGCGCGGCAACTCCTGCTGCGGAGGAAAAGACCGAATTTGATGTCATTCTGACTAATGCTGGTGCCAATAAAGTGGGTGTGATCAAGACAGTCAGGGCGATCACCTCGCTTGGACTCAAGGAAGCCAAGGCGCTGGTGGAGAGTACGCCAGCCCCAGTCAAGGAAGGGATTGGCAAGGCAGAGGCAGAAGAAATCAAAAAGCAACTGGAAGAGGCGGGCGCTTCTGTCGAAATCAAGTAACTGTTATTGTGGCTTATTTTCATGGGGAATGGCTGGCGGTTTCGGCTGCCGGCCTTTTCCTGCTTAACCATCCATAAATGCTGGCAGAGGTAGTATGAGGCAGGCGTCTTAATATTAGGCAAGGCCTATGGTTAGCTGATACGTTTCATCCAAGTTTTAATTCTCATTAGCGGGCGGGTTTTTTCAAAATCCACCGAGCTGTCAACTTTGCAGAATCTAAGGAACCGCTATGGCTTATTCCTTCACCGAGAAAAAGCGTATTCGCAAGAGCTTTGCAAAACGTCCCGAAGTTCTCGATGTCCCCTATCTGTTGAGCATTCAGATCGATTCCTATAAAAATTTTCTCCAGGCCGATAAGCGTCCACAGGAGCGCTTAGACATTGGGCTACATGCTGCATTTAGATCAGTATTTCCGATCGAAAGCCACAATGGTTATGCAGTTTTGGAATATGTCGATTATCGATTGGGGGAATCGACGTTCGATGTCAAAGAATGTCAGCTAAGAGGAGCGACTTATGCGGCGCCGCTGCGGGTCAAAGTGCGTTTGGTTCTGTATGACAAGGATGCGCCAGCATCTGCGAAAGTGGTCAAGGACATCAAAGAGCAAGAAGTCTATATGGGCGAACTGCCCTTAATGACTGAGAACGGCACCTTCGTCATCAACGGGACCGAACGGGTGGTGGTGTCTCAATTGCACCGCTCGCCCGGGGTATTCTTCGATCATGACCGAGGTAAGACCCATTCTTCCGGCAAACTGTTGTTCAATGCCCGAGTCATTCCTTATCGTGGATCTTGGCTGGATTTCGAATTCGATCACAAGGACATCGTCTATGTCCGCATTGATCGGCGGCGCAAGCTGCCGGCCACGATTCTGCTGCGTGCGCTCGGATACGACAACGAGCAGATGATTCGGATGTTTTTTGAGACCGATACCTTCGGTCTGAGCCAGGATGGAGTCATCCTAGACCTGATTCCGGAACGTTTGCGGGGCGAGATTGCGCCGTTCGAGATCAAGCTGGACGATGGTGCTGTGATCGTCGAGGAAGGACGGCGGATTACGCCAAAGCATATCCAGCAAATGAAAAAGGCAGGACTCAAGCGCTTGGCGGTACCGCGTGAGTATCTATATGGCAAGATTCTCGCCCACAACTTAGTGGACGAGAGGACCGGCGAGTTGATTGCCGGAGTGAACGCCGAGGTCACTGGGGAGTTGCTCGACCAATTGCGCCAACACGGCATCGACAAGATCGAGACTTTGTACGTTAATGAATTGGATCGCGGCCCTTATATCTCCAATACGCTCAAGGTCGATCACACCACCAATCAGCTTGAGGCACTAGTAGAGATTTATCGGATGATGCGTCCGGGCGAGCCGCCGACTAAGGAGGCGGCGGAGCTGCTCTTTCATGGCCTGTTCTTCTCCGAGGAACGCTATGATCTCTCGGAAGTAGGACGGATGAAGCTCAACCTGCGCCTGGGTCGTAAGGACGAGACTGGACCTAGGGTGTTGACCAAGGAGGATATCATCGATGTACTCAAGGAGCTGATCAACATCCGCAATGGCAAAGGTCAAGTGGATGACATCGATCATCTAGGCAACCGCCGGGTACGCAGTGTGGGGGAGATGGTCGAAAACCAGTTCCGAGTCGGGTTGGTGCGCGTCGAACGTGCGGTCAAGGAGCGCTTGACTCTGGCTAGCAGCGAAGGCCTGACGCCGCAAGAAGTGATCAATGCCAAACCGGTAGTGGCAGCGATCAAAGAATTCTTTGGCTCTAGCCAATTGTCGCAGTTCATGGATCAGAACAATCCGCTATCCGAAGTGACCCACAAACGCCGGGTATCGGCGTTGGGGCCTGGTGGGCTGTCGCGGGAGCGGGCCGGGTTCGAAGTACGGGATGTGCATCCCACCCACTATGGTCGTCTGTGTCCGATCGAGACCCCCGAAGGTCCGAATATCGGTTTAATCAATTCGCTGGCAGTTTATGCTCGGACCAACCACTACGGTTTCCTGGAAACTCCTTATCGTAAAGTAGAAAACGGTCGGGTAACGAACGAGATTCACTATCTCTCGGCCATAGAAGAGGGTGAATATCTCATCGCTCAGGCGGGTGCCCGAGTGGATGCGGACGGGCGCTTACTGGATGAGATGGTCTCATGCCGGCATAAGAATGAATTCACCCTGGCTTCGCCGGAGATGATCCAATATATGGACGTTTCGTCCAAACAGATCGTGTCGGTGGCGGCATCCTTGATTCCGTTCCTTGAGCACGACGATGCTAACCGGGCGCTGATGGGATCCAACATGCAGCGTCAGGCGGTGCCGATGCTGCGCTCCGAGAAACCCTTGGTGGGTACGGGTATGGAGCGCATCGTTGCGCGGGATTCGGGTACGGCGGTAGTAGCCCGCCGCGGCGGGGAGATCGTCTCCGTGGATGCGGCTAGAATCGTAGTGCGAGTCAATGACGATGAGACCGAGGCCAGAGAGCCTGGAGTCGATATTTACAATTTGATCAAGTATACGCGTTCCAACCAGAATACATGCATCAATCAGAAGCCCCTGGTTAAGCCGGGCGATAAGGTTGCTCGAGGCGATATCCTGGCCGATGGGGCATCCACTGACATGGGTGAGTTGGCACTGGGTCAAAACCTTTTGGTCGCCTTCATGCCCTGGCAAGGTTACAACTTTGAGGACTCGATCCTGATTTCCGAGAGGGTGGTCCAGGAAGACCGTTACACCACCATCCACATCGAGGAAAAAACCTGTGTCGCCCGTGATACCAAGCTGGGGCCGGAGGAGATCACCGCCGACATCCCCAATGTGGGTGAGGCGGCCCTAGCCAAGTTGGATGAGTCCGGAATCGTCTATATCGGTGCCGAGGTCAAGGAAGGTGATATTCTGGTAGGGAAAGTGACGCCTAAGGGTGAAACTCAGCTGACACCGGAGGAGAAGCTCCTGCGCGCCATCTTCGGTGAGAAGGCTTCGGATGTGAAGGACACTTCTCTGCGCGTGCCTTCCGGCATGGCCGGCACGATCATAGATGTGCAGGTATTTACCCGCGAGGGGGTGAAGAAGGATGCCCGTGCCAAAGCCATCGAGGAGGCACAGCTGGAGAAGGTACGCAAAGATTTAGGGGATCAGCTCAAGATCCTCGAGCAGGACACTTATCAGCGGATTCGTCAGATGCTGCTGGGCAAAATAGCTGAATCAGGTCCCGGCGGTCTCAGAAACGGTGACCCGATCACCGAACATTATCTGGATGAGTTGAATCCAGAAAAATGGCTTGCTATTCGCCTTCAGGACGAAGATATCAACGTCCAGCTGGAGACCGTCGCTGAACAGTTGGCGCAGCAGCGTAAAGACATGGAACGCCGCTTCGAAGAAAAAAAGGCCAAGATCACCATGGGTGACGATCTGCCGCCTGGGGTGCTGAAGATGGTCAAGGTTTATCTTGCGGTCAAACGTCGGATTCAGCCAGGCGACAAGATGGCCGGTCGCCACGGGAATAAAGGGGTAATCTCCCAGATTGTGCCAGTAGAGGATATGCCATATCTGGAAGATGGAACCCCCGTGGATATCGTTTTGAATCCTTTGGGGGTGCCATCGCGGATGAATGTCGGACAGGTACTTGAGACCCATTTGGGCTGGGCAGCCAAAGGACTAGGCAGCAAGATCGGCAAGATGCTGGAAGCTAAGGCTAGGATGCTGGAGCTGCGTGAATTCCTCGACAAGGTGTACAACCGGAACGGCCGCAAGGAAGAATTGGGAGGACTCAGCGATGAGGATATCCTGGAATTGGCCCATAACCTTAAAGGCGGAGTGCCGATGGCGACGCCCGTATTCGACGGGGCTACCGAGGAAGAAATTAAGGCAATGCTGAGGCTGGCGGAGTTGCCCGAAAGCGGCCAGACCCGGCTTTATGACGGCAGAACCGGTGAACCATTCGACCGCGACGTGACCGTGGGCTATATGTACATGCTCAAGCTCAACCACCTAGTAGACGACAAGATGCATGCCCGTTCCACCGGGCCCTACAGTTTAGTGACCCAGCAGCCTCTGGGAGGTAAGGCCCAATTCGGTGGGCAGCGCTTCGGGGAAATGGAGGTCTGGGCGCTGGAAGCCTATGGCGCAGCATACACCTTACAGGAGATGCTCACGGTCAAATCAGACGATGTAGCTGGCCGAACCAAGATGTATAAAAACATCGTGGATAGTGATTACCGGATGGAGGCTGGTATGCCCGAATCGTTTAAGGTATTGGTCAAGGAGATTCGCGCCTTGGCAATCAACATTGAGCTGGAGCAGGATTGAATCCGATGGTTCCAAGCTCACTATCCAAGCGGGAGTTGAAGCTTTGAAAGATCTCATCAAGTTTTTGAAAAGGCAGAGTCAAGTGGAGGAGTTCGATGCCATCCGTATCGGTCTCGCCTCCCCGGATATGATCCGTGCGTGGTCCTACGGCGAGGTCAAAAAACCGGAAACCATCAACTATCGGACTTTCAAGCCGGAACGTGACGGTCTGTTCTGCGCCAAGATCTTTGGCCCAATCAACGATTACGAGTGTTTGTGCGGTAAATATAAGCGCCTCAAACATCGGGGTGTGATCTGCGAAAAGTGCGGCGTTGAAGTGACCTTGGCTAAGGTTCGCCGCGAGCGTATGGGCCACATCGAGCTGGCCAGCCCAGTGGCGCATATTTGGTTTTTGAAGTCGTTGCCGTCGCGGATCGCCTTAATGCTCGATATGACCTTGCGGGAAGTCGAGCGGGTGCTGTATTTCGAATCCTTCGTAGTCATTGATCCTAGCATGACGCCCCTGAAACGTGGCCAGCTCCTCACCGATGAGGAGTATTTGGATGCCGTCGAGCAATATGGTGACGAGTTCGAGGCCAAAATGGGGGCCGAGGCGATCCAGGAGTTGCTCAAGTCCATGGACTTGAAAGCCGAAGTGGCCAAGTTGCGTGAGGAAATCGACGGGTCCAGCTCGGAAACCAAGATCCGCAAGCTCTCCAAGCGGCTGAAGTTGATCGAAGCGTTTCTGAACTCCAACAACCGGCCAGAGTGGATGATTCTGACCGTGCTGCCGGTGCTGCCGCCGGATCTTAGGCCCTTGGTGCCCTTGGATGGCGGGCGTTTTGCCACCTCCGATCTCAACGATTTATACCGGCGTGTCATCAATCGCAATAATCGTTTGCGTCGGCTGTTGGAGCTCAATGCACCGGATATCATTGTGCGCAACGAGCGCCGCATGCTGCAGGAGGCGGTGGATGCGCTCTTGGATAACGGCCGCCGCGGCCGCGCCATTACTGGCACCAACAAACGGCCGCTCAAATCCCTGGCGGACATGATCAAGGGCAAACAGGGCCGATTCCGCCAGAACCTTCTGGGCAAACGGGTGGACTACTCCGGCCGCTCGGTGATCGTGGTGGGTCCAACTCTGCGGCTGTATCAGTGCGGTCTGCCCAAAAAGATGGCGCTTGAGCTGTTCAAGCCATTCATTTTTGGCAAGCTTCAGGCGCGTGGGATTGCCACTACTATTAAAGCGGCCAAACGGATGGTGGAACGCGAGGAACCTGAAGTCTGGGATGTCTTGGACGAGGTGATCCGCGAGCATCCAGTTTTGCTGAATCGGGCTCCAACCCTTCATCGTTTGGGGATTCAGGCATTCGAGCCGGTATTAATCGAAGGCAAAGCGATCCAGCTCCATCCCCTAGTCTGTACTGCGTTCAATGCCGACTTCGATGGCGACCAGATGGCAGTGCACGTGCCCTTGTCTCTAGAAGCGCAAATTGAGGCGCGGGCGCTGATGATGTCTTCCAACAATATCTTGTCGCCAGCCAACGGCGAGCCGATTATTCATCCGACGCAGGACATCGTATTAGGGCTCTATTATATGAGCCGCGAACGAATCAATGCCCTTGGAGAAGGTATGGTGTTTGCCGATGTGGATGAAGTACGGCGAGCATTGGATCACAAGGCGGTCGATCTGCACGCCAGGATCAAGCTGCGCATTGCTGAAAAGATTGTAGAAGAGGATGGCAGCATCACTCAACGGCGTCGAATCGTCGAAACGACTGCGGGCCGTGCGCTGATCTGGGATATCGTACCGGAAGGGTTGCCGTTCGGCCTGATCAATCAGGACATGACCAAAAAGGCCATCTCCAATGTGATCAATGTCTGTTACCGGAACCTGGGATTGAAGACCACGGTGGTGTTCGCTGACCAACTCATGTATCTGGGCTTCTCCCACGCCACTCGCGCTGGGGTTTCGTTCGGCATCGAGGACATGGTGGTCCCGCTGGAGAAAGAACAGATCATCCAGGTCGCAGGACAGGAGGTTATGGAGATCCAGCGTCAGTACGAACAGGGGCTAGTGACTGATGGTGAGCGCTACAACAAAGTTGTGGATATCTGGTCGCATGCCAATGAGCAGGTGGCCAAAGCCATGATGAACGCGTTGGGCCAGGAAGAGGTCATCGATGCCCAAGGCAGCCGGGTCACGCAGAAGTCTTTCAACTCTATTTTCATGATGGCCGACTCCGGCGCCCGGGGTTCGGCAGCCCAGATCCGACAGTTGGCCGGGATGCGAGGCCTGATGGCAAAGCCGGACGGTTCCATTATCGAAACCCCGATCACTGCCAATTTCCGGGAAGGGTTAAACGTACTTCAGTATTTCATCTCTACCCATGGAGCACGCAAGGGGCTGGCAGACACGGCGCTTAAGACCGCTAATTCCGGATATCTGACCCGCCGTCTGGTGGATGTCGGTCAGGATTTGGTGGTAGTCGAGCACGATTGCGGCACCACCAACGGCATCACCATGGTTCCGATCATTGAAGGCGGCGATGTGGTGGAACCCTTGTCTGAGCGGGTGCTAGGCAGAGTGGTGGCCAAGGACGTACTGGACCCCAATACCAAGGAAGTCGTGGTGTCGGCGGGTACACTGCTGGATGAGCGCTATGTGAAAGTGCTGGAGCAGCATAGTATCGAGCAAATTCAGGTGCGATCAGTGATCTCGTGTGAGACTCGCTACGGAGTCTGCGCCAAGTGCTATGGCCGGGATCTGGGGCGCGGGCATTTGGTCAGCGTCGGCGAGGCGGTTGGTGTGATCGCTGCCCAGTCCATCGGCGAACCGGGGACCCAGTTGACCATGCGGACTTTCCATATCGGGGGCGCGGCATCGCGGTCGGCGGCGATCAGCAGTGTGGAAGTTAAGTCTTCAGGTACCATCCGCCTGACCAACCTGAAGGCGGTGCGTAACAAAGAAGGAAAGCTGGTAGCCGTGTCCCGCTCAGGCGAGATCAGCGTCATAGATGAGTATGGGCGCGAGCGTGAACGCTACAAGATCTCCTACGGGGCGGTTCTGAGTGTAGAGGACGGTTCCGAGGTCAAGATGGGCGATGTGGCCGCCAACTGGGATCCCCATACCCACCCGGTCATCACCGAGGTAAGCGGAATTGCCAGGTTGGAGAATTTTATCGAGGGCTTGACGGTGCGCGAGCAGTCGGATGAAGTCACGGGCTTAAGCTCAATGGTAGTCATTGATCCAAAGCTGCGCCCTGCCTCCGGTCGCGATTTGCGCCCGATGATCAAGCTGGTGGATGAGAATGGGGATGACGTATATATTCCCGGTACTGAGATTCCGGCCCAATACTTCCTGCCTGGAGGTGCGATCGTCAACATCCGGGACGGTGATCAAGTAGCAGTGGGAGACATCCTGGCCCGGATTCCGCAGGAATCCACCAAAACCCGTGATATCACCGGTGGTCTACCGCGGGTAGCGGATCTGTTCGAGGCGCGTAAGACCAAAGATCCCGCGATCCTCGCGGAGGCGAGCGGAACGGTCAGCTTCGGCAAGGAAACCAAGGGCAAGCGCCGCCTGATAATCACCGACGATGAAGGTAATCAGCACGAAACCCTGATCCCAAAATGGCGCCACATTACCGTTTTCGAAGGCGAACGGGTAGAGCAGGGTGAGACCATTGCCGAAGGGGATCTGACTCCGCATGACATTCTTCGTCTGCGTGGCGTTGAGGATCTCTCCGCTTACCTGGTAAAAGAGATCCAGGATGTCTATCGCCTGCAGGGGGTGAAAATCAACGACAAGCACATCGAGGTGATCATCCGCCAGATGTTGCGTAAAGTTGAAATCACCGATCCAGGTGATACTCAATACCTAGTGGGCGAAGAAGTAGAGCGTTCAAGGATTCTGGAGGAAAACGAGGCGCTTGAGAGGGAGGGTAAACGTCCAGCCATTTTCCAGCCGATGCTGTTGGGCATCACTAAGGCTTCTTTGGCGACTGAGTCCTTTATTTCCGCGGCTTCTTTCCAGGAAACCACGCGGGTATTGACGGATGCGGCTGTGCGCGGTCTGCGTGACGATCTCCACGGCCTGAAGGAAAACGTAATCGTAGGACGTTTGATTCCCGCCGGTACCGGTCTGGCCTACCACCGTGAGCGCAAGCGCAAGCGCGCCATGGTTCAGCTTCCAGAGGAGCGTGAGGTCGAAGCGATCGATACTGAAAAGGTGGAAGAGGCATTGAAAAAGGCACTGAATCCCTAAGGATCGATTGAAGCGGGCCTTCGATCGCTAAGATAGAAGGCTGGCTGGCTTTGTTGACAGCCAGCCTTTTCCAATCTAAAATGCCCGGCTTTCAGCTAGAAGCCGTTGGTTCGCCTAAGTTTTTGATCTATTTGAATAGTAAGCTAAGGACGCTGCTATGCTTCATATTTTTAGAGCGCCGTTCGAAGCTTGGAGGAAGATTTTAAGGTATGGCCACGATTAACCAGTTGGTTAGAAAACCTCGGATAAGCAAGAAGGAAAAAAGCAATGTGCCTGCGTTGAACGATTGTCCGCAGAAGCGTGGAGTTTGTACGCGGGTATATACCACCACCCCGAAAAAGCCCAACTCCGCGCTGCGGAAGGTGGCCCGTGTCCGGTTGACGAACGGCGCTGAAGTAACCAGTTATATAGGTGGTGAAGGGCATAATCTGCAAGAACACTCGGTTGTTCTGATCCGCGGTGGCCGGGTCAAGGATTTGCCCGGGGTGCGCTATCACGTGGTGCGCGGTGCGCTTGATTGTGCAGGGGTGAATAACCGCAAACAGGGCCGGTCCAAATATGGGGCCAAAAAACCTAAAAGTTAATCTCCAAAAGTAAGCAGCAATGAGAAGAAGGTCAGCAGAAAAACGGCAGATCTTGCCGGATCCGCGGTTTGGGAGTGAAACCGTGGCCAAGTTCATCAACATGGTGATGGTCAATGGTAAGAAATCTTTGGCTGAGCGAATTGTCTACGGTGCGTTAGATATAGTTCAGAGCAAAGGCCATGAGGATTTATTGGATGTGCTGGGGAAAGCACTGGAAAATGTGCAGCCTCTAGTCGAAGTCAAGTCCCGCCGAGTGGGTGGAGCGACCTACCAGGTGCCGGTCGAGGTTCGCCCGGATCGGCGGCGCTCTCTGGGGATGCGCTGGTTGATAGAAGCAGCGCGCAAACGCGGTGAGAAAACCATGCCCCAGCGCTTGGCGGGTGAACTGTTGGATGCTATGGAAAGCCGTGGCGCTGCGGTCAAAAAGCGCGAAGATACCCATAGAATGGCTGAAGCTAACAAAGCCTTCTCTCACTATCGCTGGTAATTCGAGTTGATTTTCAGGATTTAAAGCTGTGGCACGCACGACTCCGATCGGAAGATACCGCAATATCGGCATCATGGCCCACATCGATGCTGGTAAAACGACCACGACCGAACGCATCCTATTCTACACGGGTGTGTCTCACAAAATCGGTGAGGTACATGACGGCGCGGCAGTGATGGACTGGATGGAACAAGAGCAGGAGCGTGGCATTACCATCACCTCGGCGGCGACCACGTGTTTCTGGAGTGGTATGGAGCGACAGTTTCCGCAGCATCGGATCAATATCATCGACACACCAGGCCACGTGGACTTCACCATCGAGGTTGAGCGTTCGCTGCGCGTGCTGGATGGTGCGTGTGCGGTTTTCTGCGCAGTGGGTGGTGTCGAACCTCAGTCTGAAACCGTCTGGCGGCAGGCCAATAAATATGGCGTTCCGCGTTTGGCGTTCGTCAACAAGATGGACCGCCAGGGGGCGAATTTCCTGCGCGTGGTCAGCCAGATCCGCGACCGGCTCGGCGCCCATCCAGTGCCGATTCAGCTGCCCATCGGGGCGGAGGAGAATTTCAAAGGGGTAGTCGATCTGGTCAAGATGAAGGCCATCTACTGGGACGAGGAGACGATGGGTAACCGCTTTGAGGAGCAGGATATTCCCGCAAACATGTCGGGGCAATGCGAGGAATGGCGGGAGAAGATGATTGAGGCTGCTGCCGAAGCCAACGAAGAGTTGATGGAGAAATACCTCGAAAGCGGGGAGCTCACTGCCGAGGAGATCAAGCTTGGTCTTAGAGCGCGGACCGTCGCTGGCGAAATCGTGCCAGCCTTGTGTGGTTCCGCCTTCAAGAACAAAGGGGTGCAGGCGCTTTTAGATGCGGTCATAGAATACCTGCCGTCGCCGATCGATATCCCCCCGGTCAAAGGCGTGGATGATAAGGGCAATGAAGCCGAGCGCCATGCCAGTGATGATGAACCATTCGCGGCTTTGGCATTTAAGATTGCCACCGACCCGTTCGTGGGTACGCTGACCTTCCTGCGAGTTTACTCCGGCGTGCTTAGCTCCGGTGATGGGGTGTATAACTCCATAAAGCACAAGCGCGAACGGATTGGTCGTCTGGTGCAGATGCACGCCAATCACCGTAACGAAATCAAAGAAGTACGTGCAGGTGACATCGCTGCTGCCATCGGCTTGAAGGACGTCACCACAGGGGATACCTTATGTGACCCACAGTCCATCATCACGCTGGAAAAGATGGAGTTTCCGGAGCCAGTGATTTCAGTAGCAGTAGAGCCCAAAACCAAAGCTGACCAGGAGAAGATGGGGATAGCTCTGCAGAAGCTCGCTCAGGAGGACCCCTCCTTCCGTGTCCATACTGATCCGGAATCTGGCCAGACCATTATTTCCGGGATGGGCGAATTACATCTTGAGATTATCGTTGACCGGATGAAGCGGGAGTTTAATGTTGAGGCTAATGTGGGTGCGCCGCAGGTGGCTTACCGGGAGACCATCCGTAAATCGATAGAGCAAGAAGGAAAGTTCGTGCGCCAGACCGGTGGGCGTGGTCAATACGGTCATGTCTGGTTGCGTCTTGAGCCTCAAGAGCGTGGTGCCGGGTATGAATTCGTCAATGCTATCGTGGGGGGGGTGGTGCCGAAGGATTACATCCCTGCGGTGGACAAGGGGATTCAGGAAGCCTTGGAGAGTGGCGTGTTGGCAGGTTATCCAGTGGTCGATGTTAAAGTCACCTTGTTCGATGGTTCCTACCATGAAGTAGACTCCAGCGAAATGGCTTTCAAGATTGCTGGTTCCATGGCCTTTAAGGAAGGGGCAAGGAAAGCCAATCCGGTGTTGCTTGAGCCGATCATGAAAGTCGAGGTGGTAACGCCGGAAGAGTATATGGGCGACGTGGTAGGTGACATCAACCGCCGCCGCGGTATGGTGCAAGGAATGGATGACACGCTTTCAGGTAAGGTCATTCGCTGTGAAGTTCCATTGGCGGAGATGTTTGGTTACGCCACTGACCTGCGTTCGCTGACCCAAGGTCGGGCGACTTACACCATGCAGTTTGAAAAATATCAAGAAGCGCCAGCGAGTGTTGCCGAGGCGGTAATCAAGAAAGCATCAGCATAATTGCAAATCAGCTTTTTTAAGTGAGGTGAAGTTGTGGCCAAGCAGAGATTTGAGCGGAGAAAGCCACATGTGAATGTGGGGACGATTGGGCATGTAGATCATGGTAAGACGACGTTGACGGCGGCGTTGACGAAGGTGTCGGCGGAGCGTTTTAGTGGGGCGGAGTTTGTGCCGTATGATCGGATAGACAAGGCGCCTGAGGAGCGGGAGCGTGGGATTACGATTGCGACCTCACATGTGGAGTATGAGACGGCCAAGCGGCACTATGCGCATGTAGACTGTCCTGGGCATGCTGATTATGTCAAGAACATGATTACGGGTGCGGCGCAGATGGATGGGGCGATTTTGGTGGTGTCGGCGGCGGACGGGCCGATGCCGCAGACGCGGGAGCATATTCTGTTGGCGCGGCAGGTGGGGGTACCGCATGTGGTGGTGTATTTGAACAAAGCCGACATGGTCGATGATGCTGAGTTGCTTGAGCTGGTGGAGATGGAAGTTCGGGAGCTGTTGAGTCAGTATGAATTTCCAGGGGAGGAGATTCCGGTGGTGGTAGGCAGTGCGCTCAAGGCGTTGGAGGGGGATGAGGGTGAGCTTGGGGTGCCTTCGGTGCTCAAGCTGATGGAGGCGATGGATGGATATATTCCGGAGCCGGTGCGTGCGGTGGATCAAGCGTTTTTGATGCCGATTGAAGATGTGTTTTCGATTTCTGGGCGCGGGACGGTGGTGACGGGGCGGATTGAGCGCGGCAAGGTCAAGGTAGGCGATGAAGTGGAGATTGTGGGATTGAGGCCGACGACCAAGACCACGGTGACTGGGGTGGAGATGTTTCGGAAGTTATTGGACGAAGGGGTGGCTGGGGACAACGTTGGGGTGTTGTTGCGCGGCACCAAGCGGGATGAAGTGGAGCGTGGTCAGGTGCTGGCCAAGCCTTTGAGCATTACGCCGCACACCCATTTTGAAGCTGAGGTGTATGTATTGTCGAAGGAAGAGGGGGGTAGGCACACGCCGTTTTTCAATGGGTATCGGCCGCAATTTTACTTTCGGACGACGGATGTAACTGGGGCGGTGGAGCTTCCGGAGGGGGTGGAGATGGTGATGCCTGGGGACAATGTGAAGATTGTGGTGAAGCTGATTGCGCCGATTGCGATGGAGGAGGGTTTGCGGTTTGCGATTCGGGAGGGGGGTCGGACCGTGGGCGCCGGCGTGGTCTCCAAGGTCATCGAGTAAAGTTCATGGATAAACGGCAGCGGATTCGGATTCGGTTAAAGGGTTTCGACCATCGCCTGGTGGAGCAATCCACCCACGAGATTGTTGAAACCGCAAAGCGTACTGGGGCCCAGGTGTTGGGTCCAATTCCTCTACCGACAAGGAAAGAGCGCTATACAGTGTTGATCTCGCCGCACGTCAACAAAGATGCGCGGGACCAGTACGAGATTAGGACTCATAAGAGATTGATCGATATTGTCGAACCTACCGACAAGACCGTCGATGCGCTGATGAAGTTGGATTTGGCGGCAGGTGTCGACGTGCAGATTAAGCTGAATTGAGGATGATTGCCATGGCGATTGGAGTAGTCGGGCGCAAATGTGGTATGACCCGGGTGTTCACCGAGGAAGGGCGGTCTGTTCCGGTAACCGTGGTCCAAGTAGAGGCAAACCGCGTTACTCAATTACGCACTGTAGAGCGTGATGGCTATCGGGCAGTGCAGGTGACTACCGGTAGCCGTAAGCCTTCTCGCTTAACCAAGCCGGAAGCTGGGCACTTTGCCAAGGCTGGTGTGGAACCGGGTCGCGGTATGTGGGAGTTTCGTCTGGAAGACGGTGAGGGCGAGGATTTGCAAGTGGGGGTAGCCTTGGGCGTGGAATTTAAGGCGGGCCAATACGTCGATGTTTCCGGTCTGACCCTTGGAAAAGGTTTTGCCGGGACGATCAAGCGTCACCACTTTAGCAGTCAAGATGCGAGCCATGGGAATTCTTTATCCCATAGGGTGCCAGGTTCAATCGGACAAAATCAAACTCCCGGCAGGGTATTCAAGGGCAAACGGATGGCCGGGCGGATGGGTAACGTACGCCGAACAGTGCAGAACCTCCAGGTCGTGGCCGTCGACAAGGAGCGTAATCTGCTTTTGATCAGAGGAGCTGTACCGGGACATAAGGGGTCTGACGTTCTTGTCCGGCCTGCGGTAAAAAAGCAAGCAGGTAAGCTATGAATGTTGAAATTCCAGTCATCAGCGAGAAGGACTCCGCGCAGCCGGTGCTGGTTTCGGAAATCGTCTTTGGCCAGGCTTTCAATGAGCCTCTAGTACATCAATTGGTGACGACCTATTTGACCAATGGCAGGGCGGGCACCAAAGCTCAGAAAAACCGTTCTGCTGTCAGTGGGGGAGGCAAAAAACCCTGGCGCCAAAAAGGGACTGGCCGGGCGCGCGCCGGTAGCATCCGTAGCCCGCTTTGGCGGGGCGGTGGAGTTACCTTTGCCGCAGCACCGCGCGACTACAGTCAGAAGTTGAACAAAAAGATGTATCGGGCTGGAATGCGTTCCATTCTATCCGAATTGCTTCGCCAGAAGCGTTTGGCGGTAAGCGCGGATCTGGTACCTGGCGAATGCAAGACTAAGGCGGTTGTTGATAAGCTCAAAGAATATGGGCTGGATAAACCTGTGCTGATTCTGGTGGATAAGAAGGATCCGGTATTGGAACTGGCGGTGCGCAATATTCCTTATATTCAGCTCAGTGAAGCGGATCGGGTTGATCCTGTATCTTTGGTGGCGGCAGAGAAAGTCGTGGTTACTTCGGCAGCGGCCAAGGTATTGGAGGAGCGTTTGGGATGAGTCAGCTGGAATTGATGAAACTTCTGGTAGCTCCGGTGATCTCGGAGAAAAGCACCCGGATGGCAGACAGTGAGAACCGGTTTGTATTTAAAGTTCGAAAGGATGCTACCAAACCCCAGGTAAAGAAGGCGGTTGAACTGATGTTCGCGGTCGAAGTGGAGTCAGTTCAGCTGTTGAATACGAAGGCCAAGCTCAAGCGTTTTGGACGCATCCCGGGTAAACGGCCAGGTTGGAAAAAGGCTTACGTGCGCTTAAAGCCGGGCCATGAAATCGATCTGTCTGCATCCTGAAAACTTGTAAGTAAAAAATCTAAAGGAACAGATCATGGCAATTGTTAAAAGCAAACCGACTTCGCCGGGGCGTCGCTTCGTTGTGCGAGTCAAAACCGACGGGTTGCATAAAGGTGATCCTTACGAACCTCTGGTGGAACAGTTGGCCAAGACCGGTGGTCGCAACAACGTGGGCCGTATCTCCGTCCGGCATCAGGGAGGTGGGCACAAACGCCGCTACCGAATCATCGATTTCAAGCGTGATAAGACCGGTGTTCCGGGCAAGGTGGAGCGGTTGGAGTACGATCCCAATCGGAGCGCACATATCGCGCTGATTTTGTATCGGGATGGCGAGCGGCGCTACATCATTGCGCCTAAGGGTTTGCAAATCGGAGATGAGATTCTTTCCGACAAGGAGACTTCGGTCAAGCTAGGTAATTGCATGCCTCTGCGTAATATCCCGGTGGGATCGCAGTTGCACTGCGTTGAAATGAGCCCTGGTAGGGGTGCGCAGTTAGCCCGCAGTGCCGGTACATCAGTCCAACTGTTAGCGAAAGAAGGGGTTCATGCGACCTTGCGTTTGCGGTCTGGGGAGATGCGGAAAGTGCACATTGACTGCAAGGCAGTGATCGGGGAAGTTAGTAATTCCGAACATAACCTGATCTCTTTGGGCAAGGCAGGGGCGAGCCGATGGCGTGGTCGACGACCGACTGTCAGAGGGACAGCGATGAACCCGGTAGACCATCCACACGGCGGCGGTGAGGGTCGTAACAAAGGCAAGCATCCGACTTCCCCTTGGGGCCAGCCGACTAAAGGATATAAAACTCGGCGCAATAAGCGTACCGACAACATGATTGTTCGGCGGCGCAAGTCGAAGTAAGTTCAAGTTGAGAGGAAAAGGCAGTGCCACGTTCGGTTAAGAAAGGTCCGTTTATCGATCATCACTTGTTGGAGAAGGTCGAGCAAGCGCTCAAAAGTCAAAGTAAAAAACCGATTAAAACCTGGTCTCGGCGCTCCATGATCATGCCTGAAATGGTTGGTTTGACAATCGCTGTACACAATGGGCGCCAGCATATTCCGGTATTGGTTACCGAGAATATGGTGGGACATAAATTGGGTGAATTTGCACCGACCCGCACCTTTCGTGGGCATGTGGCAGATAAAAAATCCAAATAGAAAAAAGAGAGATCGCAATGGAAGTAGCAGCAAAATTGCGTTATGCCCGTGTTTCAGCTCAGAAATGCCGCTTGATTGCTGATCAGGTGCGTGGTCTGCCAGTGGGTAAGGCGTTAAATATTCTCCAATTTAGTAATAAAAAGTCGGCTACTTTAGTCAAAAAAGCACTCGAATCAGCGATCGCTAATGCTGAGCATAATGAGGGTCTGGACATCGATGAGTTGAAGGTCTCTACTATCCATGTAGATGAGGGTCCGACCATGAAACGCTTCAAAGCGCGAGCCAAAGGGCGTGCGAGCCAGATTCTGAAGCGCACCTGTCATATCACCGTCAAAGTATCTGAGAGCAAGTAATATGGGGCAAAAAGTTCATCCGATCGGAATCCGGCTGGGATATATCAGGGATTGGAATTCGCGCTGGTATGCTAATTCCAAGAATTATCCTGCCCTTCTGCATCAAGACTTGGAAGTGCGTGACTTCCTCAAAAAGAGGCTGGCCCATGCTTCAGTAAGCCGCATCCAAATTAATCGCGCCGCAAATAACGCGCAAATCACTATTCACACCGCTCGCCCAGGTCTAATCATCGGCAAGAAAGGCGAAGACATCGATCGGTTGCGCCGGGAAATCGGTGCTAAATTGGGGATTCCATTGCAGATCAATGTGGAAGAGATCCGAAAACCGGAACTGGATGCTCAGTTGGTCGCAGAAGGAGTCGCTCAGCAGCTAGAAAAACGCATCATGTTCCGTCGGGCAATGAAGCGCGCAGTACAGAACACCATGCGCTTGGGAGCCGAAGGAATCAAAATCAACGTTGCCGGTCGTCTGAATGGGGCGGAAATTGCTCGAAGCGAGTGGTATCGCGAAGGTCGCGTACCTTTGCATACTTTGCGTGCCGATATTGATTATGGCTTTGCCGAAGCGCATACCACCTATGGCGTGATTGGGGTCAAGGTTTGGATCTTCAAGGGTGAAGTGTTTGAACAAACCGTCCGGTCCGAAGTTAATAAATAGGAGTGCGGTATGCTGCAGCCTAAACGAACCAAGTATCGTAAACAGCAAAAAGGCAGGAACACCGGTCTAGCGTTGCGCGGCAATAAGGTGAGCTTCGGCGAATACGGTCTTAAGGCGATAAACCGAGGTCGTATTACAGCGCGCCAGATTGAAGCGGCCCGCCGGGCAATTACTAGACACGTGCGCCGTGGTGGGAAGTTATGGATCCGGATCTTTCCAGATAAGCCGATCACTAAGAAGCCCTTGGAAGTGCGGATGGGTAAAGGTAAAGGTAGCGTCGAATACTGGGTGGCAGAAGTTAAACCCGGTATGGTGTTATATGAAATCCAGGGAATCCCCGAAGATGTCGCGCGAGAGGCATGTCGACTGGCAGCAGCCAAACTGCCGGTGAGAACTTCGTTTACAGTGCGGACGGTGATGTGATGAAGGCAAGTGAGCTGCGCGAAAAAACCAAAGCTGAACTGGAAAGTCTGTTAGTGGACCTTCACAAGGAGCAGTTTAATCTGCGTATGCAGAAAGGAACCGGTGCCTTGACCAAGCCGGATCAGTTGAAGAAGGTCCGCCGTGATATCGCGCGGGTGAAGACGATATTGGGCGAAATGGCGAGAGCTTGAAGTTATGAGCGAGAATCAGGAAAAACTGCGGACGTTGACCGGTCGGGTAGTCAGCAACAAAATGGACAAGACGATTACGGTGTATGTGGAGCGTCTAGTAAAGCATCCTTTGTATGGAAAATATATCAAGCGTTCTACGAAGTTGCTTGCCCATGATGAAGAAAATCAATGTCAGGAGGGAGATTTGGTCGCCATTACTTCTTGCCGTCCGTTATCGAAGCGCAAAGCATGGACATTGGTGAGGATTTTGGAAAAAGCCAAATAACGCCTATAACTTAAGGCGAAAAAAGGGGACAGTTATGATCCAGATGCAGACAAGGCTTGAAGTGGCGGATAATAGCGGTGCTAAGAAAATACAATGCATTAAAGTGTTAGGTGGTTCGCACCGGCGTTACGCCAATATCGGCGACATCATCAAGGTCAGCGTCAAAGATGCGATTCCGCGCGGACGGGTTAAAAAAGGTGATGTATACAATGCAGTGGTAGTACGTACTAAAAATGGCGTCCGCCGCCCGGATGGCTCGGTGATCCGCTTCGATACTAATGCTGCAGTATTGCTCAATAATCAGATGCAGCCCATTGGCACCCGAATTTTCGGGCCAGTGACTCGTGAATTGCGAACCGAGCGGTTCATGAAAATCATCTCGTTGGCTCCTGAAGTGCTTTAAAGCAGATAGGTTTAAGGAAATGCGCAAAATTAAGAAGGGCGATGAAATCATCGTGTTGACCGGTAAAGATAAGGGCAAGCGTGGTAAGGTCAAGCGAGTGCTGGAGAACGATCGGGTAATCGTGGAAGGTATCAATGTCGCTAAAAAGCACCAGAAGCCGATTCCGGCGAGGGGGATTCCCGGAGGAATCACGGAAAAGGAAATGCCCATCCACGTGTCCAATGTGGCCATTTTTAATCCTCTGACCGGAAAGGCGGACCGGGTCGGTTTCCGTTTCCTAGAAGACGGCCGCAAGGTACGTTATTTTAAGTCCAATAATGAAGTGATTGACGTCTAACGGCGGTGGTATGGCTAAACCGAGATTAGAGGCAGAATATAAAGAGCGAATCGTGCCGGAGTTGGTTAAGCGATTCAATTACAAATCTATCATGCAGGCACCTAAAATCACCAAAATTACTATCAACATGGGTTTGGGTGAGGCAGTAGCGGATAAGAAAGTACTGGAGAGCGCCTTGCAGGATCTCGCCTTGATTGCTGGTCAAAAGGGGGTGGTAACCCGTGCCCGAAAATCCATCGCTGGTTTCAAGATTCGCAAGGGTATGCCGATCGGATGCAAGGTTACTTTGCGCCGAGAGCGGATGTATGAGTTTCTTGACCGCCTGATCAATGTGGCGATTCCGCGAATCAGGGATTTTCGCGGCTTAAGTCCGAAGGCTTTTGACGGGCATGGTAACTATACGATGGGGATCAAGGAGCAGATTATTTTTCCGGAGATCGATTACGACAAAATTGATGCTCTTCGGGGGATGGATATCACGATTACTACCAGTGCGCGAACTGATGATGAGGGGCGTGCGTTATTAGAGATGTTTAATTTCCCATTCAGGAGCTAAAGTTAATGGCGAAGAAATCCATGGTCGCGCGGGAGGAGCGGCGCAAATGCCTGGTAGCTAAATATGCCTCCCAACGGGCTAGGTTGAGAGAAATTTTAAAAAATCCGCAAGCGTCTTTTGAAGCCAAGATGGAGGCCCAGATGAAGCTACAGCAGCTGCCGCGCGATTCCAGTCCGGTACGAGTGCGCAACCGGTGCGAGTTGACTGGACGCCCTCGTGGGTTCTACCGTAAGTTTGGTCTGGGGCGTAACAAGCTTAGGGAATTGGCTATGTGTGGCGATATGCCAGGTGTTACCAAGGCAAGCTGGTAAGAGGATGAAACGATGAGTATGAGCGATCCGATTGCGGATATGTTGACTCGCATTCGAAACGCGCAGATGGTTGGCAAAGCGAACGTGAAGATGGAGTCTTCCAAGCAAAAAGAAGCTATTTGTCAGGTGCTAGCGGATGAGGGCTACATCACAGGATTTGAGGTCGAGCGTGCCAGCGGTAAAGCGTTTTTGACCGTGTGGTTGAAATACTTTGAAGGCCGTCCCGTGATTGGAAATATCCAACGGGTGAGCAAACCCGGTCGTAGGATCTACCAGGGGAAAAATGAATTGCCCAAGGTACAGGGCGGTCTGGGCATCGCTATTGTATCCACCTCCAAGGGTGTGATGAGCGATAAAGCTGCGCGTAAGCGGGGATTTGGCGGTGAAGTGATTTGTATCGTTTCATAATGTGGAACGAAGATTGAGAACACTATGTCCAGAATAGCGAACAAACCTATTATGATCCCCCAAGGGGTGGAAGTTAAGCTTCAAGGCCAGGACCTGTTGGTCAAGGGCGCGAAAGGTAATCTATCCCAGCGTGTCCCCGATACGATTGAAGTTCAGCTAGAAGATGGCGTAATCCGGGTACGGTCTCGCTTGAATGCCAAACAGGTTAAGGCCATGGCTGGTACTATACGTGCCCTGATCAACAACATGGTAACTGGAGTCAACCAAGGGTTTGAAAAAAAATTGCTGTTGCAAGGGGTGGGTTATCGTGCCCAGGCCCAAGGTAAGCAGTTAAATCTGACATTGGGATTTTCCCATCCAATTGTGTACGAAGTGCCTGCGGGAATCACGATCGAAACCCCAAGTCAGACTGAGATCTTAGTCAAAGGTGCCGACAAGCATCAGGTAGGCCAAGTGGCAGCAGAGATTCGGGCCTATCGGCCTCCCGAGCCTTATAAGGGCAAAGGGATTCGATATGCTGACGAATACGTAGCCACAAAAGAAGCGAAGAAAAAGTAGAGGTATCGCATGGATAAAAAAGCATCGCGCATGCGGCGTGCGGTCAAGGCTCGGGCGCGAATTCGCCGGGTGGGTATACATCGTCTGACTGTGCATCGGACACCTAAGCATATTTATGCGCAGATTACGACCGCAGATGGTTCGAAAGTACTGGCAAGCGCGGCGACGGTGCAGGCAGAAATCCGGAGCAAGGTCAAAAATACTGGTAATGTCGAAGCGGCAAAGCTAGTAGGAGCTGCAATTGCGGAAAAAGCGATAGCGGCAGGAATTCAGCAAGTTGCTTTCGACCGTTCCGGGTTTTTATATCACGGCCGAGTAAAAGCGTTGGCCGATGCAGCCCGTGAAAGTGGGCTGAAGTTTTAGGAGAGCATCAGGTTATGGCAAACGGAACGATGCAGACGGGCGGTGAGCTTCAGGAGAAACTGGTAGCGGTCCGCCGGGTGGCTAAAGTGGTCAAAGGCGGTCGTCAGTTCGGCTTCACCGCTCTGACAGTAGTAGGGGATGGCAATGGCCGGGTCGGCTTCGGCTTGAGCAAAGCTCGGGAGGTCCCCGTGGCGGTTCAAAAGTCTTTAGAGCAGGCCCGCAAGAACATGGTACAGGTTAAATTGCGGAGAGATACTTTACAGTATCCCATCACTGTAACCGAGGGCGCAGCCAAAGTATATATGCAACCGGCTGCTGACGGTACGGGTATCATCGCTGGTGGCGCTATGCGTGCAGTATTTGAGGCAGTAGGCGTGCATAACGTTTTAGCTAAGTGTATCGGTACGACAAATCCGATCAATGTAGTCCGGGCGACGATCAAAGGCCTGGCAGAAATGCAGGATCCCGAGTATGTGGCCGCCAAACGTGGCAAAACTGTAAAGGAAATTCTGGGTTGAGACGATGACGGGAAAAAAACTCAGGGTTACTCTGGTACGCAGTAAAATAGGTCGGCTAAAGTCCCACCAGGATTGCCTACGTGGATTAGGCCTCAAGCGTATGCATCAGACAGTGGAATTAAAGGATACCCCGGAAATTCGGGGAATGATCAGAACAGTGGCCTATATGTTGAATATTGAGGAAGTCGGATAATGTATCTGAATACTCTCAAACCGGCTCTTGGGAGCAAAAAAACTCGTAAAAGGGTAGGTCGGGGGATTGGCAGCACGCTAGGTAAAACTTGTGGCCGCGGGCATAAAGGGCAAAAGGCCCGCTCCGGCGGCTATCATAAGGTTGGCTTCGAAGGCGGCCAAATGCCATTGCATCGTCGTTTGCCCAAAGTCGGCTTTCGTTCCAGGACTGAACGCTATGGGGATGAAATTCGTCTGCACGAGTTAAACAAGCTGCCGGGTGAGGTGATTGATCTTGAAACACTGCGGCAGGCAAATTTGATTTCCTCTATTGTCAAGCGGGTCAAAATCATCGCTACAGGTAAGTTGGATCGACCGGTGATCATTAGAGGGCTGGCGGTGAGCAAAGGGGCTCGTCTGGCGATTGAAGCGAAAGGTGGAAGGGTGGAGGATTCGTGAGTACCCCAAATATAGCAATGCTGGGACGGTTCGGCCATTTGGCGGAATTGCGTCAACGCTTGCTTTTCTTATTAGGCGCCTTGGTAGTTTATCGCCTAGGAGCGCATATTCCAGTGCCTGGCATTGACCCTAAGGCGCTGGCATTGATGTTCGAGCAACAGGGTGGCTCGATTCTGGACATGTTCAACATGTTCTCAGGCGGCGCTTTAAAGCGTCTAAGTATCTTTGCCTTAGGGATTATGCCGTATATTTCGGCCTCTATTATTATCCAGCTCTTGACTATTGTGGTGCCAAGGCTGGAGCAGCTTAAAAAAGAAGGTGAATCCGGTCGGCGTAAGATAACCCAGTATACCCGTTATGCCACGGTATTTCTGGCAACATTCCAGTCGATCGGGGTTGCAATTGCATTGCAAAACCAGACTGCAGGCGGCCTGTCGGTAGTAATTAACCCAGGCCTGCAATTCGTGTTTATTACGACAGTGACCTTGGTCACCGGTACAGTTTTTTTAATGTGGTTAGGTGAACAAGTTACCGAACGCGGGATTGGTAATGGCATTTCAATGATTATTTTTGCGGGCATCGTGGCCGAGTTGCCATCAGCTCTAGCAGCGACCCTGGAATTAGCCCGCACCGGCGAGATGACTCCTTTGACTGTTGTGGTTCTGTTCGTCTTGGCAATCGCGGTGACGGCATTCGTGGTCTTCGTGGAGAGAGGGCAGCGACGGATTCCAATTCATTATGCCAAACGTCAAGTGGGTCGCCAAGTATATGGAGGTCAACGGAGTTTTCTGCCGCTGAAGTTAAACATGGCTGGTGTAATTCCACCGATTTTCGCGTCGAGTATCATTTTATTTCCCGCAACAGTAGCGAGTTGGTTCGGAAGTACGCAAGGAATGGAGTGGCTTCAGGATGTGGCGGCGGCTCTTTCCCCAGGCCAACCGTTATATATTCTCTGTTATTCAGCAGCAATCGTATTTTTCTGTTTCTTTTATACTGCGGTGGTATTTAATGCTAAAGAAACAGCTGAAAATCTGAAAAAATCCGGCGCATTTATTCCTGGAATTCGGCCCGGAATGCAAACAGCACGTTACATTGATACAGTGATGACCCGCTTGACCATGATTGGGGCGATATATATTACTTTGGTCTGCCTTTTGCCGAATTTCCTAATTTTGTATTGGAATGTTCCTTTCTATTTTGGTGGAACTTCACTTTTAATTATTGTGGTGGTGGTAATGGACTTTATGGCTCAGCTTCAGACTCACCTCATGTCGCAACAATATGAGAGCCTCATGCGTAAGGCGAATCTTAAAGGCAAAAGTTCACCCTCTACTGGATTTACTCGCTAAACAATTGAAGAGGTTAACATGAAAGTCCAAGCTTCGGTGAAGCGGATTTGTCGCAACTGCAAAGTAATTCGTCGCAAAGGTATCGTTCGGGTTATATGCAAAGAGCCTCGGCATAATCAGCGCCAAGGTTAAAACATAGACGATTTCTGAAGTAGGAGACTAAGTGCATGGCGCGTATCGCGGGAGTCAATATTCCAGTTCATAAGCATGTCGTTATTTCTTTGACATCGATTTATGGCATCGGTCGGTCTAGAGCACGAGAGATCTGCGATTCGGCTCAAATAGATCCGGCTATCAAGGTAAAAGATCTGACAGACGAGCAAATCGATCGCATTCGGACCGAAGTGAGTCGATACGCTGTGGAAGGGGATCTGCGGCGGGAAGTCTCCATGAATATCAAACGTCTGATGGATATTGGTTGTTATCGCGGTTTGCGTCATCGCCGTGGATTGCCAGTAAGGGGACAGAGAACTCGTACCAATGCGAGAACTCGTAAAGGTCCAAGACGTCCTGTGCGCAAATAACCAACTTTCTTCATATTTTCCACTTGTAAAGAGGTAAGTTAATGGCGGCTCCGAGTCGTACGCGTAAAAAAATTCGGAGAGAGATTTCCGACGGAATTGCGCATATTCATGCATCTTTTAATAACACCATTATCACTATTACTGACCGTAAAGGGAATGCCTTGGCTTGGGCTTCCTCAGGAGGGTGTGGATTTCGTGGTTCGCGCAAGAGCACTCCTTTCGCCGCCCAGGTGGCAGCGGAAAAGGCTGGTAATGTCGTCAAGGAATATGGCATGAAAAATTTGGATGTCCAAGTCAAAGGACCTGGTCCCGGTCGTGAGTCGGCGGTTCGGGCACTCCACAATCTGGGCTTTAGAGTCGTGCAGATCTCTGATGTGACGCCGATTCCCCATAATGGCTGTCGCCCACCTAAAAAACGGCGCGTGTAGGAGGATGATGATGGCTAGATATGCAGGTCCACGGTGTAAATTGGCGCGTCGGGAGGGTACAGACTTATTCCTGAAAAGCCGTGGCAAGTCGCTAGAGGGGAAGTGCAAGTTAGATCAACCGCCAGGACAACATGGTCAGCGGCGTCGGGCACGGCTGTCCAACTATGCAATGCAGCTCCGTGAAAAGCAGAAGATTAAACGTATTTATCAAGTTCTGGAACGTCAGTTCCGTAACTACTATAAGAAAGCTGCGCGGCAGAAGGGCTCCACCGGTGAGAACTTACTATTTTTGTTGGAGAGCCGGCTCGATAATGTCGTTTACCGGATGGGTTTTGCATCTACTCGGATTGAAGCGCGTCAATTGGTTGGTCATAAGGCTATTTTGGTCAATGGCTCTGTAGTTAACATTCCTTCTTATCAGGTCAAATCAGGAGACATGCTTGCGGTACGTGAAAAGGCCAAAAAGCAGCAGCGTATTCAAGATGCGCTGACTGTAGCTGAACAGTATGGATTTCCCGCTTGGGTGGAGGTGGACGTCAAGAATATGTCCGGGGTTTTCAAGTCTCTGCCTGACCGTGCAGACCTGGGTTCGGATATCCAGGAGCAAATGGTAGTGGAGCTATATTCAAAGTAATTTGAGTAATTTCAGAAATCATGATTGATCTTTTATTGGATTCCCATAAACCACGTATTGTTAGCATCGAGACGGATTCCGATCAGCATCGATCTAAGATCGTGATTGAGCCGCTTGAGCGTGGTTATGGCCATACGCTCGGTAATGCTTTGCGTCGGGTATTGTTGTCCTCAATCCCAGGCTGCGCGGTGACTGAAGTACGGATCGAGGGTGTGTTGCATGAATACATGGCGATTGAAGGAGTGCAAGAAGATGTTATCGACATCCTGCTCAATCTTAAGCAGCTGGCGGTCATTCTCCATCAAGGAGATAGCGTGGAATTGAGACTGTCTAAAAAGGGGTCTGGACCAGTGGTGGCCAGGGACATTGCGCTGACCCATGATGTAGAAATTGTCAATCCGGATCTTGTAATTGCCAATCTAACTAATGTCGGTGAGTTGAACATGACCCTCAAGGTAGCGCGGGGCCGTGGTTATCAACCCGCTACAGATATGCGTACGGAAGAGGAGGATCAAGCAATCGGGATTCTGCGTCTTGATGCCTCCTTTAGTCCAATCCGTAAAGTTGCTTATCGGGTTGAAAATACTCGTGTTGACCAACGGACCGACTTGGATCGATTGGTCATTGAACTGGAAACTAATGGCACGATGGACCCTGAGGAGTGTATTAAGCATGCAGCCAAGATCCTACGTGATCATTTGACTATATTTGTAGATCTGCAGGAAGAGCAACGGGAAGAACCCAGAGAAAAAGGTCCCAAATTTGCGCAGATATTGCTACGGCCAGTAGATGATCTTGAGTTGACCGTTCGTTCAGCCAATTGTCTGAAAGCGGAAAATATTTTTTATATTGGTGATTTAGTCCAGCGTACCGAGGTGGAGCTCCTGAAAACCCCTAACTTGGGTAAGAAGTCTTTGACCGAAATCAAAGATGTATTGGCATCCAAAGGATTGTCTTTGGGTATGCGGTTAGAAGGGTGGCCGCCAGAGGATTTGAAGCGGCCAGAAGAAACTAAGAAAGAGGACAAGACGAAAGCGTCTTAAGATTTAAGGGAAAAGGAAAATGCGTCATCGTAAAGCAGGAAAACACCTTAATCGTACCAGCAGCCACCGCCAGGCCATGTTTCGTAACATGGCGGCCTCACTATTCCGGCATGAGTTAATCAAAACCACCTTGCCAAAAGCCAAAGAATTGCGCAGGCTAGCTGAGCCTCTGATAACTTTGGCCAAAGAAGATAATACTGCACGACGTCGATTGGCATTCGCTAGACTACGGGATAAGGACGTAGTAACTAAGTTGTTCAGTGAATTGGGACCACGTTACAAGGTTCGTGCGGGTGGTTATGTGCGTATTCTAAAATGTGGCTATCGGGCTGGGGACTCAGCGCCTATGGCATATGTGGAATTAGTGGATCGTCCCATTAAAGAGAGTTCTAAGCTAGAGGAATAATAAAAAGCCGGGAATTCCCGGCTTTTTATTTATTCACCACTCTTTTTTCAATAATTTAAATTTACCTGGCTTACCATTCCATTCGTCAGCGTCTGGAAAAGGGCTTTTAACTTCCGTAATTATGGGCCATTTTTTGGCTAATTCAGCATTTAGCTGGATAAATACCTGTTGGTCTTCTGGAACCTCGTCTTCGGAATAAATTGCATTGACAGGACATTCGGGCTCGCACAAGGTGCAGTCAATGCATTCATCCGGATCAATCACGAGCATGTTAGGCCCCTCGCGGAAACAATCGACTGGGCAAACATCCACGCAGTCAGTGTACTTGCAATTGATACAATTTTCTGTAATAACAAATGTCATGGTGTTGTCCTGAAATTATTTTGCTAAATCAATTATAACACTGTCCTGCGTGCCGGATGCCAGTGGAAAGCGTTGGACGGGCAGGCGTATTCTCGCGCTTTTGGCTTGTCCGCATTACGCACAGGCCGAGATTAACACTATCAGAATATGAAGCTTCAGCAACTGCGTTACATTTGGGAGATAGCCCATCACGATCTCAACGTCTCTGCGACAGCAGAGAGCTTGTTCACGTCCCAGCCTGGAGTCAGTAAGCAGATCCGCTTGCTTGAGGATGAGTTGGGTATACCGATTTTTGCGCGCAACGGCAAGCAATTAACCGAGATCACGCCAGCGGGAAAGCTGATTGTGGCACTGGCAGGGGAAATTCTGGATAAAACTGAAAATATCAAACGGATTGCCGAGGAGTATCGCGACGAGCGGTGTGGCACCTTAGCGATCGCTACAACCCATACTCAGGCGCGTTATGCGTTGCCGCCAGTGGTCAAAAGTTTCATGGCTCGCTATCCGCGGGTAACCTTGACCATGCACCAAGGCACACCAATGCAGATTTCAGATCTAGCGGCTCGTGGGGTTGTCGACATCGCCATCGCTACCGAGGCATTGGAACTGTTCGACAATCTGGTGATGCTTCCATGCTATCAATGGAATCGCTGTATTTTGGTTCCGAAAGGACATCCTCTGGCTGAAAAGCATCCGCTGACCTTGCAAGAGGTTGCCGAATGGCCATTGATAACTTATGTGTTTGGTTTTACCGGCCGTTCCAAACTTGATGAGGCTTTTGCTCAACAAGGACTGCAACCCCGACTGGCGCTGACTGCAGTGGACGCAGATGTGATTAAAACCTATGTTCGGTTAGGATTGGGCGTTGGGATCATCGCCAAGATGGCCTACGATCCCAAGGCTGATCAGGACCTGGTAGCCCTGGAGGCTGGTCATTTGTTCGGTCCCAGCGTGACTAAGATCGGACTGCGCCGAGATATGTTCGTGCGTGGATTTGTCTATGACTTTATTGAATTGTTTGCTCCCCACTTGACCCGTAAGAGGGTGAAGCGGGCGATGGAGCTACGCGACAAACGCGAGATCGATGCCTTGTTCGAAGACATCGAGCTGCCTTGTCACTGATCCGGCTTGCGGTGAATACCGCATTCCTTTTTTGCGGTCTCCTCCCACCACCAGCGGCCCTCACGCTCGTGTTGATGAGGCAGGATAGGGCGAGTGCAGGGTTCGCAACCGATGCTGCGGAACCCGCGGCGATGCAGTTCGTTGAAGGGGACATCGAAAGCTTCGATGTAATCCCAGACTTTAACTGAGGTCCAATTGGCGAGCGGATTGAATTTAAATAGCTGTCCGCTTCGGCCCTGGAATGTTTTATCCAACTCTACTTCCACCAAATTCTGACGGGTATCCGGATTCTGATCGCGGCGCTGGCCGCTGATCCAAGCATCCAATGTGGCTAGTTTGCGTCGCAGAGGGGCCACTTTTCGAATCTGACAACATTCCTGATGACCGTCACGGTAAAAACTGAATAGCCCTTTGCGCTGAACCAGATTTCGGATTTCTTCAGCGTCGGCATATAAAACGTCCAGTTCAATGGGATAGCGCTCGCGTACCTGTTCTATGAAGCGATAGGTTTCCGGGTGCAGGCGCCCGGTATCCAGCGTAAATACCCGGATGTCCTCACGCACTCTACAGGCCATGTCGATCAGGATCACATCTTCGGCACCGCTGAAGGCGATGGCGATGTTTTCGAAGTGTTCCAGGGCAGTCTGCAGGATTGCGCGCGGTTTTTTGCCGGCCAGCAAAGTTTGCCAATGTTCTAGATCAAATTTGAGATAGCTCATCGTTTAATTTGACAAGTTTGGCTGAAATAGTGCTGCAAAAATTCATCGAAACTGATCTGATCTTCTGCCTCAATGCGCTGTTGTTCTTGAATGGATTGGCGGGAAATCTGACCAAACCAGGCTAGGCGATCGTCTTGGAGGGGCTGCTTCCGGAAATAATCGGCGTGCTGCATGGATTTACGCAAGGCGAAGGCAGCAAAAGATTCCTCATTGGCGCACAACTCTGCCAATATTCTGGCCGAAGGTGTCAAGTCAGAATTCATAACCCGTGCCCGGTACAACTCTAGACTGGTTTGATAAGGCTTGGCTGGCAAGGATTCATCCAGCAATTGGCACAAGGGTCGCAAAGCCAGGCAGATTTCTTCGGCCCATTGGCGCAGGAGAACGGTTTTACCGTCGCGGACTAGGGTCAGTTGGGGATCACGCCCACGCTTGGCAGTAGCAAGTAAATTGGCTTGGAATGTCTGACTTTCTATTTGGTTTTGGAAAGGGCTATCCTGAAGCAGGCAATACAAAAGGAATGCCTCAAGGAAAGCGATCTGATGGGAATCTATCCCCAGCGGCTCATAGGGGTTGAGGTCCATGGCTCGGACCTCAATATACCGCACCCCACGCCGTTGCAGTGCCAAGGTGGGTCTCTCGCCCCTCTCGGCGATCTGTTTGGGGCGTACTGGGCTGTAATATTCGTTTTCGATTTGGAGGATGTTGGCGTTGAGTTGGCGATACTCGCCATCGACCTTGACCCCAATAGCTTGATAAGGGGAATAGGGGGTTTCGATGGCATGACAGAGGCTGGTGACATATTCCTCCAAGCTGTTGCAGGAAATGTGCAGGCTGGCTTGGGTTCGGTTCTTATAGCCGATGTCGCTCATCCGAAGAGAAGTAGCATAAGGCAGAATGTATGTGTTTGGGGTCAGCTGGATGAACCCAGGTGGGATTCCGCCCTGGCACTCCAGGAAAGCCTTGCATACCGCAGGAGAAGCGCCAAACAGGTAAAGTAATAACCAACCGTAACGTTGCAGGTTGCGGATTAGGGAGAAATAGGCGGCAGATTGGAATTCCCGTTGCGGACGGTCATCTTCCAAGACTTCTTGTAATATCGGCCATAATCTCTCGGCGACGGAATAGTTGAAGTGGATGCCGGCGATGGCCTGCATGGCGCGGCCGTAGCGGTAACCCAGCCCTACCCGGTAGATGTATTTCATATAGCCGATATTGGATTCACCATAGCGGGCAATGGGGATGTCATCATCACGCTTGAAGCCGCAGGGCATGCTAGTAACCAGGAGAATTTCATGCGGATCCAGATGCGGATAGACGAAACGGTGGATCTCGCCAAGAAATGCCAAGGTTAGCCGGCCATCAGAGTAGGGGGGGGTGATGAACTCTAATAGCGCCTCGGAATAATCGGTGGTTATGTAAGGATGGGTGAGGGTCGAGCCCAATGCTAGGGGGTGAGGGGTCTGGGCGATATGGCCGTCGCTGGTTATACGCAGGCTTTCTTTCTCTAAGCCTATCAGACCTTGTGAGAGTAGCGAAGCGCCTGCAAGTTGGGCAAGTCGTTCGAGACGTCGGATGAATTGGCCGGTATTCAATGAGGTGATTCCTTCGTCGACCCGATACCGATCCCATTATAATAAGGGCTATAGACTGGTGATGTTGGGTCAAGGCAGCAAAAACCCGGGCGAAGCCCGGGTCGGGAAAGAATTAAAAAGCCTGATTTTTTTATATTTGGACGTCTGGATTCGGCTTTAACCCAAAGCTTTAGGGGAAACAGTGGTGCTGGAAAGGCGCTGCTTGTCGCCATCGGGCGAGTTGCCACAGCCAACCATGCTCACGGTTGCCAACACGATCGCCAGGATCCCGAGAGTTTTTTTCATGTTTTCCTCCTCGTCGTTATGAATTTATTGAGATCGTTGTGCACGGTGCACACGCTTTTTATATCCAAGTCAGATAAAAAATTCAACTCTTGTCTGCAACCACGCATAAAAAACCCAGGGTGGACCCTGGGTTTAGAGGGAAACTAGAATGTCGGGTAGCAGGGACGCATCGCTGCATCCCCGCCCCCTAAGAACCATACGTGCGAGTTTTCCCCGCATACGGCTCAAGCCTCTGCATAGCCCCATTCAGAGGAGCCGGCAGCTCCTTATAGAACTGCCTTTGCGATACGCGTTTGCAGCCTGCGAACTTCTTGATACGCCTTGGCCCAGTTGATGCTGTGCCAGTCGATCCCAAAGTCGGAGGCCGCACCAGTTGCACTTGCAACCGTCATTTGCCTGCCCCCCTAGATAGGTTCTGCAAACTCTCTCGCAATGAGAGACCTAGCGGAAGTCAGCACCCCTTCAGGTTAGGGCAATCGTTTCATCCCCTATCCGATCCATTACAGATCGGCCTTCGCTTTCTCCGCCATCCTCTGCCCGCTGCGGTTTCAGCTTCCCTTACAGGTCGCTTTGTCCTACCTTGGACACCGCATCGGGTTGACCACGTTCCGTTCACACAACCGAATACGGGAGGGATCCGTCTCCACACCGTGGAACTTGTGTCATCCATCCACTTGCCCTTTTGGCCAGAACCTATCAGCCGTTTTGGCTCTTCCCTGTTTACGACGCTTCTATCGACGGTTCAGCTGCCTTATCCCTTCGTATCCAACCTAGCACCTCACCCGGCTACGGCTGCCAGGATCGTACTACGGTGGTTACATTGTCAGGGCGCTTCACACATCCCCGTTACCAGCGATGCGCTGCCCCTAGGTTACCAGCGGCTGAACGCTGGGTCACTTAACCGATTTTACGGTTTGAGATGAGCAAGTCCTGTTCATTTGGCCAAACCGTCTCACGGTTGAGACAATTATGTGAACGGCCTTCGCCGCTCCTATGACTCATAGTTTTCTATGAGCCATTCACTGGTTTACCACTCTTATGGTGGTGGCTAGGCCAGGCACCTAAGCGCACTCGTGTCGCACCTGATGGTTGGTGCTAACTGGATACTCTGAGAGAGGAAATGCTGCCGGGTGGACGCTGAGTCTCTTTATCCCGGTTCGGGCAACCCGCCAGGTTCAGAAGTATTCCCACAAGGGTAAGGATTCCAAGGACTTTTTTCATGGTCTCCTCCTGGTTGCATAACGACTCCGTTGGCAACGATTTTTTCTCTAGCAAATCCAAAGGAAAAAGTCAATGCCTTTGGATTGTCTGACTTCAGGACGAGGATATGCGCTGAAACCTCCCGATTTTGGCCGTTATTTAGAGCCATATTTTATACGGCGCTCCGGCCTGTTCGCGGGCCAGGCGGGGGACCAGATAGCCTGGCAGGCGACGGCGTAGCTGTTCATAAAGGGTTTTGGCTTCGATTTCGGGAACTTCAAAGTGAGCTGTGCCCCGGGCGCGGTCCAGCAAATGCAAGTAGTAAGGCAGGATACCGGCCTCAAATGCGGTTTCTTGCAGGGCCATGAGGGTCTCGACGCGGTCGTTGACACCCCGCAGCAGAGTACTTTGGTTCAGCACGGGGATGGCGTGCAGGCATAGCCGGTAGACCGCTTCTGCAACTTCGTCATTGATCTCGTTAGCATGATTGGCGTGGACCACGATCACGCAGCTTAGACGAGTCGAAGTCAAAGCTTTCAATAGGTCCGAATTCACCCGGCTGGGCAGGACGATGGGCAGTCGGCTGTGGATGCGCAGTCTACGTACATGCGGAATATCCGCCAAGGCCTGGGTCAAGTTTCCCAAGCGGGCATCGCTCAGCATCAGGGGGTCGCCACCGCTGAGGATCACTTCCTTGATGGAGGGATCGTTTCGGATGTATGCCAGGGCTGCTTGCCAACGGCTTAGGGTAAATTGATGGTGCTGATAGGGAAATTCGCGCCTAAAGCAATAGCGGCAGTGGATCGCGCAGGCACCGGTGGTAATGAGAAGGACCCGGCCTTGGTATTTGTGCAATAGGCCGGGAGCTGTCCTGGCTCGGGTGTCGCCGACCGGATCGCTGACGAAGCCTGGGATCAGACGGGTTTCGGCGGCGTGCGGCAATACCTGGCGCAGCAATGGGTCGTAGGGATCGCCGGGGCGCATCCGCGCTGCAAACCCGCGTGGCACTCGGAAAGGGAAAATCGCAACCGCATCCGGGCTCCATAAGTCCTGGGGCAGATCGAGAAAAGCCAGAAGCTCCTTCGGTGAGCGAAAGCCCTCTGCCAATTCCTGTTGCCAGGCAGGAAGGTGGGTGGGTTGGGGTATAATGGTTATCACTTTTTAGACTGCGAAAAGGATGCGTTCGACATGGCAATCTATAGTACCAACGAATTCAAGGCAGGGTTAAAGGTGCTTCTGGACGGAGATCCATGTGTGATTCTCGAGAACGAATTTGTCAAACCCGGCAAAGGGCAGGCGTTCAACCGGGTCAAATTCCGGAATCTGAAAACCGGCCGGGTCCTGGAGCGGACCTTCAAGTCCGGCGAGAGCATCGAGGCCGCCGACGTCGTAGATATTGAGATGCAGTATCTCTATAACGATGATGAGTTCTGGTACTTCATGGATCCTAACACCTTCGAGCAGATCTCCGCCGACGCCAAAGCCGTGGGTGATGCCAAACAGTGGTTGAAGGAACAAGCCCTGTGCACCGTCACCCTGTGGAACGGCGCCCCGATTGCGGTGACGCCGCCTAATTTCGTGGAACTTAAGGTGGTTGAGACCGAGCCCGGTGTCCGGGGAGATACTTCCGGGGGGGGTAGCAAGCCGGCCACCCTAGAAACCGGAGCGGTGGTGCGGGTGCCTTTATTTATCCAGACCGGTGAAATCCTCAAGGTAGACACGCGCAGCGGTGAATACGTCTCCCGAGTTGGCAAGTAAGCCTGCTTGGTGGCCTAGTTGCGACTTGGAAATACTGCACCAGCGGGCCGTGATGCTGGAAAAGATCCGGGCTTTTTTCCGCCGCGCTGGGGTAATGGAGGTGGAAACGCCGCAGCTTTGGCCGACGGCCGGGACCGATCCCAATTTGGATTGCTTTCCAGTGGACGGGGGCACCTGCACCCTGTATCTCCAAACCTCGCCTGAATTTGCTATGAAGCGCCTGTTGGCCGCAGGTTCCGGCTCGATTTACCAGATCTGCAGAGCATTTCGGCGCGGAGAAGCGGGGCGTTTGCACAATCCGGAATTTACCCTTTTGGAATGGTACCGGGTCGGCTTCGATTTGTCCCTCTTGATGGACGAGGTCGCTTGTCTGCTGCATGAATTATTGAGCAGCCGCACCCAGGGGCAGCTGCGCTTTACCTACGAGGAATTGTTCCAACAATCCATCGGCGTCTCGTGGCAGGCACCACTGCTTCATCTTGAGCAGCAGGCTAAAGTATTGGGGTTGACGGAAGCTTCGGCAGTATGCGGACAGGAGCGCAGCCTGTGGCTCGATTTCTTATTCTCGCATGCGATTCAGCCCCGGCTTCCTGAGGGGACGTTGGTATTCGTTCACGACTATCCCGCCCCGCTGGCGGCCTTGGCCAGGATCAAACCAGACAATCCCCGCCTGGCGGAACGGTTCGAGGTGTTCTTGGACGGGGTGGAGCTGGCCAATGGTTACCATGAACTGACCGATCCGATTGAGCAGCGTGCCCGTTTCGAGGCGGACTTGGCCTGGCGCCGCCGTGCCGGCCTGCCGTTACCTCCTGTGGATGAGGCGTTTCTGGCTGCATTGGAGACAGGACTGCCAGACTGCTCGGGCGTAGCGTTAGGGGTAGACCGGGTTTTGATGCTAGCCCAGGGGCGCGCTGCAATTTCAGATGTGCTGGCATTTCCCCTCCGGCTGGCATAGTGAAACCTCTTCGCTTTCCCTCTTTACACACTTTATTACTGGTAAGTTTTAGCCTGGTGCTTTTGCCCCTGCTCCTGGCTCTGGGATCGGCACTGTATTCCCTAGAAAAGTTGACTAGTTATAGTCAGACTGTGGTTTATCGATCGGTTCGGATGACTCATAGCAGCCGCATGTTGCTGGAACATCTAATCGCGATGGAGCGCAGTGCAAGGCAATACCTTGTTCTCGCCGATCCGGCATTGTTTGAGTATTACCAAGATATGCGGGAAACCTTTGTAGTTGAACTCCAGGGACTGCAAGAGGTGGTAGAAGAGGCGGATCTAACCCGTGTTTTGGCCAAGTTGGAAGGTGATGAGTTTGATTTGTACGCGATTCTGCTGGATCCCAGCATCGATATACAGACCAAGGTAGTCGAGGCGGATCAGTTTCCGATTTTACGTCAATTGGCCAATCAAGTATGGCAGCTCAGCAACCTAATGGTGGCAAAAAATCTTGAGGCGCTGGAGCAACATTCTCAGCAAGCCCAGCAACAGACGCTACAGCACCTGATGGTTCTGCTGCCCATTGCAGTGTTGTTACTTATAGTTTTCGTCGTTCTAATCATTCGCCCCATTCGGCAATTGGATGCAGCGATTCGTAAGCTGGGGGACAAGGACTTCGACCAGCCGATTAAAGTGCAAGGGCCGCGTGACCTGGAGGCGCTCGGCAGACGCCTGGACTGGCTGCGGACCCGGCTGTCCATGCTAGAGGCAGGGAAGCAGCGCTTTATGCGCAATATTTCTCACGAGCTGAAAACCCCTCTGGCCAATATTCACGAAGGCATTGAATTATTAGCCGACCAAGTGGTCGGAGAGTTGACCTTAGAGCAAGCTGAGATCGTTCGAATCATTTTCGATAATGCTGGCAAGCTTTATCGCATGATCGAGGATTTAATCCACTATAGTCAGTTGCAGCGGGTGGATGAGGCGATGCGTCCTCAAATGGTCGATATGACCCTTTTGGTTGAGGAAGCCATCGAGGATTATCGCGTTCGTCTGCGTGCCAATGAGATTCGCCTCCAGAGCCGACTGGCTCCGGTGAAATTCCATGGGTTCCCGGAGTTGTTACGCCCGATGATTGATAATTTGCTATCCAATGCGATCAAATATTCCCCACGTGGTGGTGAGATCACTGTGGCTTTATTCCAGAGGAAAGGCATGATGTATTTTGAGATCCAGGATGATGGACCGGGGGTTCCGCCTGAGGAGCGTAAGCGGGTGTTTGACGCACTCTATCAAGGAGCTACCGGGCGTAAATTGGGCATAGAAGGGACCGGATTGGGGCTTGCGATTGTCAATGAGTGTGTCGTCATGCATCATGGGCAGGTAGAAATCCTAGATCCTCCGCAAGGGCGAGGAGCCTATTTCCGAGTTGTCATTCCGCTGGATGGGGTTCGGGTTGAATAAGAGCCCTCTTGTGCGTGCCGGGTTGCTGAGTTTGAGCCTGTCTCTTTTGGCGGGATGTGCCGGTCAACCCTCCCAACCGTCAGCTACTCCACCGTTGCCTGACTATTCGCTGACTCAAGCACCCGCTTATGGGCTTCAGACTTTGCCGGAGTTGGTGAGTTATGTGGGTTATCTGGCCGAATTGCAGCCTTTTCAACGTCAGGCCGAATGTGAATGGCTACAGCGTTTCAATGCAGTCGCTCCAGGGCCGGCGGTTCAGCTTCACCTGGCATTTGCCTTGCTGCTGGCCCCAGATTGTGGTGGCAATGAACTGCAGCAGGCGATCGATTTATTCAAAGCTGGGTTGACCCAGGTCCAAGACTTACAGACCCGCCGTTTTCTGACTTACCATGCGGCATTGGCCCAGCACCGATATGGCGTAGACCGGTATCATGAGGAATTGGCCCGTAAGTTGGAGCAGCAGTGGAAACAGGCCAATCAAAACCTAAACCACCGCCTTCAGGCCTGCAGTGAAGCACTTAGAGACGCTCAATCGAAATTGGAAGCTTTGAAGGCGATTGAACAAAGCTTGAATCCCACGGAGACACCATAGACTGATGCAGGACTCACGCAAACGGATATTACTGGTCGACGACGATGAGAGTTTCTTGCGTCTTTTGACTATGCGCTTGAGTGCGGCCGGCTTTGCCGTCAAGCCGGTGACCAGTGGTGAAGAGGCATTGGCACAACTGCTGTTGTTTCGTCCCCATGTGGTGGTAACTGATTTGATGATGGATGATATGGATGGCATGGCGTTGTTTGATGCCGTTCACGCGCGTTGCCCCACTCTGCCGATTATCATTCTCACTGCCCATGGCACCATCAGCGATGCGGTCGATGCCACCAAACGGGGGGTATTTGGGTTTTTGACCAAACCGGTGAATAACAAAGAGTTGGTGCGTCAGGTCACCCAAGCGATGGAGATTTGCCTCGGTGCAGAAGTGCGTCGGGACGCAGAGTCAGCAGAAGTCTGGCGCAGCGGAATCATTACCCAAAGTCAGCTGATGGAAGCACTGCTCAACCAAGTGGCGCGGTTGGCGCAGAGCCGAGCGAGCGTATATATTCATGGCGAGAGTGGTACGGGCAAGGAACTGCTGGCCAGGGCGATCCAGCAGGCAGGACCGCGGCGGGATGAACCTTTCATTGCGGTTAATTGCAGCGCCATTCCCGAGCACTTGTTCGAATCGGAACTGTTCGGCCACAAAAAAGGCGCCTTCACCGGCGCAGTTCGAGACCATGAAGGGCTATTCCGGGCCGCCGACGGGGGCACCTTGTTTTTGGATGAAATCGGCAATATGCCTAAATCTTTCCAGGTCAAGCTGCTTAGAGCCATTCAGGAAATGAGCGTACGGCCAGTGGGAAGCACCGAGACTTTAGCGGTAGACGTCAGGATCATCTCTGCCAGTCACGTGAATCTGGAGCAGGCCGTAGCTGCCGGTGATTTCCGCGAAGATCTCTATTACCGGCTTAACGTGGTGACGCTGAGGGTGCCGCCGCTGCGTGAGCGGCCGGAGGACATCCCCCTGTTGGCCGCCTACTTCATCAAACAATTGGCTGAGCCTTATGGGAATCTGGTCAAGGGATTCTCTCCGGAGGCTTTGGAATACCTGGTGCATTATGACTGGCCCGGGAATGTGCGTCAGTTGCAAAACGTGGTTGAACAGTGTATCGCCCTCACCAATGCGCCCCTGATCTCCCTGAGCCTGGTCCAGAAGGCCCTTAGTGGAGATGCCGGCAGTAGTGCTCTTCCTCCTTTGCGCGAGGCCAAACGCCACTTCGAGCGCGAGTATCTCATTCGATTGCTGCAGATCACGCGGGGCAATGTGGCCCGCGCAGCGCACCTGGCCAAGCGCAATCGGACCGAATTCTACCGCTTGTTGAACCGTCATCAGCTGGATCCGAACTCATTCAAGTCCTAGCCGGTCTTGCAATACTGCCAGCATATTTTCCAAACCGATCTCCTGGCCTGCGTCGAACACTACCGTGGCGGCTTGCTCAGACGTCTCCAGCGGATCGCAATGATGAAGCTGATAATCCAAGACTTGCAAGTCGGCTTCTGACGGATCGTGCCGCTCCTTAAGGCGCTTCTGGATGCGCTGGCGCAGAATTTCCTCCGCCGCCTGAAAATCCAGGATCAGGAAAGGAAGCGCGAGCATCTGGGCCAGTTGCTGGAATTTATCCCGATAGGTACGCTTTAGGAAGGTGGCATCCACGATCACTGGAAAACCGGCGGTCAGAATTGTTCGGGCGTCGTCCCATAGTTTCTGGTAAGTACGGGAGGTGAAATCCGGGCTATAAATTCCACCGGCAAGCGCTGCCCCCGAGCCAGCGGTGGCTTCAAGCCCCGCCAGTCGCTTGCGTTCTATGTCCGAGCGCAAATGCAGCGCCCCCAAGTGGGCGGTCAATCGGCGTGAGGCGTAGGATTTGCCGCTGCCGGAAAAGCCGTGGGTAATGCATAGGACAGGTCGCCTCGTCCGACTGAAAGTTCGGGCCAGTTCAAGATAGTGCTCGAAATCCTTCAGGTAGGCTGCCTCGTCCGGGTGCTGCCGCCCACTTAAGTGGGCAATCTTGGCTCGCACCATGGCCCGATAGACCAGGTAATAGCGCAGGAGCTGCACGCCGGCATAATCGCCAATCAAACTCAGATAGTCATTCAGGAAGCAGAATCCCAACGGTCTCAATCCACGCGCGCAAAGGTCCATCAGCGTGAAGGCGATTTCGCTGATGACGTCGATCCAGCGCAGCGCCGGGTTGAATTCGATGCAGTCGAATGGCAGCGGCCGGCCTTGCCACAGGACGATGTTGCCCAGGTGCAGGTCGCCGTGACATTCGCGGATCCAACCTTGTTGCTTGCGCTCGACCATATTCAGGCGCACCTGATCGAATTCGGTCTCGGTCCAGGTTTTAAGTTCTGTCAGGATGGCACGGCTGGCAGGGGAGGTCGTTTCGATCTGGGCAAAATTTTGTCTTGCGGCTTCCTGGATCAAGGCCGGATCGCCATAGGGGGATTCGGCTCCCGCGCGGGCTGCGGCTTGGTGGAAGCGGGCGATCAGTTCGACCAAGGATTTAAGGTGAGCTTCTTTTAGCTCACCTCGCCCAGCGCGTTCGGCGAGCAGGTCCTGTTCCTTGAATTGGCGCATCTTGACGGCGTATTCTAGGATTTGGCCTGAACCACCGATGCGGGGGGAGATCGGATCGCCGGTGAGCGCCACTACCTCCAGGTAGATCTGGGGAGCCAGGCGACGGTTGAGGCGCAACTCTTCCCGGCAGTAGAAATGTCGCTTGTCCAGGGTGGAGAAATCGAGGAAACCGAAATCCACCGGTTTCTTGATCTTGTAGGCGTAGGGGCCAGTGAGAATGATCCAGGAAATATGGGTTTCGCGGCAGTGAATGGATTCGGTGGGGTGATCGTAGACCGAAGGGTCCAGCAGGGCTCGGATCAAAGGGGGCAGGTTCATGTCGGCACTGCCTTCAAACGCGGCCGTCCCCCTTTGATCTGGAAGTGCTTTTGGCCAGCCAAAAAGGCCATCAGCTCCTCGCCGATCAGTTGGCGGCGCCAGCCCTGACAGAGTACGGAATCCTCGGGGTGCGCCAGGAATTGTTCCAAGTCTTTGCGCGAAGCCAGCGTCGCGGGGTTGAGGCCGTGCTTTGCTGCCTGTAGCCGGACTAAGGCACTGAGAAGGTCCAGCAGTGCCTCCTGTTCGGAGGTACGCGCTGGTAGCCGCGGGAAGGTTTCTTCGATGGCGTCGGCGTGGCTTTCGGCAACTAGCTGGCAGATGGTTGCCCCATGCCGGTTGAGGAGCCTGGCATCAATTCCACGCAAGCGGGTTAGCGCCTCGGGGGTTTGTGGCCTCAGCCTGGCGATATGGCAGAGGAGGTCGTCCTTCAATACCCATCCCCGGGGCTGATTGGACGCCACCGCCGTTTCTTCGCGCCACGCGGCTAGCCGCTTGAGGATTGCCAGTTGGCGGCTGTTTAGCTTACCCGCCCCTTTGATTCGGCGCCAGGCCTCTTCAGGTGGGTTAGTGTAGGTAGCCGGGTCGATGAGGGCATTGCAGTCCTGCTCCAGCCATGCCAGCCGCTGCATTTGTTCTAGGCGTTCCTGCAGCTTGAGAAACAAGGGACCCAGATAACGCACATCGTCGGTGGCATAGCGGATCTGTTCGGGGCTTAAGGGGCGCTTACGCCAGTCGGTGCGAGTGTGGCCCTTGTCCAAGGGTACCCCCAGAACCTCCGCTACCAGATGGGCATAGCCGATTTGATCGGGATAGCCCAGGAGCTGGGCGGCCAATTGAGTGTCAAATACTGGTCTGGGCAGCCGTCCGTTAAGATGGTAAAAGATCTCTAGATCCTGGCGTCCAGCGTGAAAGACCTTCAGCTTGTCTGGCTGGTAAATGAGCTGCCACAGAGGGGTTAGGTCGAAAAGCCTTAAGGGATCGACGCAGGCCAGCGCACCTTCTCCGGCGATCTGGAGCAAACAGAATTCCGGGTAATAGGTGGATTCGCGCAAGAATTCAGTGTCGATGGCCAGCCAGGGGCTGGTCGCCAGTACTTGGCACAAGCGTTCGAGTTTGGCTGGGGTATCGACGTATTGAGGTACGGGCAGGTGCAGGGTTGATTTTGCGTTCACCGTATGGCAATGGTAGGGTTAACAATTGGGCAATATAGATCGCAGAAAGTTTATAAGCCTATGCCACAAAACCACAAGCTTCTGGTTCTGGTGGATGGTACCTCGTTCCTCTACCGTGCCTACCACGCCCTGCCGCCCTTGAGCAATTCCAAAGGCGAGCCCACCGGGGCGATCTACGGCGTCGCCAATATGCTGCGCAAACTGCTGCAGAGCTATGACACGCCTTATTTTGCGGTGGTGTTCGATGCGCCCGGTAAGACCTTCCGTGAATCTCTGTTTGAGGCCTACAAGGCCCACCGCCCGCCGATGCCCGAAGAGTTGACAGTCCAGATGAAGCCTTTGCAGGAACTGGTCGAGGCGCTGGGCATCCCGCTGATCGTAGAGGAAGGGGTAGAAGCTGACGACGTCATCGCTACTGTCGCCAAGCAGGCTGAAGCTTTGGATTTTCATGTGGTGGTGGCCACCAGCGACAAGGACCTGGCTCAATTGGTGAACGAACAGCTCATCCTCGACAACACGATGTCCGAAACCCGCCTGGATGCAGCGGGAGTACGGGAGAAGTTCGGCGTGCCGCCGGAAAAAATCGTCGATTACCTGGCGTTGGTGGGAGATTCCTCCGACAACATTCCCGGTGTTCCCGGAGTTGGACCCAAGACCGCGGTCAAGTGGTTAAATCAATACGGCTGCCTGGATGAGATCGTTGCCCACGCGGATGAGATCAAAGGCAAGGTGGGTGAGCGTCTCCGCGCCCATCTGGATGGACTGGCCCTAGCGCGACAGCTGGCTACGGTCCATAGCGATGTGATGCTGGCTATAAAGCTGCAGGACCTTAAGATGCGGCCGCCCGACAAGGTTAAACTGACGGCGTTGCTCAAACGATTCGAGTTTGCTTCCTGGCTGCGCCAGCTGGATGTGCCGACCACCCGGGATGGGCGCACTGCAGGCTCTGTGCCTGCGGATTACCGGGCAGTGCTCACCAAAGCAAGCCTGGACGAGTGGCTGGAGGCGTTACGGCGGGCTCCTTTGTTTGCCTTCGATACCGAAACCACGGATCTGGATTATCTGGATGCGCGTCTGGTGGGGGTATCGTTTGCCGTGGAACCGGGCAAAGCTGCCTATGTTCCGGTAGGCCACGACTACTTGGGTGCGCCGCTGCAACTGGATCTAGGTAGCGTGCTCGAGAAACTGCACCCGCTACTGGCTTCGGAAGACATCCCCAAACTGGGTCAGAACCTCAAATACGATGCCCATGTGCTCGCCAATCACGGCGTCGAACTCAAGGGGATCGCCCACGATACCATGCTTCAGTCCTACGTCCTCAACAGTACCGCCACGCGTCACGATCTGGATTCCCTAGCCCTGACCTATCTCGGGATCAAGACTACCCGTTACGAGGAAGTGGCAGGCAAAGGCGCTAAACAAATTCCCTTCCAGCAGGTGAGCCTCGATCAAGCGGTACCTTATGCGGCCGAAGACGCCGACGTCACCCTGCGCTTGCATCAGGTATTGTGGCCCAAGCTGGCGGCTGAACCTGGGCTCAAACGGGTCTATCTGGAGATCGAGATGCCCCTGGTGCCGGTGCTGGTGCGGATGGAGCGCAATGGGGTGCGGGTGGATCGGGAAGAACTGGCTAAACTGAGCTCTGAGCTGGAACAACGCTGCGCCGCCATCGAAGAACAGGTGCACTGCATCGCGGGGGAAGCTTTCAACCTGGCCTCGCCCCGGCAAATTCATCGCATCCTATTTGAGAAGCTGAATCTTCCGGTATTGAAAAAGACCCCCAAGGGACAGCCTTCCACCTCCGAGGAGGTTCTCCAGCAGCTGGCTGCAAACTATGAATTGCCACGCCTGATTCTGGAGCACCGCGCTTTGAGCAAACTCAAGTCCACCTATGCCGACCGGCTGCCGCAGCAGATCCATCCTAGTACCGGCCGGGTACACACCTCTTATCATCAGGCAGTCACTGCCACCGGCCGGCTGTCCTCTTCGGATCCCAATCTCCAGAATATTCCCGTCCGAAGCGAGGAGGGTCGCCGTATCCGGCGTGCCTTCGTGGCCCCTCCGGGATCCATACTGGTAGCTGCCGACTATTCCCAGATCGAGCTTAGGATCATGGCCCACCTGTCAGCGGACGCGAACCTCTTGCGTGCTTTTACTGCGGGGATCGACATTCACCGCGCCACCGCCGCCGAGGTCTTCAACGCGGCACCGGAAGCGGTCACGCCCCAGCAGCGCCGCACCGCCAAGACGATCAACTTCGGCCTCATCTATGGCATGTCCGCTTTTGGTCTGGCCAAGCAGTTGGGGGTGGAGCGGGAGGAGGCCCAGGCTTACATCGACCGTTATTTTGAACGCTACCCTGGGGTCCGCGATTACATGGAAAGAACTAAGCGATTGGCCTACGAGTTAGGTTACGTGGAAACCCTGTTTGGGCGCAGGCTGTATTTGCCGGAGCTTCGGTCGAAAAATCCCCAGCGCCGCCAGTATGCCGAGCGCACCGCGATCAACGCGCCCATGCAGGGAAGCGCTGCTGACATCATCAAACGGGCGATGATCGCGGTGGATGGCTGGATCCTTGAGTCCGGGAGCGGGGTGAAGATGATCATGCAGGTTCACGATGAACTAGTATTCGAGGTGGCGGAAAGCTTCCTGGAGCGCGCAGTGGTGGAGATTCAAGCGCGCATGCAGGGGGTTGCTGAGTTGAAAGTGCCGCTGGTGGTAGAGGTGGGGGTCGGAGCGAACTGGGACGAGGCGCATTGAGGATGGGAACTTTTGACCGTCTTTGTCTTCTAAAGAAGCAAGTGTCAGGAACGACGCCAAATCTACTCATTTCCTCCCTTATGAGTAGCGAGCGGCTCCGGTTCCCCCAAGCCGGAGCATCATTGGCCCCGAAGCCCTCCCCCTTTGGCTTCGGGGTTTTTTTCCAGCTACACCTCAAGCCATCGGTCGAGCACGGCATGGGCCTGGTCGATACCGATTCTCTTCGGTGCCGAGAATAACTGGCTGCTGGGGGGATGAGCATATTCCGCCAACGCCTTTTGCACCTTGAGTAGAGTGTTCTTGGCCGAACCGTAGTTGAGCTTGTCTGCTTTGGTCAGCAGGAGATGCATCGGCCGTTGATAATAATCACACCACTTAATCATACGCTGGTCAAACTCGGTCAGAGGATGGCGGATGTCCATGATCAAGAAGACTCCCTTAAGGCACTGCCGCTGTTTGAAATAATTCTCCAGTGCCCTGCGCCAACGCTCCTGAATCTGGCCGGACGCCTTGGCGTAGCCGTAACCGGGCATATCCACCAGGCGGCGCTCAGCATCCAGCTGGAAGAATACCAATTGCCGGGTTCGCCCTGGCGTTTTGCTGGTACGGGCGAGTGTCCTCTGATTGGTAAGAGTATTGAGCGCGCTGGACTTGCCGGCATTGGAACGTCCAACGAAGGCGACTTCGTAGCCTTCATCGGGGACGCCCTTGGCAAAATCAAGGGTGCTAAGCAGAAAGCAGGCTTTGTGATACATAAGGATTCATGAATCTTAAAAAATAAGCGATGACGGTATTGAGACGGCAAAATAGGTACAATGATTGCCACCAAGCTGCCGATTATCAATTCCTAGAAGGAACAGCATGAAAACTATACTAACATTGATCAGTGTGATAGGGCTGATGTGGGATACCCAGGTTGGCGCTGCCCAACCCGGCAAGGCGAGTGAGGCCAAAGCCGCCGTGTGCGCCGGCTGTCACGGTGAGGCTGGTAAGGGCACAACCTCTCTGTTCCCAAAATTGGCAGGACAAAACGCTAAATACTTAAGTGCCCAGCTTCGGCAATTCAAGGATCAGACCCGCTCCGTTCCGACTATGAATGCTATCGCTGCGCCCTTGAGCGAGGAAGATATTGCCGATCTGAGCGCTTATTTTGCTGATCAAAAGCCCCGCTCGGAAACCGGTAAGGCTACGCCTGAGGGGGAGAAAATTTACCGCACCGGGATCGCCGCCAAGAACGTGCCGGCGTGCATTGCCTGCCACGGTCCTGAAGGGCAGGGGAATGCGCCGGCCGGTTTCCCGCTTTTGCAAGGACAATACGCCGCTTATACGGTCAAAGCGTTGAGCGATTATGCCGCCGGCATCCGCGGCAAGAACACGCCGATGCGCGCCATCGCCGCTCAGATGAGCGAGGATGAAATGAAAGCGGTGGCGGCCTATATCGCAGGATTGAAATGAAGCTGTCCAAACCAAGATTAGGAGCTAAAATGAAACCGATAATGCGCCATGTTTGGACGCTGCTGGTGGGGTGGTGTCTGGCCAGCAGCGTGGTAGCCCAGGAGTATCTCGAGCTGAACCCACCCCGGCCGACTGAGGATCCTGCCAAAGTCGAGGTCATCGAATTGTTCTGGTACGGCTGCCCGCACTGCTTTCGCTTTGATCCTTATTTGGAGGAATGGGCCAAGGGCAAACCTGCCGATGTGGTATTCAAACGCCAGCCGGTAATCTTCGGCCGCAACTGGGCGCCCCAGGCCCAGGCTTATTTCGCTGCCGAGGTCTTGGGGGTGGTGGATAAAATCCACAAGGATTTCTTCAACGCCATGCATGTGGACAAGAGGCCGATGGCGAGCGAGGAAGAATTGGCCGAATTTTTCGCTGCCCACGGTATCGACCGGCAAACCTTCAAAAACGCATTCCAATCGTTTGCCGTGGACATGAAAATGCGGCAGGCGGAAGTCGTGGGGGCTGATTATGGCATCACTGGAGTGCCGGCGCTGGTGGTCAACGGCAAATACGCGATCACAGGTCAGACTGCCAAGAGCTATGCCAAAATGATCGAAGTATTGCAGACTCTGGTCGAACGTGAGCGGCAACGGTTGACCAGCGGCGCTCGCTAGGATTAGCTGCAAAAGGGGGGAAGAGCAATGGGGCAAAGTTTGAGGCTCGCCAGCTTCAACATCCAGACCGGCATCCACACGCGCAAATATGAAGATTATCTGCTCAAAAGTTGGCAGCACTTGTGGCCTAGCGACAAGCGCCTTGCCACCTTGGAACGAATTGCCGAGTTTCTACGCCCTTTCGACATCGTTGGCCTGCAGGAGGTGGACGGCGGTGGTGCTCGCAGCCATTATGTGGTCCAGACTGAGTACCTGGCCTGGCGCGCTGGATTCCCCTATTGGCACAATCAGGTTAACCGCCGGATCGGCCGCTTGGCTTTGCACAGCAACGGGTTCTTGAGCCGCCTACCGCCGGACGCCATTTATGCGACTCCGCTGCCAGGTCTGCCCGGCCGGGGAGCGATTTGGGTGCATTTCGGTCGCGGCCGGGAAGGCTTGCTCCTGTGCGTCCTGCATTTGGCGTTGAGTCCGCGAGCGCGACGCCGCCAGCTGGATTTCGTCGCCGAATACATCACCAGCTACGATCACGTGATCGTGATGGGGGACCTCAATTGTGGGGCGAATGCTCCTGAACTCCGCCGGTTTCTGGCACGTACCGGTCTTATCGATCCGATTCCCAACGCGCGCACATTTCCCAGTTGGCAGCCCAGGCATAAGCTGGACCACATCTTGGTCAGTTCCGGTCTAGAAACCAGGCGGATGCAAGTATACGATTTCGTCTGTTCGGATCATCTGCCGATCGGCATCGAAATCGCCCTGCCGGAAACCCTGCCCCTGGTTGCCTGAGGTAAGGCATGGCCCAGGCCGAGCCAGATAAATGGAAGAGCAAATGTTTGAATCTGGCCCAGGAGCTGGATGCGCGCCAGGCTTTTTGGGAACGCGCAGAGAAGCTCCTGACTAAGATTTTGATGCGTCTGATCTGCGCCTTAGATGGCCGATCGCAGCGCCTGGATCGGCCCCTCGGTCAGTTGCACGAGGTGGTTCGCCGCGGCTTGCTCGACGAAGCCGCTTTGGCCCAACTGGATGCTGCCTCGGATGTGCTGTTGCGCGTCAGCGAGCAAATCCGACTTGACCGATCTGCGGATGAGCTGGGCTTGCACCGCCACTTGTTGCGGCTTTTGGAGGAAATCGAGATTCCTCCCGCTCTGACTGAACTAGGCCGGCAGTTGAGCTGCTCCCTAAAGCAGGGATGTGCGCTTGAGGAAGCATTGGATGGAACCGCGCGCTTGCTGGCCGAGATCAACGCCAGGCTGCAGAAAGAACGGGCGGAAATCGAAGACTTTCTGGGCCAGTTGGCAGCAAAGTTACAGCTTTTGGAAGCCCAGACTCAGGATGTCGGGCGGGTGCTCTATGCGAGAAATGGGAATTGGAACGAGGTCCTGACTGCCCAGGTCGATCATTTGCGCGTACAGACCCTCAAGGAGACCAACCTCGATGCGCTCAAGTTCGTTATCATCGAGCGGCTCGACATCTTGACCGGCCAATTGCGTATGTTCTGCGAGGAGGAAGCGGTCAGAAACGCAGAGCTGGCAGCGCGGATTGCTAGCTTGACTGAACGCCTAGGGGAGTTGGAGCAGGAAGCTAAGGATTTGCGCCAGCGGTTGCAGGTGGCCTATCAACAGGCGCTGTATGATCCAGTGACTGGCCTGCCCAATCGCAAGGCGGTGGACGAACATTTAGCGCAGGAGTTTTCCCGTTGGCAGCGTTTCCACCAACCGCTGAGCCTGTTGGTATGGGATATCGATCATTTCAAACGGATTAACGACCGCTTCGGCCATCAGGCTGGCGACAAGGCGCTGCGTATCGTCGGGCAGGTCTTGCGTAAGGCTGTCCGAGCGGTGGATTTCGTCGGTCGTTACGGTGGTGAGGAATTCGTCATGCTGCTGCCAGGTACCGATTTGGAAGATGCCTTAAAAGTAGCCGAGAAATTGCGCGAGGCGGTCAAAAGATGCGGCTTCAACAGTCGCGGCAAACCGGTACCGGTTACCATTTCCTGTGGCTTGACCTGCGCTCGCCTGGGCGATACCCAAACGTCCCTGTTCGAGCGGGCGGACAGGGCTTTGTATCAGGCCAAACAGGCCGGCCGCGACCGCTGCATAGCAACCTAGCCGCTTAAGGCGGGAGGCGTTCGAGCACCTTCTGGCGCATCGCTTCGGGCAGCGGCACAAAACGGCGCGCGAGGATTGCCTGACCTTCGGGCGAGAGCGCCGTGCGGGCAAAAGCGATCGGCTCCGGCTTAAGGCGACCTAGGTATAAATACAGATAATAGCTAAGCGGATAATGACCGCTGACCATCCATTGCGCGGTGGGCAAAACCTTGCGCTGGCCTGGTAAAACCAAAGCGAGCAGGCGCACGTTGGCGCTGATCGAGGCGCGGCTTACCAGACCTAATGCGCCTGGTTGTTTGGCGACTTGTTCGACCACCTCAGCGTCGTCGTCGAATACCACGACTTCAGGGCGCAGGGCGTTGCCGCACAGCACCTTGGCCAGCGCATGAAAGTAGCTGGCCGTGGCCGGGGCGGGAAGATAAAGCGATCTGCTGGCTGGGAAGGCGGGGAATGGGCCAGGATGGCAGCGGTGCGTGCCGGCGTATAAATATTCCAGCTCGGCCAGAGCGATTTCTCGCCTCGGGCGTGCCGGGTGAACGACTACACCCAAAGCATCCAGACCCACTGGCAGAGCCAGCGGCGGGTGGCCATAGCGGCGTTCAAACTCCGCCGTCTCGGCTGAGGTCAGGACCCTGCCTACAGCAATCAGGTCGGCCTGCTGGTTGAGCAACGCCTGGACGGCGGTGAGCGGGTTGACCGCCGCTGGGGCAACGGATTTCCCAGGGTAGGCAGCCTGAAACTGCTCGATCCACTTTAAGGTAGTTGCAGTCAGTAACTTATCGCTGTAGAGGCGCAAGCTATCTGCCTGGACGCTTTGCCAGATCAATGCCCCTAAGGCGATAATTTCCAACCACCACCTTGGGCTAGCCGGCTTCATGGGTGGTCACGGCTAGCTTAGGTTGCACCGCGCGCTCAGGCGGGAAGCGGCAGCGGAACGTACTGCCTTGTCCCAGGCGGCTGTCGATCTCGAGGCGGCCCTGATGTCGGTTCAGGACGTGTTTGACGATTGCCAGCCCCAGCCCGGTACCAGTGGGATTGCATAGTTCGGCGCCGGGAACCCGGTAAAAGCGTTCGGTCAGGCGGGGGATATGCTCGGCAGGGATGCCGGGACCGGTGTCGGAGACCTCAAGGCAAGCACCCTGCACGGTTACATACCAGCGCACGGTGATGGTGCCGGTGGCGGGGGTGTATTTGATCGCATTGACGATCAGGTTGGTGAATGCGCTGCGTAGCTCCTGCTCGTTTCCGAGCAGAAATTTATTGGATTCGAGATACATCTTGACAGGAGCGTGCCGCTCCTTGAACTGGTCGAGTTCCGCGCAGATGTCTGACAGCAATTGCTCCACGTCCACAGGATGGATTGAGTGAGGCTGGTTCTGAGTGGTCTCTAGGCGGCTTAGATAGAGCAAGTCATCGATCAAATACTGAAGCCTGCGGATCTGAGTGTCCATGCGTTGGAGCAATGGCCGGAACGTAGGGGAGACCGCCGTCTCGGCATCTATCAACGTTTCTAAATAGCCTTTGATGACCGTGATCGGGGTGCGCAGTTCATGCGAGACGTGGGCTACGAAGTCGCGGCGCTGGCGCTCCAGGAGGCGGATTTTGGTGACATCCTGGGCCAGGAGCAGGTAGCGGTCCGGCACGTAGGGAACGATCCGGATTTCCAGTTGCATTTTTTCATGGTTTGGCGCCGGAATCGTAATGGGTTGTTCAAATCTGGGTTGGTTCAGGTAGTTTACAAATTCTGGATGACGGATCAGGCCATCGACGCGCAGCCCCTTGTCCCTGGAACGGAGTCCCAAAAGATGGGCGGCGGCTTTGTTGAACCACTCGATCTCAAATCCTTCAGTGAGCACGACGGTAGCGTCCGGAAGGGCTTCGGTGGCCTGGCGGAAGCGTTTGAGGATTTTGCCCAGCTGGCGCTTGCGCCGCCGGTGGCGACGCTGTCTCAAGCGCAGGCGGTGAAAGACCTCAGTCCAGATGCCGTTGCCTTCCGGCAACTCGTTTTTTCCGCCTTGGGACCAAGTCAAAAGACACCAGCCATAGTAGAGATGGCGGGCGAGATGGCCAAGGATAAAAACGACTATGGCCACCAGGAGATGGTCTTCAAGCCATCCGATGATCAATGTAACAGCCAAGCCAAAGGTAAACAGGGTAAATTCTGACCGTAAGGCTTGGGTCATGAATCTCAGGGTTGGCTTGGAGCGGTGAAGCGGTATCCGAAGCCTCGGACAGTCTCGATCATGGTATCGCGCCCATATTCAGCCAGGATCTTGCGCAGGCGGCGGATATGGACGTCCACGGTGCGCTCCTCGATGTACGTATCATGGCCCCAGACCCGGTCCAGCAATTGTCCGCGGCTGTATACTTTATCTGGATGAATGAGAAAAAATTCCAGCAAGCGGTATTCGGTGGGGCTTAAGTTTATTGGCTGCCCCTCGATCTCGACCTTGTGCTCCTCCGGGTTCAGGAGAATGCCGCCAATTTTGATCAGACCGAGTTTCTCGCCCTTGCCGAAGCGCCGCAGCACGGCATTGATGCGGGCGATCAGCTCGCGGGGGGAGAAGGGTTTGGTGATGTAATCATCAGCCCCGCTGTCTAGCCCTAAGACTTTGTCTTCCTCCTCACCGCGGGCGGTCAGGAGAATGATGGGGATGTCGCTGTAAGCCGCATCCCGGCGCAGCCTTTTGGCCCAATCGACGCCGCTCATGCCAGGCAACATCCAGTCTAGCAGGATCAGGTCTGGAAAGTGGTGCTCTACCTCCTGGAACGCGGTTTGGATATTCATGGCCAGCCGGACCTCGAACCCTGCCTGTTCCAGCACCAACTGAAGCATGTCGCGGATGGCAGCTTCGTCTTCGACGACCAGAATGTCGATCTTTGCCATAAGTTAAATTTCGGATGGGGTTGCATCGACCGGCTAGGGTATGGTTTTTAAATTACCGAATTATGAACGCGCAAGCCAGTAAAGTTCCACCTCTCGGTTTTTCAGTCATTGGGCCATGGGATGGATGCGAATTTCCACCCGCCGATTCTGAGCCCGGCCGGCCGGTGTGTCGTTGGGCGCGATGGGCTTGCTTTGGCCCATGCCGCGGTCAAGGAGCCGGTGGGGAGCCACCCCTTGGGCGACTAAGTACTGGGCGACGCTGCGAGCGCGTTCCTCGGACAAGCGTTGGTTGTATTCGGGGGTACCGGTGGCGTCGGTATGTCCGGTCACTTCGACCAAAGTCTCGGGAAATTCATTCAGTACGATCGCCACCGAATTGAGGGTCGAATAGAACTTGGGAGTGATGTCGGACGAGTCGATAGCGAAGGTGAGGTTGCCCGGCATGATCAAGCGCAGGTTTTGTCCTTCGCGGATGAGTTGTACCCCGCTGCCGGCCAGTTTCTGGCGCAGGATCGCTTCTTGACGGTCCATGTAAGCGCCAACCCCCATGCCGGCCAATGCGCCAACGCCTGCACCGATGGCAGCACCGGTTCCGGGTTTGCCGGCGATTGCTCCCCCGACGGCACCTAGGGCCGCGCCGCTGGCGGCACCGATGCCGGTTCCTAGCGCAGTTTTGCTAGCCTGGGGTTCGCCAGTATACGGGTTGATAGTGCAGCCGGCCAAGAACATTGCGGCACCGATGAGAGCGAGGTATCTGGGCATAGGAGTTGTCCTCGGTTGGAGTGAAATTTATGGTCTATTTTATGTAAATGAATATGAATCCAGTTCATCTTATTTTGATATTTAATCATAGACCGATATCCCTGCACGCAGGTCATTTAAGTTAAAATAAACAGGTTTTCAGTCGGCATATTGCCGCAAGGGCTTAAAAACACGAAACAAGGGTTGATAGGGTGAGTCAAGATTTTATTTTTACCTCTGAATCAGTTTCCGAAGGTCATCCGGACAAGATCGCCGATCAGATTTCGGATGCCATGCTGGATGCCCTGTTGGAACAGGATCCCAAGGCCCGGGTGGCGTGTGAAACGCTGGTCAAGACTGGGATGGTACTTCTGGCCGGTGAGATTACCACCAGCGCCTGGGTGGATTCTGAGCAACTGGTTCGCCAGGTGGTTAAAGAGATCGGTTATGACGATCCAGCCATCGGCTTCGATTGGCAGAGCTGCGCCGTCCTCCATGCCATCGGCAAGCAATCGCCCGACATCGCCATCGGGGTGGACGAGTCAGAGCACAAAGAGCAGGGTGCCGGGGACCAGGGTCTGATGTTCGGCTATGCCTGCAACGAGACCGACGTCCTGATGCCGGCCCCCATCTATTATGCCCACGAGTTGGTCAAACGCCAGGCCAAGCTGCGCAAATCCAGGGTATTGCCGTGGCTGCGTCCGGATGCCAAGAGTCAGGTCACGATCCGCTATAAGGATAGCAAGCCGGTGGCAGTGGATGCGGTGGTGCTGTCTACCCAACATGCGCCGGAAATTCCCCAGCAAGATATTCGGGAGGCAGTGATCGACGAGATCATCCTTAAGGTCATCCCGCGTGAGTGGATTCATAGGGATACCAAGTTTTTCATCAATCCCACGGGCCAGTTCGTGATCGGCGGGCCGGTGGGGGACTGCGGCCTCACCGGGCGTAAGATCATCGTGGACACCTATGGCGGGATGGCGCGTCATGGTGGCGGTTGTTTCAGCGGCAAAGATCCGACCAAGGTGGACCGCTCCGCGGCTTACATGGGCCGTTATGTAGCCAAGAACATCGTTGCTGCAGGTTTGGCCGAACGCTGCGAGATTCAGGTGTCCTATGCCATCGGCGTGGCTGAACCGACTTCGATCACCATCGAGACTTTTGGGACCGGGCGAGTGGCGGAATCGCGCCTGGTGGAGATCGTGCGCGAGCATTTCGATTTACGTCCCAAAGGATTGATTCAGGAGTTGAACCTGCTCAGGCCGATTTTCCGAAAAACCGCCGCTTACGGCCATTTCGGCCGTATTGAGGAGGAATTTACCTGGGAACGCACCGACCGGGCCGAGGCCTTGCGCGAAGCTGCCGGACTGCCGCCGCGCGGTTGACTAATGAGCGACTGATAGGAGGTTATGATGAGCCAGGTTGCAACCCATTTGAAACCCACGCAGGATTACAAGGTCGCGGATCTCTCCTTGGCCGAGTGGGGCCGCAAGGAGATCCGCATCGCCGAAACCGAGATGCCAGGCCTGATGGCGCTGCGGGAGGAGTATCGTGCCCAACAACCCCTCAAAGGGGCGCGCATTGCCGGTTGCCTCCACATGACCATTCAGACGGCGGTGCTGATCGAGACCCTGGTGGAGTTAGGAGCACAGGTGCGTTGGTCTTCCTGCAACATCTTTTCGACCCAGGATCACGCCGCTGCCGCTATCGCCGCCTCCGGCATTCCGGTGTTCGCCTGGAAGGGGGAAACCGAGGAGGAGTACTGGTGGTGCATCGAGCAGACGATTTTCGGCCCCGACGGCTGGCGCCCAAACATGCTGCTTGACGACGGCGGCGATCTGACTCGGGTGATGCACGAGAAATATCCCCAGCTGCTCCAGGATGTCCGGGGGGTGTCGGAGGAAACTACCACCGGCGTCCAGCGTCTGTATGAGATGATGAGCGAAGGCAGACTCCTGTGCCCGGCCTTCAACGTCAACGACTCGGTGACCAAGTCCAAGTTCGATAATTTGTACGGCTGCCGCGAATCCCTGCTGGACGGATTGAAGCGCGCCACCGACGTGATGATCGCCGGCAAGATCGCAGTGGTGCTGGGGTACGGCAACGTGGGCAAGGGCTGCGCCCAATCCCTGCGCGCCCAGGGGGCGACGGTGTGGGTGACCGAGATCGATCCGATCTGCGCCCTGCAGGCCGCGATGGAAGGCTATCCCGTGGTGGTCATGGAAGAAGCAGCCCCGATCGCCGACATCTTCGTCACCGCCACCGGCAACTACCACGTGATTACCCACGACCACATGCAGGCGATGAAGCACAACGCCATCGTCTGCAACATCGGCCATTTCGACAACGAGATCGACGTGGCTTCCCTGCGCCAATACCCTTGGGAGAACATCAAGCCGCAGGTCGATCAGGTCATTTTTCCCGACGGCAAACGCATCATCCTGCTGGCCGAGGGGCGTTTGGTGAACTTAGGATGCGCGACCGGGCATCCAAGCTTTGTGATGTCCAACTCCTTTTGCAACCAGGTGTTGGCCCAGATCGAGCTTTGGAACCACCCCGGCAAATACGAGAACAAAGTGTACGTGCTGCCCAAGGTCCTGGACGAGAAAGTGGCCCGCCTGCACCTGGGCAAACTCAGGGTCAAACTGACCCGCCTGACCCAGGCTCAGGCAGCTTATATCGGTGTGTCGGTGGAAGGGCCGTACAAGCCGGATCATTATCGCTACTGATATGGCAGTCGCGCTCAGCTTTGAGTTTTTCCCACCCCGCACCCCAAATATCGCCGCCCAGCTTCGGGACACCTATCTCGCGCTGGCCAGGCTGAAGCCGGATTATTTCTCGGTCACCTATGGGGCGGGCGGGACCACGCGCGCCAATACTTTCGAGACGGTCCTGGAAATCCAGCGCGAGACCGGGTGCGAGGCGGCTCCGCACCTCTCCTGCATCGGTTCCACTCGGGAGGAAATCCGCCAAATTCTCCACACCTTCTGCGCACACGGGATCCGTAGGATCGTGGCGCTGCGCGGGGATCTGCCTTCGGGAATGCGCGCCGATGGCGATTTTCGCTATGCCGACGAGTTGGTGAGATTCATTCGCGCCGAGACCGGGGATCATTTCCGGATCGAAGTGGCGGCCTATCCAGAGGTCCACCCCCAAGCCCCAAGTTACCGCGCCGACCTCAAGCACTTCAAGCGCAAGCTGGAGGCCGGGGCCAACGCGGCGATCACCCAGTATTTCTACAACTCCGATGCCTATTTTTATTTCCTCGAGAGCTGCCAGCGCGAGGGAATCGACCTCCCCATCGTGCCGGGGATCATGCCGATCACCAACTACAGCCAACTGGCCCGGTTTTCGGACCGGTGTGGGGCCGATATCCCACGCTGGATGCGCAAGCGGCTGGAAGCTTTCGGCGACGATCTGGAGTCGATCCGTGCTTTCGGAATCGAGGTGGTGACCGACTTATGCAAAAGGCTCCTCGAAGGGGGCGCGCCGGGACTTCATTTTTACACCATGAATCGGGCCGAGCCGACCCTGACCATTTGCCGCAATCTCGGTCTGGTCCCGTAAAGTTGCGCGTTTCCAGGCTGTATCTTCCCGAACCGCTCAGAACTGGTGCCGAGCTTGTCCTTGCTGGTGAACGGGCCCATTATGTGCTTACTGTGTTGCGGGCCAAGCCGGGAACTGCTTTGACCGTGTTCAATGGTCTAGGGGGAGAATACAGGGCTGAGTTGATCGCGGCCGACCGCCGCCGGGCGCGTCTGAAAATCGGCTCCTTTCTGGCGCGGGAGGCAGAGTCGCCGCTGCGCATTCACCTGGGGCTGGCGATCGCCAGGGGCGAGCGGATGGATTGGAGCGTCCAGAAAGCCACAGAGCTTGGGGTAGAATCGATCGCACCGCTTGTGACCGAACGCTGCAACGTGCGTTTGGAGGGCAAAGCAGAGCCCAAGCGCTGGCACTGGGAAAAGATCGCCACCGCCGCGTGCGAGCAGTGCGGGCGCAACCGGATTCCAGCGGTCTTCCCGGCGCAGGGTTTCGAGGCCTGGTTGTCCTCCCGCAGCGGAGGCGTGGTGCTAGATCCCGATGGGGTTCCTTTTCCGCTCCTGCCCCGACCGGGTGATGAGTTGACTTTGCTGGTCGGTCCGGAAGGAGGCTTGAGCTTGGCCGAACGCCAGCGCGCCTTGGCTTCAGGATTTGTGCCGGCAAGTCTTGGGCCGCGTATCTTAAGGGTGGAGACCGCGGTAGTGGCGGCCTTGAGCACTGCCCAGGCACTGTGGGGGTATGGGCGGGGCTAGAACTATCTTGGTTTCGTAATAACGAGGATAACTGATGCGCATCTACAATCTATTCCCGCTGCTCGCCGGCCCCGTCTCGACCTGGCGACCTCACCTGGAGAGAGCAGCGAGCTTAGGATTTAACTGGGTCTTCGTCAACCCCATTCAGCAACCGGGCCGTTCCCGCAGCCTATATTCGATCAAGGATTACTTCAGGATCAACCCGGTTTTCGTTGACGCTGATTCATCCAAATCGCCCGAAGACCAGGTCCGCGAAATGATCGCTCTGGCAGAAAGCTTGGGGCTTCAGATGATGCAGGACCTGGTGATCAACCATTGTGCCTACGACTCGCCCCTGGTGAAAAAGCATCCCCGCTGGTTTGCCAAGGAAAAGGGGCGCATCGCCCATCCGTCCTGCATCCACGACGGTCAGAAAGTCGTCTGGCGCGATCTGGCCAGCTTCGACCATCGCCACACTTCGGACCCGGAGGGTCTGTATCAATACAGCCGCGCCGTGGTCGACCATTTGATTTCGCTCGGCTTTAAGGGATTTCGCTGCGATGCCGCTTACCAGATTCCAAGTCAGTTCTGGCGACGACTGATTGATGAGGTCAAACGCGCTCATCCCGAGGTGATCTTTGTCGCCGAGACCTTGGGCTGCAGCGTCGATCAGACCCGGGAGACCGCAGGGGCAGGGTTCGATTACATCTTCAACAGCGTCAAGTGGTGGGATTTCGAAAGCCCCTGGCTGCTCGAGCAATACAATCTGACCCGCGAGATCGTCCCGTCGATCAGTTTTCCGGAAAGCCACGACACCCCAAGGTTATTTGCCGAATGCCAGCGCAATGTGGACGCCTTAAAGCAACGTTACCTATTCTCAGCGCTGTTTTCGGCCGGGATCATGATGCCGATGGGTTACGAATTCGGCTTCGAAAAGCCCCTGCACGTGGTCAAGACCACGCCCCAAGACTGGGAAGAAACCCAGATCGACATCAGTGAGTTTATCCGCCAAGTCAATCGCATCAAGAGCGAGCACCGGGTATTTCAGGAGGAGAGCATCACCGAGGTGCTGGATCACCTAAACTCGGCCATCCTGCTCATGTGGAAGGCGACTTCCCGCAATCATCAGGAGGCGCTCATCATCCTCAACAAGAATATCCAGGGTCGCGAGCAGTTTTATACCGACAACCTCTATCAATACGTCCAGAGTTCCCCGCCGCTTGTGGACGTCTCGCCGGAATGGCCGCAGGATTATCTACCCACCCCTTTCCATTTCGAATTGGCCCCGGGCATGGGGCGCGTATTGGTGGCCTCTGGCCGCAGTCGTGAGTCCTCATAGGATGGGCCGACCCAGGAGGCGCGTGCAGATCTCTGATTCAGAAAGTAACATTGGAGTCGTGTTGACAATCCAGGTATCACCGATGACGAAAAAGACCCCGCCCCAAGGTACCACCGATCAACTTAAGGACAAAGTCCCGCAGAGTGGCGATTTGCACAAGACTAGCCCGGACCCTGGCAAAGCCAGGGCCGCAAAACCACCTCCGGGCCCTGCCACCGCCAAGTCGCAATCCGGCGTGCAAGCTGAAGCAGCCGAACAACCGGCCGTCGCGGAGGGATCAAAAGCAAAGAAGATGCAAAAGGCGGAGACTCCAGGGCCGGGCCAACCGGTCGCAGGGACATCCGAAGTGACCCCTGTGACAGCGCTGGAATCGTCTGCAGCGAAAGCAACTGGGCGCCAACCCGCCGCCAAAGCAGCCGAAGCGCAAGCCTCCAGATCGCTGGATTGGGAAACGGCGCAAGTGGTCGAATCCAAGCTCGCAATGCCTGCGCCGGCCGCCAAAGCGCCGCCCCCGCCGCTGGTTGAACCTGAACCGACCGTGGAGTCCGAAGGCGTTGTGCCTCCCCAGCCTGCGCCGGAGCCACCCATTCAACCTCCTGTTTACACGATTCCTTCCATGTTCGTCGTGCAAATTACCCCCGAGCTGGCCTGGATCGCCAAGGTGGGGGGGCTGGCGGATGTAGTGTTTGGCTTGAGCAATGAGCTCGAGATTCGCGGCAACCACGTCGAGATCATCCTGCCTAAATACGACTGCATGCGCTACGATCACATCTTCGGCCTGACCGAGGTGTACAAAGACCTGTGGGTGCCCTGGTACGGGGGCGCTATCCATTGCAGCGTGTATTTCGGCTTTGTCCATGGGCGCAAGTGCTTCTTCATCGATGCGCATTCCCAGGACAATTTCTTCAACCGGGGGTGCATTTACGGCTTCAACGACGATATCTTTCGGTTTGCCTTTTTCTCGCGGGCAGCCGTTGAGTTCCTATGGAAATCCGGCAAGCATCCGGAGATCATCCATTGCCACGACTGGCAGACTGCGCTGGTGCCGGTATTCCTATATGAGATTTACCAGTTCCTCGGCATGACCCACCCTAGGGTCTGCTATACCATCCACAATTTCAAACATCAGGGGGTGACCGGGGCGGAGCTTCTCTATGCGACCGGACTCAACCGACCCGAGTATTACTTTCACTACGACCGTCTCCGAGACAATTGGAATCCTAACGCTTTAAATCTCATGAAAGGCGGGATCGTGTATTCCAACTTCGTCACTACGGTTTCGCCGCATTATGCCATGGAGGCCAAAGACCAGGGCCAAGGGTTCGGCCTGGAACCGACGCTGCACATCCATCACTTGAAATACGGCGGGGTAGTGAACGGTATCGATTACAACGTCTGGAATCCGGAGATCGACCGCTACATTCCGTTCCACTATGGCCCTGCCAACCTGGACGACAAGTACAAAAACAAGAAGGCGCTGCGCGACCGCCTCCTGCTCGCCGACAACGCAAAGCCGATCGTCGCTTTCATCGGCCGCCTAGATCCGCAAAAAGGCTTAGAGCTCATCCGCCACGCCATCTTCTACACCTTACATCGGGGTGGCCAGTTCGTCCTGCTCGGTTCCAGCCCCGACGGGCAGATCAACGCCTACTTTTGGGGATTGAAACACCAGCTCAACGACAACCCAGACTGTCACCTCGAGCTCGGTTTCAACGAGGAGCTGTCCCATCTGATCTACGCCGGCGCGGATATGATCGTCGTGCCGAGCCGCTTCGAGCCGTGCGGGCTGACCCAGCTCATCGCTATGCGCTATGGCACCGTGCCGATCGTGCGCGAGATCGGGGGGCTGGCCGATACCGTCCACGACAAAGATTACTCCCTAAAACCCCTGCACGAACGCAACGGTTACGTGTTCAGGGATTATGATTACAGCGGTCTGGAATCTGCCTTGGGCAGGGCAATCAGCTGTTACTACGACTATCCGGAGCACTTTCGGGAGCTCATGAAAAACGCCATGCGTTGCGATTATTCCTGGAAGAATCCGGGGCAGGATTATCTCAACATCTACGATTACATCCGGGAGAAATAAAACCACCCCGGTTGTTGGTAAAAGCCTGGATGGAGTACTCTGGCTACTGGCTGATCTGTGCCATCTGAGCTTCGATCCACTCTTCCGCCTGGCGGTTGACCTCGGCAGCATTGCCGAAAAGCGGCGGGCCGATCCTGAGCCGGATGACTCCTGGATATTTGAGAAAGCTGCGCCGCGCCCAAAATTCGCCAGCGTTGTGGGCGACCGGTACGACTGGCACTCCGGCACGCTCGGCCAGCATTCCTCCCGAGCCGGCGTAACGCCGCCTTTCCCCCGGAGCGACGCGGGTGCCTTCCGGGAAAATGATGATCCAGTGTCCTTGCTTGAGCCGCTCAAGTCCCTGTTTCTGTAGGGAGATCATGGCCGCCCGGCGCTGGCTACGGTCGATGGCGATGTGACGGTAGCGGGCGAGGCACCAGCCGAAGAAAGGAATCCTGAGGAGTTCTTGCTTGAGCACGTAGACCGCCTTGGGAAAGATCAGAAACAGCATCAGGGTCTCCCAGGCAGACTGGTGTTTGCTCAAGACCACGCCGTTGTGCGGCGGGAGGTTCTCCAGTCCTTCGATCGCGTACTTAAGGCCGCAGATGGCTGAGGCCGCCAAAATCAAAAGGCGCGCCCAAAAGCGCGCCAGAAGATAGCGGAATTGGTATTGGGGCAAGAGCGAAACCAGCAGCACTATGGGAGTCAGAGCTACGGTGATCGCGACTTGGATCGCCAGGAACAAAGCCGAACGCAAATAAATCCCAAGGCCCGCTTTGGCCATGCTTTATCCTTTAAGACAGGAAATGTCAGCGATTTTGAGGAACAGCCCTGCGGTCTCAGCCAGAAGGTTCAGTCGGTTATGGCGCAGCCGATCGTCCTCCACCATCACGAGCACATGGTCGAAGAAGGCGTCAACGCTTCCCTTGAGTTTGGCCAGGTGCTGTAGGGCAGCAGTATAGTTGCGCCTGGCCAGTAAGGGTTCGAGGTCGCTCCTGGCTTGCGCTACGGCCTGGTAAAGAACCTGTTCTTCCGGTGCCTGGAGCAGGTCCGGGCTGACTGGACCGAATCTTTCTACCCGGCTCTGGCGCAGGATGTTGCGAATGCGTTTGTTGGAGGCGGTCAAGCTCTCGGCCTCTGGAAGCTTGCGGAAATCGCGCACCGCCTCGATGCGGTAGCGGAAGTCCAACAGGTTGGGGGGCTCTAGCGCAGCTACCGCTTCGAATTCATCGGGGGCGAACGCAAGCTCGATGAGATAACCCTTGAGCCGGTCGAGGATGAACTGGTATCCAGTGCGCACCGTTGCCGCCCGGTCGAATTCATGTCCATAAAGCTCTGCGGTCCTAGCTAGCAATACCTTGAGATCCAGATCCAGGCGCCCTTCCAGGACGATGCGTATTACCCCCAGCGCGGCCCGGCGCAGGGCATAAGGGTCCTTGGTGCCGGTGGGGGCAAGGCCGAGGCTGAAAATCCCCACCAGGGTGTCGAGTTTGTCCGCCAAGGCCAGGATTTGGCCGGTCACGGTCTCCGGCGGGGGACCGCCGGCATAGCGGGGTCGATACTGTTCGTCCAGGGCGGCTGCTACTTCCGGATCTTCCCCCTGGGCTAGGGCGTAGTAGTAACCCATGATCCCCTGGAGTTCGGGGAATTCCCCCACCATGGCGGTGGCCAGGTCAGTCTTGGAGAGCTTCGCTGCGCGTTTGGCCTTGGTCACATCGGCATCCAGCCATTCGGCTAAAGTCGCAGCCAATTGTTTAAGGCGTTGGGTCTTGTCAAGCAGGGTGCCCAGTTTTTGCTGGAAGACCATGCCAGCCAGCTTATCAAGATGATTTTCTAGGGGAATTTTCAGGTCCTGGTTCCAAAAAAATTCGGCATCGGTAAGGCGCGGACGGATGACTCGTTCATTGCCAGCCCGGACTGTCTCCGGTCGTTTGCTGTCCAGATTGGCGATGGCGATGAAGCAGGGCTTCAGCTTGCCTTCCGAATCGAGGACGGGAAAGTACTTTTGGTGGGATTGCATCACCGTGATCAGGACTTCCTTAGGCAGAACCAGGAAGCGCCTCTCAAATGACCCCAGAAGTCCTACCGGCCACTCCACCAGAGCGGTGACTTCATCCAATAGGGCCTCCTCGAGGTGGGCCGTGCCGCCGGCAGCTTTGGCCAGTTTCAAGCACTGCTGGTGGATATGGCGGCGGCGCTCGGCGAAATCGGCGATCACCCGGCCTGCGCTTTGCAGAAGCTGGGCGTAGTGGTCTGGGCTTGCAAGGGTGAACGGCTGCAGGCAGTGGAACCTGTGACCCCGGGTGAGGTTGCCGGTGCGGACGCCCAGGATCTCAGTGTCGATGACTTCACTTCCGAACAGCAATATCGCCCAGTGGACCGGCCGCACGAATTCGTCTTTGCGGTCGCTCCAGCGCATGCGTTTGGGGATCGGCAAAGCAGCCAGGGCCTGGCGTAGGAGGTCAGGGAGCAGTTCCGTGGCCGGGACGCCTGGCTGATGCAGGCGGCACAGGAGCCATTCTCCTTTAGCGTTTCTGAGCGTCTCGAGATCCTCGACCGCCACGCCGCAGCTTTGGGCGAATCCCAGCGTAGCCGGAGTGGGCCGGCCGTCGGCGTCGAAAGCGGCCTTCAGAGCCGGGCCGCGTCGCTCCACGACACGGTCTGGTTGGCGTTCGGCCAGGGCATGGACGACTAGGGCCAGCCTGCGCGGGGTGGCGTAAGCCCGGGTGGAGGCAAATTCGAGCTGGGCCTTCTCAAGGCGGGCCTCCACTTCGTCCCGCAGGGCTTCCATCAAAGTGTGCAGAGCTTTGGGAGGAAGCTCCTCGGTGCCCAGTTCGAACAACAGATCACGCCTTAGCATCGTTTCTCCTTGGACAGCATCGGAAATCCGAGCGCCCGGCGGCGGTCTAAATAGCACTGCGCCACGCCGCGGGCCAGTTCGCGCACTCTCAGGAGATAGCGCTGGCGTTCGGTGACCGAGAGGGCATGGCGGGCATCCAGCAGATTGAACGTGTGGGAGGCCTTCAGCACCTGATCGTAAGCGGGCAGTGGCAGGCCCAAGGTCAACAGCTTTTGGCATTCGCGCGCGTGAGCCTCGAAGCTTTGCAGCAGGAATTTCACCTCGGCGTGCTCGAAGTTGTAGGCCGACATTTCCACTTCGTTCTGATGAAATACGTCGCCATAGGTGATGGTCTGCGCGTCGTTTCTGGCCCAGACCAGGTCGAAGACGCTCTCCTGGTTCTGCAGGACCATGGCAATCCGTTCCAGGCCATACGTGATCTCCCCCGATACCGGCCGGCAGTCGAGCCCGCCCACCTGCTGGAAGTAGGTGAACTGGGTGATCTCCATACCGTCCAACCACACCTCCCAGCCCAGCCCCCAGGCGCCCAGAGTAGGAGACTCCCAGTTATCCTCCACGAAGCGCACGTCGTGCTCGAGCAGGTCCAGACCCAGAAAGCGCAAAGACTCTAGGTATAGATTCTGGATCTCCAGCGGAGAGGGTTTGAGCAGCACCTGGAACTGGTAATAGTGTTGGAGACGGTTCGGGTTTTCCCCATAACGGCCGTCGGTGGGGCGGCGCGATGGCTGAACGTAAGCGGTGCGCCAGGGTTCAGGGCCGATGGCGCGCAGGAAAGTGCCAGGGTGGAAGGTGCCGGCCCCCACTTCCATATCCATGGGTTGGAGCAAGGCACAACCTTGTCCGGCCCAGTAATTTTGCAGGGCCAGAATCAGATCCTGAAAGGTTAAGGCTACCACAGCGCTCGTTGATAGGTTAAAAAGCGATATTATACTGACTCGATTAAATCGTGTGGGATTGGCATTGATACAAGTTCTCTTGATTCTCTGGTTGGGATTGCTGCAAGGATGTGGTTTTCACCTGCGCGGGGCGCTGGAACTGCCGCCGGAGAGGCGCGTGATCGCGCTCCAAGGTATCCCCTTAAGCCACCCCTTCGCTGGCGAGCTTAGGCAGATCCTGGCCTTGTCCCAAGGCGAACTGGTGACCGACCCGAAAGCCGCCAGCAGCGTGCTGGTGGTTTCCGAAGTGCAGGAGGACCGGCGCGTGCTGTCGCTGGACCAGAACGGCAAGGCGATCGAATTTGAATTGATCTTCCGGCTCCGCTTCGAGGCCCGTGCTCCCGACGGCAAAATCCTGATGCCGCCGGAACCCATCGCCATCCACCGGGTTTACCTGAACCCCCAGCTGGACGTGATCGGCAAAGCGGTGGAAGAAGGGGTGATCTTGGCAGAAATGCGCCGGGAGGCGGCCCAAACCTTGCTGCGGCGCCTGCGGAAAGTGCTGGAGGGATAGCGTGCGAGTCAGGTTCGACCAGCTTGCCGGGCAGCTTGAAAGGCTTGCTCCGGTTTATCTGCTGTTTGGGGATGAGCCGCTGCAACTGGCCGAGGCGGCCGATCTCATCCGCCGTGCCTGCCGGGAGCGCGGTTTTGAGGAACGCCAAGTATATACCGTGCTTCCCGGTTTTGATTGGCACCTTCTGGCGGCCGAGGCCGACGCCATGGGCCTGTTTTCGAGTTGGCGCCTGCTGGAGGTGCGGGTGCCGGACGGCAAAGTCGGCAACGAGGGAGCAAAGGTGCTCATCCGTTATGCCGAGCACCCGCCTGAAGCCACCGTGCTGCTGTTGCGGTTGGAGAATCTTCCGGCCGTGAGCCAGAAAGCCCGCTGGTTTACCCAGTTGGAAGCGATCGGGGTGGCGGTTCAGATGCATCCTCTAAGCGGACAGGATCTATTGGCCTGGTTGGCTGGCCGGGCCAAGTCCAGGGGGCTTGACTTAGATCGCGAGGCACTCCAACTGCTGGCAGCTCGTACCGAAGGCAATCTCCTGGCAGCGGCGCAAGAGATCGACAAACTCTATGGGGTCTACGGTTCCACTCAAGTGAATGCTCAGATGTTGGCCGAGGCAGTAGCCGATAGCGCGCGCTTTAGCGTGTTCGATTTGACGGAGGCGTGGCTTTTGGGCCAGGTGGGCCGCGTCGACCGCACGCTGGCCGGCCTGAGAGCGGAAGGGGTAGCGCCGGCTGTGGTATTATGGGCAATTGCCCGCGAACTGCGCCTATTGCTTCAGCTGTTGGAGGATCAGCGCGCCGGGGTACCGCTGCCGGAAAGCTGGCGTCGGTTGCGTCTGTGGGACCGGCGCAAGGTTCAGGTAGAGCGTGCTCTAAAGCGGCTCGAACGTGCGACCCTGCACGCAGCGATGCAGGCTTCGGCCGCTATCGATGCGGTCATTAAAGGCAAGTCCTCGGGCGATGTTTGGGCTCAGCTTAGGGATGTCTGCCTAGCTTTGGCGACATCCGAACCGGTTTATTTCCCTGAACTTGACTGAGAATACAACCATGCAAGAACTTTTTCAGTACCTAGAGAGCTTGGGACGCCAAGCTAGGATCGCCGCCAGGAGGATGGGGGGGGCTTCGACCTGGGCCAAGAACGAGGCGCTGTTGGCTGTGGCTTCGGCGATCGAAGCCGACCGTGACCGGATCAAACGCGAAAACGCCAAGGACCTGGCCGCAGGCCGGGAGCAGAACCTGACGCCTGCCCTGCTGGATCGCCTGGCGCTGACCGACTCCCGCATCGATGCTATGGCCGAGGGGCTGCGTCAGATCGCTGCTTTGCCCGATCCGGTCGGGCAGCTGACGGACCTGAGCTATCGCCCTTCTGGCATCCAGGTGGGCAGGATGCGGGTTCCCCTGGGAGTGATCGGGATTATCTACGAGTCGCGTCCCAATGTGACCGTCGACGCTGCCGGACTATGCTTGAAAGCCGGCAATGCTTGTATCTTGCGCGGCGGCTCCGAGGCGATCCATTCCAATCAGGCGTTGGCTGCGTGCATCCGCCAGGGTTTGGCGCAAGCCGGGCTGCCCGAGACGGCGGTGCAGCTGATCGAAACTACCGATCGTGCCGCGGTCTCAGAACTCATCAAACTGGACCACTACGTGGATGTGATCATCCTCCGTGGGGGCAAGGGATTGATCGAGCAAGTCATAGCCGAATCCAGGATTCCGGTGATCAAGCACCTGGATGGAAATTGTCACGTCTACATCGATGACCGGGCTGATCTTAAAAAGGCCATCGCGATCGCTTTCAACGCCAAGGCTCAGCGCTTTGGGGTCTGCAATGCCATGGAAACCTTGCTGGTGGCAGAAGGCATTGCTGCCCAGGTGCTGCCGCCGTTAGCGAAACAGTACCGCGAGGCAGGGGTAGAGCTACGTGGCTGTGCTAAAACTCGGGCCATCCTGGCCGATTGCCTTAAGGCCACAGAAGACGACTGGTTGACCGAATACCTGGCTCCGATTTTGGCCATCCGCGTGGTGGCTGGGCTGGATGAAGCGATAGAACACATCCATCGCTACGGTTCCGGCCATACCGATGCCATCGTCACCGAGGATTATAGCCGTGCCCGCCGTTTCCTGCGCGAGGTGGATTCCAGTTCGGTCATGGTCAACGCCTCCACCCGGTTCGCCGACGGCTTCGAATACGGCCTAGGAGCTGAGATCGGGATCAGCACCGACAAGCTTCACGCGCGCGGTCCGGTAGGGCTTGAGGGCTTGACCACGCAGAAGTTCATCGTCCTTGGAGACGGGCAGATTCGTAAGTGATCGGCATTTACGGCGGCACCTTTGACCCGGTCCATTACGGCCACCTGCGCACCGCGCTGGAAGTCAAGGAAGCCCTGAATCTGGACGCAGTGCATTTTGTCCCCGCGCGTCTGCCGCCCCACCGCAGGCCGCCATCGGCTGCTTCCGAGGCCCGGCGGCGCATGCTCGAGGCCGCGCTGGCGGATGCCCCGCCCGGGTTCGTGCTCGATGAGCGGGAGCTGGCGCGTCCCGGGCCTTCTTACATGGTGGATACCCTGACCTCGCTGCGCCAGGAGCTTGGGCAAGCATCCTTGTGCCTGCTTGTCGGCATGGACACCTTCTGTGGGCTACCCACATGGCATCGCTGGCAGGAAATCTTCAGCTTGGCCAACCTGGTCGTGATGACGCGCCCAGGCTATGTCCTTAGGTTTTCTCCGGCATTGGCCAGGGAGCTTGGGCGCCGGCGTGTAGAAGACAATACTGGGCTGCGCAAACTCCCTTGTGGGGTGATTTATTTTCAGCCCGTCACCCAGCTTGAGATTTCCTCGACTTTCATCCGACAGTGCTTGGCGACCGGGCGCAACCCAAAATACCTGCTGCCGGACCGAGTGTTGGCCCTGATTCGCCAGGAGGGCTATTATCAGCACGCTATCCAATCCACCAATAGTGAGAAACCATGACCGAAACCGACCAGTTACTGCAATTGGTGCTAGATGCCCTAGATGACCTCAAGGCTAGGGAAGTGGCCGTGCTCGACGTTCGGGGCAAGACCTCGGTGACCGACTACATGGTGGTTGCCTCCGGGACTTCCGAACGCCACGTCCATGCGCTCGCCGAAAAGGTGGTGGAAAAGCTGGCCGAGCACAAGATCAAACCGCTCGGGGTGGAAGGGGAGTACGCCCGTGATTGGATGCTGGTGGACGTAGGCGATGTCATCGTCCACGTGATGTTGCCTGAGACCAGGAACTTCTACCAACTGGAAAAATTGTGGCAGGTGGACATCCAGCAAGAGCAGGCGCCAGCTTAAGGCTTATCGAACAGCCTGGCATAGTGGCGGACGGCTCGCGATGGGTTTTGGTGGCTGAAGATTCCATCGATCACGGCCAGAAGATCTGCGCCCGCATCAAGGAGCACAGCGCCGTTGCCTGGGGTGATGCCACCGATGGCGACGATGGGGCAGGTTAAAACTGCTTTAGCGGACGAAAGAAGCTCCATCGGCGCCAGGGGGGCATCAGGTTTAGTGGCGGAGGGAAAAAAGGCGCCGAACGCCACATAAGTGGCTCCGGCTTTTTCCGCGCTGATAGCCCGCTTGAGATCGGCGTAGCAGGAGATTCCGATGATGGCTTCGGATCCCAGCCGGTCCCGTGCCTGGCTTAGCCCTGCATCCTCGCGGCCAAGATGGACGCCGTCGGCACCGATGCGCTCGGCCAGTTCGATATCGTCGTTGATGATGAGTGGGACTTGATAGGCATGGCATAACTGAAGCAGGCAGGTGGCCTCGGCTTGACTTAAGCGGTGCTGTTTGTCGCGGAGCTGGACAACTTTGGCGCCGCCCCTCAGCGCAACCTCGATCTGGCCCAGGAGTCTTGGAAAGTCCTGACAGGAGGGGGTGATCGCGTATAGACCACGTCGCGGAAAAGGTAACGGCATGTCAACTCCAGAACAAGCGTTGGGGGAGGAGTTGGCCATGACCGAGCCTGAATCCGTGCTTGATCGAGTTCCAGGTATATTGCTGCGCTTTGCGGGCTGCTTCCTCCACTAGCAGACCCTTTGCGAGCAGGGCGGTCAAGGCAGAGGCTAGGGTGCAGCCTGAGCCGTGGGCGCCTTGGGGGAGCCTCTCCCAAGTAAAAGTCTTGCGCCCATGCGCATGATATAAGGTGTTATATATCAATGGAGTGGGCTCATCGCCGCCGGTGATCAGCACTGCCCCGCAACCGGTCTCCAGCAGAGCCTCAGCGCAAGTGTCGGTTCGCCGCTCGCCGGTCAGGCGCTGGGCTTCCCGGTGGTTAGGGGTCAAGACGGTGGTGAGCGGCAGCAGTTCCTCCCGCAGGGTCTGGATCAGGGTGTCGCTGGCTAGGGATTTGCCTGAGCCTGTATGCAGTACCGGGTCGAGCACGACGATATCGGGTCGATGTCTGCGTAGGGCAAAGGCCACAGTTTTGGCGATCTCCACTGATCCCAAAAGCCCGATCTTGACCGCCCGCACGGGGATATCATCGAACAGCACCTCAAGCTGCTCTGCCAGGGCGCCTGCCGGCTGGGGAAAGATCTCCTCGACCTCCCGCGTGTCTTGAGCGGTCAGGCAGGTGATCAAGCTTAAGGGGTGGCAGCCGTGACTTAAAATGGCCTCGATGTCGGCTTGAATACCCGCCCCTCCGGTAGGATCATGGCCCGAGATCGTCAATACGGGAATCGGGGATAGCATCAAAGGCTAGCAGTCAGAGTGGATGGTCTAAACTTCCACGTAAGTCCGGTGAATTAAGGCATGGATACCAATAACGTGGAAAATGATTATACCAAGCTGATCGCGGCAATTCGGGCATTTTGTCTGATGGTGGATTATCTGGAAAGCTATCAGCCGTTGGTGTGGTTGCGGGAAATGTATCACCTGTTACCGCAGATCGAAGCGGGCATGAACCGCCTGGATTTGGAGGTGGGGTACAGCTTTTTTGTGCTGCCTGATCTGGACTGGCGCTTTCGCATGTTCTGCCGGCTCAAGGCGTTTTTGGGAGAATGGGACGAGTATGCATTGGCGGGGGATTGTAGCGACGATCCGGCTGATTTTACCGGCAGCCTGGCGGATGACTTCACCGACTTGTATTTCGAACTGCGGCGCGGGTTGGATCTGTGTGACGCTGAAGCTGAAGATCCGCTGCCTGCCTTGACTCTGTGGCGAACGGGCTATGTACTGCATTGGAACAGGCATCTGTGCGAGGCGCGGCAGCGATTGGATGAGCTGTATCGACGGAGGGGATGGTAGGCTGCCAGTTGTTCCCATTCTTAAATTTTATTGATAACAATTATCATTTTACTTAAAATCTGTTTTTGTGTTAGCTGTATAAAAATAAGGGGGATTTTCAAAATGCAACCGATGTTTCGATTGAAACCGCTCTTGGGAGCGATGGCTTTGGCGGTTTCAGTGCCTACAGGGGCGGCTGACAAGATGCCGACCCCGGAAGAGCTGTGGCAGATCGTCCAGCAGCAACAAAAGGAAATTCAGGCGCTCAAAGCCAAGTTAGAGGCCAAAGAAAGCCAGAAGGCCAAAGTCCAGGCAGAGGAACCTAAGACTGCCGCGGCCGAGCCAGTCGAAGAAGCCGGCGAGGTCCAGGAGCTCAAGCGCAAAACCTCCATCCTGGCGCAGGAGCTGGAAAAGCTGCGCACCTTGCTGGTGATTCCGGAAGAACCACAGTACAAGAGCATGTACGGCTTAGGACCTGCAGCCTCCAAGGTGTATCAGGTGAGCAAGGGGCTCTCGATCGGCGGTTACGGCGAAGGGCATTACAAGGTGTTCACCGCCGACCAGCAGGGTAGCAGAGACACAGCCGATTTCGTCCGCCTGGTGCTATATACTGGCTACCGCTTCACCGACCGCATTTTGTTCAACAGTGAACTAGAATTCGAACACGCTTCTACCGGCAAAAGCGGAGAGGTCTCAGTGGAGTTTGCCTCCCTGGACTTTTTCCTCGACCCGCGCGCCAACGTCCGCGCCGGGATGGTGCTGGTGCCTATGGGATTCTTGAACCCGATTCACGAGCCACCGTTTTACTTTGGCAACAACCGGCCCGAGGTGGAGCGCAGGATCATTCCAACCACCTGGCGGGAAATCGGCGTCGGCCTGTTTGGTGAGCTGTTGCCAGGTCTAACTTATACCACTTATGGGATCAACGGCCTGCGGGCAAGCGGCTTTTCTTCCGATGGCATCCGCGGTGGCAGGCAAAGCGCAAGCCAAGTTAAAGCCGAAGATCTGGCCTGGGTAGGGCGGTTGGATTACGCCGTTCCCTTCGCGCCCGGTCTAACTATTGGGGGATCGGCTTACTTGGGCAACTCCGGACAGGGAGAGATCCAAGGGACAGACGTATTTACGCAAATCTACGAGGGCCATGCGCAGTGGCACTACCGCGGCATAGAGTTTCGCGCTCTGGGGGCCTGGAGCCAGATCGACGACGCCGACAAAGTCAGCCGGGCAGTCGAAAAGACCGTAGGCGAAGAACAGTTCGGCTGGTATACCGAGCTCGGCTATAATATCTTGCCGTTGTTTATGCCGGAATCAACCCATTACCTGGCGCCGTTTTTCCGCTATGAGCGCTGGGATACGTTGGCAGAAGTGCCCACGGGCTTTGCCGACGACGGCCGCTTCGCCCGCCGCCTGTGGCAGTTCGGGGTAAACTACAAGCCGATCCCCAACGTGGTGATCAAGGCCGATTATCGCAATTTCGACGCCGATGAAGGGGATCTGGCCGATGAATTCAACTTGGGTCTTGGGTTCATTTTCTAAGAGAAAATCTTGGCGAAAACCCTTTTGCTCTGGCTCCTGGCTTGGTTTTCGGCCGGGAGCCTGGCCACCGTTTACTACAGCAAACAGGAAGCAATGGAGTTGGCCTTTGGTGATCAGGCAACGGTGGAGATGCTGCCTTTGTTTCTGAGCGATAAGCAGCGGGCGGCGGTCGAGCGTCTGGGGCACGTCTCTTTGGATTCCAATCTTTACACCTTTTACGTTGGTAGACAAGGCAATCAAATCCTAGGTTATGCTGCCATCGAAACCCACACCGTGCGCACTAAGCCCGAAACTCTGCTCATTGTTCTAGATAGCGAAGGGAGGTTAAGCAAAGTCGTGGTTTTGGCGTTTCATGAGCCTCCAGAGTACCAGCCGCCGGCCGAGTGGTTTGCGCGCCTGCTTGAAGCGCCGCTGGAAGAGATGCGCCTTGGCGGCGGTGTGGACGCGGTGAGCGGTGCGACCTTGAGCGCCCGGGCAGCCACCGACAGCGTGCGCAAAGTGCTGGCGATCTATAGGGTCGCCATCGCTGGAGGAAAATGATGCGCTTCTTCGTCAGCGGCGAGCATTACCGCAAAGCGCTCCTGAACGCCTGCATCCTGCTGTTTTTGGGTTACATTGTCCTGTTTGCCGTCAGCGCGGCTTTGATGTATTTCCATCACATGGACCTGACCCCCGCTTCGGTGGTGTCCTATTATCTTGGCAACGAGGCCGAATTCCGGCCGCCGCGTTCCTACGAGAGCCTGCTCGAGGTCAGCCATTTCCACCTGTTCGCTCAGGGGATGTTGGTGCTGACCCTGGTGCATCTTTTGTTGATGACTGAGCTTTCGGTGTGGCTCAAGGTGAGCTTGGGCGGGATGAGCTTTGCCAGTGCGGTCGCTAACGAGGCCGCCGGCTGGCTGGTGCGTTTCGTGCATCCTGCTTTTGCCTGGGTTAAAGTGGGGACTTTCCTGGTGCTGGAATTTTCTCTCATCGCCCTGATCGTTTGCGTGGGCGTCTCGCTGGTGCGGCATTCGCGGCGCAGGCGCCAGCTCTGGCATGGACAGCTGCGCATCGACTGACGCTTTACAGGATGCTTTTTTGCTTTATAATTAAGCCCCTTGAAAGGCGCGTAGCTCAGTTGGTTAGAGCACCACCTTGACATGGTGGGGGTCGTTGGTTCAAATCCAATCGCGCCTACCAGCTATAAAATTCCAAAGCATCGCTTAAGCGGTGCTTTTTGTTTTTCGTTTTTGCCTTATGCCTACAATCACGCTTCCAGACGGCAAACAGATGGCTTTCGATCGCCCGGTGACGGTCAGGGAAGTTGCCCAAGCCATAGGTTCTGGCCTGGCCAAGGCGGCAGTGGCTGGCAAGGTGGACGACCGGTTGGTAGATCTAAGTTTTGTGCTCGATCGCGATGCCAGGGTTCAGATCATCACTCCCCGGGATAAAGAGGGTCTGGAAGTGATCCGCCATTCCACTGCGCATCTTTTGGCGCAAGCGGTCAAGGAACTCTATCCACCAGCCCAGGTGACCATCGGGCCGGTGATCGAAGACGGTTTCTATTACGACTTTGCCTTCGAGCGTTCCTTCACTGCTGAAGACTTGGAAAAGATCGAGCACAAGATGCAGGCGCTGGCGAAGGCCGCTTTGCCAGTCGAGCGCCGGATCGTGCCGCGGGACGAGGCGATCGAGTTCTTCCGGCGGCAGGGAGAGGAATACAAGGCCAAGATCATCGAAGAGATTCCGGAGGGTGAGAAGATCTCCCTCTACAGTCAGGGGAATTTTACCGACCTCTGCCGCGGCCCGCATGTGCCCGATACCGGCAAGCTTAAGGCGTTCAAGCTCACCAAAGTAGCCGGTGCCTATTGGCGCGGGGATGCTCGCAACGAAATGCTGCAGCGCATCTATGGTACAGCCTGGGCCGACAAGGACCAGCTCAATGCTTACCTGCGTCGGTTGGAGGAGGCGGAAAAGCGCGATCATCGCCGTCTGGGCAAGCAGTTGGATCTGTTCCATCTGCAGGAAGAGGCCCCAGGGATGGTGTTTTGGCACGACAAGGGATGGCGCATCTATCAGATCATCGAGCAATACATCCGGGGCAAGCTGCGCCAGCACGGTTATCAAGAGGTCAGAACCCCGCAGGTGGTAGATCGCAGTCTATGGGAGAAATCCGGCCACTGGGAAAAGTTTGGCCAATTGATTTTTACGACTCACACTGAAGGGCGCGATTACGCGATCAAACCGATGAATTGCCCTTGTCACGTCCAGATCTACAACCAGGGGCTAAAAAGCTACCGCGATCTGCCGCTTAGAATGGCAGAATTTGGTTCCTGCCACCGCAATGAGCCTTCTGGAACCCTGCATGGCCTGATGCGAGTGCGCGGCTTCGTCCAGGACGATGCGCATATCTTCTGCACCGAAGCTCAGATCCAACATGAGGTTGCGGCATTTATCGATCTCCTGTTCGAGGTCTACCGCGACTTCGGTTTCGATGAGGTGCAGGTCAAACTCTCCACTCGCCCTGAGAACCGGGTCGGCAGCGATGAGGTTTGGGACAAAGCCGAACAGGCTTTGATAGAGGCCTTAGGCCGCAAGGGGTTGGATTGGCAGCTTCAGCCAGGAGAAGGGGCATTCTATGGGCCAAAAATCGAATTTGCCCTGGCAGACTGCTTGGGTAGGGTTTGGCAATTGGGGACCATGCAGGTGGATTTCTCTATGCCCGGTCGGCTTGGGGCGACTTATATCGCCGAGGATGGCTCGCGGCAGACACCGGTCATGCTGCACCGAGCGATCCTGGGTTCCCTGGAGCGCTTTATCGGTATCCTGATCGAGCACTACGCCGGTCTCCTGCCGCTGTGGCTAGCCCCGGTCCAGGCTGTGGTACTGAATATCACCGATCATCAGCGTGACTATGCGTTCGAGTTGAAAAACCGCCTCATCAATCAAGGGCTTCGGGTAGAAGCGGACTTGAGAAACGAGAAGATCGGCTATAAAATCCGCGAGCACTCCATGCAGCGCGTGCCTTACCTGCTGATCGTCGGGGATAAGGAAATGGCCGCCCGCCAGGTGGCGGTAAGAACCCAAAAGGGTAGGGATGTGGGCGTTATGTCCCTGGAGGATGTGCTGGCATGGTTGCAAGCACAGGTAACGGCGAAACGGGCAGTAGCCGGGTTGGACGAATAAACATTTGAGGAGATATCAGTATCGCTGCGAAAACAGAAGTTCGGCGTAACGACGAGATCAGGGCGCCAAGGGTCCGACTGATCGGTGCAAATGGTGAGCAAATCGGCATCGTATCTTTGGCGGAGGCCATGCGGATTGCTGAACAGGCTGGCTTGGATTTGGTGGAGGTTGCATCTCAGGCCGATCCACCAGTATGCCGGGTGATGGATTATGGCAAATTCCGCTTCGAACAGAGCAAAAAGCTTCAGGCAGCCAAGAAAAAGCAGAAACAGATCCAGGTCAAAGAAATCAAATTGCGCCCGGGTACCGGGGAGAGCGATTATCAGATCAAATTGCGCAATCTGATCCGTTTCCTGGAAGATGGTGACAAAGCCAAGGTGACGGTGCGTTTCCGGGGTCGGGAAGTAGCGCACTCGGAGTTAGGGATGGAACTGCTCGAGCGGATCGAAAAGGAGCTGGACGAATATGCGGTAGTCGAGCAACGTCCCAAGATGGAGGGGCGGCAGTTGGTAATGATGCTGGCCCCGAAAAAAAAGTGAAGGTTTCTTTTCAAGGAGCAAACGATGCCAAAGCTGAAGACCAATCGCGGTTCGGCCAAGCGGTTTACCCTAACCGGTTCGGGCAAATTCAAACGCAATCATGCCAACCGCCGCCATATTCTGACTAAGAAATCCACCAAGCGGAAGCGCCATCTGCGGCATAGCGCCTACTTAAGCGCTTCCGATGTGAAGGAAGCCCAGCGGCTTCTGCCCTATGCATAATGTTGGAAAGAGGATTCTATGCCAAGAGTCAAACGTGGAGTGACGGCGCGCAGTCGCCATAAAAAAATCCTTAAAGCCGCCAAAGGGTATTACGGGGCACGTAGCCGGGTATTCCGGGTCGCCAAGCAGGCGGTCATCAAGGCCAGCCAGTACGCTTATCGGGATCGCAAGCAGCGCAAGCGCGATTTCCGCAGCCTGTGGATTACCAGGATCAACGCGGCTGCGCGCGAACACGGCCTGTCCTACAGTCGCTTGATCAGCGGCCTTAAGAAGGCTTCCATCGATCTCGACCGCAAAGTGCTAGCCGACATGGCCGTGCATGACAAGGAAGCTTTCGCTGAACTGGCGCGCGTCGCCCAAGGCTGACCACCGGTGTCCGAGCCTCTGGAAAGTTTGCTGCGCCAGGCCAAACGGGAACTGGCTGCGGCCAAGGATTTGATCGCCCTGGATCAGATCCGAGTCCGCTACCTGGGCAAGAAGGGACTGTTCACCCAGCGCATGAACGAACTTGGCCGGTTGCCATCGGAGGAGCGGCCGGCGGCTGGTAAGGCGATCAATGATGCTCGCCAGGTTTTGCTCCAACTTTTGGAGGCGCGTCGTAAATTACTCAAGCGGGCTGAGTTAGATGCTCGCCTGGCAGCCGAGGCGCTGGATGTCACTTTACCCGGCCGGGATCAGGGCGTCGCCGGGTTGCATCCGGTTACCTTGACGTTGCGCCGGATCGAGCAGATCTTCGCCAGTGTCGGTTTCCAGGTAGTCCAAGGCCCGGAAATCGAGGACGATTACCACAATTTCGAAGCCCTCAATATCCCTGCCCAGCATCCTGCGCGTGCAATGCACGATACTTTTTATATCGACCAGCATACCCTGCTGCGTACCCATACTTCGCCGGTACAGATCCGGGTGATGGAACAAGGCCAGCCACCTTTCAAGATCATCGCCCCAGGGCGGGTATACCGCTGTGACTCGGATTTGACCCACACCCCCATGTTCCATCAGGTGGAAGGATTCTTGGTGGACCAAGGAGTAAGTTTTGCCGACCTGCGCGGCGTGTTGGATGCGTTTCTGCGCGTCTTTTTCGAGCAGGCTGTGAAGGTGCGCTTCCGTCCTTCTTATTTTCCGTTCACCGAGCCTTCGGCCGAAGTGGACATCAGGTGCGTCATGTGTCAGGGGGAAGGCTGCCGGATCTGCGGCCAAAGCGGCTGGCTGGAAGTGATGGGCTGCGGCATGATCCATCCCAAGGTGTTCTTTGCCTGTAGGATCGACCCCGAGCGCTACAGCGGATTTGCCTTTGGGCTTGGGGTCGAGCGGCTCGCCATGCTGCGCTATGGTATCGATGATCTGCGCTTGTTCTTCGAGAACGATCTGCGCTTTCTGGACCAATTCCACTGAAGTCCTACCAAGATGCGCTTCAGCGAAGCTTGGCTTAGAGAACATGCCGACCCGAAGGTTCCTACTCAGCGCCTGGTTGAGCAATTGACCATGGCAGGCCTGGAGGTCGGGAGCGTGGCTTGGGCGGCACCTAAGTTTTCCGGCGTGGTGGTCGGTGAAGTGATCGCTGTGGCGCCCCATCCCAGGGCGGACAAGTTGCGGGTATGCCGGGTATCAGTGGGGGCTGGGGAAGTGCTCCAAATCGTTTGCGGGGCCCCAAATGTATACCAGGGAATGAAGGCTCCGCTGGCGATGATCGGCGCAGAGCTTCCCGGCGGACTGAAAATCAAACAGTCCAAGTTCCTCGGGGTAGAGTCTTTTGGCATGCTTTGCTCGACCAGTGAACTGGGACTGGTCGAGTCCGCTGATGGTCTATGGGAATTGCCGCAGGATGCCCCAGTGGGGGAGGACATCCGCGCCTATCTTAAGCTGGATGATGCGATAATCGAGCTGGACCTGACCCCCAACCGCGCGGATTGTCTGAGCGTGGAGGGAATCGCGCGGGAGGTGGCGTTGCTCAACCGGATCGATTGGCGAGCAGTGGTAGCGGAACCGGTCACGCCGACCTGCGATGATGTCTTGCCGATTAGGATTGCGGCCGAGGCTAAGCCGGCTTGCCCGCGTTATCTCGGTCGGCTGATTTGTGGGATCAATGTAGCCGCATCCACCCCTTTATGGATCCAGGAACGCCTGCGTCGCAGCGGTATCCGCAGCCTCGGTCCGGTAGTGGACGTCACCAATTACGTGTTGTTGGAACTAGGCCAGCCCCTGCACGCTTTCGATGCCGCCCGTCTTAAGGGGGGGGTCCAGGTGCGCATGGGTTGCGCCGGCGAGAAGTTGGACCTGCTGAATGGTCAAAGGATAGAATTGACCGACGCAAGTCTTGTGATTGCCGATGATGAGCGTCCCTTGGCCCTGGCTGGGATCATGGGCGGTCAGGATTCGGCAATAAGCAGTGCCACCCGGGATATCTTCCTGGAATGCGCTTTTTTTGCCCCTGAAGCCATCATGGGTCGGGCACGCCGTTATGGCCTGCATACTGATTCTTCCCATCGCTTCGAACGGGGGGTGGATCCGACCCTACAGGCCAGGGCGTTGGAACGGGCGACGCGATTGCTCGTCGAAATCGCCGGTGGCGAGCCGGGACCGGTCACTGAAGTCTCCTCAGCAGCCCATCTCCCCAGGCGGTTGCCGATCCGGTTGCGCAGGCGTCGGGTTGAAGATATGCTCGGCGTGGCCATGGAGGCCAGTGAAATCGAGGATATCCTGGGCCGCTTGGGGATGCGGATAGAACCCGTGGCCATCGGTGAATGGCAAGTGACGCCGCCGAGCTTCCGCTTCGATATCTCCATTGAAGCGGATCTGATCGAGGAGCTGGCCCGGGTGCGCGGTTATGAGCAGTTACCGATCCACATGCCAGCGCTGCCAGGTCACATGCAGCCGGCCCCGGAGGGGAAGCTGCCTTTGGCAAGGCTTCAGGATTTACTCACTGACCTGGGCTATCAGGAAGCGATTACCTACAGCTTTGTGGATCCAAGCCTGCAGGCCAAATTGACCCCGGATCTCGAACCGGTGGTAGTGGCCAATCCCCTCTCTAAGGAAATGGGGGTGATGCGCACCACTTTGTGGACGGGACTTTTGAATGCGGCCCGTTATAATCTCAACCGCCAACAGTCCAGGGTTCGGTTGTTTGAAACCGGCCTTAGGTTCTATCGGGAGGCAGGCCATATCCGCCAGGAAAAAAGGCTTGCCGGGCTTGCCACCGGCCTGGCTTTTCCAGAGCAATGGGGGCAAGCGAGTCGGCCGGTGGACTTTTATGACCTCAAAGCCAATGTGGAAGCCTTATTGCGTCTGACCGGCAAAGAGGCAGACTATTGCTTTGTTTCCGCCAAACATCCAGCCCTGCACCCGGGGCAGACGGCCGCCCTTGTCGACCGGCAAGGCCAGCGCCAAGGCTGGTTGGGGATGCTCCATCCAGCCTTGGCGGATGACTTGGGTTTCGATCAGGATGTGTTTCTGTTCGAATTGAATCAGGCTGTGTTGGAAGATAAGAGGATTCCAAAATTCCAACCGCTGTCCAAATACCCTTCTGTCCGCCGTGATCTGGCTTTGGTTGTCCGCGAACAAGTCAGCGCCCAAGACCTGCTGGACGCTATCTTTCGGACTCTATCCGGACTCCTGGCAGAAGTGGTATTGTTCGACGTCTATCGGGGGAAAGGGCTGGCCGAAGGCGAGAAGAGCTTAGGGTTAGGGCTGATCCTCAAGCATTCCGACCGAACTTTGACCGATGCTGAGGTCGATGAGATCGTAGCGCAAATTCTGCAAAGGTTGGCAGACGAGTTCCAGGCCAGATTGAGGGGTAGCCATGACGCTAACTAAGGCCGATATCGTGGAAAAGCTGTTTGAGAGTATTGGTTTAAACCGAAAGGACGCCAAGGAATTGGTGGATATGTTCTTCGAGGAAATCAAGCATGCGTTGGAGCAAGGCAAGACGGTCAAGTTGTCTGGATTTGGGAGTTTTGACCTGCGCGACAAACGCGAGCGTCCAGGTCGCAACCCCAAGACCGGTGAAGAGATCCCTGTGACTGCACGACGGGTCGTGACTTTCAAGGCCGGGCAGAAACTGAAAGGCCGGATCGAAGTGGATTCAGGAAGGAAGACCAAGCCTGTGGAACCGGATTGATTTTGTAGTATAATTTTGCGGCACTCGGGGCGTAGCGCAGCCTGGTAGCGCACCACCTTGGGGTGGTGGGGGTCGTGGGTTCAAATCCCGCCGTCCCGACCAAATGCAGGCGAGGCAAATCCTCGCCTTTTTGTTTACCTGATCTTGACCAGCTGTTTTGCTCTGATTGCCTCAAGGGCAGCTACGATGGTGCGGCAGTTGGCCTGTGCGTCTTCCAGGGTCAGGGCAGGCGGTTTGTCATCGAGGACGCAGTCGGAAAAGTGCTCGATCTCCAGGCGGAAATGGTCCGCTGGCGGCAAGCGCTCCTCACCTGCTTGGCCTGCCTCGGTCCACCAGGAGATGAGCGGGATGTCGCCTGGCTTGGCCCACACATTGTGGCATTTGAGCCCTCCTAAGGTACCGATGAGTTTGTACTCGGCCAGCCGGGCGCGCTCGTAGCTGAAGTCGAACTGAGCATAGCATCCGTCGCCGAAGTCAAGGATGCCGCTGTCGCTGACGTCAGCCCCATGTTGGTTGAACTTGGCCAGGGCGAAGACCGCCTCGGGGAGATGATCGAAAAACATGCGCGCGGTGTGGATGGCATAACAGCCGATATCCCACATCGCCCCGCCTCCCTGTTCGATGGGGCGCGAGATGCGATACAGACGCTGGGGCGTCATCAGGAAGGAGAAGGTGGTGCGCACCGTGCGGATCTCGCCGATGACACCGGAGCGGATGATCTCCCAGACCCGCGCGTGCTGGGGGTGGAAGCGATACATGAAACCCTCCATGACCTTGACCCGATGGACCTGGGCGGCTCGCCTGATGGCTTCGATGTCTGTCTCGCTGAGGGCCAGCGGCTTTTCCACCAGGACGTGCTTGCCGTGCTCCACGCAGCGCAGTGCCCATGCACCGTGTTCCTCATTGGCCATGGGCAGGTAGACTGCATCCACTTCAGGGTCTTGGAGGAGTTGGTCGGGCTGATCGCAGGCTCTGACCCCACTGAGGTGGGGGGCGGATTTGGCCAGAAGCTCTGCCGCCGCCCCAGGGCGGCGGCTGGCGATGGCTATGAGCTGCGCATTCTGCGCCTGGACGAGCGACGGCAGCATGGTAGCGGCCATCCGGGATGCCCCCAAAATGCCCCAGCGGAGCCTGCGTTGATCTGACATAAGTTCCCCCCTGATGATCTTAAACATTTTAAATTACCATGCCCCAGCAAGACGTGGGAGACAATCACCATGGTTTCTTATTTCGCCGGCACCTTGAGCAGCAATCCTGCCCCGATTGCAAACAAAATCAACACACTCAAGATCCCGGCGCGGGGGTCTTTAAACAGCAGGCCGGTAGCCCCCACCAGAAACGGGCCGATGACTGCGGCGAACTTACCCAGCATGTTGTAGAAACCGAAAAATTCGGCCGCGTAATCCTTCGGGATCAGGTGAGCGTAAAAGCTGCGGCTTAGGGCTTGGACCCCTCCCTGCACCAGCCCGATCATGGCAGCTAGGGTATAAAACTCGATGGCGCTGTCGAGTCCGGCAGCGAACACGGTTACCCCGGTGTAGACTGAAAGCCCAAGCAGAATGGCGCGTCTGGCGCCCATTTTTTCCCCCAGCCGGCCGAAGACGATCGCTGCCGGAAAGCCGATGAACTGGACCAGGAGCAGCGCCAAGATCAGGGCTTGCCAGTCAAGGCCTATCCCTAGGCCGTAATCGACTGCCATCCGGACGATGGTGTCCACCCCGTCGATGTAGAACCAATAGGCGAAAAGGAACAGGAAAGCGGGTCGGTGGGCACGGATGTTGCTAAGAGTTTGAACGAATTGCCGCCAACCCCGCCGGATGAGCTGCTGTCTTGGGCGGTTGGCCGGTCGCTCCTGGACCCTGAAGAGCAGGGGCAGGGAGAACACCAGCCACCAGCCGGCCACGCTGGCGAAAGACAGGCGGATGGCGGGTTCCGCCAAGGCTAGGCCAAAGGTCTGCGGCTTGATCGCCATCCACACATTGACAGCGAACAAGATGCCACCGCCCAGATAGCCGAGGGCGAATCCCAGGCTGGAGAGCCGCTCGTATTCATTGGGTTCAGCCACTTCCACCAACAGCGAGTCATAGAAAATATTGGCGCCGGAAAATCCGATCAGCCCCAGTCCGTATAGGGTCAGGGCAGCCAGAGCCAGACCGGGTCCGAGCGGGGCGAGGAGCAAAGTCGCTGCGATTCCAAGGAGGGCAAAACAGGTCAGAAACGCCTTGTGGAGCCGGCCCTGATCGGCGATGGCCCCAAGCAACGGCGCGCTGATCAAAATCAGGGCGCTGGCGGCGGCGTTGGCCAGGCCCAGCGCAAACGTGCTTTCAGTCGGGGCGCCCTGGTGCCAGTATTGTTTGAAAAACAGCGGGAAAAACCCGGCCATGACCGTGGTGGCAAAGGCGGAATTGGCGAAATCGTACAGCGCCCAGGCGATTTTTGGGGGAATTTGCATGAAGGGTTAAAATAATCGAAATTTGAGGCAATATTATCCAATTTTCAGATAATCACGGGATGCCAAGCTATGGCAGCAAGCAAGACAGTGCTTATCACCGGTGTCAGCAGAGGCCTGGGGCGGGCTTTGGCTGAAGAATTGCTGGGCCAGGGGCATCGGGTCCTGGGCTGTGGTCGAAGTTGCGAGGCGATGGGGGAACTTAAAGCCAACTGGCCGCAGGGTCGGTTCGCGGTGGTGGACGTGGCCGATCCCAAGGCGGTGGCCGCGTGGGGGGAGGGGTTGCTGCAAAGCGGGGAAAGTCCCGATTTCCTCATCAACAACGCCGCTTTGATCAACGCCAACGCGCCGTTGTGGGAGGTGGCGGTGGAGGAGTTCAGCGCCGTCATCGACGTAAACCTCAAGGGGGTCTTTTACGTGATCAAGTATTTCCTGCCGGCGATGCTCAAACGCCAGCAGGGGATAGTGGTCAACTTCAGCTCCGGCTGGGGACGTTCGACTTCTCCAGAAGTCGCCCCCTATTGTGCGACCAAATGGGCGATTGAAGGACTGACTCAGGCCCTGGCCCAGGAACTTCCGCCCGGCATGGCGGCGGTGGCGCTCAATCCCGGCATCATCTATACCGACATGCTGGACAGTTGCTTCGGCGCTTTTGCCCATCAGTATCCAAGTCCGAAGGAGTGGGCCAAGAGCGCGGCACCGTTCATCCTGGGGCTTGGACCTAAGCACAACGGCCGTTCGCTGACGGTTCCGGGTTTTTGAGGAGGGTTGTGATGTTACCAGAAACAAAGCTGGAGCAGGTCGCGCAAGACTGGAAGAGGCGCGGGTTTAGCTGTGAGCTATGGGTGGATCCGCCGGGGCGGCGCTGGGAGGATTTCGTCCATGCCGTGGATGAACTGGTGATGGTCATCGAGGGTGAGATGGAGTTTGAAGTGGACGGCAAAGTTCACCATCCCAAAGCGGGGGAGGAATTGTTCATTCCTGCAGGCAGAGTACACTCGGCGCGCAATATCGGCAACCGCACCGCACGCTGGCTGTACGGTTACCGACAAAGGCTGTGAGTTCTCTGCCGGTGCCTGCAGTCGGGGTCAGCGCGCTGGTCTTCGACCGCCAGGGGCGGGTGGTTCTAGTTCGCCGGGGACGGCCGCCCGCCCAGGGCAAATGGCACGCCCCCGGTGGCCGGCTGGAAGCGGGCGAATCCTTGATTGCGGCAGTGCTGAGGGAGGTCCGGGAAGAGACCGGGATTGAAGGGGTGCGCTTGGGGCCGATCGTCGCAGTGGTGGAAAGGCGGGTGGAAGGGTTTCATTATCTGATCGTCGATTTTCTGGGCCTTCTGGACCTCCCCGAGCCACCTTCGCCCAGGGCAGGTGACGATGCGGCCGAGGCTAGGTGGATCAGCCCTCATGAATGGTCTCGGTACGACTTGGGCGATGGGCTGTTGCCCATCCTTGCCCGGGCACAGAGGTTGCGTCAGAACTGCTGCGGCGGATTGGTGGACATGGACGGGCGGGGGACGGATTTTGTGGCAGACATTTGGGAGGCAAAGCGATGCGAGCGATTATAGCCGAACGCGCAGGTGGTCCTGAGGTGCTGCGCCTTGAGGCGGTGGAAGATCCCAAGCTAACCAGGCCGAATCAAATCTTGGTGCGGCTTAAGGCGGCCGGGCTCAACCCCATAGATTACAAGATGCGCTGCGACCTGGATAGGTTCCCAGTCAGCTTGCCGGCCATTTTGGGCTGTGACGGGGCCGGGACCGTGCAGGCAATCGGGGCGGACGTGACTCGTTTTCGGCCTGGCGATGAAGTGTACTTTTGCCAGGTGGGTTTCAACGGTCGCCAGGGAACCTATGCCGAATATGCGGTGGTGGACCAGGCCCTGGTGGCGAAAAAGCCTAAATCGCTGGATTTCGTCCAGGCGGCGGCAGTGCCTCTGGTGCTGCTGACCGCGTGGGAGTCCCTACACGACCGGGTCAAGCTTGAGGCGGGCATGAAGGTGCTAGTCCAAGCCGGCGCCGGCGGGGTGGGGCACGTCGCGGTGCAGCTGGCAAAACTGGCCGGGGCTGAGGTGGCCACGACGGTCAGCACGCCGGAAAAAGAGGAGTTCGTGCGGCGCCTGGGGGCCGATTTCCTGATCCGCTACCGCGACCAGGACGTGGTTACCCAGATTCATACCTGGACGGGGGGCACCGGGGTGGAGGTGGCCTTCGATACGGTCGGGGAGCAGAGCTTCGTCCAGTGTTGTGCTTGTACCAAGGTCTATGGGGAACTGGTCACGATCCTGCCGCCGCCTCAGGACATCGATTGGACCGCGGCGCGGGTGCGAAATCTCAGGATCGCCTTGGAGATGATGCTGACGCCGGTGCTGTTGGAACTGCCCCAGTGGCAGCAGCATCAAGGGTGGATTCTGGAGCAGGCGGCGGGGTTGTTCGACCAGGGCAAGCTCAAGGTCCAGGTGGCCAAGGCGTTCCCACTGCAGGAAGCAGCCGAAGCGCAGCGCTATCTCGAAACCCAGGCGCCGCTGGGCAAGGTGGTTCTAACGCTCGATTGATAGGGATTTGAGGCGCTCAGGCCAAAGCTCGGCGAACCAACGCCCCTTAGGCCACAAGCGCGCCTGGAGGGGGGCGACAAGGTGTTTCTCGCTTAGGAGATTCGCCAGGGAGGTGGGATCAGGCAGGGCGGTGGCCAACCCCAGGGTCAACAAACCCATCAGCAGGGAAGATTTAAGATGCTTGAAGTCGATGGGCTTCAAAGCAGTGCCGAAGGAGCGCTTGAGGCGGCTGCCATGCAGGTCAACGCCGCATAGTTCATCTAGGGCCAGATGGGTCAGGTAGCCTGTCCCCAGGAACAGACCGTGCAGCCAGGCCAGGGGAGCAGGAAAACCAGCCAGATGGTAGGAGAGGTTGGTAGCCGCCAGGGTAAAACAGCAGGCCGCAAGCAGCGAGTGGAACACTCCGCGGTGCTCGGTCAGGCGCAGGAACATCTCGAAGATGCCGAAGCGGATCAACAGGAATGCCGCAAGCCCCAGGAGGAACAGCTCGACGATGCTGAAGCGGACATGGCCGAGAGCGTAGAATACCGCAAGGAACGCACCGATCAGCCCGAGCAGACTGAAGGCAAGCCGGACTGGGGTGGAGTTATCGGCATCGATGTCGGGTATCAGCCCTCCTGCTATCCCCAGTCCGAACAGGATCGGGGCCTGGTCGAGGGTGGTCAGCTCGATCGCAACGGCTGCCGTCACAGCCGCGCCGCTGACCAGGGTGGCGCCGATGAGATGGGTTTTAAAGTTGGCCATGATTAAAATATATCAAGAGAGAAGCCGATGTTGGAAGTTCTGCAACTACCCGCCTTGAGCGATAATTATATTTATCTACTCCATGAACCTAAGTCCGGGCAGACGGCGGCAGTGGATCCGGCCGCAGCCGAGCCGGTCATGGCCGCATTGGACGCGCGCGGCTGGTGCCTGACCCATATCCTCAATACCCACCACCATTGGGATCATGTGGGCGCCAACCTGACCCTCGAACGGGCCACCGGTTGTACGGTGGTGGGGTTCCGCGGGGATGCAGCCCGGATTCCCGGCATCGACCGGATGGTCGGCGAAGGCGAGTGCCTGGAGTTGGGGGAAGCCCAGGCGAAGGTTATGGAAGTGCCTGGGCATACCCGCGGCCACATCGCCTACTGGTTTGTCCAGGAGAATGCCCTGTTCTGCGGGGATACCCTGTTCGCATTGGGATGCGGGAGGTTGTTCGAAGGTACTCCCGAGGAGATGTGGCATTCCCTGTGCAAGCTTAGGGACCTGCCGGATGCCACTAGAGTCTACTGCGCCCATGAATATACCTTGAGCAACGCCCGCTTTGCACTCTCCATCGAGCCCGATTATCCCCCGCTTCTGGAAAGGGCGCATCAGGTGGAGAAAATTCGCGCGCAAAACCAGCCTACGGTTCCCTCGCTTTTGGCCGAGGAGAAAGCCACCAATCCGTTCCTGCGCGTCGACGATCCCGAATTTCAGGCACGCTTGGGGATGCGCGGGACATCAGCAGTAGGCGTATTCGCGGAGGTCAGGTGGCGCAAGGACAGGTTCTGCTGAACATGGACAGGGTCCCGGTCAAGATCGTTTCCGGCGGCCAGACCGGCGTCGACCGGGCTGCCCTGGATGCGGCCCAGAAACTGGGACTATCCTGTGGAGGATGGTGCGCGGAAGGCCGGATGGCCGAGGATGGGCCGATCCCTGAGCGCTATCCCCTGCGCATCCTGCCGGGGGCTGACTATCGCGCTAGGACTCGGGCCAATGTGGCCGACAGCGACGGCAGCTTGATTATTTATTTCGAACAACCGGAGGGAGGAACTGCCCTCACCCTGCGCTTCTGCCTGGAACTAGGTAAACCGTTCAAGTTGGTGGATGCCGCAGAAATCCTAGTGCCTCAAGCAGCCCGGACGTTGCATCGTTTTGTGGAGCGGCACAAGATCAGGGTGCTTAATGTCGCCGGTCCCCGCGCCAGCCAGTCGCCCAAGGCATATGCCTATGCTTATGCCTTGCTCTCGGCCTGGCTTCAGCGCATCCCGTAGACCACAATGGTTTTGCCGCGGGCATGGATCAATCCCTCGGCCTCCAGGGTTTTCAGCACTCTGCCGGCCATTTCCCGAGAGCAGCCGACGATGCGCCCCAGCTCCTGGCGGGTGATGCGGATCTGCATCCCATCCGGATGGGTCATGGCATCAGGTTCCTTGCACAGATCCATTAGGGTGCGGGCGATCCGGCCGGTAACGTCGAGAAAAGCCAGATGCCCCGCCTTGCGGCTGGTCTGAAGCAGGCGCCGGGAAACCTGCCGGCCGAGGATGCGCAGCAGCTCGACTGCGTAAGGGGCAAGCTCGTTCTGCAGGCACTGCTCGAGGCGCCTGTAGCTGATTTCCGCCAGCTGACAGGGCTCGCGCGTTCGGACGGTCACCGTGCGGGTGTTTTCGCCCATGAACACACCTACCTCGCCGATGAATTCACCTCGGTTTAGGTAACTTAAGATCAGCTCGCGGCCATCCTCTTCCTGGAAACTGACGCTCACTGAGCCTTCGATGATGTAGTAAAGGGTATTGCCTGGATCGCCCGGTTTGATGATATTGCAGCGAGCAGGATAGCGGCGGCGGTGGCAGCAACGCAGGAAAGCTTCCAGTAAACTTTGGTGTGCGGCAGTAACTGATGGCTGCATGCTTGTTCATCCGTTCTTGGCGCTGTTCTAAGTCTAGCCGATATTGGCCGCTGGATTTAAGGAAAGCCAAAGCAAGTTTGGGATCTTCTCAAACATGGTATCTTTGGCAGAAGCCAGGATCAGGAGGAAGCGATGTTTGACCAAGCCCAAGCCGATGCGTTATATCCCCATTGGGTGGAACTTAGGCGCGCCTTTCATCGGGAACCGGAACTGGCGTTCGAAGAGGTGGCGACTGCGGAAAAGATCATGGCCGAACTGGGCCGCCTCGGCATCCCGTATGAGTATCAGGGCAAGGGAGGTGGGGTCATTGGCCGGATCGAGGGGAGGGCGGATGCACCGGCGGTAGCTTTGCGCGCCGACATGGATGCCTTGCCCGGAACCGAACTCACCGGCCTGCCGTTCACCTCCACCATCCCAGGCAGGATGCACGCCTGCGGTCATGATGCCCACATGACCATGGTGCTGGGGGCTGCAGCGCTGCTCAAGGATAATCCGCCACCGGGGCGGGTGCTGTTGGTGTTCCAGCCAGCTGAAGAGAGGGGCGGTGGGGCGCGGGTGATCCTCCGCTCCGGCGTGCTCGATAGCGTGCGGGCAATCTTTGGCGGGCACGTGACCCACCATTACCGGGTCGGGGAAATCATGGTCGGTGACGGCGTGGTGACCGCCCAGTCGGACAGCTTCACGATTCACATCCACGGTCGCGGCGGTCATGGCGCCCGCCCCCACGAGGCCATCGATGCGGTGGTGATCGCCGGCTTCTTGATCACCGCGATTCAGACCCTGGTTTCCAGGGAGACCGATCCGCTCCATCCGTCCGTTGTTACCATCGGTCGAGTGCAAGCTGGAAGCGCTCCCAACGTGATCGCTGAAGAGGCGGTGCTCGAGGGGACCATGCGGACTACCCAGCCGGGGGTGCGGCACCATCTGCATGCGGGTATGAGGCGCATGGTCAAGGCCCTGGCCGAACTGCATCGGGCCGAAATCGAACTGGAGATCCGGGAGGGTTATCCGCCGGTGGTCAATTCCCCGAGGGAAACCGGGATCGCACGCCGGGCGATAGTGCAAGTAGTAGGGGAAAAAGGCCTGATTCCCATGGAGCACCCGAGCATGGGATCGGAAGATTTCGCTTTTTATCTGGAGAAGATTCCCGGCTGTTATGTGCGTTTCGGGGCTAGGCGGCGTGAAGATGAATTTATTCCCTTACACAGCCCGGCCTTCGACATCAACGAGGAGGTGCTCAAGGTAGGGGCCCTCTATTTCGCCCAGGTGGTCTGGGAGGCGCTTTTAGAATATAGCGGATGATCACCTTCCAAGGCTCAAAACAAGCTACAATCGGTTTGGAGTGGGAGCTGCAGATTCTCGACCGCCGCAGCCTAGACCTGACCGACCGGATACAGCCGCTGCTTCAGGCTTTGCCTGAAGTCCCCTGGATCAAGCCGGAATTCATTCAAAGCTGTGTGGAGATCGCTTCCAAGGTGTGCACCAGCCTGGCCGAACTGGCAGCCCATCTGCAGGCGCTGCTGACTGATCTCGGGCGCATCTGTAGGGAACTGGACCTTTGCCTGTGTGGGGCAGGGACCCATCCTTTCTGTCGGCGGTTGGCTTTGATCACGCCTTTGCCGCGCTACCTAGAGCAGAAGTCCATGTATGGTTACCTGGCGCGCAGCCAGATTACCTTTGCCACCCACGTTCATCTTGGAGTGCCGGACGCAGAAGCCGCATTGACCCTGATGCGGGAGCTGAAGGCCTATCTGCCGGTGTTGATCGCCCTCAGCGCCAATTCCCCTTTCTGGCGCGGTTATGAGACTGGGTTTGCCTGTTACCGCCAGCGGATTCTGGCTTGCGGGCGCAGTTACGGGATTCCGCCGACGTTTTCCAACTGGGCGCAGTTTTGCCGTTTTTTCGCGCTCATGGGTCGAGCGGGGGTGTTTGAGACCATCCGCGACATCCACTGGGACCTGCGTCCACGGCCGGACCTTGGGACGCTGGAAGTGCGAGTGATGGATGCTCAATCCAGCCTTTTGGACGTTTTGGCCATCGCTGCTTTCATTCAGTGCCTGGCCGCCTATTTTCAAGACACGCCGCCTGAGCTTCGGCCCTCTATCCTACCGCGACCATTGCCTTGGTGGCTGGAGAAGGAGAATTATTTCCAGGCCACCCGACTGGGTGCCGGTGCCCGTTACATCGATGACCAGGGGATTGTCCATTCCTTAAGTAGCATCATCGAATCCCTGTTCCAGGTTTTGCTGCCCAAGGCGCATGCAGAGCAGCGCTTATATCTGTGTCATCTACGCCAGCGTTCTCTGGATGGATTGGGTTGGCAAAGGCAGCTTAGGGTATTCCACGCTACCCGGAGGTTAACTTCGGTCACCGACGGGCTAGTAGCAGAGCTATGTTAAAATTTAATCCTTTATTTTGAGGAAAGCCCATGCCCGCAAAACAGATTTTTAAAGTGATTTTCGTCAACCAGAATCAGGTCTATGAAATATACGCCAGACAGGTTTATCAGGGCGATCTGTACGGGTTTGTGGCGGTGGAGGATTTTGTCTTTGGGGAGGCAAGCGCTATCGTCGTGGATCCTGCCGAAGAAAGGCTCAAAGCCGAGTTCGGCAACGTCAAGCGCAGCTTCCTCCCGATGCACGCGATCATCCGGATCGACCAGGTGGAGCGACGTGGCGCGGCCAGAATCTTGCCGATGACGTCTGAGGGTTCAGGCAAGGTGACCGCGATCTATCCCCCGGAGCGGAAGTGACAGCTTACTTGACGACTTTTAGAGTTGGACGTTTGGGTTTTGCTTCCTTCTTGGGCGCCGGTCCCGAAGGTGGGGTGCTATCCATTTCCTCGTCGAAGATCATGCCTTTGCCGGTTTCTTTGGCATAGATCGCCAGGACCGCGTTGACCGGCACTTGAACCTGCATCGGAGTGCCGCCGAAACGGGCTTGGAAGTGGATTGCCTCATTGCCTAACAGCAGGTTGACGACGGCCTCCGGTCTCAAGTTCAACACAATCCGGCCATCCTGGATGTATTGGCGAGGTACATTGACTCCCTCGCGTTCAGCATCCACTAGGATATAAGGGGTCATGGCGTTATCGGTGATCCATTCGTAGATGGCGCGGATCAGATAAGGGCGTAGAGAAGTCATGCTCAGGCGGAAAGACGTTGGGGTGGTTCGGCGATCCAGACGAAACGTACCTGGTGGCGGTAAGGACAAATGGGCGAGCAGTACAGCATCATCGCTGCCTGACCGTGAACAATAGCTTAGCCACGCCCCGCCATTCTATCACAGCTATCAACGAACATCTTTCCAGTAGGCTTTCTTCAGGCGGTACGTGACGAATGCCAACACTACCAGGAATCCGATCACATATTTACCCAGCCGGCGCCGTTCAAGCTGCGTTGGCTCTGCTGCGTAAGCGAGAAAATTCACCAGATCGGTCACTGCACGGTTAAACTCTTTTGGAGTTAACGAGCCTTGCTCGACCAATTCTAGCCTTAGAATCACTGGGTTGGCATCGACTGCCTCGACTACGGCTTTTTGTTTTCCCTGCAAATCCCACAGCACATTTGGCATAGCCACGTCCTTGAACAGCCAGTTGTTGACCCCGAATGGACGTGAGTCGTCCTGATAAAAGGTGCGCAGGTAGGTATACAACCAGTCGGTTCCAAGCGCCCGGGCGCGTTCGGATAAATCCGGCGCAGGCACACCGAACCAAAGTTCAGCGTCTTGGGCAGCCATGCTGGATGTCAAGCTGCCTACAGGGCGTTCCAACCCCGGAAACAGGGCATCGAATTCCTCGTCGTTGAGTTTGAGATCCTGCTTGAGGCGCTGGTAACGCAAATGCTTGAGGGAGTGACAGCCCAGGCAGCGGTCGACATAGAGTTTGGCGCCGCGGCGCAGGGAAACGGTATCGAATACGTCGATATCCGGTTGTTCCAGTGGTGCGGTAAATTCTGCCCCACTCAAAACGGGCCAGATAAAGAGTAAGATCAAGGCATAACGCTTCATAGAAATTTACGCAAAAATTTATTTTTTTTCATGATTTCACGGGCTTGCTGCCACTGGGTGGCGACTTTTTGATAGTAAGCTGTAGCTTGGAGATAGGAGACGCCTTTGCGGACCTGATCCCAGTGCCAGCCTGCTCGTTCCAATAGCGGTTTGGGTGGCCACACCACCCGTTCCGGTACCGGGCGAGTGACTTCCAAGCGGGTATAGATCGGCATCAGCAGAAAGAAACCGAAATAGATCGAGGTGAAAACCACGCCGAACATGGCGGCCGTTGGGGTGGGGGGGATAGTGCCCAGATAGCCCAGGCTGATGAAGCTGATCACAAATAGAGTCAGGGCGATTTTGTAGCTCTTGCCCCGATAGCGGATCGACCTGACCTGGCAGCGGTCCAGCCAGGGCAGAAAGAATAGGATGAAAATCGATGCGAACATAGCCAGCATTCCCCAGAACTTGCTCGGAATCGCCCGCAGGATGGTGAAGAACGGGGTGAAATACCAGACCGGTTTGATGTGTTCCGGGGTCTTGAGCGGATCGGCCGGAATGAAGTTTGGGGGTTCTAGGAACAGTCCCCCCATCTCCGGGGCGTAGAATACGATCCAGGCGCAGATGGTCAGAAACACGCTGGCACCGAACAGATCCTTGACCGTGTAATAGGGGTGGAAAGGGATGCCGTCCAGGGGCACGCCAGCGGTATCTTTGAGTTGTTTGATCTCGACGCCGTCTGGGTTGTTGGAGCCGACCTTGTGCAGGGCTACGATATGCAGAAAGACCAGCACGATCAGGACCAGCGGTATGGCGATCACGTGGAGGGAGAAAAAGCGGTTTAGGGTGGTATCGGAAACCACGAAATCGCCCCGAATCCAGGTGGCAAGATCCTCACCGATCCCAGGAATGGCGCTGAACAGTGAGATGATCACGTTGGCTCCCCAGTAGGACATCTGGCCCCAGGGCAGGAGGTAGCCCATGAAGGCTTCCGCGATCAATGCCAGAAACATGCTCATCCCGAGCAGCCACACTAACTCCCGCGGCCTCTTGTAGGAGCCGTACAACATGCCGCGGAACATGTGGAGATAGACCACGATGAAGAACATCGAGGCGCCGGTTGAGTGCATGTAGCGGATCAGCCAGCCCCAGTTGACATCGCGCATGATGGCTTCGACCGAATCGAAAGCAAGCCTTGCATCCGGCTTGAAATTCATGGTCAGCCAAATCCCGGTCACGATCTGATTGACCAGGACCAGCAGGGCCAGCGAGCCGAACAGATACCAAAGGTTGAAATTCCTGGGTGCGTAATACTTGGCAAGATGCTCGTTCCAGACCTTGAGCAGCGGAAAGCGCTCGTCGATCCAGGCGATGAGTTTGTTTGGGCGCTTTGCATTCATGATCATACCTCTTGCTGTGCTTCGCCGACGATGAGGCGCGTGTCGGTGGCATAGCGGTAAGGGGGAACCACCAGATTGGTGGGGGCGGGGACCTTTTTATACACCCGCCCGGCAAGGTCGAAGCGCGAGCCGTGACACGGGCAGAAGAAACCGCCGAGCCACCTCTTGCCCAGGTCGGGCGGGGCGACCTCCGGGCGGTAAGTCGGGGAACACCCCAAGTGGGTACAGATCCCGACGGCGACGAAAACTTCCGGTTTGATGGAACGATGGCGATTCTTGCAGTTTGCCGGTTGGATGGACTCATCGGAATCGGGATCGCGCAGCAAAGGTTCCAGTTCAGCTAGGGTTGCCAGCATTTCGCCGGTACGCTTGAGCACCCAGATCGGCTGACCGCGCCATTCCACCCGGATCATCTGACCCGGTTCGAGCTTGGTTATATCCACCTCGATGGGGCCGGCAGCTTCCAGGGTCTTAGCGCTGGGCTTTAAATAGCTGACGAAAGGGACGGCGGCAAACGCTGCCCCCGCGGCGCCCAGAATCGCGGCGGTTTGAGTCAGAAAGCGGCGTTTCTCGATATCGATATCGTTTTCATTCACAAGGTTCTCCTCCTCACGGGGTCCGTTCTTGACGCCTGCTTGTCACGCGCGTGATTTTGAAGGCATTTGCAGGTAGGGTCAACATTTCAGGCTGTGCCCTTCAATGCGGTGCATAGGGCGCTCAAGAATGCCTGATTTTCCGCTCCGGTGCCCACCGTCACCCGCAGGCAATCGCGGAGCAGTCCCCCGGCAGAATTGAGGTTTTTGATCAAAATGCCCTGTTGCCTGATGTGTTCAAATACCCGATCCGCATCCGGTACCCGCAGCAGGATGAAGTTGGTAGCGCTCGGGAAGACCTCCACCTGGGGGAGGGTCCCAAGTTCAGCCAGGAGAATCTCCCGATCGGCGCGGATGCGGGCGATCTGCTGTTCGAAGACCTCGCGGTGGGTCAGGGCGAATTCGGCGCTGAGCTGGGTCAGCACGTTGATATTGTAGGGCAGGCGCAGCTTGTCGAACTGCTCCAGCCAGACCCTAGGGCCGGCGAGAAAGCCGAGCCTAAGCCCCGCCAGTCCCAGCTTGGACAGGGTCTGCATCACCACCAGATTGCCGAACTTGCCGACCCGATCCATGAAAGTGGTCTGAGCGAACGGCGCATAGGCTTCGTCCACGACCACCAGCCCCGGCGCGTGGCGGATGATCTTGAGGATGGCAGTTTCGTCGAACAGGTTGCCGGTAGGGTTGTTGGGATAGGCCAAAAACACCACCTTGGGCCGATGGCGCGCGATAGCTGCCAGCATGGCGTCCAGATCGAGGGCAAAATCCGCCTTGAGCGGTACGCCGATGAAGTCGAGATTCAGCCACTTGGCCAACTGCTGGTACATGACGAACGTAGGTTCCGGCGCCAGGACGCAGGCCGAGGGTTGACCCACCAAAGCCAGCAGCACGATCTGGATGATTTCATCGGAACCGTTGCCCAACAGGATGTCGGCCGTCTCGGGGATTTGGGCGTAATGACGAAGCGCCGCTTTCAGGGCCGGCGCTTGTGGATTTGGATAACGGTTGGGATGGGCTCGGCGCAGGTGTTCGAGCCAGACTTCAACCATGGCCTCGGGCCAATGATAGGGATTTTCCATCGCATCGAGCTTGATCATCCCTTCTGCAGCCGGGACGTGGTAGGCCGTCTCGGCCAGGATTTCGGGGCGGAAAAAGTCTTTTGGCTTTAGGGTCATCGTTTGATCCGGTAGGCAGCCGATTGGGCGTGGGCAGTCAAACCTTCACCTTCAGCCAAAACCCGCGCGGTTTCGGCCAGGGGTGAGGCGCCAGCCGCGCTGCAGCCGATCAGACTGGTGCGCTTTTGGAAGTCGTAAGTCCCCAGGGGCGAAGAAAATCTGGCGGTGCCGGAAGTAGGCAGGACATGGTTGGGACCGGCGCAGTAATCTCCCAAGACTTCAGCCGTGTAAGGACCCAAAAAGATGGCCCCGGCGTGGCGCAGCCTGGGCAGCAGCGCTTCCGGATCGGCCACCGAGATTTCCAGATGCTCCGGGGCGATGCGGTTGGCGAGCTGGCAGGCCTCGTCCAGATCCTGGACCTGGATCAGCGCCCCCCGCCTTGCCAGCGAGGCGCGGATGACTTCGTGCCGCTGCATTTTGGGCAACAGCTTGTCGATACTGGTGCTGACCTGGTCTAGATAGGCTTGATCGGGGCACAGCAGGATGGCCTGGGCAGCTTCGTCGTGTTCGGCTTGGGAGAAGAGGTCCATGGCGATCCAATCGGGGTCGGTGGTGCCGTCAGCGATGATCAGGATCTCCGAGGGGCCGGCGATCATGTCTATCCCCACCTCACCGAATACCAGCTTCTTGGCGGTGGCCACATAGATGTTGCCGGGTCCGACGATCTTGTCCACCCGCGGGATGGTCTCGGTGCCGTAGGCAAGGGCAGCGATCGCCTGGGCGCCGCCGATGCGAAACACCCGGTCCACTCCGGCGATGGCGGCGGCCGCCAACACCAATTCATTGACCTCCCCGGCCGGGGTGGGGACCACCATGATCAGCTCCGGCACTTCCGCCACCTTGGCCGGCAGCGCGTTCATCAGGACCGAAGAGGGATAAGCTGCCTTGCCGCCGGGAACATAGAGACCGACTCGGTCCAGGGGGGTGATCTGCTGCCCGAGCAGGTTTCCGAGTTCGTCCCGGTAGTGCCACGAGGCCAGTTTTTGCTGCTCGGCATAGGCGCGGATGCGGGCGGCGGCGGTCGTAAGGGCCTCGCGCTGGGGGGTGGGGAGCCTCGCCAGAGCCTCCCGCAGGCGTTCCAAGGGGAGCTCCAGCTCGGCCACGGAGGCGCTCTCCAGGGAATCGAAACGGCGGGTATAATCCAATACCGCCGCATCCCCTTCGCGCCGCACCCGCGTCAGGATTTCGAGCACAGTCTGGTGGATGCTCTGGTCAAGCTCTGCATTCCAGGCAGTAAGCTGTGCAAGTTGGGTGGCAAAGTTCGGGTCACTGCTACTTAAGCGTCGGATGTTCATAGGCTCACCCTGGCATTGACCGCCCTCTCCAAGTCTCCGATGAGGGTTTGGATGGGCTGGTGTTTCATCTTCATCGCCGCCTTGTTGACCACCAGGCGGGAGCTGACCTCCATGATCAGATCGCGCGGCTCCAGCCCGTTGGCGCGCAGGGTATTGCCGGTGTCGACCAAATCCACGATGCATTGGGCCAGACCCACCAGCGGGGCCAGTTCCATAGAGCCGTAAAGCTTGATGATCTCGGCCTGCATGCCGCGCTCAGCGAAATAGCGTTTAGCGGTGTTGACATATTTGGTCGCCACCCGGATCCGCCGGCCATTCCAGGTTTCCCCCACCGGGCCTGCAGTCATCATGCGGCAGCGCGCGATACCGAGATCCAGCGGTTCGTATAACCCTTCGGCGCCGTGTTCCACCAGTACGTCTTTGCCGGCGATCCCCAAATCGGCGGCGCCGTATTCCACATAGGTAGGCACGTCGGTGGCCCGGATGATCAGGAGGCGCACCCCGCCGCAGCAAGTGGGCAGGATCAGGCGGCGCGAGGCGGGGTCTTCGGTCGGCACGATCCCCACCTGAGCCAAAAGCGGCAGGGCCTCCTGGTAGATCCGGCCTTTGGAGACAGCGATGGTCAACGCTGCAGCAGGATAGGTCATGCCGTGATTCGGCGAATGCTTGCTCCAAGTTGAGAGAGCTTGGCTTCGATGCGCTCGTACCCCCGGTCGATATGATAAATGCGATCGATCAGGGTTTCACCCTCCGCCGCCAACGCAGCCAGGATCAAACTGGCCGAAGCCCGAAGATCGGTGGCCATGACCGGCGCACCCTGGAGCCTTTCGACCCCTTTGCAGATGGCAGTATGCCCCTCGATAGCGATGTCGGCACCCAGGCGGCGTAGTTCGAGAACGTGCATGAACCGGTTCTCGAAGATGGTTTCAGTAATGATCCCCACCCCTTCCGCGATGCAGTTCAGGGCCATGAGCTGGGCCTGCATGTCGGTGGGAAAGCCTGGATAAGGTGCAGTGCGGAAAGAAACTGCCCGGGGCCTGCCGGCCATGGTCAACTCGATCCAGTCTGGACCTGAGGTGATGGCGGCGCCGGCTTCTTGCAGCTTCTCCAGGACGGCATCTAGGATCTTAGGACAGGTGTGCGTGGTGCGGATGCGGCCTTGGGTGATTGCGGCGACAGTCAGATAGGTGCCGGTTTCGATCCGATCCGGCAGGATTGGGTGGCAGAAGCTTTCTGCTCCCAGGCCATCCACCCCATGGATCTCCAGAACATCGGTGCCGATCCCGGCAATCCTTGCCCCAAGCCCCACCAGGAAATTGGCCAGATCGGTGACTTCCGGTTCCCGGGCCGCGTTTTCGATCACAGTCCTGCCTCGGGCCAGGACAGCGGCCATCAGCAGGTTTTCCGTACCGGTCACGGTGACCTGGTCGAGCACCAGCCGGCAGCCTTTAAGCTGCCGCGCGCGCGCGTGGATGTAGCCGCCTTCCACCCGGATGTCGGCTCCCAGTGCCGCCAAGCCTTTAAGATGCAGATCCACCGGCCGGGCGCCGATGGCGCAACCGCCGGGCAGGGAAACCACCGCCTCGCCGCAGCGCGCAAGCATAGGCCCCAAGACTAGGATCGATGCGCGCATAGTGCGGACCAGTTCATACGGGGCAAGATGGCTGTCTAGGCGGACGGCATCGATCTCGACTGCCCGATCCCCGCGCCAGCGATAGGTGACGCCAAGGCCGCGCAGCAATTTGAGCATGGTGGTGATGTCGCGCAGATCGGGCACATTGTCCAGCACTACCGGGGTTTCTGCCAATAAAGTGGCGGCCAGAATCGGCAGGGCAGCGTTCTTGGCGCCGGAGATTCGGACTTCGCCGTCCAGGGGACGGCTGCCGGTGATGACTAATTTATCCATGGTGGACGGGCAGCAGAGGGTTAAGGTTGTAGGTTTTGGCCATAGCCAGGAGCTGGTTCGGGAGATTGGTCAAGGTCAAGCGCTTGTTTTGCCTCTGAGCCAGGCGCAGCCATTCCACTAAGAGGGCTAGACCTGCGCTGTCGGCGCGGCGGATGCCGGCAAGGTCGATGGTGATCTCCCCGGGGATGCTGGTGAGCAGGCGCCGGGAAGCTTTCCACAGCGCGGTCGCGGTAGCGAAAGTCAGGTCTCCGCTCACTCTTATGCGCCCGGGGGCGATTTCCTTAAGGCTTGGAATCTCACTCATCGGTGCCGCTTGTTTCCGAGCTCTTGACCAGGAACTTGCCGATCAGCTCTTCCAGCACTAAGGCAGACTGGCTGATCTCGATGATGTCGCCGTCTTTGAGATAGTCCAGGCTGCCGCCCGGCTCCAGGGCGATGTACTGCTCCCCCAGCAGGCCTGAGGTGTAGATGCTGGCGATAGTGTCGTCCGGGAGTTGATAGTCAGGGTCTATGCGCAGCTCCACGACCGCCTCGTAGCGATCATTGTCCAAGCGAATGTTCGCCACCCGTCCGATGAGCACCCCGGCGATCTTGACCGGCGCGCGGACTTTTAAGGTGCCGACGTTTTGAAAACGGGCAAACAGCCGGTAGCCCTTATCCGGCTCCTGGAATTCGCTCAAATTGCTGACCTGCATGGCGAGCAGAAACAAAGCGGCAAGCCCCAAGGCGATGAACACACCGACCCAGATTTCGATGATCCTGGAATTGCCCATATTTTATTCTCCGAACATCAGCGCGGTGAGGATGAAATCCGACCCCAGGACCGCAAACGCGGAGTAGACCACCGAGCGCGTGGTGGCGCGGCTGACCCCCTCGGAGGTCGGGACCGAATCGTAACCTTCGAAAACCGCGATCCAGGTGACGATGACCCCGAACACCAGGCTCTTGATCACGCTGTTGACGATGTCTTCCCGGAAATCGATGGTAGCCTGCATCTGGGACCAGAACGAGCCTTCGTCGACCCCCAAAAGACCCACGCCGACGAAGTAACCGCCATAGATGCCGATGTAGGTGAACAGCGCCGCCAGAAGCGGCATCGCCAGGATGCCGGCATAGAGCCTGGGAACGATGACCCGGCGCAGGGGATCGACCGCCATCATCTCCATGCCCGAGAGCTGTTCGGTGGCTTTCATCAGGCCGATCTCGGCGGTCAGGGCTGAACCTGCCCGGCCGGAGAAGAGCAACGCGGTGACCACCGGCCCCAGTTCGCGCACCAGCGAGGCGGCCACCATCACCCCCAAGGATTCCTCGGCGCCGAAATCCGACAGCACGTTGTAGCCTTGCAGCCCCAGCACCATGCCGACGAACAGGCCGGAGAGGGAGATCAACAGGATGCTCAGCACGCCGACCATGTACATCTGCCGGACCAACAGGCCGAAGCGGCGCACGATCTCGAAGCTGCCGGTCAGGGCCTGAAGCAAAAACAGGTTGGCCCGGCCCAGTTTGGCAAAGCCGGATAGGGTGGTGTGCCCAAGTTTCTGCAGTGCCTCTAGCATTGAAGCAGATCCTCGGCGTACTGGGGGGCAGGGTAATGGAAGGGGGAGGGGCCATCGGGAAGCCCGTGTAGGAATTGATCGACCCAGGGGGAGGGGGTGTTCTCCAGTTGCTGGGGGGTGCCTTCACCGACCACCTTGCCCTGGGAAAGCACGTAGATGTAATCGGAAATCGAAGCAGTCTCCTGGACGTCGTGGGAGACGATGATACTGGTCAGCCCCAGGGCATCGTTAAGGGTGCGGATCAACTTCACCAGGACGCCCATGGAAATGGGATCCTGACCGGTAAACGGTTCGTCATATAGGATCATCATCGGATCCAGGGCGATCGCCCGGGCCAGCGCCACCCTTCTTGCCATGCCGCCGGATAGTTCGGCCGGCATCAGATGGTGGGCGCCGCGCAGGCCTACTGCTTCCAGTTTCATCAGCACCAGGGTGCGGATCATGGATTCGGGGAGATCAGTGTGCTCGCGCAAGGGAAAGGCGACGTTTTCGTACACGTTGAGATCAGTGAGCAGCGCTCCGGTCTGGAACAGCATCCCCATGCATTTGCGCAGTTCATACAGCCGCCGGCGGGAAAGCTTGGCCACTTCCTGGCCGAAGACTAGGATGCTGCCGGCATCCGGTTTGAGCTGCCCGCCGATAAGCTTCAGCAAAGTGGTCTTGCCGGTGCCGGAAGGTCCCATGATGGCGGTCACCGACCCGCGCCGGATGTTCAGCTCCACGCCGTCGAAAATCTTGCGGTGACCGCGCGAAAACACCAAATCCTGGATGCGAACGACGCCGTCTGAAGAATCTTGCATGATGCATTGACGACCCAAAAAGCAAATTATTTTGTCTATGGAGTAGGGATAAGTCAATGTGAAGTGAACAGGATTGCTTGAAGCAGGGTTTGGAATGGGGGATAATTCAAACGTTATAGTAACCCTAAGTATGCCGACCATGCACGTAACCATGCTGAAGGCAAAGCTCCATCAGGCGCGCGTGACTCATTCAGAGTTGCTGTACGAAGGTTCTTGCGCGATCGACAGCAATTTGTTGGAGCGGGCAGGGATTCTGGAATACGAGCAGATCCACATCTACAACGTCAACAACGGCGAGCGCTTCGTGACTTACGCCATCCCGGCCGAGGCCGGCTCGGGCATCATCTCCGTCAACGGGGCGGCAGCCAGGCGGGCAGCCCTGGGGGATACGCTCATCATATGCGCGTATGCAACCCTTGCCCAAGAAGAGTTGGCGGACCATCGCCCGGTTTTGATTTACCTCGACGAGCGGAATCGGATTGTCCGCACCGGCTATGCCATTCCCGTGCAAGCAGCCTGAATCCTCAAAGCGTCTTTTTTAGCGCCGAAACAACAGGTTGATGATCAGGGTCAGCAAAATACTGACGATGATCATCGAGGTGATCGGGATGAAGATGAATTTGTTCTCATCCTGGATGCGGATGTCGCCCGGCAGGCGTCCGAACCAGCTGAGCAGGCCAGGCGCATAGGTGAGAATCAGGCCGATCAATACCAAAATCGCGCCCAAGACGATAAAAAATTTACCACCGCTCACTTGGATTCTCCTCTAAAACAACCACCACGTCGAAAGTCCCAGGAAAGCCATAAAACCGACTACATCGGTGACGGTAGTCAGGAAGATGGCGCTGGCAATGGCAGGATCCACCCTCAGCTTGCGCAGCAGCAAGGGAATCATTGCACCGGCCAGGGCCGCACAGAGCAGATTGATGATCATCGCCGCGCTAATGGTCAGGGCGACCTTGGGTTTGCCGAACCACAGGAAGGCGATCGATCCGACCATGATTGCCCAAGGCAACCCGTTGACTAAAGCAACCGCCAGTTCCTTGACGAATAAAACGCGGAGATTGGATTTTCCGATTTGTTTGAGGGCCAACCCCCGGATGACCAGGGTTTGGGTCTGAATGCCGGCATTCCCACCCATGCCGGCGACGATTGGCATTAGCACCGCCAAAGCCACCTCTTTTTGGATAGTATCTTCGAACAAGCCGATGACCGAGGCGGCCAGGAACGCGGTGACCAAATTGATCCCCAGCCACACTGCCCGCCGTCTGGCGCTTTCCAGCGCGGGCGCGAACATGTCGGTTTCTTCGCTCAAGCCGGCCCGGCTCATAAAGGTATGATCGGCTTCATCGCGGATCACGTCCACCACGTCGTCCACGGTGATGCGGCCGAGCAGGCGGCCCTGTTGGTCCACCACCGGTGCCGATACCCAGTCGTGGTGCTCGAACAACATCGCCACTTCCGAGCTGGGCAGTTCGGCGGGGATCGCCTCCACCTCGGTGAGCATCAGCTCCCGCACGGTTTTCTTCGAGTCGCTGGTAAGTAGGATCGAAAGCGGCAGAATCCCGATCAAGCGGTCGTTTCCGTTCGCCACGTATAGGCTGTCAGTTAGATCCGGCAGTTCTGCGTGGCGGCGTAAGGATCTAAAGACTACGTCCAAGGTCACGTCAGGACGGACGGTAATGGTATCGGTATGCATCAAGCTGCCGGCGGTATCCTCCGGGTAGGAGAGGACTTGCTCGAGCCGTCTTAGATCGGTCTGGCTCAGCGTCTGGACGACCTGCTTACGGACCTTGGCTGGCAGTTCTTCGATGATGTAAGCCAGATCGTCCGGGTCCAGAGTGCCGGCTGCCTGGACCAGGTCGGTCTCTTCAATCACCCGGATCAGGCTGGTGCGGACCTCGTCGTTGAGTTCAACCAAGACTTCCCCGGCGGTCTCCGACGGCAGCAGGCGCCATATGCTGAGCCGGTCAGCCGGCGTGAGGGCTTCCAGGAGATCGGCGATTTCCGCCGGGGTGAGTGCCCTAAGCAGCAGCCTGAGTTCAGGCAGTTTGCCGCTTTCCAGATCTTCAGTCAGGGCTTTTAAATGTTGCTCGGCAGCGTCGCGTTCGGCGCTCAAAGGCATAGGGGATCTTCCTTGGAAGCGAATCGCAAAAAATACAAATCTTAACAGATGCGGCTGTTTCTATGGCGGTTCATGGCTTATACTGAATTTTATGAGCTGCAAATTATTCAAATCTACTGCTATCGTTGGCGGTATGACCTTGATTTCCCGGGTTTTGGGATTTGTTCGGGATATGGTGATAGCCATGATCTTCGGAGCTGATGCCGCTACCGATGCTTTCTTCGTGGCATTCAAGATTCCGAACTTCCTCCGCCGCCTGTTTGCCGAGGGTGCATTCTCTCAGGCATTCGTGCCGGTGATGGCCGAATACAAAGAACAGCGCGGCCAAGCCGCCCTGAAGATTTTTCTGGACCGGACCGCAGGTTCCTTGGCGCTGGTGCTGGTGGGAGTGACGGCGCTCGGGATGCTCAGTGCGCCTTGGATCGTCTTGGTATTTGCCCCTGGATTTGCCAGGGCTGGTCCTCAGTACGAGCTGGCGGTGGAGATGCTCAGGATCACTTTTCCCTACCTGTTTTTCATCTCCTCCACCGCCTTGGCAAGCGGTATCCTCAACACCATGGGCCGCTTCGCCATGCCGGCGCTGACGCCAGTGTGGTTGAACTTGAGTCTGATCGCCTCCGCTTGGTGGTTAGCCCCCCATCTTCCCGAGCCGGTGGCGGCGTTGGCCTGGGGGGTGTTTGCTGCCGGTGTCCTGCAACTTTTGTTCCAATTTCCCAGCCTGTGGCGCCTGAAGCTTCTGCCCAGGCTCCGCTACGGCTTTCACGATCCTGGGGTGCGCAAGATTTTAACCCTGATGCTGCCGAGCCTGTTTGGCGTGTCGGTGACCCAGATCAACCTGCTCGTCGACACCCTGTTGGCTTCGTTCTTGCCCTTCGGCAGCATCTCCTGGCTGTATTACTCGGACCGGCTGGTGGAGTTTCCCATCGGCGTCTTCGGTGTCGCTCTGGGGACGGTGATCCTTCCCAACTTATCCAAAGACTGGGCTTTAGGTCGCCATGAAGGATTTTCCACTACCCTCGATGTGGCGCTCAGATGGATGGTGGTGATCGGCCTGCCGGCAACGGTTGGGCTGGTGGTGTTGGCCGAGCCGATTTTAACCGCTTTGTTCCAATATCGTTCATTCACCGCCTACGATGCGCACATGGCCAGCCTGAGCCTGATGGCCTATGGCAGCGGCCTGATGGGATTCATTTTAGTCAAGATCCTGATACCGGGATTCACTTCCAGGCAGGATACCAAAACGCCGGTGCATTTCGGCGTCTTAGCCATGCTCGCCAATCTGGTCTTAAGTCTTGGCCTGATCTGGCATCTGGCCCACGCCGGTTTGGCATTGGCGACGTCACTGGCGGCCTGGGTGAATTCAGGATTGTTGCTGCAGCGGTTGCTGAAGGAGAAGGTATACCGGCCCGACCAGGGGTGGTGGCTGTTTCTGCTGCGGGTAATCCTGGCGAATGGAGTGATGGGAGCGGTGCTATATTACGGTGCGGGAAACCTCGATTGGGAAAACTGGGGGCTGGAAGTCCGGTTGGTACAGTTGCTTCTGTGGATCGGTCTGGGAGGGGCAGTCTACGCCAGCTGCCTTTTCCTTGTTGGAGTGCGGCCCCGGCATTTGGCAGGCATTGGTGCAGGGTCCGGCTCCCTCCATAAACCGAGGGGTTTGAAAACCACCTCCGAATAGGGGTTCTTTACCCCTTTCCTGGGCAGGGGCACGGGGGCCTGCCCCTACTTCAGGGCCTGATGCTCTTAGGAGCCAGCCAAATGATGCAAAATGCGGCCAGATAAAGCAGCATCGAACTGCGCGCCGCATCCATGGTGCTGCCCAGCAGGCTGACGGTGAGAAATCCCACCAGTCCACCGCTCCATGCCAGAGCCCACCGTTGATCATGCCACCAGTTTGCAGCCAGCACCTTGACGACGGCATATAATAGTAACGCCAGAGCCAGTAGACCAAGCCAGCCCTGGGCAAACAACACTTCGACTGCGGCCTGATCGATATGCCAGGCCGAACCCCGGTCGGTCACAAACAGCCAGAACAGGGTGCCCTGTTCGAAATCTCCATTGGCGATTAATTCACGGCCATCGGCAGTTCGCAGACTGAGGTCATCGACGTCGATAGGGTGGTCCCCAGCATTGGCCAGGGAAAGCTTCACCGGCCGATGGGGCCAAGGGCCGCCGCTTCCCACCTCGCCCGAATTCAACCTGACCGTAACCTGATCCCAGGCGCCGGAAGGTGGGTCGGGGGCCAACTGCAACCACTGACAGCGGAAGGAATAGAGGAGCGCCTTTTCGCACAGCGGCAAGGTCAGGCCGCTGCCTTGCCCGTGGACGCGGATGCGCGCGCTCAGCTGGTAACGGCTGAACGGTTCGACTGCCACCTTTTGGTCCAGATAGACCGACTCGCCGGGTAGCAGTTGCAGGTAGCGGTTGCCAGCCTCTTGGCGGATGGCGTATCCGCCAGGCGGTTTGCTGTAGTCGGCGTAGAGGAGATAGTAGATCGGATAACGCCCGAATCCCGTTCCGGTCAGGCTAGAAAGCCAGCTTTCATCCCTCAAGTCCAAGGCCTGGCGCCAGTGCTTAAGGCGTAGATGCATGTCTTCGCCCGAGCGTTCAAGGCGATAACGGGCAAATCCTTGGCTTGCGATCGGTACGGCCAATGCTGCAACGATCATTCCCAAAGACGCCAGGGCTAGCCACGCCTTAGGTCTGCCAGCCTGGTGCCGGAGCGTGCCGATGGCTACGGTCAAGAGCCCCGCCGCCATGCCGGCGTAACCTCCGCGGGCAAAGGTGACCAAGATGGCATAGCCGGTCATGCCGCCTAGGGCAATTCCAACCGATTTTGCCAACCAGTGGGGACAGCTCAGCACCCATACCGCCAGGAATGGAAAAGCAAAGGCCAGGAATGCCTCAAGATAGGCACCACCGCTCTGCATGTCGGTAAAAGTGGCAGTGACCCGAAAGGCGCTGTCGAAATTGGCCAGCCCGACGAACAGGTAACGTTCCCACCAAACCACTCCAACCACTATCGCCAACGCGGTGAGCAATCCATAAACTACCTGGCTGTGGGCTCGGGACAGGTCGGAGGGGGGAATCCGGCGCAGCAAAGGAATCAGGAGCAGGGTCCAGAGCAGACCCTTGCCCACCTGCCAGGCGAGCAGAGGCGAGTGGGAGCTATGCAGCATCGCCGTGCCTGCATCTTTCAACCCATAGCAGCTGGCCAATAGCCAGCTCAGCCAAAGTAACATCCAGGTTGCCTTCGAGAGCGGATGAGGCCAGGGTCGGGGAGAAGACCCGGCCAGGCGCAGCGGAACCACGGCCAGGGTGGTGAGCACCACCAAGTCGAATTCGTCCAAGTAGAGTTGACCATGCCAGGCGGCCAGATCCAGCGTCGGCAGCAGGGCCGGGATGGCGAACAACCAGGCCAGCGGGTAGTGCCAGAGAATGAGCGCATAGCCCAACAAAGCCACAAGCCATAGGAGCGGTGCGGGAGAGAGCCATAACCCCGTGATAGCGGCGATCAGTTGGGCGGTGGTAGCCGCAATCGCCATCCCAGGAAGTGCCTGCCTGGTCTGAATGGGCGGTGGTTCAGCTACCACCGATTCCGCCACGATTGACGGACGTTCGCCTGCGGTCGGTATCCGTCCCAACCAGGCCGCCAGACTGTAGCTGAAGGCAGCGGAGGTGGCGGCGATGAGAACATCGGTCAGATCGGGATGGCGGCCTGAAAGCCACAGCTTACCCAGTTCCAGCGGCAGTGCCAGCAGCGCTGCACCCAGTGCTGCAGGCCCGGTTCCACCCAAGTCCGGCAGGCGGTGGCTCCTGCGCCATGCCCATAGCGCCAAACCCACCGGGGCGTACATCGCTGCATTGGCGAGCAGGCTGGCCATGGCGGCCGATTCGGAGGTGAAGTAGTGGTAGTAGAAGGGGATGAAGCGCAAGCTGGCAATCCGGGCCAATCCTTCGGAAAAGGCAAGGCGGGGGGAGGTAAACCAGCCGTTCACGGCTGCCAGCGTCAATAGATAGGGAGGTGCCAACAGCGGGACTGCCCGACGCAGCAGCTGTGCCATCGTATCCACTCGCTGGCGGCGCAGGGTTTGCCCTGCCAGGCCGCCGAGGGCCAACCCCACTCCCCGCATCAGGGCCGACATTCCCTGGGCAGTGCCGGAAATGAGGAGAATCTGCAGCATCTCGAGCCCGATTCCAAGACTTAAGCCAAGCAGGAAAAGATGTCGGTAGCTGAGGTAAGGTGTGGCCAAAATCACAAGCAGTCCCAATGGGGCGATCGCCAAAACTTCACCTGCCAGGCGGGCAGCGCAAAGCACCCCGTCACCGCAGGCGGGGGCCAGCAGCCAGCCGAGGTTGGGAGAGACCAGTCTGGTCAGCAGTTCGTCACCGAAGACCACAAAGTCGTATGGGAACAGAGCCAGGATTAGATAGAGCAGGGTATAAGCGGTAGCGGCTGCCTGAACCGATTCCCGGCCTCCGCGGGCGAAGGAATCCAGCAGCGCAGCGAGATAGTGGCGGCCATACCGCCACAGGCCGATGCCGCCGATGCTGCCTAGGATTTCCGCCACAAGGTCATTGAGGGAGACAGTGCGGGGGGCAAAAAACTGCTGGATGAATTCTACCGCCACCGCCACCGCCACGCAGAATGCCAATATGCCGATCAGGATCACAGCGCCAGACCTTCGGGCCTCACGCAATCCCAGCAAGGCACTGCAGCCGAAAAAGGCCAGCGGGACATAGAGCACGAGGTTGGCAATCCAGTCGGCCCGCGAGGCTGCCCCCAGCTCCAGGTAGGCGATATGACGGAAGCGGACCAGTGCCTGATCGAGAGTCAATGGGCGCAGTTCAAACGGGATTAGGCTTCCATAGACGACAAAACCGAGATAAAACAGAAACAGCAAAACCAGGCGTCTGCGTTCCAGCAACATGGATGACATGGGTTTTCTCAGAATGAGATTGGGTGTGATTATATTAGCCGCTGCGGAGAGCCAGGAGCTGGTTTTCCGCAGGCACGCCGCGGTAGCGGTAGTGGTTCGGTTCAGGGACAGGAGGCAGCTGGATTTGACAGTCTGTGCCGGTAACGATGGCGATTTTGTTAAAATGCTCGGCTTACGACTTAAATCGACAGAATGCGCTTGATCCGAGGTTTGCACCGACCACCGCCGCCTGGTACCGTGGCTACCATCGGCAATTTCGACGGGGTTCACCTGGGCCACCAACATCTCATCTGTACCCTTGCCTGCCGGGGAGAGCGGTTGGGTTGGCCGGTGACGGTGGTATTGTTCGAACCTCAGCCGCTGGAATATTTCCTTAAGGGAGGGGCGCCGGCGCGGCTGACCCGGCTGCGTGAGAAACTGGCGCGTTTTAAGGATCTGCCGGTGGACCAGGTGTTGCTGTTGCGTTTCAACCAGCGGCTCGCCACTCTGCCGGCCTGGGATTTCATCGCGAGGGTATTGGCCAAAGGGCTGGGGGTAAAGTACCTGGTCGTGGGGGATGACTTCCGCTTCGGCCGCAACCGGGAAGGGGATTTTGCGCTGCTCGAGGCGGCCGGGGTGCGCTATCGGTTCGAGGTGAGCGCCGCGCCCACCTTCGAATTGGACGGGATGCGGGTCAGCAGCACCCGTATCCGCGAGGCCTTGGAACAGGAAGATATGACTTTAGCGCAGCGGATGTTGGGCCGCCCCTATTCCATGTGCGGGCGGGTGATCGCCGGCCGCCGGCAGGGGCGAAATCTGGGTTTTCCTACCGCTAACCTCAACCCGCAGCGCCGCAAGAGTCCCATCAGCGGGGTGTTTGCGGTCACGGTCAAGGGGGTGGCGAGTCGCCCCTGGCCCGGGGTGGCGAACGTCGGCGTGCGGCCCACGGTGGAGAGGGGCAGCAAGGTGCTTTTGGAAGTGCATTTGTTCGATTTCGAGGGCGATCTTTACGGCCGTTATCTCGAAATTTTTTTTCATCACAAGCTGCGCGACGAGATGCGTTTTGCGTCGGTGGCGGCGCTGCGCGAGCAGATTCAAAGGGATGCGGTTATAGCCAGGAAGCTGTTGCAAGCTTAAGTAAAAAAATCTTATGGACTACAAAAATACCTTGAACCTACCCAAAACCGATTTTCCCATGCGCGCCAATCTGGCCAGCCGTGAACCCGAGCGTCTGGCCAAGTGGCAGGCGATGAACCTGTACCAAACACTGCGCGAGCGCTCTAAAGGCCGGCCGAAATTCATCCTCCACGACGGCCCCCCGTATGCCAACGGCCCGATTCATATCGGCCATGCGGTCAACAAGATTCTCAAGGATTTCATCGTCAAATCTAAAACCTTAAGCGGCTTCGATGCCCCTTACGTGCCGGGCTGGGATTGCCATGGACTGCCGATTGAATTAATGGTGGAGAAAAAGGTCGGCAAGGCTGGGGTCACGGTCTCTGCAGCCGAGTTTCGGAAGGCCTGCCGTGAGTATGCCAGCTCCCAGATCGAATTGCAGCGCAAGGACTTTGTTCGTCTTGGCGGGCTGGGGGATTGGCATCGCCCCTATTTGACCATGGCGCCCCAATGCGAGGCGGATATCCTGCGGGCGTTGGGCAAGATCTACGCCCGCGGACATATCGACCGTGGCCTAAGACCGGTTTATTGGTGCACCGATTGTGCCTCGGCCCTGGCCGAGGCCGAGGTCGAGTATGGAACCAAACGTTCGCCCGCCATCGACGTGCGCTTTGGGGCCGTGGACGAAGCGGCGTTTCTGCAGCGCTGTCACCATGTGCCCGGACACGACGGCGAAGGGCCGGTGGCGGTCGTGATCTGGACGACCACCCCCTGGACCCTTCCCGCCAACCGGGCGGTCGCCCTCCACCCGGAACTGGAATATGCCTTAGTCCAGTGCCGGACCGAACGAGGTTCGGAGCGACTGCTCGTCGCTGAAGGCAGGCTCAAGGACGTCATGGACCGTTACGGGATCGACGATTACCGAGTGGTGGCATACTGCCGCGGCCGGGAGCTCGAAGGAGTGAAGCTGAACCATCCCTTCTACGCCCGCAAAGTGCCCATCGTCCTGGGAGAGCACGTGACCCTGGAGGCCGGTAGCGGCGCGGTCCATATTGCTCCCGGCCACGGCCAGGAGGACTACGCGGTAGGAAGGCGCTACGGTTTGCCGGTGGACAATCCCGTCGGCGGCGACGGACGCTTTTTGCCTGGCACCGAGCTGTTCGCCGGTGAGCACGTGTTTACCGCCAACGATCACGTGATCGAGGTACTCAAAGCGTACCACGCGCTCCTCCACGAGGAGGTGATCGAACACAGCTACCCTCACTGCTGGCGGCATAAGACTCCGATCATCTTCCGCGCTACCCCGCAATGGTTCATCGCTATGGACAAACAGGGGTTGCGCCGGCGCGCCTTGGAGGAAATCAGCAAGGTTCAATGGATTCCAGCCTGGGGTCAGAGCCGGATCGAGGCGATGGTGGAAAACCGGCCTGACTGGTGTATCTCGCGCCAGCGCAACTGGGGGGTGCCGATCGCGGTGTTCGTCCACAAGGAGACCGGGCAGCCTCACCCGCGCACCGTCGAACTGATCGAACAGATGGCGCGGCGGATCGAAACCCAAGGCATCGACGCCTGGTTCGAGTTAGATCCCCAGGAATTGCTGGGCGGCGAGGCTGAGCAATATGAGAAGAGCACCGATATTCTGGACGTCTGGTTCGACTCCGGCGTCACTCACGAATGCGTCCTCGAGCGTCGCGATGAACTTGGCTTCCCGGCGGACATGTACTTGGAAGGTTCGGATCAGCACCGCGGCTGGTTCCAATCCTCCCTCCTGACTTCGGTGGCAATGGTAGACCGGGCGCCTTACCGCGCGGTACTGACCCACGGGTTCACCGTGGACGAGCAGGGTTACAAGATGTCCAAGTCGCGCGGCAACGTCGTCTCCCCCCAGGAGGTGGTGGACAGGCTGGGCGCCGATGTGCTCAGGCTTTGGGTGGCGGCTACCGACTACCGCGGGGAAATGGCGGTTTCCAATGAGATCTTAACCCGGATCGCCGACGTCTATCGGCGCCTGCGCAATACCGCCCGTTATCTCCTCGCTAACCTGAGTGGTTTTGATCCAGCCCGCCATTTGGTCGCCTATGCGGACATGCTGGCGCTGGACCGGTGGGCGGTAGACCGCGCCTTTTGGCTGCAGCAAGAGGTGATCCGAGCCTACGAAAATTATCAATTCCATCAGGTCTATCAGAAGGTCCACCACTTTTGTGCGGTGGACATGGGCAGCTTCTATCTGGATATCATCAAGGATCGCCAATACACCTGTCAGGAAGACAGTCTGGCGCGGCGCTCTACCCAGTCTGCGATGTACCATATCTCTAGAGCCCTGGTGCGTTGGCTGGCGCCGATCTTGAGCTTTACCGCCGATGAGGTCTGGGAATTTCTGCCGGGAGAACGCGAGGCCTCGGTGTTTCTTGCTACCTGGTATGAAGGACTTGCAGCGCTGCCGGAGGACTGCCCCATGAACCGCAAGTTCTGGGAGAAGGTGATCGCGGTGCGCGAGGAAGTCTCCAAAGAGCTGGAGAAACTGCGCGAGCGCGGCGGGATCGGTTCCTCCCTGGAAGCCGAGGTGAGCCTTTACTGCGAAGGTGAGCTGTATGACCTGCTGCGGCAATTGGAAGACGAGCTGCGCTTTGTCCTGATCACCTCCAAAGCCGAGGTGCTGCCCCTGGCCCAGGCGCCGGCCGGGGCTGAGCCGGCGGAGGAGATCGAAGGTCTAAAGGTTCTGGCCGAGCCTTCCCCCCATCCCAAGTGCGTGCGCTGTTGGCATCGCCGCAGCGATGTGGGCAGCTGCGCCGATCATCCCAAAATCTGCGCGCGCTGTCTGGAAAATGTCGTCGGCCAGGGGGAAGTACGACGGTATGCGTGAGGTCGGAATGAGGAGTGGGTGATCAACTGGAGTAAGGTTCAATGGCTGGGTTTGGCGGCCGCCGTGGTGATCCTGGATCAGCTCACCAAGCGGTGGGTGGTAGCGAGGCTGCGCCTGTATGAGAGCATCGATGTCCTGCCGTTTTTCCGCCTGACCCACGTGCGCAACCCCGGCGCGGCGTTTAGCTTCCTGGCCGATGCCGGTGGCTGGCAGCGGTGGTTTTTTCTAGGGTTGGCGGTGGCGGCAAGTGGCGCCATTTTGGTCTGGCTGTGGCGATTGAAAGCTAACGAGGGACTCCAGGCGGCAGGATTGGCCCTAATTCTCGGGGGGGCGCTGGGAAATTTCATCGACCGGGCGCGGTTTGGATATGTGATCGACTTTTTGGATCTCTATTATCAGCGCTGGCACTGGCCGGCTTTCAATCTAGCCGATGCCGCGATCACCTTAGGGGTGGCGCTGCTGGTGTGGGTCGGTTGGCGTCGGCCTTAAGCAAACCTATAGAGGAACGCAATGGCAGTTGATGCGAAGAGACGGCAAAAGCAATTGCAGCGCAAGTTACAAAAGCGCAAGCAAAAGGTCGCGGCAAGGAGCAACGGTCAGGCCAAGGGCCTACGACCTGAAAAATACGTCAAGTATCCGGTACTCGATTGCCTGCTAGGTGACAGTATCCATAAAGTAGGCATGGGCAGCGTGCTCCTGGCGCGCGAGACCCCTTACGCCGAGGTGGCGGTCAGCGCCTTTGTGGTGGATGTTTACTGCCTAGGGGTCAGGGAAGCGTTCTTCACTGTCATGCGCAAGGCCGACTATCTGGGCAAGCTCAAGCCCATGCTGACCAAGACCCATGAGGGTCAAGGCATTCAGCCGGTTGATCCGGCCTGTGCCCGCAAGCTCTTGCAGGGGGCGGTAGCCTATGCCAAAGATCTCGGTTTTGATCCGGCCGAGGATTACTGGCGGGCGGAAAAGCTGTTTGGCGCTGCCGACCCCTCCCGATGTGAGATTGACTACGCCTACGGTCTTGAAAGCAAGCCCTGTTATGTCCAGGGACCCCACGACGACATGAAGACTGTCCGCTACGTCCTGGACAGGCTCAACGAGCGCCTTGGGGAAGGCAATTTCGATTATGTAGTCGAGATCGATGGCGAGCAGCAGGCCAGCCGGCCGGAATTGTTAAAAGCACCGCTAGGTGCTTAAAAGCCGGGTTAGTCTTTTCCAGTCGAAGCTCGGCCCGGGATCGGTCTTGCGCCCCGGGGCGATGTCGCTGTGGCCAACGATGCGGTGGGGGGATAGCCCAGGATAGGTATCCAGCAAGGTGCGTATGACTTCAGCCAGAGTGGCATATTGGGCATCGGTAAAGGGAAGGGTTTCAGTGCCCTCCAACTCAATGCCGATGGAAAAATCGTTGCATCTTTCCCGTCCCTGAAAGCAGGATGCCCCTGCATGCCAGGCGCGACGGTGAAAGGGGACATACTGGGCCAGGTCCCCTTGCCGGTCAATCAGCACGTGGGCCGACACTTTGAGATCGGTGAGGCTGCAAAAGTAGGGATGCTGTTTGGGGTCGAGCCGGTTGGTGAACAGCTGATCGATAAATCCTCCGCCAAACTCACCGGGAGGCAGGCTGATGCAGTGGATCACCAAGAGTGAGATTTCCCCGGCTGGGCGCAGGTCCTGATTTGGGCTTGGGATTTTTCTTACCGGTTCCAGCCAACCGCCCCGGATGGTCAGTTTTGTTCCCATAAGGTCAAAAATTTACGCTCGATTTACCGTTTTGCGATTCAAATCACGGCTTCTTTCTATCGGTGTAATTTAAGCTTAAGCCCAAAGCTGCAATAACAACAATGACACAGCAGAGTTGGGTTTAACCGGTCATTTCCTTAGAGAGTGCGCCATGGTTTCTGAAAAGAAAGTCATCGACTTCGGTACCATCCGGACACCGAATACCAAGCTCAATCCCTTGGTGGCTGAGTGCCGTTCCCTGTTCCAAAAGAAATTCAAACCCATTCTGGCCCGCTTTTTCGAAAAAGTGGACGATGAGCTATTCTCGCTGTCCGACAAGGCCACCAGCCACAACTTGCAGGAATTGTACTTCGAGGCGATGCGATATCTGCGCCGCGAGCGGGACAAGGTCGAACGCGGCTATCTCAACGCGGTACTTGAGGGGTACGATGAGTTTTCGACTTCGTACCCTAAGCTGGCATCTGCCAAGGAGGCGAGCTCAAAGCGCTTGGACGAGGATGATTTTGCGTTGGTGGACAACGAAGCGCTGGAAGAAGACTTGGCGATTTCGACGCTGATCAGTAAAGGCAATAATCTTCACTACAAGGATTTGTATGCCCTCAACAAGCGGTTTGCCAAGCTGTTCGGGTGCGTGGAGGTGGATAACGAGGAAAATCCCCTGGCGCCTTGCAAACTGGGACGCATGTTTGCCGAGGTGCTGCGGCCTCTGACCTTGGAATTGAAGGTCAAGTTGATTCTGTTCAAGCTCTACGAGCGTCATGTCATCGGCGAACTGGATGAGGTTTACGACAGTCTGAACGAAACCCTGGCCAAAGGCGGCATCTTGCCGGAGATCCCCCGGAAACCCAGAAAACAGGCTGCAGCTTACGCTCGCTCCGCGGGGGAGGATAGCAACGGGCAAAATGTTCCCCCCGACCAGGCCACTTATATCCAGGCGCTGCAGGCCATGCACTCGCTGCTTGCTGCCTGGCGCGTTCAGGCAGGGCTGCCTTCGCTTGCGGCCAGCGTCCATGAACCGGGGGTGGTGGTCAGTGATGCCCAAGAGCTAATCGGAGCACTGTCGGCCCTTCAGGATCCAGAGCTGGCGGCCAAGCTGACCGAAGCCTTGCAAAGCGGTGAGGATACCAGTCTTAAACTGATGTTGGTAGGCCGCCTGGGTGAAGAAAACGGGGGCAAACGGGCGCTAACCCCGATGGACGAAGATATCATCGACATGATCGGGATGATCTTCGATTTCATCCTCGAGGACCGCAACCTGCCGACCCCGCTCAAGGCCCTGATCGGGCGCCTGCAGATTCCCATCATCAAAGTAGCGATCTTGGACAAGTCGTTCTTTGCCAAAAAATCCCATCCGGCCAGGTTGCTTTTGAACCAACTGGCCCACGCGGGTATCGGCCTGTCCTGGGATGAGGCATTGGAACAGAATCCGGTGTTCCGCCAGATCAGTGTCACGATAGAACGCATCCTCCTCGAGTTCGACCAGGATGTCAGCCTGTTCGATAACTTGCTCCAGGAATTCACCCGGTTCATGGAGCAGGAGGGGCAACGCAGCCAGCGGCTGGAGGAGCGCACCCGCCAAGCCACCCAGAGCAAGGAACAGCTGCTCCTGGCGAAGAAACAAGTAGCCGACGAGATCGCCATCCGCCTGCGGGGCCGACAGCTGCCACCGCGCCTCAAACGCTTTTTCGCCACTACCTGGAAGGATGTATTGCTTTTGGCTTGTCTGCGCAGGGATAAAGCCCCCGATGCTTGGCAAGCAAAGCTAGCGCTGACCGATACTTTGCTGCGGACCCTGACTGCTCCCAAAGACGATAGCGAGCGCAAGCGCATGGGGCAGCGGATTCCTGGGTTGCTGCGAGCGTTGCGCCAGGAGTTGGAAGCGATCTCCTTGGATCCAAAGCAGATAGCCTTGTTTTTCAAGGAACTGGAATTTGCGCACCAGGCGCTGCTTCGCCCCCAAGGGGATGTGGCAGATCCCCGCCTTGAGCTGGAGCTGGAGGCGATCTCCGCCAATTTACCGGAGGTGGACGAGCTTGAGATCTCCGACCTGACTGATGTTCGGGAAGAAGAGATCGAAGAGGAAATCATCATGGTGTCAGAGACGCAAACCGCAGGGGAAGAGGATGAATTTCTGGACCAGGCCAGGCGGTTGGAAATAGGTGAATGGCTGGAGCTGACCGATGCGCAGGGTAAGACGACGCGGGTCAAACTATCCTGGATCAGCAAGGTGACAGGGCTACGCGTGTTCGTCAACCGCCGTGGCATGAAGGTGGCCGAGTACACCCTGCAGGGACTTGCGGCGGAACTGCGCCGCGGTGGCGCGAAAGTCATCGAGGGCAAAGTACCCCTGATGGATCGAGCCTTGGCGGCGATGATGAGCACCCTCAAGCACCCGGCCAGGCAGACCGGGAATGGGGATTTCCCCGCGGCGCCGGTGCTACAGTAGAAATGGCGCCATCAGTACCGCCACCAGACTCAGCGCTTTGCTCATGATATTGATGGCGGGGCCAGCGGTATCCTTGTAAGGGTCGCCGACGGTGTCACCGGTGACCGCGGCGTGATGGGCCGGGGAACCTTTGCCGCCGAAGTGACCAGCTTCGATGTATTTCTTGGCGTTGTCCCAAGCGCCGCCACCGGTCCCCATGGATAGCGCCAGGATCAGCCCGGTAGTGACCGACCCGATCAACATGCCTGCGACCAAGCGCGCCATGCTTGCGGGTGGAAGCCATGGCGCAGCGCAGGCGGCCACCACTGGCGCCAGGATGGGCAGAATGCCCGGAGCAATCATGCCCTGGATCGCTGCGCGGGTGAGCATGGCCACGGCCTGCGCGTAGTCCGGCTTGGCCTTCCCTGCCAGGATAGCAGGATTGGTCCGAAACTGGCGCCGGACTTCCTCCACGATTCGGGCAGCGGCCCTCCCTACGGCGTCCAGGGCCAGGCCGCTGAATACAAACGGCAACAGTGCGCCCAAGAATAGTCCCGCCACTACGTACGGGTCGTCCAGTGAGAAACGCAGTCGAGCGCTGTGAACTCCAAATTCTAGCTTATAGGCCACCACCAGGGTCAAAGCTGCAAGTCCCGCCGCACCGATGGTGAAGGCCTTGGTCAGGGCTTTGGTGGTGTTGCCGGCGGCATCGAGGACATCAGTACCCCTCCGAACCGTCTCCGGCAGTTTTGCCATTTCGACGATACCTCCGGCATTGTCGGCCACCGGGCCGTAGGCATCGATTGCGGTGACGATAGGGGTGAGGGTCAACAGGGCGGTAGTGGCTATCGCGATCCCGTATACTCCGGCCAGTTGGTAGGCAGCAATAACGCCCACGGCTATCAGAAGGGTGGGGAAGGCGGTGGATTTCATGCCCACCGCCAGCCCGGTGATGAGATTGGTGGCGTGTCCCTGGCAGGAGGCGGCGGCGATGCGTTGCACTGGATTGAAGCGCAGGCTGGTGAAGTAGGCAGTGTTGATGACTAGTCCCAATCCCACCCCCAGGCCCATCAGGGCGGCAAAAAAGAGGGCATCTTTGAGTTCTGCCTGATCCTGCAGCAATCGCTCTCCGATCCAATGATAGCTAAATGCTGCGAGTAGGATACTGATGGTTACTGCCCGCAGCAGGGCAAACCCCACGCTGGCGTTTTTAGGCAACCAGAGAAATTGCCCCCCAAGCAACTGGGCGAGTAGGGCCGCTCCACCCAGAGCCAAGGGATAATACTGAAAAATAGGATCCGGACTTAGTCTGGAGGCTACCAGAACGGTTGCCGCCAAGCTGACGGCATAACTCTCGAACACATCCGCCGCCATCCCGGCACAATCACCCACGTTGTCGCCGACGTTGTCGGCGATGACTGCAGGGTTCCTGGGATCGTCTTCGCAGATGCCCTGTTCCACTTTGCCGGCCAAGTCCGCCCCAACGTCCGCCGCTTTGGTGAAGATCCCACCGCCCAGGCGACCGAAGATACTGACCAGGGAGGCACCGAATCCCAACCCAGCCAATGGGGTCAGATTTTCCGGCTCCGGGCCGCTGCGCAAGTACAGATAAAAGCCTGTGACTGCTGCCAACGCCAGGCTGCCGAGTAAAAACCCGGTGACCGACCCGCTCCGATAGGCAATTTTGAGCGCCTGTGGTAAGCGAGTCTGAGCGGCTGCGGCGGTACGCGCGTTAGCCTGCACGGCAATAGTCATGCCCAGTATGCCGGCGGTCGCCGAACATAATCCCCCCAAAGCGAATCCTAGGGCGGTCGAAAGGCCGAACTTGGGCGTTGCCCACAATAGGGTGAACGTTGCCACACCGACCACAGTGATGGTGCTATATTGAACCTTAAGGAAAGCAGCGGCGCCTTCGCGAATGGCTAGATAGGGACCTCGCAGAGCCTCATCCCCAAGCGGTTGGCGCAAGACCCACAGGGCGCATCCAAGCGCATAGATGGCACCAAGCCCGGCGGCCAAAAAGCACAGTTGAACTGGCCACATGCTTCGTCTCCCGGTTAATTTTTGGTTGAACTCTGATGGCGGGGCGGCGTCTCATGGGCAATTCTATTATTTACATGGCCCAAGGCCTTTGAAATAATGCATCGCGCATTTCAGGCCCTAACCCTACCACTTGTCACTCCTATGAGTATCCACGCTTCTAGTGACGATCTTAAGCTGCTCTTGAAAACCTTGCCTGACTCACTGCGGGAAAAACTGGCTGGGCTCCCCAACGAGGGTTTGTTGGAAATCGTCATGGACTTGGGCCGCACGCCTCAGGCTCGCTATGCCGACCGGGCTGTCATTCTAGCTGAAACGCCGGTGACTCGTACCGACCTCAGCTATGTGGTGAATCTGGTTGGAGAGTTCGGGGCCGACAACCGCGCAGGTATCGAGGGTACGTTGCACCGGATTTCGGCCATCCGCAACCGCAAAGGGGAGATCATTGGTTTGACCCTGAGGGTGGGGCGAGCGGTGACTGGGACTATCGATCTGATCCGGGATTTAGTCGAATCCGGCCGTAGCCTCTTGCTCCTAGGTCGGCCCGGAGTGGGCAAGACGACCAAACTGCGCGAAGTGGCGCGGGTTCTGGCGGATGATTTCGGCAAACGGGTGGTGGTCATCGATACCTCCAACGAGATCGGTGGCGACGGGGATATCCCTCATCCGGCTATCGGTAACGCCCGCCGGATGCAGGTGCCACATCCCGACCAGCAGCACGCGGTGATGATTGAAGCGGTGGAGAACCACATGCCGGAGGTGATCGTCATCGACGAAATCGGCACCGCAGCCGAGACCTTGGCCGCCCGCACCATTGCCGAACGGGGCGTGCAGTTAATCGGCACCGCGCACGGTAATACCCTGGTAAATCTGGTCCAGAACCCGATCCTGTCGGATTTGGTAGGCGGTGTGCAGACGGTTACCCTGGGAGATGACGAGGCGCGCTTCCGTGGCACTCAGAAAACCGTCAGCGAGCGCAAAGCCCCACCCACCTTTGAACAGGTGGTGGAACTGGTGGACCGCGACGAGCTGATTGTCCATATCGATACCGCTGCGGCGGTGGATGCTATCCTACGGGGTGAAGATTCTGGGGGAGTACGGCGTACCCCTGACGGTGAAATGCCAGTGGAAGTGCCACTAAGTTTGTCCGAGCCGATCAATCAGCCATTGCCCCCTGAAGCGCTGAAGGGAGAGATCCGCATCTATCCGTATGCCATCAACCGCGATTTGGTGGAACGCGTGATTCGCAGCTTCCGCTTCGATGCTCGTACCGTGGCCAATCCTGAGCGGGCCGATATGGTTCTTGCGCTGCGCTCGCGGTCCGACGATGCCCGCCTGCGCCGGATCCTTGATTCATACGGCCTGCCGCTCCACTGCATCAAGAAGAACACCACTGCCCAGATCCGGCGATTGCTCAATCACGTCTTCAGCCAGCCGGAAGAAGTCGCAGGCGGCGATATAGACGCGGCAGTTAGTTAACGAGGCCGAGGCAGCGGTGCGAAAGGTATTGGAGGAATCGGTGGTGGTGGAATTAACCCCCCCAGCCACGGGAGATTCGTAAGATCCAGCACCAGATCGTTAACCGCTACCACCTGGTGGCCGAAAGCATCGGCTGCGATCCTTTCCGGCATCTAGTAATTTATCCCGATTGGGAAATGGATCAAATCCACGAATAGATCGAACACTCGGTCTAATTACTTACCAAGCACTGTTGAAAGGAATAAAATAGCGGCTACATTCACTATGGAAACCATGAAATATGGTAACGGTCGCCGCGGAAATTATGGGCAAGCAGGAACCCAGGGATGAAATCATGCAGGCCGCCTTGAAACTGTTTACTGAAAAAGGATATTTCAATACGTCGATCGCCGACATTCGCAGGCAAGCCGACGTCAGCACGGGTACGATTTATCACTATTTCAAAAACAAGGAATCGATTGCAGAGGCCCTGCTCTGCGACGTCCTTCAAAGTCTGAATGATTCTATCGAAGAAATAAAAATTAAGACCAACCATACCTTTGAGCGCCTGCGGGCAATCGTCGAATTATTCTTCACTTTGGCCGAGGACGCACCCGAGGTCATGCGCTTCATGGTTTGCGTACGTCACCGTGAGTTTCTGCTTGACCAGCCTCCTTTGAGCCTTTCCAGACCATTTCAGCAACTGACCCGGATCATGCATGAAGGGATCAGGACCGGGGAGCTCAGGCGGATGGATCCGGTGGTGGCAACTGCCTGTTTTTATGGCACCATCGTCCAGATGGTTCAGTTGCATCTGGATGGCGTGTTGGAAAAGCCGCTGGACTGGTATTTATTGGATACCTGGACGGCGATCTGGCGGGCTCTGTCGCCCCAGTGATGAGAGCTTAAAGGGGGAGTTCCGAGTAGCCCATCAAGTACTCATCCACCGCTCTGGCTGCCTGGCGGCCCTCCCGGATCGCCCACACGACGAGGGACTGACCGCGGCGCATATCGCCGGCGGTGAAGACCTTGTCGATAGAAGTTCGGTAACTGTGGGTATCGGCTTTGACGTTGCCGCGCGGATCCAGCTCTACCTTAAATTGTTCCAGCATGCCTTCGTGGATCGGATGGACAAAGCCCATGGCCAGAAGGACCAGATCAGCATCTAAGGTAAACTCGCTACCTGGGACTTCCTGCATCTTAAAGCGGCCGTTTTCATCTTGATTCCATTCGACCTCAATGCAATGAATCTTGGTAACCTGTCCGCGTTCGCCTTCGAAGGCCGAGGTCGAGATGCTGAACAGCCGCTCACAGCCTTCTTCGTGGGAGGTGGAGATGCGCAGCTTGTTTGGCCAATAGGGCCAGGTCAGCAGTTTGTTTTCCTTGTCCGGCGGTTTGGGAAGAATCTCTAATTGAACGATGGAGATCGCACCCTGGCGGATAGCAGTGCCGATGCAGTCGGAGCCGGTATCGCCGCCGCCGATGACCACGACCCGCCTGCCCGTAGCCAGGATGCTTTCGTGAGCAGGGATCTCGTCGCCGGCCACGCGGCGGTTCTGCTGGGTCAGAAACTCCATGGCGTAGTGAATGCCTTTGAGCTCGCGTCCGGGAACATTGAGATTGCGGGGTTTTTCCGAACCTCCCGCCAGGACGATGGCGTTATATTTTACAAGTAGCGATTGGATCGAAACATCCACGCCAACGTGGGTGTTGGGGCAGAACACCACTCCTTCGGCGCGCATCTGGGCCATGCGCCGATCAATGTGGTGTTTTTCCAGTTTGAAATCGGGGATCCCATAGCGCAAAAGCCCGCCGATGCGATCGTTTTTTTCATATACCACCACCTTATGACCTGCCCGGGCCAATTGTTGGGCACATGCCAGTCCTGCCGGACCTGAACCGATCACGGCGACCTGTTTTCCGGTACGGGCTTTGGGGATCTCGGGCTTAATCCAACCCTCTTCCCACGCGCGATCCACGATGCTGCACTCGATCGTCTTGATGGTGACTGGATTGTCGTCCAGGTTCAGGGTGCAAGCAGCCTCACAAGGGGCAGGGCAGATGCGGCCGGTAAACTCGGGAAAATTGTTGGTTCGATGCAGTTCTTTGATCGCTTCACGCCAATGGTTCCGGTAGACGAGATCGTTCCAGTCCGGAATCAGGTTGTTGACCGGACAGCCGTTATGGCAATAGGGGATGCCACAGTCCATGCAGCGCGCTCCCTGTTCGGAGATCTCTCTCGCTGGCAGGGGGAGGACGAATTCGCGAAAATGCTGGACCCGGTCAGCCACGGGGGCGTAACCGCGATCGTGGCGTTGAATTTCCAGGAAACCGGTTGGTTTGCCCATGGAGTTACCTCTTCGATCCTAAAACTGATTCAGGGATTGGAGGGACCCAGCTAGCCGCGCTAAGCAGTCATGCGCAGCCGGGTGCGTTGCTGTTTCTGCTGCAGCTGTTCTAGTGCACGCCGATAATCGATCGGCATCACTTTGACAAACCTGCCCCGATAATCGGACCAGTTTGCCAAAATTTGGCGTGCGCGCCGGCTGCCAGTGTAGTGCTGATGGGTTTGGATCAAGCTCTTGAGCCGCTGTTCGTCATAGCGAGTCATGTCGTGGGCGACTTTGACCCAGCCATGGGTTTCCAGATCGCCGCCCTGGTGCTCCAGCGCTTCCAGGGCCTCGTCTTCAGCCAACACCGGTTCAAGTTCCACCATGGCCAGGTTACAGCGTTTTTCAAAGTCGCCGCGCTCATCTAACACATAGGCAATCCCGCCCGACATGCCGGCAGCGAAGTTGCGCCCGGTCTCGCCCAGGACCACCACGATGCCGCCGGTCATGTATTCGCAGCCGTGGTCGCCTACTCCCTCGACCACGGCGATGGCGCCGGAGTTGCGCACCGCGAAGCGCTCGCCTGCCACGCCGCGGAAGAAGCATTCACCGCTGATGGCACCGTACAGCACGGTGTTGCCGACGATGATGTTCTCCTCTGCCACGATGGGGGTTTCGGCGGGTGGATAGATAATGATGCGGCCACCGGACAGGCCCTTGCCGACGTAGTCGTTGCCTTCCCCATCCAGCTCGAGGGTTATCCCTTTCGCCAACCAGGCGCCGAAGCTTTGGCCAGCAGTCCCTTTGAGCTTGATGTGGATGGTGTCATCGGGTAGCCCTTCGTGGCCGTACCGCTTGGCCACCTCCCCGGAGAGCATCGCACCTACTGAGCGGTCAGTGTTGTGCACCGGCAGGTCGATCCGCACCGGCTGTTGCTCTTCCAAGGCCGGCCTTGCGGCAGCGATAAGCTTGTGGTCCAGGGCCCGCTCGATTTCGTGGGGCTGGGGCTCACAATTGTAGATCGCAACGCCGGGACCTGCTTTGGGTTTGGCCAGGATCTTGCTGAAGTCTAGCCCCTTGGCTTTCCAGTGGTCAATGGCGTCGACCATGTCCAGCCGGTCGGAGTGGCCAATCATTTCGTTGAAAGTTCGGTAACCTAGCTGGGCCATAAGAAGCCTTACTTCCTCGGCGACGAAGAAGAAGTAATTGATCAGGTATTCCGGTTTGCCTTTGAACCGCTTGCGCAGGACCGGATCTTGGGTCGCAACTCCCACCGGGCAAGTATTGAGGTGGCATTTGCGCATCATGATGCAACCGGCCACGATTAGAGGAGCGGTGGCAAAACCGAATTCATCCGCTCCTAGAAGCGCCCCGATCACTACGTCCCGGCCGGTGCGCAGCCCTCCGTCCACTTGGACACAGATCCGGCCGCGCAGCTTGTTGAGCACTAAGGTTTGATGAGTTTCGGCCAAACCGATTTCCCAAGGGAGTCCGGCGTGCTTGATGGAAGTGAGCGGAGATGCCCCAGTACCCCCCTCATAGCCGGCAATGGTGACATGGTCGGCGTGCGCCTTGGCTACGCCAGCCGCGACTGTACCGACCCCGACTTCGGATACCAGTTTGACGCTGATCCGCGCCTTGGGGTTGACGCATTTAAGGTCGTAGATCAACTGTTTTAGATCTTCGATGGAATAAATATCGTGGTGCGGCGGCGGCGAGATGAGTCCCACCCCCGGGGTGGAGTGGCGCACTTTAGCGATGATCTGATCCACCTTGTGACCGGGTAATTGACCACCCTCACCGGGTTTTGCCCCTTGCGCGATTTTGATTTGGATGTCGTCTGCGTTGCTTAGATACTCAGTGGTGACGCCGAATCGGCCCGAAGCAACCTGCTTGATGGCTGAGCGCATGGAATCCCCATTGGGCAGAGGCCGCAGCCGCTCTGGAAGTTCTCCCCCTTCGCCGGTATTGGATTTGCCACCGATCCGATTCATCGCGATGGCGAGCGTCGTATGGGCTTCCCAGGAGATGGAGCCAAACGACATTGCGCCAGTGGCGAAGCGTTTGACGATCTCGCTGGCAGGTTCGACCGCATCTAAAGGGACCGGCTTGCGATCGAATTTGAAGCGCATCAGCCCGCGCAGAGTCAACAGGTGTTCATTCTGTTCGTTGATCAAGCGAGTGTATTCTTCGTATGTCTGCCAGTTGTTGCTGCGCGTGGCATGCTGGAGCTTGGCGATGGTATCAGGGGTCCAGGCGTGAGCTTCGCCGCGCAGACGGTAGGCGAACTCGCCGCCTACGTCCAGGGATTCACGCCACTCCAAAGGATCGCCAAAAGCGCGTTTATGCCGCTGGATTGTCTCGGCGGCGATTTCCTCTAGGCCGACTCCTTCAACGGGGCTGGTAGTGCCGGTGAAATAGCGATCGAGGAAGTCCTGATTTAATCCCAAAGCATTGAAGATTTGCGCACCGCAATAGGATTGGTAAGTGGAGATGCCCATCTTGGACATGACCTTGAGGATGCCCTTGGCTAGCGCTTTAATGTAGCGCTTCTGGGCTTCTTCCTCGCTGATGGGTTCGGGCAGACGATGGCGCAGATGAGCGATGGCATCGAAAGCCAGATAGGGATTGACGGCTTCGGCGCCATAGCCGCCTAAGACGCAGAAGTGATGAACCTCGCGCGCCTCGCCGGTTTCAACCACCAGCCCGGTCTCGGTCCTAAGCCCCTTGCGGATCAGATGATGGTGCACCGCAGAGGTGGCCAACAGCGCGGGAATCGCTATCTGGGTGGCATCTATGTCCCGATCGGACAAAATCAGAATGTTATTGCCATCGAGGACGGCTTGTTCGGCTTCCTGGCATAGGCGTTCTAGCGCCTTGGCCATGCCGGCCACGCCTTCAGCGACCGGATAACAAAAACTCAAGGTTTTGGTGCGGAAAGCGCCATGGGTGCGAGGCTCGATATAGCGAATCTTCTCCAGGTCGATATTAGTGAGAATCGGCTGATGGGCCTCCAAACGCATGTGCGACCCGCCTTGATTTAGGCCCAACAGGTTGGGGCGGTGGCCGATCATGCTCACCAGAGACATGACCAGTTCCTCACGGATCGGGTCGATGGCCGGGTTGGTGACTTGGGCAAAGGCTTGCTTGAAATAGTCGTACAGGAGGCGTGGACGCTTGGATAGAACTGCTAGCGAGGCGTCATTGCCCATCGATCCGACCGGATCCTGACCGCTGGCAACCATCGGCTGGAGGAAGACCTTCATGTCTTCCTGGGTATAGCCAAAGGCCTGTAGCCTATGGCGCAAGGTATTTTCGTCCGGTATCATGGGGGCCACTTCCGGCGTCAGTTTCTCCAACTGGATCTGGGTCTTGTCTAGCCATTCCTGGTAAGGTGCTTTGTTTGCCAGCTCCGCCTTCAGTTCGGCATCGTCGATGATCCGGCCCTCTTCCAGGTCGATCAGGAGCATCTTGCCTGGTTGGAGGCGCCATTTCTTGATGATTTTTGTCTCTGGAACTTTGAGTACCCCCATTTCCGATGCCATCACCACCAGCCCGTCTTCGGTGATGAGATAACGCGCCGGACGCAAGCCGTTGCGGTCCAAAGTGGCGCCGATCTGGCGGCCATCGGTGAAGGCGATCGCGGCTGGACCATCCCAAGGTTCCATCAGCGCGGCATGGTATTCATAGAAGGCGCGGCGTTTTTCATCCATGAGGGGGTTGCCGGCCCAAGCCTCGGGAATCAAAAGCATCATCGCATGGGCCAGGGAATATCCCCCGGCGACTAACAATTCTAAGGCATTGTCGAAACAAGCCGAATCTGACTGACCCTCGGCGATCAGCGGCCAAAGCTTGTTTAGGTCTTCTCCTAATAGATCGGATTTCATCGCGTGACGGCGAGCGGCCATCCAGTTGAGGTTGCCGCGCAAGGTGTTGATCTCACCGTTGTGGGCGATCATGCGGAACGGCTGAGCCAGTTCCCAGGACGGGAAAGTATTGGTAGAGAAACGTTGATGGACCAATGCCAGGGCCGAAACCATGCGCGCATCACGCAGTTCGGGATAATAATGACCCACCTGGGCTGCCAGCAGCATGCCTTTATAAACCAGGGTGAGGGAAGAAAGGGAGGGGAGATAGAATCCAGCCGGATCGTCAAGGTGTTGTTGACGAATATGATTTTCCGCCTGTTTGCGAATCACAAACAGTTTGCGCTCAAAAGCGGCTTGATCCGGACAATTTTCCCCCCAACCTACGAAGACCTGGCGCACCACTGGCTCGACTTCCTTGACCGACTCGCCGAGCCCGCGGTTGTCGGTGGGGACGTCGCGCCAGCCGAGGACGGTCTGACCTTCGGCGGTGATGAATTTTTCCAGGATCTGTTCACATTGCCGGCGGTTTTCTATCCGTTGCGGTAGGAACACCATCCCCACGCCGTAACGGCCTTCAGGCGGCAGATCGATGCCAAGTTTTGCACATTCTGCACGCAGGAACCGATCCGGTATCTGAATCATGATGCCGGCGCCGTCACCCGCCAGAGGGTCGGCCCCCACCGCGCCACGGTGGGTCAAATTGGTGACGATCTCCAAACCTTGTTCAATGATCGTGTGGCTTTTGCGCCCCTTTATATCAGCGACGAAACCGACACCGCAGGCATCGTGCTCGTGGTTGGGATCGTACAAACCCTGCTTGCGTGGTAATCCGCGATTCATATTCGACCTCGTCTGGACAAGCTACCAAGAACCCCAAAAGGGAGCCAGCACCTTGGGATACGTTGTTGATTGGCTGAATTCTCCGGCCCTATCTATACACAGAAAAGCACTAAAGGATAGGAAACTTGGCTTCTATTTGCAAGGTTTGGCGAGGCTGTGCCGGTTCATGTTTGAAACTCATGCCAAAAATTGAAAAAAGCCTTAAAGATTCTTTGGGACCGGCCGTTAAAGGGTGTGATCGTCAGCTAAATGCTGATCCATTCTGATTGGGAGGGTGTTGGGATGATGCTAGAGAAGATGGAAGTGGTAGATATGCTTGACGATGAAGCCCTATCGGATTGGGACGATGTCGATTTTGCCGAGGAGCGGATCCCGGTCGATCCTGGGGTCCAGTTCGATGCGACCCAAATCTATTTGAACGAGTTGAGCCAGTCCAAACTATTGACCGTCGATGAGGAAAGATATTACGGTGCATTGGCCCGTCGTGGTGACGAGGAAGCGCGGCGGCGCATGATCGAAAGTAATCTCCGCTTGGTGGTCAAAATCGCACGCCGCTATTTGAACCGGGGTTTGCCGCTGTTGGATTTGATCGAGGAGGGCAACCTGGGCCTGATCCGAGCGGTGGAGAAATTTGAACCGGAACGAGGTTTCCGTTTTTCCACCTATGCCACTTGGTGGATCCGTCAGACCATCGAACGGGCATTGATGAGCCAGACCCGGACTATTCGCCTGCCGATCCATATCGTCAAGGAAATGAATGTCTGCCTCAAGGCAATGAGACAACTGGCTCAGAAGCTGGATCGCGATCCTAGCCCTGAGGACATCGCCGAATACTTGGATAAGCCAGTCAAGGACGTAGAGCGGATGCTCAAGCTGAACGAACGGACCAGTTCGGTAGATGTGGCTTATGGCAGGGAGTCGGACAAGCCGCTCTTGGAGATTATGACCGATGAGACGGTCGATGGTCCGGAGGACCAGATTCAAAATGACGCTGTGCGCGAGCACGTCGATCGCTGGCTATATCAGCTGCCGGACAAGCACCGGGAGGTTTTGCTGCGCCGCTACGGCCTGTGGGGGTATGAAGCTTCGACTTTGGAACAAGTGGCACAGGAAATGCAAGTAACCCGCGAACGGGTACGCCAGATCCAGATGGAGGCGGTCAAGCGCCTGCGTGACATTCTGAAGGACGAAGGATTCTCGGCGGAGGCGATTTTGCACTGACCAGGTCTAATAACCATTCCAGCACCAACCTGGGTTGAAAGACACGTTCGATTCGCACCCCATTCGGCCAACGAATCTCGAATGCGGCCTTTGTGGGATCAGTTTCGACTGCTGTCTTAGGCTTTGGGGGCGGCGGAGGGCCATAGGCGCCGCCATCGTGCGGTAGGAAGGTGATAGGCGGGCGCATCCTCGCGCACCGAGTCCGCGCCTTCGGCGCTGGGCCTGGTCTCGCCAGCGGTAGCCAGGGAGCGGCTCCAAGCGGCTAAAGCGGATGTACTGGCCCGCCTTGCCCCGGATGGTCGGCCTTGCCGGCCCAGACCAGTTGTGGGTCCAGGGGCGGTCTGCGGTATCACCAACCCGACGGGCAAGTTGTTGACCCGCTCCTTGTCGCGATGCTCGTTAAGACTCGTTAAGATTCGATCGGGCGTTTTTCCCTAGGTGGTGTATTCTTCTTTTAGCCCTGTTGCAGTAGAATGCATCCAGTCAACTACGTAAATTCTATCAAAAATTCATTATATCTGCAGACCCGACAGTTGATTTTCGTCTGGTAGTCTCGATGCCTTGGCGCCTTTAGAACACACAAGCGGCTTAAGTTGCATCGAACTGCTTGTCCGTCTCAAGCCCTAAGGTATTTCCATGTCCATGACAGACACGCTTAGTTTTCACGCTCTGAATCTACCTAAACCGTTACTGCATGCACTGGCTGAAGTCGGTTATGAATCTCCCACGCCGATCCAGGCGGCTACCATTCCCCACGTTCTGGCTGGCCGGGATGTGATTGCCCAGGCCCAGACCGGTACTGGCAAGACCGCAGCGTTTGCCTTGCCGCTCCTTGCCCGCCTCGATATGCGACAGACCCAGCCCCAGGTCTTGGTGCTGACGCCAACCAGGGAATTGGCGCTCCAAGTGGCCGAGGCTTTTCAGACCTATGCTGCCGGTCTACCCGGACTGCATGTCTTGCCGATTTACGGTGGCCAGGAATATGGCCGTCAGATCCGCGCTTTAAACCGCGGTGTCCATGTGGTCGTCGGGACACCGGGACGGGTGATGGATCACATGCGTCGCGGCACTTTGGACCTGAGTGGCTTGAAGACTTTGGTCTTGGACGAAGCGGACGAAATGCTGCGCATGGGGTTTGTGGAGGACGTGGATTGGATTCTTGGGCAAACTCCGGCCGAGCGGCAGGTGGCTCTGTTCTCCGCCACCATGCCAACCCCGATCCGCCGGATAGCCCAGCGCCATCTGCGCGCTCCAGAGGAGATCAAGATCCTGGTCAAGACCACTACTGCCAAGACCATTCGGCAGCGTTACTGCATGCTTGCCTCTCATGCCAAGCTGGATGCCTTGACCCGAATCCTGGAAGTGGAGGATTTCGATGCCACCATTTTATTCGTGCGCACTAAGACCCAGACGCTGGAGTTGGCAGAAAAACTGGCTGCCCGTGGGTTTGCTGCGGCGCCGCTCAACGGCGATATTCCCCAGAGCCAGCGTCAGCGCACTGTGGAAAAGCTCAAGAGCGGACAATTGGATATCCTGGTGGCCACCGACGTGGCGGCGCGGGGATTGGACGTGCAGCGGATCAGCCACGTGATCAATTACGATATTCCCCTCGATACCGAATCCTATGTTCACCGGATCGGACGGACCGGCCGGGCGGGTCGTTCCGGTGAGGCGATTTTGTTCGTGACACGCCGGGAGAAAGGGCTATTGATGGCCATCGAACGGGCCACCAGGCAAAAGATCCAGGCCATGGAACCGCCCACTGCCGAAGTCATCAACCAGCAACGCATGGCCCGGTTTCAGCAGCGCATCAGCGCTGCTTTGGCCAATCCAGACGTGCAATTTTACCGTGGCCTGCTCATGCAGTATCAGCGTGAGCGTGACGTTCCGGCCATAGATATCGCTGCTGCGCTGGCGACCTTGCTCCAGGAAGGGGAGTCCCTGCTGGTGAAGGAGGAGTCGCCGACTGGGGAGAAAGTTTCCGCCAAACCGGTGACCCTCAAGCGCAAGTCCCGTCGGTCGGAGATCGGGATGACTAGCTACCGGATCGAAGTCGGCCGCCGCCACGGGGTCAAGCCCGGCAACATCATGGGGGCGATCGCCAATGAAGCCGGACTGGACAGCCGATTCATCGGCAGGATCCGCATTCAGGAAGAATTCAGCACGGTGGATCTGCCCGAAGGGATACCCTGGGAAGTTTTCCGAACGTTGAAGAAGGTCTGGGTTGCGGGCAGGCAGCTCAACATCTCGCGGTGCAACTAAAGCTTGGCGCCAAATTCACCTCTCCCATACGCCTCTCCGCCGGGGTAGTGGTGGTGAGATTGATGGATCACACCCCCCATTATCTCTTGCTGCGGGCATTTCGTTACTGGGACTTTCCCAAAGGGCTAGTCGAGCCTGGTGAGATGCCGCTTAAGGCCGCGATCCGGGAAGTGACGGAAGAGACCGGGCTGATTGACCTGGTGTTCCGTTGGGGGGAGGTTTGCTGCGAGACGCCGCCTTATGGGCAAGGGAAAGTGGCTCGTTATTACCTGGCAGAATCTCCCCGCGGTGAGGTGCATCTTCCGGTCAGTCCCGAGCTTGGCCGCCCAGAGCATCATGAATTCCGCTGGCTCCCCTATGCCGAGGCCCGCATTCTTCTGGCGCCGAGACTTCAGGCGATTCTCGACTGGGCGCATGGAGTCGTCACCCAAGTTACGGATTGACCCGGTGGATGCTTCCCTTAAGACCAAGCTGGCGTTTTTGATGCGCCCTGACAATTACCCGGATCGACCGGCCCGGGTAAAAGTGATCGAAACCCACATGGCAGGGGTGTTTTTGACCGATCGTTTTGCCTATAAGCTGAAGAAGCCGGCTCGCTATCCCTATCTGGATTTCAGCACGGTCGCCGCGCGGGAGTTTTATTGCCGCGAGGAATTGCGTCTCAACCGGCGCCTGGCCCCGGATGTCTATCTGGATGTCATTCCTCTGACCCTGGGTGCCGATGGCAAGCTGGTGCTGGATGGGCAAGGTGAGGTCGAGGACTTTCTGGTCTGGATGCGGCGCCTGCCCCACGATCGGATGTTGGACAGCCTGCTTCAGAGCGGCTGTCTGGAAGATCGCCTCCTACACGGGTTGGCTGAGGTGTTGGCGGATTTTTATCGGGCCTGTCCGGTGCAGGACCTGAGCGGGGAAGCCTACCGACGCCGCTACCAAGAAGCCGTCCTGCTCAACCTGCGTGAGCTTAAGTCCCTGCGCTTTGCCCTGCCAAGCAGGGATGACGAAGCTTTATGCGAGGCGCAATTGGAATTTCTGGATCGGCAGGCGGGCTGGTTCGACGCCAGGGCGGCTGATGGTCGGATCGTGGAAGGGCACGGAGATCTGAGACCTGAGCATGTGTGTTTCGAACCCCCCTGGCCGAAGGTCATCGACTGCTTGGAATTCAGCCGCGATCTTCGCCTGCTGGACAGTGCGGATGAAACCGCTTACCTGGCGCTGGAGTGTGAGTATCTGGGATACAGGGAGGCAGGCAGGCGATTCCTTGAGCTTTTTGGCCGCGTTACCGGGGATGCCGTGCCGCCCCGCCTGCGGGATTTTTACCTGGCTTATCGGGCGACCTTGCGGGCGCGCCTGTTACTCTCCCGGGTACGGGAAACCGACGCCCCCGCTTGGCCGCGCTTTAAGCACCGTGCGGCGCGCTATCTCAAGCTGGCAGCCGTCTATAGCCAGAGGATGCAGGCAAATTAAGCCGCCAGCTGTTTGACCTTCTCCAACACCGCCTTGGCGTGGCCTTCGGGATTGACGCCGTATTCGGCCTCGACGATGGTCCCCTTCTTGTCGATGACGAAGGTGGAGCGGACGATGCCCATCTTCTTGACCCCACCTTTTTCCTTTTCCTGCCAAACCCCGTAACGTTCGCACACAGTACCGTCGGTATCGGCCAGAAGATCCACCTTGAGGCCATATTTGGCGATGAACGCCCGGTGCATGTCGCAAGGGTCTTTGCTCACTCCGATGACGGCAGTGTTGTATTTGGCAAACTCATCGGCCAGTTGGGTGAATTCATTGGCTTCGATGGTGCAGCCTGGGGTGTCGTCTTTGGGATAGAAATACAGCACTAGGTTTTGTTTGCCGCGAAAGTCAGCCAGGCTGACGAGTTTTTCCTCCTGATTGGGAGCGCTGAAGTCCGGGGCGGGTTGATGCTTGGTCAACATGGTCTACTCCTCACTTAAGTGGTTGGAAAATCACTGGGGTAACGTTCCTCGACCTGACCGTCGGCGCCGATGAACACGGCGCTTGCCAGATTGCGGAAAATACCGTGCTCCAATACTCCGGGAAGATCGTTCAAAAGGCGGTCGATGGCGGCAGCATCCCGTGAATCATCAAAGCGGGTATCCAGGACTACGCCGCCGGCGGAAGTCACCGCCACCCCGCCTTCTTTCACCCGCAGCTGCGGGCGAGCGCCGGCAGCCTCGAGCCGGGACTTAACTAGCTGCCAGGCAAATGGCATGACCTCGACCGGAATCGGGAGGCCCTCGCCGATGCGCGTGACCAATTTGGACCGATCCACCAAAACCCAGAACTGGCCGGCGGCGCGCGCCAGGATTTTTTCCCGCACCAAATCTTGGCCGCGGCCTTTGAGCAGGGTTAGATCAGGAGCGACTTCGTCGGCACCGTCCACGTATACGTCCACAGCAGCTGACTGCTCAAGCCCAAGCAACGGCAGTCCTAGGGCCTCGGCCTTGATGGCGCTGATGAGGGAGCTGGCGACAGCAGTGATGCGAAGGTTTTCTAGGCGGTAGCGTTTGGCCAAAGCTTCGATGAAGCAGTTTGCGGTGGAACCGGTTCCCAGGCCGACGGTCATCCCGTCCTGAATCTTCTTGGCGGCAGTGAGCCCAAGCAGTTGCCTGTCGTCCATCAGGTCTCTCCGGAGTCGTCGATATAGTTGAGTATGATACTAGGGAAAGAGTCGGCGTCAATGGTCATAGAAATCTGCCAACAGCTCTGTCAGCGAGCCGCCGCTGTGAATCCTTTGCACGGCTTGGGCGAGCAAATTGGAGGTATCGAGTATGGTCAGTTTATTTTTGACTGTTTCGCTCACAAGATTCCAGGAAGTGACGGTGTCGGTGACGATGATGCGATCCAGCGCCGGATCGCCAAGGTGCTGATTGGCGCTTGGATGGAATAGGCCATGCGCGGCCAGCGCGAACACTTGCTTTGCCCCTTCCGCCTTGCACAGGCGTGCGGCGTGGACGAGGGTGCTACCGGTGACGATCATGTCGTCGAAGATCAACACCGTGCTACCTGCCACCTCGCCCAGCAGACGGCCGTGATAGAGCGCTCCTCCGCCGCGCAGTTTTTCCGTCACCGCGATCGCCACCTCTCGCTTGAGCCTTTGCGCCAGTTGTTGGCGGAAAAGCTGAGCCCGTTTATAGCCTCCCGTATCTGGGGAGACCACGGTGATGGATTCTTCCGCAGCCAGGCCGGGAATCAGCCGGTTTAGAAACACAGGAGAGGATTCCAGATGTTCGGCGATGCAGCGAAAAGCGTTCTGATAAGCGGCCGGATTGTGAACCTCCAGGGTCACGACGCGATCGGCACCCACCGCTTCGATCATTTCCGCCAGATAGCGCAAGCTTACCGGATCGCGCGGTTGAGTGCGGCGATCCTTGCGGGCATAGGCAAGATAAGGCAAAACCAAAGTGATCTCGCTGGCGGAAGCATCCCGTAAGGCGCCGGTGAACAGCAATAGTCGAAGCAGCTTGTCGTTGACGCTCAGCTGAGGATCCGAATACAGGGAGCACAGCAAAAAAACATGCCGTCCACGTGCGCTTTGGAGGGGGCGGATCTTGAATTCACCGTCTTCGAACGAACGTTCCTCGTGTTCCCCTAAGACCACACCCAAATGGGAGGCGACTCGGCTGCCATACTCGCTGAAAGCTTGCAAGGCGAACAGAAGCGGTTCAGACATGGGATTTCACCGTGAAAGTTCGACTTGAGTTTATTGTCGGCGACTTAGCATCGATGAGCAATTTTGCTCTGCTATGCTTGTCGCTAGAGAATTCAAGTTAGAGGAAGATGCTATGATGATCGAATCTTCCGGGTTTTCCCAGCTGCACATCGATGTGGCCCGGTTTGCCACAGATGATTTCAACTTATTCCATGATCCTAACAAGTGGCATCGCCTGTGCGGCAATCCATTCGGGGGACCGATCGTGCTCGGCTTCCAGATGGAGACCTGGCTGGCCGAAGCGGTGGCTGGCTATCGCCGCACGCACGACGATCCGGCATTGGTGGAAGGGCTGCGTTGCAGCAACTATCAGATTAATTTTGCCGCCGCGCTCAACCCCGGCCAGCGGTTCGGTTTGGTCATCAAGCCTTCGCAGTGGGATCAGACCCGGAAGGTGCTGGGTAACCGGGTTCTGCTTCGCAGCGATCATGGCATCGTGCTGGCAGGACATCACAAACTGTCCCACGAGCCCCTGGTCTTGCCCGCCTGCAGCCCGGACGGCCTGCCCGAGCTGACCACCTGTCCGGATCGCTGCGAGCTTCCAGGTAATTATTTTCTCAAGCGCAAATTCATGATGACTGCCAATGCCAAGAATTTTCTCTTGGGGTCCTTGGTCGATCCTGGCCGGTATTTCGATGAGCTGGAGGAACGGGTAGAGTTTCCCGAGATGTTTCCGGTCAGCTATATTTCCTGCGCCTTGTTGGAAAGGGCCTGGCATTTCGGACACGATTTCGAGCGCGCACCGATGGTCTATACCCGTCACGAGATCAGCATCGACCGAGAGGTGGTAGCGAGGATCTCAAGCAATGATCCTTTGCATGTATTGGTAGCTTCCCAAGGTGAAGACGGGGGTCGCGCTGGGTTTGTTTGCCTTGGTCTGATCGGCAATGGCTTGCTGTTTCGAGCCAGGATCGAGCTGATGCCGCTGCAAGAGGTCGTGAAAGCAGCGACCCGCAAGGTCGGTTAAAATTTCGCTTTTAACTCAGAGGGAACAGCCTGAATGAGCGTACGCACCCGGTTCGCCCCCAGCCCCACCGGTTATCTCCACATCGGCGGCGCCCGCACCGCCTTGTTCAACTGGCTCTATGCGCGCAAGCACGGCGGGCGGTTCATTCTGCGCATCGAGGATACCGACCGCGAGCGCTCCACCCGTGAATCGGTGAACGCCATCCTGGAGAGCATGGCGTGGCTGGGTCTAGATTACGACGAAGGCCCCTATTTCCAGAGCGAGCGTTTTGACCGCTATCGGGAAGTCATCCGGCGTCTGCTTGAGGAAGGCAAAGCCTATCATTGTTATTGCACCAAGGAAGAGCTGGATGCGATGCGCCAGGCGCAACTTGAGCGCAAGGAAAAACCGCGCTACGACGGGCGCTGCCGCCAGCGCAGCGGACCTCGGCCTGGGGTCGAACCGGTGGTCCGGTTCCGCAATCCCGACTCAGGCGAGGTGGTGATTGAAGACCTGGTGCGCGGTCGCGTGGTGTTTGCTAACCGGGAATTGGACGACCTGATCATCGCCCGCTCCGACGGAACCCCTACCTACAATCTGACGGTAGTGGTAGACGACCTAGATATGCAGATCACCCACGTGATCCGGGGGGATGACCACCTCAACAATACGCCAAGACAAATCAACATCATGCGCGCCTTAGGCGCAGAGCCACCCCGCTATGCCCACATTCCCATGATTCTGGGCGAGGATGGCGCGCGCCTATCCAAGCGGCACGGTGCGGTGAGCGTGCTCGAATACCGCGACCGGGGCTATCTTCCCGAAGCGGTTTTGAATTATCTGGTGCGCCTGGGATGGGCCCACGGGGATCAGGAGATTTTCTCCATCGATGAGATGGTCCATTTGTTCGACCTTAAGGAAATCAACCAATCGGCCTCCACCTTCAACCCGGCCAAGCTGTTGTGGCTCAATCACCATTACCTAATGCATTCCAACCCCTTGCACGTAGCTCATCATCTGCGCTGGCATCTGGGACGGTTGGAGATCGATCCGGATCAGGGGCCGGATTTGGTGGATCTTGTCCTGGCGCTTCGGGAACGTTCCAAGACGCTTGAGGAAATGGCCAAAAGCAGCGTCTTTTGCTATCGGGATTTGGCCAGCTACGATGACCACGCAGCCGCGAACCATCTGACTGGAGAGAGCTTGGAGGCGTTGCGCGCTCTGTACGAACGTTTTAAAGGACTGGACAAGTGGGAACAGGAGAGGCTACACCAGGTGGTGGTGGCCACCGCTGAAGTCCTGGGGCAGAAGCTTGGAAAAGTCGCCCAGCCGCTGCGGGTAGCGCTTACTGGAACCTCCGTCTCGCCGCCGATCGACGTGACCCTGTACCTTTTGGGGCGGGAAAGAACCCTGGCGCGCATTGCCCGCGCCATAGCCTATATTCAGAGCTCTGGACAAAAGCCTGAAATGCCGGCATGATAATAAAAATTTTGCTGTCCCCATCGTCTAGCCGGCCTAGGACACAGCCCTCTCAAGGCTGCAACACGGGTTCGAATCCCGTTGGGGACGCCAAAATCATTGGACAAAGCGGAAAGCCCTTTCTATAATTTATCTTTTTTGGGGCCATAGCTCAGCTGGGAGAGCGCTACAATGGCATTGTAGAGGTCGCCGGTTCGATCCCGGCTGGCTCCACCAACCAAGAGAAATCTGTCCCCATCGTCTAGCCGGCCTAGGACACAGCCCTTTCAAGGCTGCAACACGGGTTCGAATCCCGTTGGGGACGCCAATCCTTCAAAGCCTACACTATTAATCCAAACAAAAAGCCTGCTTGAAGCAGGCCTGGCTGTTGGTGCCGAGGGGGAGAATCGAACTCCCACGGGGTTTCCCCCACCAGATTTTGAGTCTGGCGCGTCTACCGGTTTCGCCACCTCGGCGAGAGCTTAAAATTATATCGAATCGATGCATGCCAGCAAAGATGTATACGCGTGATTTTTCCTACGTTCTTCCTCCCGAATTGATCGCCAAGCACCCGCTGCCGCAACGCAGCGCCAGCCGCTTGTTAGTGCTGGACGGCCAAAGCGGCCGGATCGAGGATCGCTATTTTGGCGAGGTTAAGGAGTTGATCAAGCCGCATGACCTGCTCGTATTCAACGATACCCGGGTGATCCCGGCACGACTGTACGGACGCAAGGAGAGCGGTGGTCAGGTGGAGATCTTGCTGGAACGGATCCAATCGGAGGAACTTGCCTTAGGTCACCTGCGGGCGAGCAAAGCGCCCAAGCCTGGCACCGCAATTTCGCTTGAGGCTGGGTATCGCTGCAGCGTCGAGGGACGCAGGGAGGATCTGTTTCTGCTCCGCTTTTATGGTGCTCCTTTGGCCGAAATCCTGGCAGCGGTCGGTCATATCCCGCTACCCCCTTACCTCGACCGGCCGGATACCGATGCCGACCGGAAACGTTACCAGACCGTCTATGCTAAAAAGCCTGGGTCGGTGGCGGCACCTACCGCTGGCCTCCATTTTGACGAACCGCTCCTGGAACGGCTGCGGCTTAAGGGAGTGGCGATGGCTTTCGTCACCCTCCACGTCGGGTCAGGTACGTTCCAGCCGGTGCGGGTGGAGGATCCCACACGGCACCGGATGCATCGTGAGCACTTTGAGGTAGATGCAGAGACGGTCGCGGCAGTGGAACGGACCCGGTCTCGAGGGGGGCGGGTGATCGCGGTAGGAACCACTTCAGTGCGCGCCTTGGAATCGGCAGCCCGCACGGGTACCCTCAAGCCTTGTCGAGGCGAAACCGAGCTGTTCATCCGGCCCGGTTTCGAGTTCCGGTGCGTGGATGCCATGATCACCAACTTTCACCTGCCAGAATCGACTCTGTTGATGCTGGTATGCGCGTTTGCGGGCCTGGAATCCGTGTTGACCGCCTATCGCCATGCAGTGCGGGAAAAGTACCGTTTCCTCAGCTATGGGGATGCGATGTTCGTCAGCCGCAGGTAAAAAACCGGCACCCTGCTTAGGCGGCGGGTCGCCTGGAGAGGAGGAGTACATCGAAAGATTGCAGGGTGCCGGCAACCAGGTTGAAGAGGTTATGCAATGAATATTTAGCACTATTTGTACCAAAATTTTGTTTAATTTAAAATCAATCGCTTATGGGTTTATCTGAGTCAATGGTTGGTCGGGGTTAAGGTGGCATTTGCCTCACCAGTGGGGTAAATGCCTCAATCTGGTGCGGTAAGTGACTGGATCAGGGGCAGGAGGTCGCGGCGCAATGCCTCGACGGTCGCATCGTCACGTGCGTGCCTGGCGATAGGAACGACGAACTCGCGCTCGACCCGGGTGGGAGGAAAACTTAGGAATATTACCCGGTCGGCCAAAGCGATGGCCTCACGCAGGTCGTGGGTGACGAACAGCACGGTATGGGGGCGTTGGCGCCACAGTTCCTGAAGCAAACAGCGCATTTTTTCCGCAGTGGCTGCATCCAAGGAGACGAACGGTTCGTCCATGAGCAAAAGGTCAGGTTCGATCGCAAACGCCCGCGCCAATGCCACCCGGCGGCTCATCCCCAACGACAGCCGCTGCGGGTAGGTATGCTGGAAGCGGGTGAGGCCGGTGATCTCAAGCAGTTCGGTGACGATTTCCGGATTGTGTCCAGCGGGCAGGACCAGTTCCAGGTTCTCGCGCACCGTGCGCCATGGCAAGAGGCGCGGTTCCTGGAACACGTAGCCAAGCACCGGCGCCTCTTTTAGGTTGAAATCGATCCGGCCCTCAAAATCCTGATCCAGGCCAGCGATCAGGTTGAGGAGGGTGGTTTTGCCGCAGCCGGACGGCCCTACCAGACAGACGAACTCGTTTTCCCCCAGCCTCAGGTGCAAGTCTTCGATGACTATGTGGGGCGGCGCCAGGCCCTGCCTGGGGAAAGCCTTGCGTTGGATATGGATTTTTATCTTCACCTGCGCCACCTGCTGGCGTGACGGTCCAGGGGCTTGAGTACGCTCCACTCCAGCAATTGAATCACCACCACGAAGGCCAAAGTATAGGCCAGGATCCCGGCCACGTCGAACAACTGAAAGAATAAATGCAACTGATACCCCATGCCGTCGCTGCGTCCTAAGAGCTCCACTACTAGAATGATCTTCCAGATCAGCGCGAGTCCCGTTCGAGCGGCGGCGATGATGAACGGATACAACTGGGGCCAGACGACGTGGCAGAAGGTCTTCCAGGGGCCGAAGCGGTAGCTGTGAGCCATTTCCAGCAGCCCTCTGTCCAGCGCCCGGGCCCCTTCCCTCAAGGTGACCACGACGTTGGGCAGTTTGTTCACCACCACCGCAAGGATCGCAGCAGCTTCGGTCAGGCCCAGCCAGACGTAACAGAGCATGACGGTGACCAGGGCGGGAACATTCAAGAACAAAGTCAACCACGGATCCAGCACGCGATCGAGCCACGGCCGGCGACCCATCATGATTCCCAAGGTACAGCCCAAGGTCATAGCGAGCACAAAACTGATGCTCAGGCGAGCGAGGGTAATCGCAAGGTGATGGGGTAGCTCTCCCGAGCTTAGGTGCTGGCTCAGAGTCCTGAACACCTCCGGTGGAGCAGGCAACAGGGGGGACTGAAACCACCAGGCCAGCCCCTGCCAGGCCGCCAGCAAGCCGAGCAACGAGGCAGCGGGAATCAGACGCTGCATGGAGAACCGATCAGCGCGGCCAGGTGAAATGTGGCCAGAAGGTTCCCTTGGGCAGTTCCGTGGCGGGGCTGGTCAGCCGTTCCCCGCCGATTTGACCCAGCAGCCGGTACAACCGATCGGCGGCGCGCATCTCCGCCTTGCCCCAATGTCGCAGGCGGCCTTCGCAGTAGCGCTGCTGCAACACTGCCTGAACGTTGGGATCGGCGCTGAAGGTTTCGGGTGCGACGTAGTGCCAGACCCTGAGGTCGGAGCAGATCGCCTCCTTGGCCTTAAATGCCGCATTCAGGAATGCCTGGATGGTTTCAGGTGCCTGATCGGTCCAGCTCTCCCGAAACACATAGCCCAGGGTCGGGAGCGAGGGGGCGATTCCCAGCGCTTCGAGCAGATCACCGCCGGTGAGCAGTCTTTGGTAACCCCGAGCCTCCAGGAGGGCAGCGTAGTGCCAATAGGTGAGCAAGGCGTCCAGGCGTCCCTGGAGAAGCTCTTGGTTGAGTATGGATGGGGCGCCAAAGGCGGGCTGTGACACCCTGGCCAGATCCAGATCGTATTGCCGCAGGGCAATGGCCTTAATAAGGAGCCAGTTTTTGTCCAGGGCGCCGCCGGCGATGCCGATCCGTTTGCCTGCAAGATCTGGAATCGAGCGGATCGGTGAATCCGGCGGGACGACCAGGGCGCCGTGGGTTAGGGAATAGGGGACAGCGGTAAAATCGGAGCCCCGCTTGCGTTGCCTGGCCACCCACAGCCAGTCGGTGACGATCAGATCGACCGAGCCGGCCTGGAGGGCGATTTCGCCCGCTTGCGAGCTGGCCAGCTTACGGATGTTCAAGGCGAATCCATAGCGCCGGTCCAGTCCCTCTCGTTCTATGACCGCAAGCTCCCAGTTGAGGGTGCCATAAGCCAGGGCGCCGACGGTCAAAGTCCGGGAGGCGGCGTGGCTGGCGATGGGCAGGCAGCAAAGCCAGGCCAAACCGATGAGGAAAGACCAGAGTGCGCGCTTCAACCGTGCAATTCCTTATATAGCGCCTTGAACTCCCCGGTCAGTTTGTGATCGGGCGCGTAGTGGATCAGCGGTTTGGCCTGGCTGTGGGACTCGCGCACCTTGACCGACGGGGAGAGGCGGGTGGCGAGGACCGGATGGCCCTCCCTGGCCAGTTCCTCCACCAGCTGCTGGGGAAGTTTGGCGCGGCTTTGGAACTGGTTGACCACGACCCCCTCCACTTCCAGCGCCGGATTGTGATCCGCCTTCACTTCGGCGATCGCCTCCAGAAGCTTGTACAGGGCTTCGCGCGAGAAGGCGTCGCAGTCGAACGGGATCAGGCACTTCTCCGCCGCGATCAGCGCTGCGCGGCTGTAGAAATTGAGGATCGGCGGGGTGTCGATGAAGATATAATCGAAGTCGTTGAGCTGCTCCAGGGCCTCCCTCAGTTTGTAGATCTTGTAGCGCGATTCGAGCCGGCTTTGGAGCGATTCCATTTCCGGATGGGAAGCGAGCAAATACAGGTTCTGAAACGGCGTCTTCTGGATGAGTTCCCGTGCCGACGATTTCTGATGCTTGCCGAACGGGTTGATGCTCAAAGTCTCGCGGAAGAACTTGGCTAGGGTTTCTTCCGGGTCTTCGATTTTCGCCCCGAGCAGATAATGGGATGAATTGCCCTGCATGTCCAGATCCACCACCAGCGTGGATCTGCCCTCCGCCGCGCTGATAGCCGCCAGGTTACAGGTGATGGTGGATTTGCCCACCCCGCCTTTCTGATTGAAGATCACCCTACGCATTAGACCAGCCTCGTGTTGTCGTTTAAAATCACGCGATTAAAGCTGACAAATCATCATTCTAACACTTTTGCCAATAGGGTTATTAACAGCAATGGACGAAGCTTACCGCCCCCACGCGATCGAGGAGAAAGTGCAAAAGCTTTGGGAGGAAACCCGCGCCTTCGAGGTGACGGAAGACCCCGGCAGGGAAAAATTCTACTGCCTGTCGATGTTTCCATACCCTTCCGGCCGCCTGCACATGGGGCACGTGCGCAACTACACCATAGGCGATGCCATCGCCAGGTATCAGCGCATGCTGGGCAAGAACGTGCTTCAGCCCATGGGGTGGGACGCTTTCGGGCTGCCTGCTGAGAATGCGGCTGCACAACACGGCATCCATCCGGCCAGGTGGACCTACGAGAACATCGCCTACATGAAGGGGCAACTCAAGCGCTTAGGGTTCGCTTACGACTGGCGGCGCGAGATCGCCACCTGCGACCCGGCTTACTATCGCTGGGAGCAGTGGTTCTTCACCAAGCTGTTCGAGCAGGGCCTGGCTTACCGCAGGATGGCCACGGTCAACTGGGACCCGGTCGACCAGACCGTGCTCGCCAACGAGCAGGTGATCGAAGGACGCGGCTGGCGCAGCGGCGCGTTGGTGGAGCGGCGCGAGATTCCGCAGTGGTTTTTGAAGATCACCGCTTACGCCGAGGAGCTTTTGGCGCAGCTGGACCAGTTTGAGGGTTGGCCGGAGCAGGTCAGGACCATGCAGCGCAATTGGATCGGCCGCTCCGAAGGGGTGGAGATGGGGTTCGATCTGGAGGATGAGCGGGGGGCGATCACCGTTTTCACCACCCGCCCCGATACGGTCATGGGGGTCACCTACCTAGCCCTGGCGCCCGAGCATCCGTTGGTGCGCCAGGCCGCCGCAGTCGATCCCAAGCTCGAGGCGTTCCTGGATGAATGCAGAAAGACCACCGTGGCCGAGGCCGAGCTTGCGACCATGGAAAAGAAAGGCTATCCGCTGGGCATTTGCGCCATCCATCCCATCTCGGGCGAAAAAGTGCCGGTGTGGGTCGCCAACTTCGTGCTGATGGAATACGGGGCGGGCGCGGTGATGGCGGTACCTGCCCACGACCAGCGCGACTTTGAATTTGCCCGAAAATACGGCCTGGAAATCCGCCAGGTGATTGCCCCTAAGCCCGGGTCAGAGTCAGAATGCAAGCTGGATCTTGCGGCGTTCACCGACAAGGGGGTCTTGGTCAATTCCGGCGGCTTCGATCGGCTGACCTCGGAGGAAGCTTTCGATGCTATTGCCCGCTATCTGGAAGAACGCGGCAAGGGAAGAAAGCGCGTCCAATACCGGCTGCGCGATTGGGGGGTGTCGCGCCAGCGCTACTGGGGAACGCCGATTCCGATATTGTATCTGGAAGACGGCACCGCGGTTCCGGTCCCGGAAGATCAGTTGCCGGTGGAACTGCCTTTGGACGTGGCGGTGGATGGCATCCACTCCCCTTTGAAGACCGACCCGCGCTTTGGCGAGGTTACTTTGCCCGACGGTCGAAGCGCCCGGCGCGAGACCGACACCTTCGATACCTTCATGGAATCTTCCTGGTATTACGCCCGCTTTACCTGCCCGGATTTTGCCGGCGGGATGCTGGACCGGGCCAAAGCCGACTACTGGCTGCCGGTGGACCAGTACGTAGGCGGCATCGAGCACGCGATTTTGCACCTGCTCTATGCGCGTTTTTTCCACAAGCTGATGCGAGACTTTGGCTTGGTCAGCGGCGACGAGCCGTTTAAAAACCTGTTGACCCAGGGCATGGTGCTTAAGGACGGGGCCAAGATGTCCAAGTCCAAGGGTAACGTGGTCGACCCCGAAAGGCTGATCGAACAATATGGCGCCGACACCGTGCGCTTGTTCATCCTGTTCGCATCCCCTCCGGAGCAATCCCTAGAGTGGTCCGACAGCGGGGTGGAGGGGGCCTACCGCTTCCTCAAGCGCCTCTGGCGCCAAGTAGTGGCGTTTGCCGGCGGCTGCAGGGACATTCCGACTCTGGAACCGTCTACCCTGAGCGCGGCGCAAAAGGACTTGCGGCGCCAGATCCACCAGACCATCGCCAGGGTGACCGAGGCCATGAACCGGCGCTATACCTTCAACACCGCTATCGCCGCCAACATGGAGCTCCTCAACGCCCTGGCCAGGTTCGACGATTCAAGCCCCCAGGGGTTGGCGGTCAAGCGCGAAGGGTTGGAAGCCATCGTGTGCATGCTGGCGCCCATGGTGCCCCACATCTGCCACGAACTATGGCAGGCACTGGGACATCGGGAAATGGTTATCGACGCACCCTGGCCGAAGGTGGACGAAAGCGCACTGGTTCAGAATGAAATCGAACTGGTGGTCCAGGTCAACGGCAAGCTGCGCGGCACAATCCAGGTGCCGGCCGATGCCGACCGGGACACGGTGGAACAGGCAGCCCTAACCGAACCCAATGTCCTGCGGTTTATCGAAGGGAAAACGGTGACAAAAATCATCGTAGTTCCGAGCCGGTTGGTGAATGTGGTAGTAATTTGATATGCCGACATTGACTTGCCTGCCCCTTGCCAGGGTCGGTTGGAGGCCTTAGGCTTAAGCCACCGGCCGAGTCCCCGCCTTAGGATGCGTTCTTGGGAGGGTCTGCAGCGGGCCGCCTGGCATGAGCAGGTGACAGGCTTTAAGCGGTCCTAGCAGAACTCGCTTTGCCGTTGCCCCAGGTGTTGCCGGTTGAAGACTCCGTGCAGCCTGTGCCAGTCCATGACCAGCTCGCCTCCCGTGAGGCGGTGCTGGTGTTCCCAGTTGACTAGAAGCTCCAGACAGGCATGATCGATGTAGCTCAGTTCGTCTAGGTGGAGCTGGACCGCGGCGCCTGCGGGCAAGCCTTCTAGCGCCTCGGCCAGCTTGGGCAGGCGGATGAAGGTGGCAGCGCCTCTGAGATACACGTCGATCTTGGGCGCCTTGGGGTCTCTGCGGGTCTCGATTTCCAGATGGGAAATGCTCCACAAAAGGCGCACCAAAGCCAGCGCGATGCCCACCACGATCCCGGTCAGAAGGTCTATCGCCACCACCGTGGCTAGCGTGACCGCATAGATGCCGGCCTCGATCCGGTCGGTGCGCCAAAGCCCCAAGGCCGCTTTGAAGTTCATCAGCTTGACTCCGGTGTAGACCAAGACCGCTGCCAGACTCGCCACCGGCATCAGCCGCAGGAGTTCGGGAAACGCAGCGACGAATACCAGCATCCACACCCCGTGCAAGATGGCCGAAAGGCGCGTATAAGCTCCGGCCATGACGTTAGCGGTGGAGCGCACGATCACGCCGGTGATGGGCAAAAGGCCTAAGAGGCCGGCCAAGGTATTGCCTGCTCCTTGGGCGAACAGTTCCCGGCTGTAACGGGTGCGCGGGGCGCGGTTCTGCATGGCGTCCACCGCGGTGGCGGTGAGCAGGGATTCGGCGCTGGCGACGAAGGCCAGCGAGATTCCCGCCCACCAGATGGCGCCGTCGCCGAGGCGGCGAAGATCAGAAATTTGTAACCAATCGATCGCGGTGGCCAGATTTTCGGGGACCGGGATGGACTTGATCGGAAACCCCAAGGTTTCATCCACCAGCGTGCCGACGATCACTCCCACCAGCGGGGCTGGAATCATCTTGAGCTGTTTGGGAGCCCAGCGCGCCCACAGCACGATGGTCGTGATCGTCACCAGCCCGGTCAGGGCCGCCTGGCGGTGGATGTCCATCGTGATCCCTTTCCGGATTGCTTGGGGGATGGTCCAAAGGTTGATCAGGCCGCCGAACTCCTTGCCGGTGCCGGGGGGTAGGTCGTCCACCATGACGTGAAACTGGGCGGCGAAGATCAGAATCCCGATCCCTGCCAGCATACCCTGGATCAGGGCTGGGGAGACAGCGCGAAACAAAGCCCCCAGGCGCAAGAGGCCGGCTCCGAGCTGGATCAGGCCGGCGAGAAGCACGATCACCCCTAGGTTTTCGAAGCCGTAGCGCTGGGCGAACAGGGCCACGATCACCGCCAACCCTGCCGCAGGTCCTGACACCTGCAAGGGGCAACCGCCCAGGGAACCGGTGACGATGCCGGCGAGGGCGGCGGTCAAAAGCCCAACCGAAGCGGCTTTCTCCAGCGACACGCCGGAGGCGATCGCGATCCCCATGGAGAGCGGCAGGGCCACCAAGAACACGACGATGGAGGCCAGCAGGTCCTCCTTCCAATAGCGCAGGCTAAGATATGGGGTTCTGGTAGACATGTTTTTTCCTTTAAAGATTCAAAAACAGGTTCAGCGACAGGATATGGTGGATTCGGTTCAACCTAGGGGTATCGATGAACTGGTTGAGATAGCCTATCTCTATCCGCGCCGGTTGGGTCACCTGCCAACCTAGTCCGGCGAAGATGCGGTTCTGGTCAAAGCCGGTCTGGATGGTCGGGCTGGCCGAACTGAGGTGGACGAATACTTCGTCCCACAATACCAGGCTCAGCGGCAGTTGTCGGGTCAGCGGGCGCGCCAGGCGCACGAACTGGCGGTAGCGCCAGGCGGGCTCCTCCGCCCCCTCGATGAAGCGCTGTTCCAGCCGGGTGCGGCTGGTTAGGCTCCAGCGGTCAAGCTCCGAAGACCACAAAAGCTGTTGCCACAGGCGGTGTTCGTTGACCACCTTGTCGGCTTCGGTGAAGACCGGGATGTAGCCGTAACCCAGCCACACGCTCAGCTCTTTGGCCACCTCGTAGCCCAGGGCCGAGCGGACCAGAAGCTGGTCTAGGTCTTCGTCTTTGGCCAGATCGCGGAAGCGGTTCTGCACCTCGGTCCACAGTCGCCAGCGGGTGAGGCGGGAGCTCAAGTGGCCAAGGTCGGTGATCGCGGTGACGTTGGTCCAGAGCCTAAAGTCCTGGCGCGTTTCCGCCCGGGCGATCTTACTCAGCGCAGCGAGCAGTAGGCAGGCGGTCAGGACGAATCGCAGCATTCAGATACACTCAGCGAGCAATGTAGGCGCAGGTACAGGGCTGGGCGGACGTTTGCTGGTCAGAGGCAAAAACTGGCTGCTTTGGGCGTCATAGCCAAACACCTCTCCGGTCTCGATCTTGTACACCCAGCCGTGCAGCTTGAGTTCGCCCCGCGCGATGCCGGCCGCTACCACCGGATGCGTGCGTAAGTTTTCCAGCTGCACCAGCACGTTTTCCTGAATGGCGATGTTGAGCAGCGCGGCTTCGTCGTGCCCTGGGTATTTCTCCTGCACGATCCGGCGCGTCGCCTCGGCGTGGGAGAGCCACTGGGTGAGGGCCGGGAAATCGATGGGGTTTACAGGAGAGAGCAATCCCTTCATGGCCCCGCAGTGGGAATGACCGCAGACGATGACGTCTTTGACCCCGAGCCCGGCCACCGCGAACTCGATGGTAGCGGCTTCCCCCCCGATGCCTGCGCCGTACGGGGGGACGAGGTTGCCGGCGTTGCGCAGGATGAACAGCTCACCCGGCTTGGCCTGGGTGATCAGGCACGGATCGATGCGCGAGTCGGAACAGGTGATCAAGAGTACTTCCGGCGCCTGGCCCTGGGCGAGGCGCTCAAACAGTTCGCGCTGGGATCCGAAGTGCTCGGTCTGAAAACGGTGGATGCCTTCGATCAGCTTCAGCATAGTTCGTACTCCAAATCATCGGAGCGTAAAGTTTACCCGCGGACATTTTATAGAAAAAATAGAATATTTTTATGAAAATGATCGATTATCCCTATGGATAGACTCAACTACAAGCACTTGTATTACTTTTGGATGGTGGCGCGCGAAGGGGGGGTCGTCCGGGCCTGCGCCAAGCTCCACCTCGCCCAGCCAACCGTCAGCAGCCAGCTGGCAGCGTTTGAAGAAGCGCTCGGGGAAAAGCTGTTCTTGCGCGACGGCCGCAGGCTCACGCTTACCGAAACCGGGCGCCTGGTGTTTCGCTACGCCGAGGAAATCTTCGCGCTGGGACGGGAGTTAGGTGCTGTTCTCAAGGGGGGAGCAAGGGGCAGGAGCTTGCGCCTGACGGTGGGGGTGACCGAGGCCTTGCCCAAGCTGGTGGCCAGCCGGCTCGTCGAGCCGGTGCTGCACCTTGCCGAACCGGTACAGCTTCTCTGCTATGAGGGTAAGGCGGAGCGCCTGTTGGCAGAGCTTGCTTTGGGGGAGCTCGACCTGGTGTTGGGCGATACCCCCACGACCGCAGCCGGGGTATTCAATCACCTCGTGGGGGAGTGCAGCGTCAGCGTGTTTGCCACCTCGGCTTTGGCCGCGCGTTACCGCCCGGATTTTCCCCGTTCCCTGGCCGGGGCGCCGTTTGTCCTGCCAACCGCCAACACCGCGCTGCGGCGTTCGCTCGATCAATGGTTCGACGCTTTGGACCTTAGACCCCACATCTGCGCTGAGATCGAAGACAGCGCTTTGCTCAAGACCTTCGGCAGCGGCGGGGTTGGACTGTTCGTGGCCCCTGCTGCGGTGGAAAACGAGGTCCGCAGGCAATACCAGGTGGATTTGGTCGGCCGCATCGAGGCCGTCACCGAGCGCTTCTACGCCTTCACTCGGCGCGGTAGGCTTCGCCATCCGGCTGTAACCGCGCTCCTGGAGCGGGCCGGAGAAAAAAACTTGTTGTCACTTCCAGGCGGGGATCGTTAGGATACGCTAGCGCGTGCGTTCGCCAGCCTGGAGAACAGACGATGGAGGAAGCTATCCCTTACCGCGCTGAGCGGTATCTCGACTATTTTGGCCTCACCGCAAGCCTGAACGAGCTCGCTCAGGTCTTCGCCCAAGTCGCGCGCCTTGAGATCATCGGCCACAGCCGCCTAGGGCGTCCGATCTACCTTTTGACCCTCGCCGCGCCCGGCGAGGCGGCCCCGGAAGATCGCCCAGCGTTTTGGCTCGATGCCGGCATCCACGCGGCCGAGTGGGCCGGGATCATGGCTGCTTTGTACTGCGCTTGGCGTTGGGCCGAGCTAGCTGCCCAAGGCGAAGCCTGGTTTTCCCGCCACACGGTTTACCTGGTGCCTTGCATCAGTCCTGATGGCTTTCAGGCGCTGTGCGAAGGAGCACCTTTTTTGCGTTCGGTGCTAAGGCCTCCTGCGCTTGGTACCGTTTTGACCGGTTTTGTTCCCTGCGACCTTGATGGCGACGGCAGCGTGCGCTGGATGCGCTTTCGCCATCCTTGCGGCCCCTTCGTGGCCGATCCCGAAATCCCGCTATTTATGCGGCTAAGGCGGCTTAGCGACGATCCTAAAGACGCCTATTTTCTCTGCCCGGAAGGAGAGTTTGTCCAGTGGGATGGGGTGCGCTGGACGTCAGCCGAGCGCCAATACGGCCTAGACCTTAACCGCAATTTTCCAGAAAGCTGGCGGCCGTTCTCCATGTGGGGGATGGATTCGGGGCCGTATTCTTTGTCGGAGCCGGAAAGCCGAAGCGTCATGGATGCCTTCGCCGCCCGTCCTAGGATCGCCTGCGCGCTGAGTTGCCACACCTACACCGGCTGCCTGCTCATCCCGCCAGCACGCGCCGACGATCCTTTGCCGGAGGGTGATGTGCGTCTTTTGGAGAGCCTAGCGCAAGAGGCGGTCGAAGGCACCGGCTACCGCGTGATCCGCAAATATCCGGATTTCGTCTACGACCCCAACAATCCCATCGCCGGCTGCTTCGACGATACCCTCACCAACGTGTTCGGGGTGGCGGCCTACGTGCTGGAGCTGTGGGACCCGTGCGCTTATGCTGGGATCGACAACCCCAAACCGGCCGAATTCTTCCAGCGCCCCAATCCTGAGCGCCTGCGCAAGCTTTTCGCTGCGTTTGCTAACGAACCTGGCACCTTGCCTTGGCAGGCGTTCGATCATCCGCAGCTTGGGTCGGTCGAGATCGGCGGCCTAGATTACTACCGCACCATCCGCAATCCTCCTGAGCGTTTGCTAGCTAGCGAATGCGAGCGGGCGTACCAAGTCGCTGAGACCTTGCGCCGGGCGCTGCCGCAGGTGGAGGCTAAGGTCGAGGTCCAGCCGCTAGGTCCCCTTCACCGCGTGCGGCTGGTGCTGGAAAACCTAGGCTTTTTGCCCACCACCGGGCTGGCCCACGCCGTCCAGCTTCCGCGCCTGCCTGGGGGCTGTGCCAGCCTGGGACTGGATGGCGGCTTGACTTTGGAGGGTGGGACTGTGAGCGTGGCCCTAGATCCCCTAGACGGCTGGGGATCGCTGCGCGTTGGGGCCGCTGCCAATCCCATCTACGCTGAGCTTCCCAAGCGCGGGCAACGCGCCGGGTGCGAGTGGTTGGTGCGCGGCGAGGGCAAGGCCCGCCTCAACTGGGATACCGGTCGAGGCGGAGCAGGCGGCTGCCAGATCACCCTGGGCAAAAAGTAGGAAAGTAGGGAGAAAAAGGCCTGCCTTCCTGTTCTTGCTCGATGTGGCCTATGTTTTCGGGACGCCGAGGATAAAGCGCCTGATCCAGCTTAGAGGCTGGTTGTGGACGAATGTTTATTCAAGTGAGGCGGCCAATTTCTGACGAAGAAGACAAGCGATGCTATTGCAACTACTGAATCCAAATTGGACGGAGTGGCAAACGCGCTTGAAGCGGCTGCAAAAGAGTCCAAGAGGCGGCAGAATATATCCATGATTCTGATTATCTTGACGTTGCTTACAGCACTTACGGCGTTTATTGCCACCTTTTTGCGAGGTATGGGTGGATAATTACCAACGGCACACTCAATAAGGCGCTGCAGCGGGTGGCAACTCCGTCCATGGGCCGATTGACAGCGGCCCTGGCTCTGCAAGCGATGTTGCAAGCCGCGTTTCCATCCGCAGCGCGCCGCAGTTCGTGCCGGCGAACCCGGCAGGCCTTAGTGGTTGGCAACTGTGTGCCATCAGGCAGATCGACCGTCACCAGCAAAAACCACTTGCCATCCTTGCGCCGCACGCGGTCGCATTGACCTTTAGCGTTGGTAAACCGCCCCTGTTGGTATTTGCCCATGACAAACGGGACGAGAATGCCTTCACAGCGCCAGCAGCGAGACACGATCCGGCCCCTTAAAGCTCATCAGACGAAGATGTCAAAGCCAAGACCAAAGGGCAACGTCGGTGGGATGCAATGTTTTCGCCGCTTGAGGTGGGTAAGGCGTGGTTTTATAATGAGCTGCGCAAGATCGGATAGGTCGAATTCAAGAACGGTTGAGAGACCAAGGAATTGCGCTATGCTGATGGCCTGAAGAAGGTCGGACGCAAGACCGCTAAAGTGTTCGAGGCCCATTGCGTGGATTCATGGGTATCGGCGAACTGGTGGACTGGTGGCCACGTTCGGCTGGACAACACTCGGCTGATGTGCGTGACTCCGTTTCGTTTCTATCGCCGCCAACTGCACATGTTACAGCCGGGCCGAGGCCGCCGCCGTTGCTATGGGAGGACGCGGCTCCTCCCCTGGTTGAAGCCAGGGGTTTCCGCTGCGTAATTTTTTATGAAGTACGATCCCGATCGGTTTCCCTTCGCCACTCTGTTGCCCCATACCGCGGGTATGCGCTTGTTGGATCGCCTACTGGCGGTGACCGACGATAGCGCTGCCGCCGCGCTGACCGTGCGGGACGATGGTCTGTTTTCCCTCCCTGGCGGGAGCGTGCCGGTTTGGGTCGGGCTGGAATACATGGCTCAGACCGTGGCCGCTTGGTCCGGTTATCGCTGCCGTCTCCGGGGGGAACCGATCCGCGCTGGCCTGCTGCTGGGGACCCGCCAGTTCGATGCCGAGGTGGCGGGGTTTGCCTGCGGTAGCACCTTGACCGTGCGTGCCCAGCGGGTATTCGAGGCCGCAGGTGATATGGGCGTGTTCGATTGCGTGATCGAAGGTCCCCAGCCCCTGGCCCGGGCCCGCCTGAACGTGCTCTTGCCGCCTGATCTCAAGCCATTCCTGCAAGGGGAAGCTGCGGTATGAGCCGAGAAACCGTACTGGTCACCGGGGCGAGCCGGGGGATCGGGCGCGCCATAGCCCGTAGGCTGGCGCGCGCCGGCTATGATCTGGTTCTCCACTGCCGCAGCCAGATGGAACTTTTGGAAGCGTTAGCGGAGGAGTTGCGGCGGCAGTATGGCATCCAAATCCGCCTGCTCCAGTTCGATCTGGCCGACCGGGATGGGGCACGCGCGGCGCTCGTGCGCGACATCCAGTCCCACGGGGCCTATTACGGCGTGGTCTGTAACGCCGGCCTGAATCGGGATGCGGCCTTTCCGGCCTTGAGCGGGGAGAACTGGGATCAGGTGGTGCACGCCAATCTGGACGGTTTCTACAACGTCCTGCACCCGGTTATCATGCCCATGATCCGGCGCCGCCGGCCGGGGCGCATCGTCACCCTCGCCTCGGTGTCCGGGCTGATCGGCAACCGTGGCCAGGTCAATTACAGCGCTGCCAAAGCAGGAATCATCGGTGCGACCAAGGCGCTGGCGCTGGAGCTGGCTAGGCGCCAGATCACCGTCAACTGCGTGGCGCCGGGGTTGATCGAGACCGATATGGTCCAAGACCTGCCCCTGGACGAGCTCAAGGCTGTGATCCCCCAGCGCCGCCTCGGCCGGCCCGAAGAGGTGGCGGGCCTGGTGGCGTTTCTCCTGTCGGAGGAAGCCGCTTACATCACCCGCCAGGTGATCGCCGTCAACGGAGGCTTGTGCTGATGCGCCGGGTGGTGGTCACAGGCATGGCGGGGATCTCCGCACTGGGACACGACTGGCCGCAGGTCCTGGTCAGGCTAGAGGCGCAGCGCAACGCCGTAGTCAGGATGCCGACCTGGGCCGGCTACGAGGGACTGCATTGCCACCTGGGAGCGCCGGTGACCGATTTCGAGCCGCCCGCCCATTACACCCGCAAGCAAACCCGCAGCATGGGGCGGGTGGCTTTGATGGCGGTGCGGGCCAGCGAGTTGGCCTTGGAAGACGCGGGTCTACTGGGCGATCCGGTCATCGCTTCGGGCCGGACCGGGGTGGCTTACGGTTCTTCGGTGGGTTCGACCCAGGCCATCGCCGATTTCGGCTATATGTTGCTGGAACATAAGATCGGCGCCCTCAACGCCAATACCTATCTGAAGATGATGGGCCATACTACCGCCGTCAACGTGGCCCTGTTCTTTCAGATCAAGGGGCGGATCATCCCGGCGGTGAGCGCCTGTACCTCTGGTAGTCAGGCCATTGGGTTCGCCTATGAGGCGGTCAAATGGGGCCTCCAGGAAGTGATGATCGCAGGCGGTGCCGAGGAACTGTGTCCCACCGAGGTAGCGGTATTCGACACTTTGTACGCGACTAGCACCCATGACCTGCCCGAAGCTACCCCGCGCCCGTTCGACTCCGAGCGCGACGGCCTGGTGCTGGGGGAGGGGGCGTGCACCCTGATCCTGGAGGAGCGCGAGCGAGCGCTGGCGCGTGGGGCTGAGATCTTGGCCGAGGTGATCGGGTTCGGAACCAATGCCGACGGCGCCCACGTGACCCAACCGTCGCGGTCCACCATGCGGGCGGCGATGGAGTTGGCGCTCGCCGATGCCGGTTTGCCGGCGGAGGCGATCGGCTATATCAGTGCCCACGGGACGGGCACGCACCAAGGGGATGTGGCCGAGAGTTGGGCCACTTACGAGGTGTATGGCGACCGGGTGCCGATCAGCACCCTCAAGAGTTACTGCGGCCATACCTTGGGAGCGTGCGGGGCGCTGGAGGCGTGGGTGGCGATCGAGATGATGCGCTGCGGTCTCTTCCACCCCAACCTCAATCTGGTCACCCCCGACCCTGAGTGTGCACCGCTGGATTATATCGTAGGGGGAATGCGGCGCATCGACTGCGAGGCGGTGGCCAGTCACAACTTCGCTTTCGGCGGCATCAACACCGCCCTGATCTTCCGCCGGCATGATTAGGTTCCGGCTCAAGTGTTGGCGCGCCTGGCGCCTGATCGCCACCGCCTTGAGCTATCTGGTTTACGGGCTGGGATCGCTGTTCCTTTGGTATGGGATCTATCCGCTGACTTGTTGGCGCGTGGCAGGGCCAAAGCGGGCGGAATACGCCCGTTACCTGAGCCACCTCGCATTTCGGTTTTTCACCGCTTTCCTGGCGGTGGTTGGGGTATGGCGTTATCGGGTCGAAGGCGCGGAAAAATTGCAGCGCCCGGGACGGATCATCGTCGCCAATCATCCCTCGTTTCTGGACATCGTGCTGCTGTTTGCCCAGGTGGAGAATGCAGTTTGCATCGTCAAGCCCAGTCTGGTTTCGCTGCCATTGGTAGGACGTCCGATCCGCTGCTGCGGGCATCTGCCTGCCGCCGATCCGCAAGTGTTGGTGGCTGAAGCGGTCCGGATACTGCAAACGGGCGCTTGTTTGATCCTGTTTCCCCAGGGAACCCGGACGCCGCCGGGAAGCGAGATGCGGTTTCAACGCGGCGTGGCCCGCATCGCCCTGGAAGCAGATGCGCCGGTGGTGCCGGTATATTTTCATTATCGCCCACTGCTGTTGGGAAAACAGCAGCGTTGGTATCACGTGCCGAAGGTTACACCTCGGGTCGGGGTGACGGCAGGGGAAGAGCTGCGGCCGGCAGAGGTGGCCGCAGGATTGCCGATTGCCATCGCCAGCCGGCGATTCAGCCAGCAGCTGGAAGCCCATTTCAAAGCCTGGGAAAAGCGTTATGGACGCGTTGGAGAGTGAACTCAAGCAGTTGCTCATCGAGGTCTTAGAGCTGGAGGGCTTGACCCCAGCTGACATCGACAGCCACGCACCCTTGTTCGGTGCTGGCCTTGGTCTCGATTCGATCGATGCGCTAGAATTGGGGTTGGCTCTGAAACAACGCTACGGGATCAGGATTGGCCAGGAAACGCCTCAGGTCCAGGAGATCTTCGCCTCTATCGCCGACCTGGCCGGATTCATCCGCCGTGCCCGCTCATCTGCATGAAAGACCAAGCCGAGATTCTCGCGACACTGCGCCAATTGCTCGAGGAAATGTTCGAAATCGACCCTCTCCGGGTTGAAGCTGGCACCACCCTCCGTGAACTGGACATCGACAGCATCGACGCGGTGGACCTGATGGTGCGTCTGCACGAGATCACCGGTAAACGCATCCGTCCGGAGGAATTCAAGGGGATCGCCACGGTGGGGGATGTGGTGACGATCATTCACCGGATGCAGGTCCTGTGATCAGGCCGTGACGATCCGGAAAATTGCGCTGGCAGCGGTGTTGCTGTTGTACCCGCTACCGCGGGGGTGAGGCGGGCTGGCGGCCATGCCTGAACCGATCGTCTGGCCTAAGATCCGCTGGCGTAAGCGGGACCGGCAGAGCTTGACCGTGGGGTTCAAGCTGCTGCGGGAACTGGCCTATTTCGAGGGGCATTTTGCAGATTGCCCGATTCTGCCCGGGGTGGTTCAGATCCACTGGGCGGCGCTATTGTTCCTGCATGAGTTCGAATCAGGTCTGGTGCTGCAGCGCATGGAAGTGATCAAATTCAAACGCCTTTTGCTGCCTGAGATGGAGGTGAAGCTGCGGTTGGATTACGATCCCGCCCGCCTGCGCCTCAAGTTTTGCTATTTCGCCGGCGCGTGGGAGACCAGCTCGGGCCGGCTTTACTGGGCAAGGCCATGCAGTTCAATCCATGTGCGGTGATTCCGGTCTACAACCACAGCGCTTCCCTGAGGCCGATCGTAGCACGCCTGCGCGGGCACGACCTTCCTTGTCTGCTGGTGGATGACGGCAGCACCTGCGAACACGCCGAGGTGATCCATTCCCTGAGCGGCGCCGGGGTCGAGGTGTTGGCCCATCCGCGCAACCGGGGCAAGGGCGCGGCCGTCAAGACCGGTCTCCGAGCCGCTTGGGAGCGCGGGTTCAGCCATGCTCTGCAGATCGACGCCGACGGCCAGCACGATCTGGACGATCTGGAGGCCTTCCTCGCCCAGGCGAGGGCCAATCCGCAAGCGGTGATTTGCGGGCGGCCGCGGTTCGACGCGTCCATCCCCAAAGTCCGCTACTTAAGTCGCTATCTGACCCATGTGTGGGTATGGATCAATACCTGTTCTTTTGCCATTCCCGACGCCATGTGCGGCTTTCGGGTGTATCCCCTGGCCAAGGTGGTCCCGCTTCTTGCGCGGGAGAGTCTCGGCGAGCGCATGGACTTCGATATCGAGATCCTGGTACGCCTCAACTGGCAGGGGGTGGCGATGATCTGGGTGCCGACCCGGGTGCGCTACGACCCCAACGGGGTCTCCCATTTCCGGCCGGTGCTGGACAACTGGTGCATCAGCCGCATGCACGCCCGCCTGTTTTTCGCTATGCTGTGCCGCAGGCTGTTCAGATTGGCCCGTAGATTCCATGGGCAAGGATAACGCAGATATACCTACCCACTGGGCAAGTATGGAGGAGCGCGGTATCCTGTGGGGGATGCGCTTTCTGCTCGGGGTGTATCTCCTCCTGGGGCGGTCGTTTTTCCGTTTATTTCTGTATCCGGTGGTGGGCTATTACTTTCTTACCAACCATCGGGCTCGGTCTGCGTCGCGCGACTATCTTCATCGCCTCCACCGCTTCGCTCCGCAGCTTGGGCTGGAAGGCAGCTGGTGGTACAGCTACCGCCATTTTGTCAGCTTCGCCGAATGCCTGCTGGACAAGATCGTGGTCTGGCTGGGCCGGTTCGAGACCGAATCGGTCTGCTTCCCCCAGCGGGAAGCGTTTTTGGAGCTTGTGGACAGAGGCCAGGGATCCCTGATCATCACCGCCCATTTGGGAAATCTCGAGGTGGGCCGGGCGCTCGCGGATGCAAGGCGCCAGCTCAGACTCAATATTCTGGTTCACACCAAGCACGCCGAGAAGTTCAACCGCCTCCTCGCGAGCGTGGACCGGACCCGCCAAATGACTCTGATCCAGGTGACCGAAATCACCCCGGCAGTGGCCATTCAGTTGCAAGAAAGGATTCAGGCAGGGGAATTGGTGGTGCTGGTGGGGGATAGGATTCCGGTGGCAAGTCCCGCGCGGGTGGTGGAGGTGCCGTTTCTGGGGGGAGCGGCGGCATTTCCGCAGGGACCATACCTGTTGGCGCATCTGCTGCAATGCCCCGTATATACCCTGTTCTGCTATCTAGGTAGAGATGGACATTACCGGATTCATCTCGACAAACTCGCCGACCGCATTCGTCTCCCCCGCAAACCGGCCGACCGGGGAGCTGCCATCGAGCGCTATGCCCGCGCCTTTGCGCACCGGCTCGAGCACCACTGCCTGCAGGCACCGCTCCAGTGGTTCAACTTCTATCCGTTCTGGAGCCAGCCGTGAGTGCACGGCTTGCGCCTGAGGTTCTGCCCAGAAGCGAGATCGCCCTGACGGTGCCTTTCTTCGATGCGGATATGCTCGGGATCGTCTGGCACGGCCATTACGCCAAGTATTTCGAGCTTGCCCGCTGCGCCTTGCTGGACCGAATCGATTATAACTATCTGACCATGCGCGCCACCGGTTACGTCTGGCCGGTGGTGGACCTCAAAATCCGCTACCTTGCTCCTGCCCGTTTCGGGCAGACGCTGAAGGTCAGCGCGGCGCTGAAAGAATACGAATACCGGATGAAGATCGGTTACGAGGTCTATGCCGCCGACTCGGGCTTAAGGCTCGCCCGCGGGACCACGGTGCAGGTGGCGGTCGCGGTGGACAGCGGGGAGATGTGCTTCGGTTCCCCCCAAGTGTTGCTGGATAAACTCCAGGCGTTCGCCGCCGCGCAGGGTTGATCTTGGACTCACACCCAAAGCTGCGCCATCACCCCGCTGCGGTTCCCGATCTCCTCCGCCAGCCCGGCAGCCTCGATCAACGCCCTGAAATGCCGGCTCCGGTGGGTGAGGTGGCAGGCGGCCAGCATCAGTGCCAGTTCGCGGCGCGGTACCTGGCGCATGAAGCGCCTGACCAGTTCGAAATCGACCCCGTTGGCACCCACATCCCCCAGGGCGAGGGCACGGGAGAAGCTGTAGAACTGGTGGATGCGGTGAGCGCATAGCTTAGCGTAGCGCCTGCGCCGGGCCGGGTCGCGCAGGGACTCGCCGATCGCCAAAGCCGCCAGGGAGGCGCTGTAGAAGGCGTTGAGCACGCCGTGGGAGAAGATCGGATCGACAAAACCGCTGGCATCCCCGATCAAATAGCAGTTTTCCTCGGCCACGGTTGCGACGTAATAGGAAAAATCCGGCCGCCCCCTTAAGGAACCTTCCACGAACCGGGCTTGGGCGAGCAGCTCATGCAGGTACGGCTGGCTTGCGCAGGTGGCGAGGAAATACTTCCGGCGCGCGGCCTCGTCCAGGTCCTTGGCCCGGTTGCGGTACACCACCAGCCCCACGCTGGTCACCCGGCGCAGCGGAATGTGCCAGATCCAACCGTCCTCGTAGGAGAGCACGAAAGTCACCGGCCGCACCTTGCCGAGCAGGTCGCCAGGGTAACTTCGGCCGTCACCGCCGACGAAGCGGGAATCTCTGAAATACCCCCAGAACGACAGAAACTGGTGCGGTGACCGGGCTAGGTGACGCGCCTTGAACCTGCGGGCAAGCAAGGTGGAGGCGCCGCTGGCATCGATGAGATAACGGCAGCGCAGCTCACCCCGGACGCTGCCTCCACTGCGCCGGTCCTGATAGTGCAGCCGCGGCGATCTGGCGTCGGGTTCGATGCCGGTGACCGCGACCTGTTCGAACACCCTCGCGCCGCAAGCTTGTGCATGGCGCAGCAGGAGATGGTCGAACACGTCCCGCTCCACATGCAGGGCGGGCCGCTCGAAGCCGAAGTCGGCGAATGCAATGCGGCGGATCTCGCCGTTCCAGACCGTGATGCCGCCGGCTTTGGCGATGAAACCCTCGCGCTCGATCAGCGGAGTGGCACCGGTCAGGTCGGTGTATTTCCAGAAGTGGGGGATCAGGCTCTCGCCCACCATCGGCCGGGGATGGCGGGTGCGTTCCAGCAGGGTCACTTCGAATCCGGCCTGGGCGAGCAACGCCGCAGCGCTGCTGCCAGCAGGGCCGCCGCCGATGACGGCGACGTCGCAACAGGCGGGGATGGTCATTGGGGCTTGGCGGCGAACCGCCCGCGCAGCAGGGTTTCCTGCCAGGGGTTGTCGCCCTGCCACAGGTTGCCCGCCAAAAGCTCGCTGATGGCCTGCTTGATCCCGGGGTCGCGGTGGGCTTCGAAGAACACGTTGTGGACTAGGTCCGATTGGTAGAAGCGCTCGACGAATGCATGCATGGTGTTGAAACCCAGGGCGTGGCTGGCATCGTCCGGGCGGTGGAGGTCCGGGTCGGCCTCACCGCCTGCGGCCAGCCCTTGGTGGATGCGGTCGGCGGCGCGGGCGGCGCCGGTGAGGGCCAGGAACACCCCGGAGGAGAACACCGGGTCGAGAAAGCCGCCGGCATCGCCGACGCTGATGAAGCGCTGGCCGTAACGGCGGTGATTGAGATAACTGAAATTGGCTTCCGAGCGCAGCGGCCAGAGCTGACGGGCGCCTTGCAGCAGTTCGTTCAACGTGGGGGAGGCGTCCAAATATTTCCGATACAGCGCCTCCAGGGACGCTCCTGCCGGTTTTTTCTTCCGCACCACCAGCCCGATGCTGACCCGCTTTGCGGCCAGGGGAATCACCCACCACCAGCCGATGTCCACCATCAGGATCCAAATGTTGCCGGTGGCATAGAGTTCTTCCGCCAGCGTGCCGTGGACCGGTCCGAAGTGACTGTAAAGGGCGAACCGGCCCAGAGTCTCGATCCGCTCGAGGGTGCGCCCAGCGCGGCCCATCAGGGCGCTGCGGCCGGTGGCATCGACCAGATAACGGGCGCGGAAGGAGCCTTCGGGGGTGGCCAGCCGGACCGCATCCATACCGCATTCCACCTCGGTCACCGGGCATTCCTGGCGGGCCTCGACTCCATGCCGGCGGGCGTTGTCGAACAGTTTGGTGTCGAATTCGGAGCGCTCCAGCTGGACAGCTCGATTCTCGCCGCTGAGCTGGAAAAACATGTGCTTGCTGAGGGCCTCGTCGATGAATACCGCCCCGGACTTGAACACGTTGCCTTCGCTCCAGTCCAGTCCCAGCCGGCGGATCACCGGCTCGCTGTAGGGCAGCATCGATTCGCCGATGTGGAAGCGCGGGTGACGCCCCTTCTCCAGCAGCAGCACCCGGTGACCGTGCTGGGCCAGCAGGGTGGCGGTGGTCGAGCCGGCGGGCCCGCCACCAGCGACGATGACGTCGTAATCGTAACTCATGATGGTTGACTCACTTTTATGGCCCAGCCGGCACCCAAAGGAACGAGTTGACTGGTAATTGATCGCTGAAATGCCAGAATCAACTGCACCGCCGCCAGCACCGGGGTCTTGGCGACCCGGCGGGCAAGCTCACCGGGCAGAGCGGCAGCCGGAGCCGGCTGCGGTGCGCTCACCCCTAAGCCCCCCTCATCCCGGTTCAGCACCCAGGCCAAAGCGACCGGGTGCAGCCCCATGCCCGGTTCCAGGTAAGGCGGCCAGCGCTCCTCGTAACAGACCAAAAGCAGGCGCTCGGCCTCCGTTAGCAGGCGGCACCAGGAATCCATCCAGGCCATGGCCACGCTGGCTTCGGCTGCACCCAAGGCAGTCGTGGCACAGCGGCAGCCGGTGGCGATGCTCCAATAGCCGGCGGCGGTATTGTGGACCGAGTTGTGGAACTGGGTCGGAGAAATGACGCCGTCCGGCTTGGCCAGTTCCAGGCACAAGTGATCGGTCACTTGAATCTCGCCGCCGACGCTGGCGAATACCGCCGGCAGCAGCGAGGGGTCGACTCCGGCCCGCTCGCAGGCCAGCAGTCCGGCGCCCAGGGCCAGGCGGGTGGCCTGACTGGTGCGGCGGCGGATGGCAGCCGGGATGCGGGCAGGATCGGGCCGGTCGGCAGCGATCCCGAAGGGTTTAAGCAACTCCGGCTCGGCGGTGCAGGCTGCCCAGCTGGCTGGAGTGACGCGGGCGGGCCGCGGTGCCGGCCGGCGCTTGAATCCGGGCCGCGGCAGATCCTCCCCGGACCGCGCCAGCAGCGCGCTGGCGTTGCTGCCGCCGAAGCCGAAAGCGTTGCAGAGAGCAAAGGCCACATCGGCGGGTTGCAGATTCTTGAGCAACCGGATCCGACAGGCCGGGTCCGGGTGCTCCAAACCACAGGTGCCGGGCAGCCAACCTTGCCGCAGGGCCTCCAGGGTGACGATGGCCTCCACCGCCCCCGATGCCCCCAGGGTGTGGCCGAGCATCCCCTTGACCCCGCTGCACGGCACCTGTCCCCCCAACAGGCGCTCCACCGCTCGGGCCTCGGCCAGGTCGTTGAGCGGAGTAGCGGTGGCGTGGAGGTTGACGTACCCGACCTGCTCGGGTTGCAATCCGGCCATGTCCAGCGCCGCCCGCATGGCGGCTTCGGCCCCGCGTCCGTCCGGGTCGGGCGCGGACATGTGGTGGGCGTCGGATGATTCCCCCACCGCCAGCAGATGTGGACAGGCTTGGGTTTCCGCTGTGCTTCGTTCCAGTAAAAGCAACGCCGCCGCTTCGCCGATGTTGATCCCTTTCCGATCGGCGTCCATCGGCCGGCAAGGACCGGCAGCGATCAGCCCGAGGCTGTGAAAGCCTCGCAGCGTCAGCTGGCACAGGGTATCCACCCCGGCCACCAGCACCGCATCGCAAACGCCGGTCTGAAGCAGGCGTTGGCCTGCACCCAAGGCCTTGGCACTGGAGGAACAGGCGGTGGAGATGGCATACACTGGCCCCCCGATCCCCAACTCTAGGCCCAGGAACTGGGCAGTGGCCGAGATGGCGTGGCGGCGCAGGAAATTGAAATCGGCCGGCATAGCTCCGTGGACGATGAAATGGGCATACGCTGGTTCCGAATCGTAAATCCCGGAGGTGCTGGTTCCCACGACCAGGCCGACCCGCCTGGCCCCGTATCTGGCCAGTGCCGCCTCGACCCGGGCGCGGAAGCCGCCGTTCAGCGCCGCTAGGGCCAGGCCGGCATTGCGGCAGGCGTAGGCGGAAAGCTCCGGGCGGATGGCGGGCAGAGGAGCGCGGAACTCGCCGACTACAGTTTCGAACCGCAGCGGGAGCAGGCGGATCGGTGCCAGCCGGCTGCGTCCCTCGCGCAGCGCCGCGATGAGCGCCTCGGAATCGGAACCTGCCGCCGACAGGCACCGCCAGGCGGTAATGGCGACCGGATCGAGGCGGCCCACCACGGTCAGGGAATCTCCCTGGTCATGGGTAAGCCTTCGGCGCGCCAGCGTGCCATGTGCCCTTGGAGCAGGCGGATATCGCGACAGCCGAGCCGGCGCAGACCGTCTGCGGCCAGGACCGCGCGCGGGCCGTGCTCGCAGGTCACCACCACCGGCCGCTGGCGGCAGGCTTCGACGAGTACTTGCGGCGTTCGGGCGACGTTCCAGAACGGCACGTGCACCGCGCCGGGGATGTGGCCGCCGAGGTATTCGGACTGCGAGCGCACGTCGATCACCAGCGGCGCATCGGCTGCCTTGAGCTTTGCTGCCAGGGTTTCGGGTGCAACGCCCGGAGTCGCGCACCCGCTCATCAGGAGCGCGCCCAACAGCGGAAACGATTTTGCGAGACTGGGATTCATCCGCTCACCTTAAGACGGCCTGGAAGCAAACGCGGGAATCAGGAGCGGGCACAGCAAAAATCCAGCCGCCACGCCCCCGGCCACAGCGACCGCCAGGGTCTCGAGCACCGGATTTTCAGCCAGCCCCAGGGCGGCGAAGGCGACGGCCGTGGTCAGCATGGAGGCGCCCATCGCGCGGTAGGTGGCCAGGACGTCCCCGGCCCGCCGCTCGGTGTAGAAAATACCGTAATCAACGCAAATTGCAACCGTCAACAGCACCGCGAGCAGGTGAAAGAAACTGACCGGCTGACTCAGCGCCGCGAAACCGGCCAGTACGAACGCCATCCCTGCCAGGCTGGGCGCCAGCATTCGGATCGCCCGGGACAGACTGCAGTAACGCCCGGCCAGCACCGCCAGGATGACCGCAAGCCCCAGACCCAAAGCCACCGCCGCCCGATGTTGGTAGATTCGGGCCAGCGCATTGATTCGGTCGCGCTGGCTGAAATAGCGCACCCCCTCCAAATCGGCCAGGGCTGCTGCCACCGCGGAGGGATCGTGGGGACCGAGCCACACGGCCAGATACACGCCGTCCGCCTCCCAGCCGATCTGACCGGATAGGATTTCCTCGACGCGTGAACCGAGCACCGCCTCAGGTTCCAGCCATGCCGGCGGCACGGCCCCTGGAACCCGAAGCGCCAGCGGCGAGACCGCCAACCCTTGGGCCTCGAGCGCCTTGTTCCAGGCAGTGATGAATTCGGGCGTGATCCGGGTACGGTAATGATCCCAGTTGGCCTGCTGCAATGCCCGCGACACCAGCCAGGGATAGATGCCGTGGAAGTCGACCAGTTTTCCTTCCGCCTTCAGCCGGCGCAGAACCCGGGTGGCAGTCTCGGCGCGCTGGAGGGCGGTTTCCAAATCCGGGCCTGCCACCAGCACCGCCCGGCCCGGCTCGAGGTCACTGAGGCGTGCGCGCAGCTGCCGGTCCTCGTGTTGCAGCTTCGGATCGATCCCGGCCAGGTGCTCCAGGTTGTCTAGCCATTCGAGCCGGGGCAAAAACCAAAGCGCCGCCATCAACAGCAGGCCGACAGCGGCCAGTATCCGGCGGCGGTGGCGATGGCACAAGCCGAACCAGGCGTCGAGCATCGGAATCTGCGGCAGGCCTTCCAGCCCGCCGCCGATCCAGGCCGGAAGGAGATAGCGGGTGGCCAGGAGGGCAGCCAGGATTCCTGCCCCGGCAAACGCCGCGATCTGCTGGAAGCCGGGATAGCCGGTCGCGGCCAGGGCCAGATAGCCGATCAGGGTGGTGACCGCTCCCAGTGCCAGAGCCGGCCACAGACACTGCGCCACCTGCACGGGCGTGCGATCCTTGCGGCAATGGGCAAGGAGGTGAATCGGATAATCGACGCACACCCCGATCAGGGTCGCCCCCAACGCTAAGGTCAGGCCGTGAACGTAGCCGAAGGTCCATTGGGTGACCAAGGTCCCAGTGGCGATCGCCAAGGCCAGGACCAGCAAGATGGCCGGTAGGCTGCGCCAGGTCCGAAACAGCCCCAACAGCACCGCTATTACACCCACACTGGAGGCGAGGGTGACGCGGCTGACGTCGCGCTGGATTCGGCTCTGGGCAGCGGAGGCGAAGACCGGCACGCCGGTCATGCGCAGCCGATAGGTCATGCCATGGTGCCGGTTGAGCTCGGCGAACACCTGCCGCAGCGCTTGTTGAATGGCTTGCTGACGGTCGATATCGAACGGCTCGAAACGGCTTTCCAGAACGATCGGATAAAAATCGTCCTGCCTTTCCGGCAGCGGGGTCAACCTGCCGCGCCAATCGGAGAAAGCGTCAAAGGTGAGCAGCAGCGGATCGTAAGGGGCGATCCGCTGAACCAGATCGCCGAATGGGGACAACAGGGCGCGCTTGAGTCCTTCAGCCCGCTGGGGCAGCGATTTTTGGCTCAACCGCCGGGCAACCTCCATCGCCGGGTCCAGGCTGTAGATGAGGGATGCGCGCGCGGCGTAATCTGCCAGCAGGTCGGACGCCGTAAACTTCGGCCGCATGGCGGGCCAGACCTGATCCACTCCAGGCAAGGCTTGCGCTTCCCGAATGAACTGCCGGGCGAAAGCAGGCAGGCCGAGATCGTTTTCGGTGGTTGACTCAACCGCCAACAGATAACGGCGGGCGAATGCCGAGCGCTGGAGCTGGGTCACCAGTCGACTGCCGTCGCCCGCCTGCTGGCCCAGAAAGAACACCGGCAGCCGCGTCTCCAACCGCAACTGGAAGACCGAAGCGGCAACCATGCTTGTCAGCAGGGCCAGAACTGCAAGGCGGTGCTTCATTCGCCGCTCGCTTCCTGGCGCAGGCGGGCGATGGTGAAACGCAGCTGGTCTCCCTGTTCGTCCAGGATCAATTCGGTGGTGCTGCGGTCACCGTCGCGCTCGACTATCTCCAGCACTCTCCGGCGCTCCGAGTCGGCACGCAGGCCGATTGCCCGGAACGGAGCAGATTCGGGGTCCTTGGGGGTCAAATCCAGCTGCCAGCCTGCTTTGCTTTTGCGGTAGTCCAGATGATATTGGCGCCGGATCGGCTCGAACTCCCCTTTGAGCAGATGTTTGAGCAGCACGATGCCTTCGACCTGGGGGACGGCGGCGGGAAGCGGCAATCGGCGGCGCTCGCCCCTGCCGGGATCGTGATACAGCAGTTCGTCAGGAGCGGCGATCATAATGATCCGCTCCGGCGCGAGCTGCAGTTTGACCAGGGTTCCGCCTGGATCGACCAGCATGAAGCCGCTGCTGCGCCAGGGCTGGGCCATGAGGGCGAGGGTTCGGGTTTCCTCATAGCGGAACTGGACCGGTTGGGTAATTTGCAGCCGCTCGGTCGGGTCGGTCGCAAGCGCCGCCGGCAGCCACAGGATCAACCACCAACGGCTGATTTTCCATTCACTCTTCCCACAGACGCTTGCCATGCTTGATGATCTCGCGCAAGGTTTCATGAGGCGGCGGCGCCCGGTCAAGCTCCGGGAAACGCCACCGCCGGTATGAGTATTCCCCGCCCAAAAGCCCCGCCATGGCCAGATAGACTCCGATCCCGTGGAACCACAGCCAGCCGTGTTCCGACCCGGTTAGGGTCAAACCGGTTGAAACTGCCGTCGCGATCAGGAAGAACAAGGTCCAGATCCAGGTCAAACGACGGGTATAGGCCAAAAGATAAGGCGGGATATCCTGGAACGTGAGGCGCACCATGCGCTCGATCAACGGCGGCGGATGGACCAGGGTGCGGCCAAAACCCCACGCCACCAGCCCGAACGCCACCGCCGGCACCCAGCGGGTTATCTTGGGTCCGAGCCACAGGCTGCCGCCGAATAAGGCCAAGCCCAATCCCAGCCAAACCCACCGCGTGGGTCCTTGGTCACGCCACCCCCGCCACAGCAGCCAGCCGGCGACGGCCAAAGGCAGCAGGCCGCCCCAACCACTGGCGGCGAGGGTCTGGGTCAGGAAAGGATAGGTGAGCAGCAACAGGGCGAGTACGGTGCATAGCAGCCAGCGGTGCATATCACCGGGCGCGATGGGCGGCCACGAATCCGGCCAGGGAGTTGAGGGAAGCGAAGATCCGGTGGTTTCTCTCGTCGTTGGAAACCAGCTTGATGCCGTACTTGCGGTCCAGCATCACCCCGATCTCCAGGGCATCGATGGAGTCGAGGCCCAGGCCATCGCCGAACAGGGGGGCCTCGGGGTCGATGTCCGCGGGGGTGATGTCCTCCAAGTGCAATCCGTGGATCAGCAGGATTTTCAGTTCTTCGATCAGTTCACTGAGGAGTGTGTCCGCCATCTAAGTCCGCAATTCAGTTGATGATTGCAGTGACCTTGCCGTCCTTGAAGCGCACGATGAAAGTGTCGAACCGCGAGGCCCAGTAGCGCCACTCGTCCATGTCCAGGGACGGCGTACCCGTGCTGGGCGGATAGCCAATGGCCGCGATCACCGCCTCCCTACGCATTCCTGGCGCCACCTTGCCGGCCAGAATATGCTCGCGTTCGGCGGGGGTGAACCTGCCAAGATCCAATTGAGTACGGGCGAGCATTTTGCGGAACGCCTGCGCGACCGTCTCCCCGGTGTGTTTCTCCACGCTTTCGATCTCGATTCTAGGGCCGTCCGGCAATACCTGGATGACGAACCCCTTGCGTCCAAAGCTTACCAATTCCACGGCGGTGTTGACCGGGACCAGAAAACCGCGCCGGTAATTGGTGGTGCGGTGGCGGTTCTTTTCATACTGGAAGGAGTAGCGGGTATAGTACTTGCCGCCGACCTCGATTTCCGGCGGCAGATTAGCTTCCGCACCCCTGAACGCTCTGGGGCAGCCGGTCAGGCCGACCAGCAGCGGGAGGCTCCACAAGAGCAGGCACAGCGCGCGGACCGAAGAACGTCGATCAGGCATGATAATCCCCTATATTTGGTCATTATAATTAAAGCATCGGATAAAATTATTTCAATTTAGCATATTTACTTTACCGACCCGGCAAAAGGTAGCGGAACTTTATCTGATTATCTGATAATGCCTTGACGCAAAAACGTTGTTTGCGTTAACTTAATTGACTATTTTTCTCCGGAAACGCGGTGATTTACAGGGGTGTGAGGTGGAACTGAGCGGTGCCGAAATCGTGGTCCAGGCATTGAAGGACGAGGGGGTCGAATTCATCTTCGGCTATCCTGGGGGGGCGGTGCTGCACATTTACGATGCCCTGTTCGGCCAGGAAGACGTCAAGCATGTCCTGGTCCGCCATGAGCAAGGTGCCACCCACATGGCCGACGGCTATGCCCGCGCCACCGGCAAACCGGGGGTGGTGCTGGCCACTTCTGGACCTGGCGCGACCAATCTGGTCACCGGCATCGCCACTGCTTATATGGATTCCATCCCGCTGGTGATTCTCACCGGCCAGGTACCGACCCCAGTGATCGGCAGCGATGCGTTTCAGGAATGCGATACGGTGGGGATTACCCGCCCCTGCGTCAAGCACAACTTCTTGGTGAAAGATCGTCATCGGCTGGCCGAGACCATCAAGAAGGCGTTTTATATCGCCACCACCGGACGTCCGGGGCCGGTGCTGGTGGATATCCCCAAGGATATCACCGATCCCAGGATCAAGATTCCGTACCACTATCCCAAGACCGTTTCCCTGCGTTCCTACAATCCCACCGTCAAGGGCAATCCGCGCCAGATCAAAAAAGCCGCCGAATTGATCCTGGAGGCCAGGAAGCCGATGATTTACTCCGGCGGTGGGGTGATTTTGGGCGAGGCGTCGGCTGAGCTGACCGAGCTGACCCGCCTTTTGGGCTTCCCGATCACCAATACCCTGATGGGTCTTGGGGGCTATCCTGGCACTGACCGGCAGTTTTTGGGAATGCTGGGGATGCACGGCACCTACGAGGCCAACATGGCGATGCACGAGTGTGACGTGCTGATTGCCATCGGTGCCAGGTTCGACGACCGGGTCACCGGCAAGCTCGATGAGTTTTGCCCTTCTGCCAAGATCATCCACATCGACGTGGATCCGGCGTCGATTTCCAAGAACGTGCCGGTGGACATTCCCATCGTCGGTCAGGTCAAGCCTGTGCTGGCTGAGCTGATCGCCCAGCTCAAAGCCTCCGGAAAGCGGCCGGACCCGGAGGCGCTGTCGGCATGGTGGGAGCAAATCGAGCGCTGGCGCGCAGTCGATTGCCTGCGTTATGATCGCAACAGCTCCTTGATCAAACCCCAGTATGTCATCGAGCAGCTGTGGGAGGTCACGCGCGGCAGGGCGTATGTCACTTCGGATGTGGGCCAGCATCAGATGTGGGTGGCCCAGTACTACCACTTCGACCAACCCCGGCATTGGATCAACTCGGGGGGGCTTGGCACGATGGGCTTCGGGATGCCGGCAGCGATCGGCGTCAAGCTGGCATTCCCAGAGCAGGACGTGGTCTGCGTCACCGGCGAGGCCAGCATTCAGATGTGTATCCAGGAGTTGTCCACCGCCCTGCAGTACAAGACGCCGATCAAGATCGTCAATCTCAACAATCGCTACATGGGCATGGTGCGCCAATGGCAAGAGTTCACCTACGAAAGCCGTTACTCCCATTCCTACATGGACGCCCTGCCGGATTTCGTCAAGCTGGCCGAAGCTTACGGGCATGTGGGGATGCTGATCGAAAAGCCGCAAGAGGTGCGCCCAGCTTTGGAAGAAGCCTTCAGGCTGAAGGACCGGTTGGTATTTCTGGATTTCATCACCGATCGCACCGAAAACGTTTATCCGATGGTGGAGGCGGGCAAGGCTCAGCACCAGATGCGGCTGCCGCCTTGGATCTCGCCTGACCGGGAGCTAGCCTGATGCGGCACATCATTTCACTGCTGCTGGAAAACGAGGCCGGCGCGCTGTCGCGGGTGGCCGGCCTGTTCTCGGCCCGCGGCTACAACATCGAGGCCCTGACCGTCGCCCCCACCGAGGATCCATCAGTGTCGCGGATGACCATCGTCACCCGCGGCGATGAACGCATCATCGAGCAGATCACCAAGCAGCTCAACAAACTGATCGATGTGATCAAGCTGATGGATCTCTCCGAGGCGGATCACATCGAGCGCGAGCTGATGTTGATCAAAGTTCGCGCCAAGGGTGCGGACCGGGAGGAAGTCAAGCGCTTGGCGGATATTTTCCGCGGCCGCATCATCGATGTGACTGCATCCTCCTATGTGATCGAGATGACTGGCACCAGCCCCAAGCTCGATGCTTTCCTGACCAATTTGGCAGCGGATCAGATCATCGAGGTGGTCCGTTCGGGACCGACCGGGATTCTGCGCGGAGAGCGCGGTTTGCATCTTTAATTAACGAAAAGAGGGAATCCATGCAGGTTTATTACGACCAAGACGCTGACCTTGCCATCATCCGCTCCAAACGGGTGACCATCATAGGCTATGGCTCCCAGGGCCATGCTCATGCCAACAACCTGAGGGATTCGGGGGTCGAGGTGACCGTGGGGTTACGGCCAGGTTCCAAGTCCTGGACCAAAGCCGAACGCGCTGGGCTTGCGGTGAAACCGGTGGCCGAGGCCGTCCACGGGGCAGATGTGGTGATGGTGCTGGCGCCGGACGAACATCAGCCCAGGCTCTATCGGGAAGAGATCGAGCCGAATATCAAACCGGGGGCGGCACTGGCGTTCGCGCATGGCTTCAATATCCATTTCCAGCAGATCGAGCCGCGCGCCGATTTGGATGTGATCATGATCGCGCCCAAGGGGCCGGGTCACTTGGTGCGCTCCACTTATACCCAAGGCGGCGGGGTGCCATCTTTGATTGCGGTCTATCAGGATGCATCCGGCCGAGCCAAACCGATCGCTTTGTCTTATGCTTGCGCCAACGGCGGCGGTCGCGCAGGGATCATCGAGACCACCTTCCGCGAAGAGACCGAAACTGACCTGTTCGGTGAGCAGGCGGTGCTGTGCGGTGGGGCGACTGCGTTGGTACAGGCGGGTTTCGAGGTATTGATCGAAGCCGGCTACGCCCCTGAGATGGCTTATTTCGAGTGCCTTCATGAGCTTAAGTTAATCGTCGACCTGATGTATGAGGGCGGCATCGCCAACATGCGCTACTCCATCTCCAACACTGCCGAGTACGGAGACCTGACCCGCGGTCCGCGGGTGATCAATGCGGACACCAAGGCCGAGATGCGCAGGATTTTGAAGGAAATCCAGACGGGTGAATTCGCGCGCGAGTTTATCTTAGAAAACCAGGCCGGTTGCCCGACCCTGAAGGCCAAGCGTCGCCTCAGCCGTGAGCATCCGATCGAGCAGGTAGGGGAGAAGCTACGCGCGATGATGCCGTGGATCAAAGCCAACCAGCTGGTGGATCGCGAGCAGAACTGACCCTAGGCCATGGTAACCACCCCGCCCCCAAAACGTCGCCGCGGCATTTACCTTTTGCCCAATCTGTTCACCACCGGGTGTCTGTTTTGCGGCTTCTATGCAGTCACTGCGGCGATGAACGGGCAGTTCGACAAGGCCGCATTTTCGATTTTCGCCGCTATGGTCATGGATGGCCTAGACGGGCGGGTGGCGCGCCTGACCCATACCCAAACTGCCTTTGGAGCCGAGTACGACAGCCTTTCGGACATGGTCTCGTTCGGTCTGGCGCCAGCGTTGGTCATGTATCTGTGGTCGCTTTCCTTCTTGGCCAAACTGGGCTGGTTCGCTTCTTTCGTTTATGCCGCTGCCGCCGCGCTGCGCTTGGCCCGCTTCAACACCCAGCTTGGAATCGAGGACAAGCGTTATTTCCAAGGGTTGCCCAGCCCGTCGGCGGCGGCGATCGTTGCCGGGATGGTTTGGATGGGGGAGACCTATGGTCTGGAGGGAGATGCGATGCGTTATGTGGCGGTGGTTACCACCGCGGTTGCCGCTCTGCTGATGGTGAGCAATTTCCGTTACTACAGTTTCAAGAATATCGATATCCGCGGTCGGGTGCCGTTCGTGGTCATCATCGCAGTGATGCTGGCATTTGCGGTGGTATTTACTGACCCGCAGTTGATGCTGCTTTTGATCTTTGCTGGCTATGCCACTTCCGGGCCGCTTTTGACCTTGCTATTGCTGCGACAACGGCGCAGCAAGCGCCGTAAACCAGCAGGCTAAGCGCCTTTCTCGTTCATCAATTGGCAAATCCGATGGGGTGAGTGTATATTCTCAAAAAAATAGACCGATTCCGACAGATGAATAATAGTGTCACCAGCAAAGTAGCCCCCAGGTCATCCCGGATCCCGCTTCGCTTCATCCAGGCTACGCTGGCTAGAGCGGAGCTTCAAAATGAAAGATAAACTCATCATTTTCGATACCACCTTGCGCGATGGCGAGCAGAGCCCTGGCGCATCCATGAACCGGGAGGAAAAGGTCAGGATTGCCAAGGCGCTGGAGCGCCTCAAGGTGGATGTGATCGAGGCCGGCTTTCCCGCTGCCAGCCCCGGTGACTTTGAGGCGGTGCAGGCAGTTTCCCAGGCGATCAATGACAGTGCCGTATGTGGTTTGGCGCGTGCCTTAGAGAGCGATATCGACCGCGCTGGCGGGGCCTTGCAAGGAGCCAAGCATCCGCGTATCCACACCTTCATCGCCACCTCCCCCATCCACATGGAGCGCAAGCTGCGCATGACCCCTGACCAGGTGGTCGAGCGCGCGGTGGCGGCGGTCAAGCAGGCGCGCCGTTATACCGACGATGTGGAATTTTCACCTGAGGACGCCGGCCGCAGCGAGGAGGATTTTCTGTGCCGGATCATCGAGGCAGTGATTGCCGCTGGCGCGACCACGATCAATATTCCCGATACCGTAGGCTATAGCCTTCCCTTTGAATTCGGAGCATTGATCGGCCGGCTTAGGGAGCGGATTCCCAATGCCGACAAGGCGATCTTCTCGGTTCATTGCCACAACGACCTGGGGCTGGCAGTGGCCAATTCCCTGGCGGCGGTACTCAATGGCGCGCGCCAGGTGGAGTGCACCATCAACGGCTTGGGCGAGCGAGCCGGCAACGCCGCCCTGGAAGAAATCGTGATGGCGGTCAAGACGCGCCAGGACGTGTTCCCCTGCGATACCCACATTAATACCCACGAGATCGTGCCTTGCTCAAAATTGGTCTCCAGCATCACCGGTTTCCCGGTTCAGCCCAACAAGGCGATCGTCGGGGCGAACGCCTTTGCTCACGAGTCCGGCATTCACCAAGATGGCGTCCTCAAGAGTCGCGAGACCTATGAGATCATGCGCGCCGAGGACGTGGGCTGGAGCGCCAACCGCATGGTGCTTGGTAAACACTCAGGACGCAACGCCTTCCGGACCCGGATGAAAGAGTTGGGGATAGAGTTCGAATCCGAAGAAGCGCTCAACGAAGTGTTCGCCCGCTTCAAGGAGTTGGCAGACAAGAAGCACGAGATTTTCGATGAGGATCTGCAGGCGTTGATCTCCGAAAAGATCTACGAAGCCGAGGCCGAGCGGGTGAAATTGATCGCCTTGCATGTGTGCGCTGACACCGGCGAGATTCCGCGGGCGCAGGTAGTGCTGAAGGTGGACGGCGAAGAAAGGCGCGGGCAGGCCCAGGGCAGCGGGGTGGTAGATGCTACCTTGAAGGCGGTCGAATCCTTACTCGGCACGGGTGCGGTGCTGCTTTTGTATTCGGTCAACAGCATCACCACTGGTACCGACGCTCAGGGGGAAGTGACCGTGCGGCTGGAAAAATCAGGCCGGATCGTCAACGGCCAGGGGGCGGATACCGACATCGTCATCGCCTCGGCCAAGGCTTATCTGAACGCAGTCAACAAACTGCTCAGTCCATCTTTACGCAAACATCCCCAGGCAGCAGACGTCTGAGGCGTGGATCCGGTCCGGCTTCGCTATCTCCGCGCGATGGGAATCCAGGTATGGGTTGGGCGATCACCTGGATTTACCCCCGCGGGGAAGGAATGGGAACGCCTAGCGCAGGAGGTGGCCGCGTGTACCGCCTGTCCCCTGCACCGAACCCGCACTCAGGCAGTGTTCGGGGTAGGAAACAGGCGTGCGGCCTGGATGCTGATCGGGGAAGCGCCAGGGGAACAGGAAGATCTCAAAGGTGAACCTTTCGTCGGCCGTGCCGGTCACTTATTGAATGAGATGTTAAGAGCCCTGCGTTTGCGCCGGGAAGAGGTCTACATCACCAACATCCTCAAGAGCAGGCCGCCTGGTAACCGCGATCCCAAGCCAGAGGAAGTGGCGGCGTGTGAACCGTTTCTAAAACGTCAGATCGCCTTGGTCCAACCGAAGATCATCCTCGCAGTGGGCAGGGTCGCAGCCCAGAATCTACTGCAAACCGACGCGCCGCTGTCCAGGCTGCGGGGCAAAGTGTACCGTTATGACCTCATTCCGCTGGTAGTGGTGTATCATCCCGCCTATTTGCTCCGCAATCCGGCTGCCAAACGGCAGGCGTGGGAGGACCTCAAGCTCGCCCTGCGCGTTTATTCCGGTTGCCAACAGGCAATCCATGGATAAGCTGACCAGCATGAAGGTTTTCGCCAAGGTGGCCCAGAGCGGTAGCTATGCCGCCGCGGCCAAGGAATTGGGAATTTCCCGCGCGATGGCGACCAAGCACGTCATGCACCTGGAAAACACCCTGGGGGTGCGCTTGCTCAACCGCACTACCCGCCGCATTAGCCTGACTGAAGCGGGGGCGACCTACCTGGATCGCTGCCTGCAGATCGTCGAGGATATCGAGGAGGCCGAGCTGTCAGTCACCCGCCTCCATACCGAGCCCCAAGGGTTGCTTCGGATCTCGACCCCGCCGTTTTTCGGGACTTTCCATCTGGCTCCCACCATCGCCGCTTATCTCAAGCAGTATCCCAAGGTGCGGGTGGATCTGGTCGTCAGGGGAGGCATGGTGGATATGGTGGCCGAAGGTCTGGATCTGGCTATCCGCTTGGGCGAGCTTCCCGACTCCAGCCTGATCGCGCGCAAGCTGGCGAGTTCCCCCAGGGTGGTGTGCGGGGCTTGCGCTTATTTCGAAAAGTACGGGCGGCCTAAGGTACCGCAGGATCTGCGTGAGCACAATTGTCTGATCAACTGGGGATTCGAGCCCCACGACTTATGGAAATTCACCGGTCCGGACGGAGAGCTGATCAGCGTCCGGGTAACCGGCACCCTCAAGGCCAACACCGCAGACCCCTTGCGTCTGGCAGCCATCCATGGGGCTGGGCTGGTGGTGCTGCCGACTTACATCGTCGGTCAGGATTTAAGCAAGGGGCGGCTGGAAGCGGTACTGCAGGAATACGAGCTGCCCTCCATGGACATCTACGCAGTCTATCCCCATCGCCGCCATCTGTCGGCCAAAGTGCGGACGTTTTTGGATTTCCTCGCGGAACGCTTGTACCCTGTTCCTTATTGGGAAGGATGGCGTGGGGCTTGAAATCGTGGAACGCAGAAGTTTCATCCGTGTCGGCGTGGACCTTCCAGGTCTGGTGACCTTGGATAGCGGAACCCGGGTTCCGGTTCAGATTCGGGACCTGTCCGATGGGGGGGCGCAAATCGAATGCGACGCCTTAAGCAGTGCGATCATCGCCCCCGGCGCCAATTGCCTGGATCCCAAAGGTAGGCCGATCGAGCTGAATCTAAGTGGTTGCCCGGGCGAGGTTCAGATGGTGCTGCGTTGCCGGGTAATCTTCGTCCGCCGCGTCTCTCACGACGAATACCGGATCGGCCTGCGTTATGCTGATCCGCTCCAACCGGAGCTGGGGGCGCTGAGGCGATACATTCACGGTCTTTAAGTGGATTCAAGGAATCGCTTCCTGAAGCGCCTGCGCCAGGGTCTTTCGGCCCTCCTCGCTGGAAAGCGGCCGGCCTTCGTGGTCGGTCAAGAAGAAGATATCCTCGGCCCGGTTCCCCAGGGTGGCGATCCGCGCCTCGTGCAGGCGTAAGTTTTGGCGTTCGAAGACTTCTCCCACCCGGGCCAGGAGGCCGGGCCGGTCGGCGGCGATGAGTTCAAGCATGGTCCGGCGGTGTTTTGGGTCCGGATGGAAATTGACCTGGGTCGGGATGGAAAAGTGCTTAAGATGCCGACTCGGGCGCCGTTCGATTGCAAAGCACGGCGGTTTGGGGTCTTTCAGACAGCGCTGGATGCGGGTGACGATCTGCTGCTCGCGGGCCAGTTCCAGGATCGGCTGGCCGCCCTGCTCCAGCACCAGGAAGCTGTTGACCACATACCCGTCCTGGGTCGTTTCCAGCCGTGCCGCCAGCACTGTCAGCCCAAGCTGATCCAGGAGCGCTGCAGTTTGGGCGAAGATCGCATCGCGGTCGCGCATGTACACGAACACCTCGGCACTGCCGCGCTGATTCTGGGGCCTTAAGAGTACCAGGGGCAGGGTTTCCTCGGGCGTCCCGGCAATCGCCAGGGTTTGCCAGGCGCACTCCTCCGGCTGGCAGCGCAGAAAATAGGCGTCGCTGAAATGGCAAAAGACCTGCTCGATGCTGGCATCGTCCAGGCCTAAGCGTAACAGCAGCGCACGGGCGTCGCGTTTGGCCTCGGCGACCCGCGCGCCTGCATCCGGGCTTTCCAGGCCATAGCGGAGTTGGTCGCGGGTGGCCAGGTAAAGCTCGCGCAGCAAGGAGTCGCGCCAGGCGTTCCAGAGCGTGGGATTGGTGCCGCGGATGTCGGCGACAGTCAGAAGATACAGATGGTTGAGCCGCTCTTCGCTTCCCACCTGGTAGGCGAATTCGCGGATCACCTCCGGGTCGCTGATGTCCTTGCGCTGAGCGGTGAGGGACATGAGCAGATGATTGCGCACCAGCCAGCAGACCAGCCGGGCATCGTGCTCAGCTAAACCATGACGGTGGCAGAAATCGCGCGCCAGCTGTTCGCCGATGACGGAATGATCCCCTCCCTGTCCCTTGCCAATATCGTGGTAAAGGCCGGCCAGATACAAGAGTTCCGGTTTGGCGATCAAGGGGAAGACATCGCTGGCTAGGGGCAGTTCGTGGCGAAATTCAGGCAAGCCCAGGCGGCGCAGGTTGCGGACCACGAACAGGACGTGCTCGTCCACGGTGTAGGCGTGGAACAGATCGTACTGCATCCTCCCGACGATGCGCGCGAATTCTGGCAAGTAAGCGGCGAGGATGCCATAACGATTCATGCGTCGGAATTGGTGGGTGATCCCGCTGGGTTGGCGCAAGATCTCCAGAAACAAGCGGCAGGCACGGGGATCGCTGCGGAAGTTTTGGTCGATCCGATGGAGATTCTGGCGGATGGCGCGGATGGTGTGGGCGCGGATGCCTTTCAGTTCGGGGTAGTGCTGGAGGTGTAGAAAGATCTCCAAAAGTCCCAAGGGATAGTGCGCGAATCCATCCGGTTGGCGGATCTCTAGGTGCTGGTTGACCACCTGGAAGTGAGCATCCAGAATCTTAGGTTCGGTGCGGAAATCCGGGCAAAGGGTTTCTTCAAGCAACTGGAGCAGCATTTCCGAAAGCCGCTGCACGCTTTGTACAGTGCGGAAATAGGATTGCATGAAGGTTTCCACCGGTGCGTTGCCTTCGCCGCGGTAGCCGCACCATTCGGCCAAAGTGCGCTGATAGTCGAACAGAATCCGGTCTTCCAGGCGTCCGGCCAAAAGATGAAGCGCAAAGCGCATCCGCCACAGCGTGTTGCGATCATGCTGCAGCTCTTGGTATTCATCTTCGGTCAAATAGCCCTGGTCTACCAATTCGTGCAGGGTGGCGGCGTTGAAGTGGCGTTTGACCACCCACGCGATGGTCTGGATGTCTCGCAGACCCCCGGGCCCTTCCTTGAGATTGGGCTCCAGGTTGTAGGCGGTGTCGTGATACTTGGCATGGCGGGCCGCCTGTTCCTTGAGTTTGGCCTGGAAAAAGGCATGCGACGGCCAGATCCGATCCGGACCGATGCGCGTTTGCATGACCTGGAACAAAGCCGTATCCCCGCTGATCCAGCGCGCATCCATCAAGTTGGTGACCACAGTTTGGTCCTTGGTCGCCTCTTCCTCACATTGAGCTATGGTGCGGACGCTATGACCGGGCTTCAGACCGAGGTCCCAAAGGAAAGTGAACAGCGTCCCGAGACTCGTCTCCAGGCTGGGTGAGATTTCATCCGGTACCAGCACCAGCAAATCGATGTCTGAATGGGGGTGCAGCTCCCGTCGGCCATAGCCGCCGACGGCCACCAGGCTGGCCTGGCCGGCTGATTCGCCCAAGCAGCGGCGCCAGCAGCCTGTAAGGAGCGCATCCATGAACCTGGCTCGGGCGTGCAAGAGGTCAGCCACCGCCACGCCGGTATGGAAACGCCGTTCGAGTTCGGCGCAAAATGCCTGGATGGATTCTTTGGAAGGATAGATAGCGGTGCGCAAAAGCTTCAGTCTGAATCGTTGGCGAGGCGGAGAAAGTCCTCTTCGGCCCGTAGCGTCAGGACCTCGACTCCGTCTTCGGTGACCGCCAAGGTATGCTCCCATTGGGCCGATAGACTATGGTCTTTGGTGACCACGGTCCAGCCATCGGGCAGCAGTTTGACGTGGCGCTTGCCGGCATTGACCATGGGTTCGATGGTGAAGGTCATGCCTGGCTCCAAGATGATGCCGGTGTTGGGTTTGCCATAATGGAGCACTTGCGGGGCCTCGTGGAAGCCTAGGCCGATTCCGTGGCCGCAGAATTCGCGCACCACTGAATATCCTTGTGCCTCGACGTATTGCTGGATCACATGTCCAATTTGGCCCAGGTCTATGCCTGGTCCGACCTGGCGGATTCCCAGATACAAAGCCTCTTGCGTCACTTTGATCAGGCGTTTGGCCTTGATGGATGGTTCGCCGACGCAGAACATCTTACTGGTATCGCCGTGGAAGCCATCTTTGATCACCGTGATGTCGATGTTGACGATATCGCCGCTTTTAAGCCGTCTGTTGCCGGGAATCCCATGGCAAACCTGATGGTTGATCGAGGTGCAGATGGACTTGGGAAACCCCTTGTAATTTAAGGGAGCCGGGATCGCCTTCTGGACGTTGACGATATAGTCGTGGCAGATGCGGTCCAATTCTTCGGTGGTCACCCCGGGTTGAACATAAGGGGCGAGCATCTCCAAAACTTCCGCCGCCAGACGACCGGCTACGCGCATCCTTTCCAGTTCTTGCGGGGTTTTCAATGGGATCCCCTGATGCGTGCGACGTTGGTATTCCTGCTTCATGCGAACGGCTTGCTCCCGACTGTTTGAGCCATTGTCTGACGATGGCAGGTTATGGTATAAAACGCTGCTATTCTAGCAATAATCCACACACCTATCGACACATCCGGCGGGGTGCTTGTTCCTTGGGGAAAGGTCTCCGGATGGGATAGGTGGAGGTTTAACCCTATTCTTATAAGGAGTTATCGAAATGGCAGATGTCTCCATGCGCGAGCTGCTCGAAGCTGGCGTGCATTTTGGTCATCAGACTCGTTACTGGAACCCGAAAATGGCCTCCCTCATTTATGGGGTCCGCAGTGGCATTCATATCATCAATCTGGAAAAGACCCTGCCGTATTTGCGGGAAGCTTTGCATTTTCTTAAACAGACCGCCGCTGACAGAGGGGTGGTCTTGTTCGTGGGCACCAAAAAAACCGCGCACAAGGCGGTGCATGAAGAAGCCGTGCGCTGTGGCATGCCTTATGTCAACTACCGCTGGCTGGGGGGCACCCTGACCAACTTCAAAACGATCCGGCAGTCAGTCAGGCGCCTTAAGGAATTGGAAGCGATGCGTAACGATGGCACCCTGCAGCGCTTCAGCAAGCGGGAGGCGTTGGAACTGATGCGCGAGCTGGAAAAACTGGAGCGCAGCCTCGGCGGCATCAAGGATATGGAGGATTTGCCAGAGGTCCTCTTCGTCCTGGACGTAGGCCAAGAATACATCGCCGTCAAGGAGGCGCAGAAACTGGGCATCCCCATCGTAGGCGTGGTGGATACCAATAACAGCCCGGACGGAATCGACTACATCATCCCTGGCAACGATGATTCCATCCGTGCCATTCAGCTCTATTGCCGGCTTGCGGCCACCGCCATTCTGGAGGGTAAGGCCAGCCGGGTGGAATTGATGGCGGCTGAAGACGAATTCGTGGAAGCGCCGGAGGAAGTCGCCGAGACCTCGGGTTCCGAATCGGATTGAACGGCGGTATGACCCAACAACTCCCAAGCGAGGCAGCAAGATGACGAAGATAACCGCGGCATTGGTCAAAGAGCTGCGTGAGCGAACCGGCTCCGGTATGATGGAATGCAAGAAAGCGTTAGCGGAAGCCGGAGGCGATATCGAGGCCGCCGTCGAAATCTTACGCAAAGCCGGGCTGGCCAAAGCCGACAAAAAACAAGACCGCACCGCCGCCGAAGGTCGGATCGCCATCAAGGTAAGCGACGATGGCAAGCGGGCGGTGATCGTCGAGGTCAACAGCGAAACCGATTTCGTAGCCAAAAATGAGGATTTTTTGCAGTTCGTAACCCAGGTGGCCGCAAGAGCCCTGGAAAGCGGCGCGGCGACGGTGGCAGAGCTGCTCACCACACCGATCGAGGCAGGCGGCCCCACCATCGAGGAGGTGCGGCGCGAACTGATAGCCAAGCTGGGGGAGAATATCAACCTCCGCCGCTTGACGCGGTTCGAGACCGAAGCCGGAAGATTGGCCTCCTATCTCCACGGCAACCGCATCGGGGTAGTGGTAGAAATGGAAGGTGGAAGCGCCGAACTGGCCAAGGACATCGCTATGCATGTTGCTGCCAGCAAGCCTCTGTGGGTGCGCGAAAAGGATGTCCCTGCCGATACCCTCGCCAAGGAGAGAGAGATCTTCGCCGCCCAGGCCAAAGCGAGCGGCAAACCCGCCAGTGTGGTTGAAAAAATGGTCGAGGGAAGGCTGCGCAAACACTTGCAGGAAGTCACCCTGCTGGGGCAGCCGTTCGTCAAAGATCCCGATCGGAGCGTCGCGGAGCTGTTAGAGAAAAACGGAGCCAGCGTGATCCGCTTCGTCCGCTTCGAGGTAGGTGAGGGGATTGAAAGAGCACAGACCGACTTTGCCGAGGAGGTCATGGCCCAAGTGCGCGGCGACTGAAATGACGGCTCCGCGCTATCGGAGAATCCTGCTCAAACTCAGCGGCGAAGCCTTGATGGGTAGGCGTGAGTGCGGCCTGGACGCCGAGCCCGTCAAGCGGCTCGCTGCCGAGATCGTAGACCTGCGCCGGATCGGCGTCGAAGTAGGGTTGGTGATCGGCGGGGGCAACATCATCCGGGGGGCGGAGAAGGCCGCAGAAGGTTTGGATCGGGTCACCAGCGATCACATGGGGATGCTGGCGACGGTCATCAACGCCCTGGCCATGCAGGATGCGATCGAACACCTGGGACAGCCGGTGCGGGTCATGTCGGCGCTCAAGATCAATCAGGTCTGCGAGGATTACATTCGCCGCCGCGCCGTCCGCCATCTGGAGAAAGGGCGGGTGGTGATCTTTGCAGCGGGTTTGGGCAACCCGTTCTTCACCACCGACTCGGCTGCCAGTCTCAGGGCGATCGAGATCAATGCCGATCTGTTGGTCAAGGCGACCAAGGTGGATGGCGTTTATACCGCTGACCCGTTCAAGGATCCCAGCGCTGAGCATATCCCCTATCTGACCTACGACGAGGCCCTGAAGCTCAAGCTCGCGGTGATGGATACCACTGCCTTGGTGTTATGCCGCGATCATGAGCTGCCTTTGCGGGTCATGAATGTCTTCGAACCGGGCGCGATCGCGCGTCTGGTTCAGGGTGAGGAGATCGGTTCACTCATTGAGGCGAGTAGGAAACGATGATCGAGAGCTTATATAAACAAACCCAAGCCAAGATGGAAAAGACCCTGCAGGCGGTCAAGCAGGAGTTGGCCAAGATCCGCACTGGGCGTGCTCATCCTAGCCTTCTGGACCACATCAAAGTGGCCTACTACGGCAGCGAGGTCCCGATGAGCCAGGTGGCCAACATCAATGTGGAGGATGCCCGCACCCTCGCCATCACTCCGTGGGAGAGGAATATGATTCCGGTGATCGAGAAGGCGATCCGGGAGTCGGATCTGGGCATCAATCCCCAGACTGCCGGCACCGTGATCCGGGTGCCGCTGCCTGCCCTGACCGAAGAGCGCCGCCGGGAGCTGATCAAGGTGGTCAGGCACGAGGCTGAACAGGGTCGGATTGCGATCCGCAACGTGCGTCGCGATGCCAACGCCGAACTCAAGGAAGCTCTGAAGGCCAAGCGGATCGCTGAGGACGAGGAGCGTAAAGCCGAGGAGCGTGTCCAGCAGCTGACCGACCAGTACATCAAGAAGGTCGATCAGCTGTCGGCAGACAAGGAGGCGGACCTGTTGTCCCTATAAAGCCCTGACCTTATGCCATGAGCGATCCACACGCCCAAGAAGATTCCGTTGCCGCGCCGCTTCCCCGCCACGTCGCCATCATCATGGACGGCAACGGCCGTTGGGCCAGGCGCAGGAAGCTTCCCCGTACCGCCGGCCATCAGGCGGGCGTGACCGCCGTCCGCAAGACCGTGGAGTACTGCGCCAAATGCGGCATCGAGGTATTGACTTTGTTTGCCTTCAGTAGCGAGAACTGGCGCCGCCCGCCCGAGGAGATAGCGGTGTTGATGCGGCTGTTCCAGCTGACTTTGGAACGCGAGACCCACAAGCTGCACGAAAACGGCATCCGCCTGCGGGTCATTGGTGAGCGCAGCGCCTTCTCGGCCGAATTACAGCGGCGCATTGCCGAAGCGGAACGCCTGACTGAGGCCAACCAGCGGATGACGTTGTTGATCGCCGCCAATTATGGTGGCCGCTGGGACATCGTCCAGGCAGCCAAGGCATTGGCGCGCAAAGTCGAACAAGGAGAACTGGCAAGCTCGGCCATCGGCGAATCCTTATTCGCCTCCCATTTGTCCTTTGCCGATCTGCCTGAACCAGACCTGTTCATTCGCACTGGCGGGGAACTGCGCATCAGCAATTTTCTGCTCTGGCAACTGGCCTATACGGAATTTTACTTCTCCGAGGTGCTGTGGCCTGATTTCGACGCGGCCGAACTGGACCGGGCCTTGGCCGAGTATGCGCGCCGCGAGCGGCGTTTCGGTCATACCAGTGAGCAATTGGGGCGTAGATTCCAAGCTCTCTCTTCTGCCTGAATATCGACTACAACCACAACAACATCGTTCATTATGGCTGAAATCCCTTCTCCCAGTGCTTCCCTTTGGAACCGGACCCTGAGGTTGCGGATCGCCACCGCGGCGGTTTTGATTCCCATCGTCCTGTGGGCGGCTTACGCCCTGTCGGTCACAGGCTTTCTCATCGCTTGGGGAGTGGTCATCTTGGCTGCTGCCTGGGAATGGAGTGCGTTGACGGGTATCCAGGGTCCTGCCGCCCGTGGGGGGTTCGTTGGTCTGGTGTTGGCCGCTCAAGTATTGGCCTGGTATTGGCCCAAGCTCATCGGCCATCTAGCCGCCTTGGTCCATTGGGATGAATTGACCGTGCTGGTGACATGGGGGCTGGATTACATCGTCTTTCCGACGGTGCTGGCTTGGCTGGCGCTGGGTTTTTTCTTGCGCACCTGGCCGGACAAATTGGTGCTAAGACCCTGGCCCAGGCTGGTGCGGATCTTGGTCGCCTGGTTCGTGCTGTTCACCGCCTGGTTATTGATGGCCAGGCTGCGGGCAAATTTCGGCAATGCCTCCATCCTTTATCTCTTGTTTTTGGTCTGGATTGCCGATACCAGCGCTTTCTTTACCGGCAAACAGTGGGGCCGGACACCGCTGGCGCCGGCCATCAGTCCAGGTAAGACCCTGGAGGGAGTCTATGGTGCCATGCTGGCCAGTGCACTCTATACTGGGGCGGTGGGCTATTTCATCGAGCTAAGACCCAAGTTGATCGTGGATTTTGTAATGTTGGCCTTGATTGCGGTGCTGGTCTCGATCTGTGGCGATCTCCTTGTGAGCCTCTACAAACGCTGGACTGGGGTGAAGGATTCGGGCAAGCTGCTGCCCGGGCATGGGGGCATGCTTGACCGGATCGATAGCCTATTGGCTGCCTGCACGGTCCTCTATGCCGGTTTTCTGGGGCGGGAGCTCTTCTGGTGAAAGGGCTATGCATTCTCGGGGCAACCGGCTCGATTGGGGTCAGCACGCTGGATGTGGTGACCCGCCATCCGGACAAATACCAGGTTGTTGCGCTGACCGGCCACTGTCGGACCGAAGAGCTGTATCATCAGTGTCTCCGCCACCGGCCGCGCTATGCGGTGATGGCCGCCCCTGAGGCCGCATGGGAACTGCGTCAGCGGCTCAAGGCGGCAGGCATCGACACCGAAGTGTTAGCCGGCGCCGACGCCTTGACGGAGGTCGCTCAGCTTCCGGAGGTGGATTACGTCATGGCCGCGATCGTCGGCGCAGCAGGGCTTATCCCCACCTTGGCCGCAGCCCGGGCTGGCAAACGGATCCTGCTCGCCAACAAGGAAGCTTTGGTGATCTCAGGACCGATCTTCATGGACACCGTACGGGCCTCGGCGGCGGAATTGCTTCCAATCGACAGCGAGCACAACGCCATTTTCCAGTGCCTGCCGGCAGGTTTCCGAGCGGGTGTCAACCCCAAGGCAGTGCGTAAGGTCTTGCTGACTGCTTCCGGAGGACCGTTTCTCGACACGCCGCTTAAAGATTTGCCCAAGGTGACGCCGGAGCAGGCAGTTGCCCATCCCAAGTGGGACATGGGCAAGAAGATCTCGGTGGACTCAGCCACCATGATGAATAAAGGCTTGGAAGTCATCGAGGCGAGCTTGTTGTTCTCCCTTTTGCCCGAACAGATTCAGGTGGTCATCCACCCCCAGAGCGTGATCCATTCGATGGTGGACTATGAGGATGGTTCGGTGTTGGCGCAGTTGGGTAACCCCGACATGCGCATTCCGATCGCCTATGGCCTGGCCTGGCCGGAGCGGATCGAGTCGGGGGCCCTGGCGCTGGATTTGCTCGAGGTGGCGCGGTTGGATTTTCAGCCGCCGGATTATCAGCGTTTCCCCTGTTTGCGGTTGGCGTTCGAAGCGGCTCGTGCCGGCGGCACCGCACCGGCGCTGCTCAATGCCGCCAACGAAGTGGCGGTAGCCGCATTCCTGGAGCGCCGAATCCCGTTCACCGGCATCGCCGAACTTATCGAGCGGACCTTGAATGCGCTCCCAACAATTGCGGCAGATGACTTGGATAGCGTGCTGGCAGCGGATGCTGAGGCACGCCGATTCGCCACCGCCCTGGTTGCAAAGCTTTAGGGGAAGGAAATGAGCGCCTTATATAACCTGTTTTTCTTCATCCTTGCTGTCGGTGTGCTGATCACTTTCCACGAATTCGGCCACTTTTGGACAGCCCGCCGCATGGGGGTGAGGGTGCTGCGTTTCTCAGTGGGATTCGGCACTCCCCTATGGCGCTATCAGAAATCCCGTGCAGAGACCGAGTTCGTGATCGGTGCGCTGCCTCTGGGTGGCTACGTCAAGATGGTGGACGAGCGGGAGGGCGAGGTGGCCCCCCAGGACTTGGCTTATGCCTTCAACCGGCAGCCTCTTTTGAGCCGGTCAGCGATCGTAGCGGCAGGTCCTTGCTTTAATTTGTTGCTTGCAATTCTGCTGTATTGGATCGTAGCAGTCAGCGGGGAAACCGGACTCAAACCGATCGTAGGTCAAGTAGAGCCGGATACCCTGGCGGCCCAGGCAGGTTTCCAGACCGGGGACGAGATCGTCGCGATCGGGGGCGAAAAATCGCCCACCTGGAGCCAGGTCATCAGCCTCCTGTTTGCCGAAGTTATCCAGAATCGCTCTATCCAGGTGGAGGTCATTACCCCGGCAGGGGATAAGCAGATTCGGATGCTGGAAATCCCCAAGGAGTTGGCCGAGAACCCAAATCTCTTGGGGCAGAAGCTGGGCTTAAGGCCCTTCGAGCCCCCGCTGCCACCCGTCATCGACCAAGTAGAGCCGGGCAGCCCTGCGGAAGCTGCAGGTTTAAGACCCGGCGATCGGATCGTGGCGGCCGATGGCGAGCCCATCGAGGAGTGGCGCCAACTGGTGGAGATCGTCCGCGCTAACCCCAAGCGGCCGTTGAAATTTGTGGTCGAGCGGCAAGGTCAAATCCAGGCGATTACCCTGACCCCTGCCGAAGTCCCGGGTCAGGATGGCAAACCCCAAGGCAGGATCGGGGCAGGGGTAAAGGTCCCCCCAGGGTTGTACGATGCGCTCAAGGTCACTTACCGACTGGGACCGGTGGAGGCATTGACTACGGCAGTGGGCAAAACCGCCGAATTTTCTTGGCTGACCTTAAAAATGCTGGGCAAGATGCTGATCGGACAAGCGAGTGTGCAAAATCTCTCCGGTCCCATCAGCATCGCCCAGTATGCCGGCCAGTCGGCGGCTTTGGGGATGAGCTACTTTCTCAAGTTCCTTGCCATCGTCAGCATCAGCCTTGGGGTGGTCAATCTACTACCGATTCCGGTACTCGACGGCGGCCATCTTTTGTTCTATCTGGTCGAGGCAGTGCGGGGCAAACCCTTGTCGGATCGGACGATTGCAAGGTTTCAACAAGTTGGGATGGCGATCCTCATCGCCTTGATGGCGCTGGCCATCTTCCTGGATATTCAACGTTTGTTTAAATGAGTCTGTCTATGTTCAGATACTTGTGCCCCGCCCTGCTGACCCTGGCCATGAGTCTTGAGGCTGGAGAACCCAAGCAGCTTCGGCAAACCTTAAAGCAGCATCTGCCCAATTCGACCGTCGATGCCATCCGGGAAGCTGAAATTCCCGGGCTTTACGAGATCGCTATCGGTCCGCGCCTGTATTATGTCTCCAAAGACGGCCGCTACCTGATCGACGGGCATCTGATCGATCTTAAAAACCGCACCGACCTGACCGAGCAAAGGTTGGGCCAGGCGCGCCTTGCATCGCTTGCGCAGCTTGGCGAACAGCAGATGATCGTGTTTGCGCCCGCCAAACCCAAAGCCACCGTCACCGTATTCACCGACATCGATTGCGGCTACTGCCGCAGGTTTCATTCCCAGATCGACGAGTATCTAAAGCGCGGTATCCGGGTGCGCTATCTGTTTTTCCCGCGCGCTGGGCGGGATTCTGAGTCCTATCACAAGGCGGTGGCGGTCTGGTGTTCGAAGGACCGCAACGCTGCGTTGACTGCCGCAAAGCAAGGCAAATCCATAGAAATGCGCTCCTGTGATCACCCGGTGGATCGCCACATGGCCCTTGCCGAGGAGTTCGGCATCAACGGCACACCGATGATCGTCACCGAGCGTGGAGAGGTCCTGCCAGGCTACGTGCCGCCGGAGCAGCTTTTCGCTTATCTGACCCGAAAATAGCTCACGCCCCTGCCATGGCGGCTTCCCGGCGGTGAGAGGGGGCCTGATGTCTCCTGGCGATAGCTTCCGCAGTCACGCGGGTAAGGAGTTGCATCACTTCCGTGCTGGCCCGCTCCATCAGGGTCATTTGCTGGAGGATCTCGGAGATCAGCTCAGGCTGGGTCTGCCAGTCCTGGCGGGAAAGCTCCAGGGCTTTGTGGGCGGCGCCGTGGACTTGGACATGGGGATTTTCCAGCTTCCGGTAGCTTACCAAATCCGCAAACCGCTCTTTACCGGCTCCTTGGTACCACTTGCCCAGCCGGCAGGTGTGATGGTCGACGGCAATGGCTTCGGCCTCGGCTTCCTTGCGGCGGTCAGCAACCGCAAGATACGCGTTTTGCTTATAGATGATGTGGTCGAGCTTGACCAGGGTGCTGAAGGAGGTTTCCTGGGCATCGGTGGCACTGAGCTTGGTTTTGGTGGCAGCCTCTTCGAACTCGCTGAAGCGGGCGCTGAAGGTTTCCACGATCGGCTGCATCTTGTCGGCCAGTTCGACCGAAGCCTGGGCCTCGTCGGAGATGGCCGCGACGCTGGCACCAAAGCCTTTTAGGATCCTCGAGATTTCCACCGCAGCCTCTTTGGTACGATTGGACAGAGCCTTGACTTCGTCGGCCACGACTGCAAATCCGCGTCCGTATTCCCCAGCCCGGGCCGCTTCGATGGAGGCATTGAGGGCCAGCAAACCGGTCTGGTCGGCGATCTCGGTGATGATCGAGAGCGCCTCGATCACCTTTTTGCTGTTCGCACTCAGATCGTTGATGATTTGCGCGGCAGTTGCTACTTTGGTGGAGATGGCCGAAACCGCAGCGCGCACCTCGTCCACCCCTTGTTTGCTGGAGCTTGCGGCGGCGGCGTTAGCGTCGGCGATGGCGACGACTCCCGCCAGAGTTTGGGTGATATTCAGCATGTCCTCCTGGCACAGTTTTAGATTGCCCACCAGATTGCCGCTATTCAGATTGTAAAGACCTGCGCCAAGCTGAATGGCTTGTTGCCGCTTATGGTTTTGGAGCATCTCAGTCACGGCGCGATTGGCAAAGCGGATGCCGTTTTTTAGCTGGCCTGGGAGCCCTTGTTCCAGGGCGAATCGAGAATAGTCGTGCTGGGTGGCGCGGCTGAAAGCGGTGCTCAATTCACGGAAATAGGCTTCACACAGATCCAGCACTTCATTGAGCTCCCATGCCACCTTTCCGACTTCGCCCAAGGCGTATACTCGAGTGACCCGGTGGTGGAGTTCTCCCTGTCGGCATTTTTTTAAGACCTGGTAAATTCTCTCGAGCGCTTCCAAATAAGGGGTCATCTGCCGGTATCCCGCCCAGATCAGGGCAAGCATCAGGCCGGGCAGGAGCAAAAAGTCCAAGTGCCAGCCGTAGCGGGCGATCAGCCAGAGCGTGAACAGGATCGAAACGCCTGCGGCGGCGTAAGAAGCGTAATTGACTTTGGTACGCAACAGCGGTTGACCGGGATAGCGGGAGGGATCGGTCTTCATGTCTTGACTCCGTAAAGATCCAAAACCAAGCGTTCGTAGCTCGTGCCTTTGCTTTGCAAAAGATCGTTCAAGTAAGCTACCGACTGCTGGATGCCTTGTTTGACCGAGGGGGCTTTCTGTTCGATCGAAAGCATTTCCCGGTATATGGGCTCGATGGCGCGAACCGCGTTCGTTGGGGCCTGGCGCCTGACCGAATAGTAGCCGACGATCTGGCCGCGTTGGTCTAGGTCCGGGGTAATGTTGGCGAACACCCAATAAAAACTTCCGTCCTTGGCCAAGTTTTTGACGAAGGCAAAAAACTCCTGTTTTTGCTCTATTGTACGCCAACACAGCCAAAACGCCCCTCTGGGCATGTCCGGGTGACGGATGATATTGTGTTGTACGCCGAGCAGTTCTCTTTCCGAATAGCCGGCAATTTCCATGAAAATCCGGTTGGCGTAGGTGATCTTGCCGGTGGGGTCGGTCTTGCTGACGATGAAATCTTCTTCGCCCAGCCGGCGTTCGTGGTTTTTGGGAACAGGACGTTGGTGCATGGTGTCTTCCGTAAGTTCTACCCCACTTCGAAGTGTAGAACAAATCCGATCTCCCAGAGGATGGTGATTGCACGCTTGCTTCAAGCAGCTTATCCTTGAACAGGCATATTCCATGGCGATTACTCTAGAGGGAGAATTGACGCATGTATTATCCGATTCTGCTTCGAGCCGGGCTGATAGCACTGACCTTGGGTTCGATTCAGGCGCAGGCCGATGAGCGCTATCCGGCGGCAAGCTTCGAACCCAAAGTGATCTATCAAGCCCAAGAGGGGATCTTAGATTCCTCAAGGCCAGCGGCCGACACCAAAGCAGCCGCGCTGGATGCCGACTATCCTGCCGCCCACTTTACGCCCCAAGTCGTTTTCCAGGATCCTGAGTTGATCGACGCGGTCGGTCCGCTCCCCCAACCTGCCGCACGTTCAGCCCAAGCCCCCGCTCAACCCGTGGTTGCAACGCCGGCGAAGAAGTCTCGCATCGGCCAGACCGGGTCGATTTCCGACTCCGCCCCGCCTTATGGGGCCGTGGGGCTGGCGGTGGCGGTGATCGCACTGGCCTTCTGGTGGTCTTTCCGGCAAGAAAAACTTAAGGAAAAGACGCCTGAGGCGCCCGAGCCTGACCAAGCACCGCTGACAGAGGCAAGTGGGGAAGCCTCTAAGGAGGTCGAGGAAGCTCTGGAGGAATTGGCCGCGGAGGTCGAGGAAACCCTGGCGACGACCAACCGTCAGCGGGCTAACAAAACCAAGCGTACCCGAAGGCGCTGACCTTCTCCCCGTCCGGCGTTCCTCAGCCGATCAAAGCTTTGAGCTCGTAGAGAAGCGCCAGGGCTTGGCGGGGCGTAAGATCGTCCGGACTGATTTGCTTGAGCCGTTTGACCAGTGGGGATTCGCCCTGAGGCACAGCGAACAGATCCAGCTGGAAGTGGCAGGAGGTATCCCCTGAGTGGGAGCGGTCCTCCAGTTCTTCCAGTTTGGCCCGGGCTTGTTCGATTACTTCTCCCGGGACACCCGCCAGCGCTGCCACTTGCAGGCCGTAACTCTGGTTTGCCGGTCCTTCTCGCAGCGCGTGCAAAAAGACGATTTGGTCGCCGTATTCGGCCGCTTCCAGATGGACGTTGGCCACCGCTGGCAAGGCGTCGGCCAAGGCGGTCAGTTCGAAGTAGTGGGTGGCGCACAGGGTAAAGGCGCGCCGCTTGCGCGCTAGAAATTCGGCCACCGCCCAGGCCAGGGAGAGCCCGTCGAAGGTGCTGGTGCCGCGGCCGATCTCGTCCAGGAGTACCAGGCTCTGGTCGGTGGCGTTGTGGAGAATGTTGGCGGTCTCGGTCATCTCCACCATGAAGGTGGAACGCCCCGAGGCTAGATCGTCGGAGGCGCCGATGCGGGTAAAAATCCGGTCGATGGGGCCGATCTCAGCCGACTGTGCGGGCACGAAGCTTCCCAAGTGGGCCATCAGCACGATCAGGGCGGCTTGGCGCATATAAGTGCTTTTCCCGCCCATGTTGGGGCCGGTCACGATGAGCATGCGCCGCTCAGGGGTCAACTCCAAGTCGTTGGGGACGAAGGTTTCCACCTGGCGCTCTACCACCGGATGGCGGCCGCCCCGGATGCGGATGCCTGGCACAGCGGTCAGCTTCGGTCGTTGCCAATCCAGGGCTGCGGCCCGCTCGGCAAAAGCGGTCAGGACGTCTAGCTCGGCGATGGCCTCGGCGCGGGCCTGGATTTGCGGCACCTTCGGCGTCAGTTCTTCCAGGAGGGCGTCATAGAGGGCCTTCTCCAGCGCCAAGGCCTTCTCCCGGGCGGTCAGTACTTTTTCCTCGAACGCCTTGAGTTCCGGGGTGAGGAAGCGTTCGGCGTGTTTGACGGTCTGGCGGCGGATATAGTCGGCCGGCACTCGATCGCTCTGACTGCGAGGGATCTCCAGGTAATAGCCGTGGACCTTGTTGTAGCGGAGCTTGAGACCTGGGATGCCGGTCCGCTCGCGCTCGCGCCGTTCCAGGGCCAAAAGATAGTCGTCGCTGTGGCGGCTCAAAGCACGCAATTCGTCCAGTTCGGCATGGAAACCGGGAGCGAGGACGCCCCCATCGCGAATCAGCATCGGTGGGTGATCGACGATCGCCCGCTGGAGCAGGTCCAGGGTGGTGGGCAGATCGGCCAGGCATTCGCCCAGATGCCGGAGCCTGGGGCTGGCAAGATCGGCCAGCAGGCTGCGCAGGTTCGGCAAAACGGTCAGGGTTCGGCGGATCAGGGCAAGATCCCGCGGCCGGGCGGTCTTGAGGGCGATGCGGCCGGCGGCCCGACCGATGTCGGAGGTAGCTCGAAGCTGCTCGCGCAAGGAGGCGAACTTCTGGGTCTCGATGAGTTCCTCGACCGCGTCCAGACGGGCCGAGATCTCGCTGCGGTCGCGCAGGGGCCGGTTGAGCCAGCGCTTGAGCAGGCGGCCGCCGGCGGCGGTAAGCGTGGCATCCAGGACCCCCAGCAGGGTGAATTCGGTGCGGCCTAAGGGATGGCGGTCCAGTTCCAGGTTGCGGCGGGTGGCGGCGTCGATCCCGATGGTGTCGGTGCCGGTTTCCAGCCGCAGCGAGGTCAGGTGAGGCAAGGTGCGTTTTTGCGTCTCACGCACGTATTGCAGCAAGCTGCCAGCGGCGGCCACTGGGGCGTCCAAGCCTTCGCAACCGAAGCCGGTCAGATCCTGGGTCTTAAACTGTTCCAGCAGAGCGCGGCGGCCACTGGCTGGATCGAAATGCCAGCTTGGCCTGAGCGTGATCCCGGTGCGCTGGCGGATAAAAGCAGGCGCAGGCCAATCCTCGGGGATCAGGATTTCGGCCGGATCCAGGCGTTCCAACTCGGCCGCCAGCAAGGTTTCATCTGCCACCTCCTGGACCGTAAACCTAGCGCAGCTCAATTCCAGGTAAGCCAGGCCAAACCTCCCATAGCACGGCGCCAGGGCGAGCAGCAGGTTGTCGCGCCGCTCCTCGAGCAGCGCCTCGTCGGTGGCGGTGCCGGGCGTGACCACGCGCATCACCTTGCGTTCCACCGGCCCTTTGGCTTTGGGATCGCCGATCTGCTCGCAGATCGCTACCGACTCGCCGGCTTTCAACAACCTGGCCAGGTAGTTTTCCAGCGCGTGGTAGGGAATCCCGGCCATCGGTACCCGCTCGCCTGCCGATTCCCCCCGCGAGGTCAAGGTCAGGTCCAGAAGACGCGCAGCTTTGACCGCATCGTCGAAGAACAGCTCGTAGAAATCCCCCATGCGATACAACAGTAGGATATCCGGATACTCCGCCTTCAGGCGGAGATACTGCTGCATCATGGGGGTGTGGTGGTCTAGGGAGAGGGTTGGGGTCATGCCGATCAGGGATCGCCGATGAACCGAATCGGTTTGCGCCCGGCCAAGTGATCGGGGGTGATGACATAAGTGCCGCCCAGGCTGGTGTTCCAGATCCGCTGGGCGGTTTCGGTGTCCCCGCCGGTAAATATCCAGGTGAGCCCGCCGGTGAGCGCCCCAAGCCCGGCGAAGGCGAGTTTGAACGCGCCATATACCGGGGTGATGAGAAAACAGGCCGCGCCGGTGGCAAGGTCATAGCCCGGATCGGTGGGTTCCTCGTATTGGGCTTGGACTGGCGCAGTCCAGAGTAACCAGCCAACCAGGAATAAAGCCAACCAGCGGTGCCTTAAAGAGGCTGGTTTTGCGTGCATGCGGTTTCTCCTTAAGGTTCAGGGTGGAATGGAGCAGCGGATTTCGGCCTGCCCCGCGAACAAATAGGGTATCATTTCGCTCGCTCCAGTAGATAGCCGGTTGGCTGCTCTCAATAAGGTCCATGCGCGTCCTGCACCTCGGCAAATACTATCCCCCTTACCGCGGCGGCATCGAGCAGTTCTTGGGAGATTTGCTTCCTGCGCTGCGGCGTGAGGGGATCGAACCGGCCGCCTTGGTGCATGCCCACGCTGGTGCAGAAAAAACCCCAAACCCTTTTCCCGTGTGGCGGGCGCCCACCTATGGACGCCTGCTTTACGCTCCGATCAGCCCCGCTTTTCCCGCCTGGCTGGGCGCGATGATCCAGGATTTCCGGCCGGAGCTGCTGCACCTTCACTTGCCCAACGTTTCGGCGTGTTGGACCCTCGCGGTCCCGGCGGCGCGCAGGCTGCCGTGGATTGTCCACTGGCACGCCGACGTGGTACCCTCCCGGCTCGATTCTCGCCTGCGCCTGGCCTATCGGGCCTACCGCCCGCTGGAGCAGACGCTGCTCAGCCAAGCCCGGAGAATCATCGCCACCTCGCCTCCCTATTGCAGGGTGAGCCCGGCCCTGAAGCCGTGGCTGGAAAAAACCGAGGTGGTGCCCCTGGGACTGAATCCGGATCGCCTGTCCCTGCCGGATCCTGAGACTATCTTATGGGCTGAGCGGGCATGGGGGGAGGGTGGCTGCCTGCGCCTGCTTTGCCTGGGCCGGCTGACCTATTACAAGGGCCACGGGGTGCTGCTTGAAGCCCTGGCGCAGGTCAAAGGCGTGCGACTCTTGTGCGCCGGAGGCGGGGAGTTGGCCGCGGGGCTTGCAGCGCAAATCCGTCGCCTTAACTTAGCACCGCAGGTGGTGCTATTGGGCGAGGTGAGCGATCCCTGCCGCAATGCTCTGCTCGCTACCTGTGAGGTGCTCGTGCTGCCCTCCCTGGAACGTACCGAAGCGTTCGGACTAGTGCTGCTGGAAGCGATGGCCTACGCCAAGCCGGTGATCGCAACCCAAGTGGAAGGTTCGGGCATGGGTTGGGTGGTGGAGGAGGGCAGGACCGGCTGGCTGGTGCCGCCTGGGAATCCCGCAGCGTTGGCGCGCCGGATCGAATTTGTGCAACAATACCCGAACTTAAGACGCCAGGCGGGGGAGATGGGGAGACAGCAGGTTTGGGAAAGGTTCCACATCCTGGCGTGTGCGCGGCGGCTGGCTGGAATATATCGGGCAATTAAACCATGTCCCTGAGTGAAGGTCAGATTGAATCCATCCGCCAGATTGTCCGCGACCTGGCAGGTGAAGAGGCCCGGGTGTACCCGTGAATGCGGTCGCTCCCTTGGCCATGCCCTCAGGGCCTTCCTGCCTGACCATCCCCTGTCCCAAGCTGGCCATCCTCATGCCGGCCAGGGAGGAAGCGGCGGTGATCGGGGAGGTGATCGCCTCGGTGCGGCGGTATTTCCCCCAGGCGCTGGTGGTGGTGATCGACGACGGCAGCTGCGATGGGACGGCCCAAACAGCGGCCAAAGCCGGCGCCGTCGTGCTGCGTCTGCCGGTCCCGTTGGGCGCCTGGGGGGCGATCCAGACCGGGATGCGCTACGCCTTGAAGCAGGGCTATGAGACCTGTGTGACCATGGACGCCGACGGCCAGCACCTGGCCGGGGAGATTCCCAAGCTCCTTGAGGCCCTAGAGCGTGAGCGGGCCGAGGTGGTAATCGGCGCGTATCCTGAGCGGGGCAGCCGGGCCCGCCGGATCGCCTGGCGGTTTTTCCGCGCTTTGACCGGGTTTGAGCTTGCCGATCTGACCTCAGGCTTCCGTGCTTACCGGCGCCGTGCTTTGGCTTTGCTGGCTTCGCCCAGGGCGAGTCTGCTCGAATATCAGGATATCGGGGTGCTGCTGCTGCTGCGTGCCCAAGGCTTGAAGATCGCCGAGACGACGGTGGCCATGCGCCCGCGCCTGGTGGGGAAGTCGCGCGTATTCAGCAGTTGGTGGCGGGTGGGCGTGTACCTGTTCCAGACTGCGGTGCTGTGTCTTGCGAGTTTGAGATTTAAGAGATGATTTCCTATCGGTTGACCTCCACCGTGTTGGGGCTTGCCATTGCGGGCACGATTCTGTGGTTGATCTACAAGGACCGCCTCCACACCCGCCATGCTTTTTGGTGGGTAGGGATAGCCCTGGCGGTGATGGTGTTGGGGGTATTTCCGCAGTTGATGGACTGGATGGCTCGTTGGCTGGGGATCGCTTATCCGCCGGTTTTGGGAGTCATCGCCGCCATCGGCGTGATCCTGGTGAAGATACTGGCTCAGGACCTGGAGCACTCGCGCCAGGAACGCGCCCTGCGGCGCCTCATCCAACGCATCGCGGTCCTGGAGGCGGAGCTTAGGCAAGCCACCTATAGGGAAAACGACCACCGATGATGGCTAGATCCCCCGCTTCCCATCCCAGTGGGCCGCGCTGTTCGACCGCCTCAGGCGCGGGAAGTGGTCGAAACCACGGACGGCAGTTCAAGCTCCGGCGGGGTGTCGGTGAGTAGCCTGACGCTGTCTTCCACCCAGGCGAGCAGTGACCATTGGCCACTATCGTCTTCCACCAAAGCGGTGCAGTGTTCCACCCAGTCGCCGCAGTTACCGTAAAGCACCTGGCCTTCCTGGCGCAGGGCGGGATGGTGGATGTGGCCGCAGAAGATGCCGTCCACCTGCTGGCGGTGCGCGCTCTGAACGATGGTTTGCTCGAAGGCGGCGACGTAATAAGCCACGTTCTTGAGCCTGGATTTGAGGTAAGTCGCAAACGACCAGTAGGGCAGGCCGAGTCTCCGGCGGCCCAGGTTGATCCAGTGGTTCAAGCCCAGCAGGGTATCGTAGCTGAAGCTCCCCAGAGCGCTCAGCCACGGATTGGAGCAGACCACCACGTCGAACTCGTCCCCGTGCAGAATCATCACCCGGCGCCCGTCGGCGCTCTCGTGGATCCAGCGGGAGGCGATCTCGATCCCGTTGAACCGAGTTCCCACGTAATCGCGCAAGCTCTCGTCGTGGTTGCCGGGGATATAGACCAGCCGGGTGCCGCTTTGGGCCAGAGTGAGCAGCCCGCGGATGACCTCGTTGTGCATGGCGGGCCAATACCAGCCGGATCGCTGCAGGCGCCAAAAATCGATCACGTCACCTACCAGGTACAAGGTGTCGCAGCACAGATGGCGGAGAAAATCGACCAGATATTCCGCCTTGCAGCTTTTGGTGCCGAGATGGATGTCGGACAGGCAGACGGTACGATAGCGAAGTTCCATGGATTCCCCCATGCTGCGGTTAGCTTGTGGGGATAGTATGACCGGGCAGTGTTACAGAACCTAAGAGATTTAGGTGAAAGTTCCGTTACCGTTCAAGGCCGCGGGCGGAGGTCAATCCTTCAGCATCCTCCAGCTTCGCCCCGCTTAAGTTCGCACCGGTGAAATCGGCCTGGTTCAGCTTGGCTTCGCGCAGATCGGCATCTTTCAGATTGGCCCCGGAAAGATCGGCGCCGGCAAGATCCGCCCGGTAAAGGTTGATGCCTTCCAGGTTGGCGTTTTTCAGCTTGGCAAAGCGCAGCAGGACGCGGTTGAAGTCAGCATGCTTCAGGTTGGCACCGGTGAAATCGGCCTTGTTGCAGGTGGCACGCATCAGGCCCATGCTCTGGTTTTGCATATCCGCCCCCCAAAACGCGCCCTCTAAATCGGCCCCGACCAGTTTGGCCCGCTCCAGGATGGCCATGACCCGGCTGCGCCTGAGGTTAGCATCGGTCAGGTCGGCGTCGATCATGGTCACCCCGAAGATGCTCGCCCCTTCCAGATTGGCGGAGGAGAGATCGACCCCGCGCATGACGGTGAGGTCGAGGTTTTGCCCGGCGAGATTGGTGCGGCTTAAGTTGGCATAGCGTAGATCCGCCCCCCACAAGTCGGCCAAGCGCAGGTCCAGTCCGGACAAGTCCACCCGTTTGAGGTCCTTGCGCCTGAGATCGGCAGGCCGGTCAGGGGTGGCTTGGTGCAAAAGTTCGACCACCTGAGCGCGGGTCAAGTCGGCCGCTGATAACGGAGCGGCGATCAGGATACCGATTATCGAAAGGATACGATAAAACTTTCGCATGACGGATCCTCCAAATTGGGGTAAAAACCTTCCTCGCTAGTCCAATTCTAGCGGATGTTATACTGCTTAGGATGGAATTTACAGCCGAGGTGATCAGCTTGGAGGAGGATTAATGATCCGGCTCAGTTACGTCAGCCAGGCGCGGCATCCCTTCAGCGACAAGGAATTGGAGGATTTGTTGGCAGTTAGCCGCGCCAACAACGCCGCCTGCAGCATCACCGGAATTTTGTTTTACGGCAACAATATGTTCATGCAAGTCCTGGAAGGACCTGAGCAAGCGGTGGCAAAGACCTTCCGGAAGATCAAAAAGGATCCCAGACACTTCTGGATACGGGTGATTGAAAAGACCCCCGTTGAGACGCGCCAGTTTCCTGACTTCAGCATGGCGTTCAAAAAACTTTCCGATCAGGAATTTGCCTCCATGCTCGGGGAGCAGCCAGCGGCCAAGAGGGTAATCCAAAGCCAACAGGAAGTGATCTATGCTTTATCCAACCAGTTGAGCCAGGAATGGGAAAAACAGCGCCGGCACGTGGAACTGCCTTTAGAGCACGAAGATCCCCTAGTCCGGGTGCTCCACAAGCTCATCCGGACAGCGGTCCAGATACTGGCGGTATTGATGACCCTGGTCATCTTCTGGGGGATCGCCGATGTGGTGTGGGTACTCTACCAAGAGCTGATGGCCCCACCTGTGTTTCTCCTCGAGCTCAGCGATATTTTTACGGCGTTCGGCGCGTTTCTCGCAGTGCTGATCGCAATCGAGATTTTTATCAACATCACCCTCTATCTGCGCAGCGATGTCATCCCGGTCAAGCTGGTAGTGGCCACTGCCTTGATGGCGATCGCCCGGAAGGTGATCGTGCTCGACTACAAAACCCTCGCCTGGCCTTATGTCGTCGCCACCGGGGTGGTGGTGTTGGCGCTCGGGATCACCTATTGGTTGGTGCTGAAGGTCGAGGGAAAAACCGAGGGGATGGAGGAGTAGGCGCCTGAGACAGCGGCGTTGTCATCGCCTGCCAGCTTTGCTATGAAGCTTAAGGGCCTGACTCCATGCAAGCTATGGTAAAAGACGTAGGCTGGCTGGGCGGTTCAGGGCATAGGGATCAGGCCGCTGAAGCGGCCCGCACCGGCAAGCCGGAAAACCCTCCCGGAGGTGGAGCCCCGCCTGTATAATTATAAGATTGGTTTTATTTTCCCATAGAGAACTATGGCAGGACACAGCAAATGGGCCAATATCCGCTATCGCAAGAGCGCACAGGATGCCAAGCGCGGCAAGATTTTCACCAAACTGATCCGGGAGATCACCGTCGCGGCTAGGATGGGAGGCGGGGATCCTTCCACCAACCCACGGCTTAGAACAGCCATCGACAAGGCGCTCTCCCAGAACATGCCCAAGGACACCATCCAGCGGGCCATCAGCAAGGGGACTGGGTCCCAGGAGGGGGAGGCCTACGAGGAAGTCCGCTATGAGGGCTATGGTCCAGGCGGGGTGGCAGTGATGGTGGATTGCCTGACCGACAACCGCAACCGCACCGTGGCTGAGGTTCGGCACGCGTTCACCAAGGCCGGCGGCAATCTCGGTACCGCCGGTTCGGTGGCGTATCTGTTTGCCCAGATGGGGGTGCTCAACTATCCGTCCGGCAGCGATGAGGATGCGATCATGGAGGCGGCTCTGGAAGCTGGGGCCGAAGATGTCGTCATCCACCAGGATGGAAGCATCGAGGTGCTCACCGCGCCGGACAATTTCGACCAGGTCAGGCAGGCATTGATCGACGCTGGGCTGGAACCGGAGTCGAGCGAGGTCACCATGCGTGCCAATACCTCGGTGAGGCTGGAGGCGGACGATGCCGAAAAGATGATTCGCCTGCTGGAGCGGCTGGAGGACCTGGACGACGTGCAGCAGGTCTATTCCAACGCCGACATCAGCGAGGAAGTATTGGCAGGGATCGCCTGAGGTCGATCCCGGGGAGGATATGCGAAATCCCACCGAGGCTCACCCTATGATCCGTATCCTGGGCATCGATCCTGGCTCTAGGATCACCGGTTTCGGGATCATCGATGCGGACGGTTCCAGGATGCACCTGGTGGCGGCTGGCTGCATCAGGAGCGTGGCCGATGATTTTCCTGCCCGGCTCAAGATCGTCTATGAGGGCATGCTGGAGGTGGTCAGCCAGTACCTGCCGGAGGTGATCGCGATCGAGCAGGTGTTCGTGCACAAAAATGCCGACTCCGCCCTCAAGCTGGGTCAGGCGAGGGGGGCAGCCATCTGCGCCGGCCTGGCGCGGGAGTTGCCCGTTTACGAATATGCCACCCGCCAGGTCAAGCAAGCGCTGGTGGGCACAGGCGGGGCCGCCAAAGAGCAGGTCCAGCACATGGTCAAAATCCTCCTCAATTTCCGCGGCGAACTCCCCCTGGATGCCAGCGACGCCCTCGCGGTGGCGGTGTGCCACGCCCATTATCAGCAGACTTTGCAGCGCCAAGCTCAAGGAATCGCATGATCGGCTTTCTCCGCGGGACCTTGGCGGCCAAGCAGCCGCCGTCGCTCCTGGTCGATGTAGGTGGGGTGGGTTACGAAGTGGACGCACCCATGTCCACTTTTTATCGCTTGCCCGAGACCGGCAGTCAAGTGATGCTCTACACCCATCTGGTAGTGCGCGAGGACGCCCACGTTTTGTTCGGGTTCGCCACCGAGGCAGAGCGCGCCCTGTTCCGGGCCTTGATTCGGGTCAACGGGGTCGGTGCGCGACTAGCGCTGGCGATTCTTTCAGGTCTTAGCACCGAGGATTTCCAGCGCTGTGTCGAGCAAGGGGACGCCTTGAGCCTCCAGCGTTTGCCTGGAATCGGCAAGAAGACTGCCGAGCGCTTGATCATCGAGCTGCGCGACCGCCTGCCTGAATCCTTCCGCCCGGTTCTGGCGGTAGGCGGGACGGCCGATCCAGTGCGCGAGGCCGCCGAAGCTTTGATCGCCCTCGGCTACAAGCCCCAGGAAGCGCAGCGCTTGCTCGAGCAGGTGTCCGGGCAAGCCACGGCGGTGGAAGAATTGATTCGCCTGGCTCTGAAAGTGGCGGGTAGCCAATGATCGGAGAGCGCATCGTCGCGCCTGCCAAGCTCAGTGAGGAAGAAGCCCTGGATCGGGCGATCCGTCCCCGCAGTCTTTCCGACTACATCGGCCAACCCCAGCTCAAGGAGCAGCTCTCGATCTTCATCGAGGCGGCCCAGGGCCGCGGGGAATCCCTGGATCACGTGCTGATCTTTGGTCCACCTGGTTTGGGCAAGACCACCTTGGCCCACATCGTCGCTGCTGAAATGGGGGTGAATCTTCGCCAGACTTCGGGGCCGGCGCTGGAGAAGCCCGGGGATCTGGCAGCTATCCTCACCAACCTGGAACGCCATGACGTCTTGTTCATCGATGAAATCCACCGCCTGAGCCCGGTGGTGGAGGAAGTCCTGTATCCTGCGATGGAAGATTTCCAGCTCGACATCGTCATTGGGGAGGGACCTGGTGCGCGCTCGATCAAGCTGGATCTGCCGCCTTTTACCTTGGTGGGGGCGACCACCCGCACCGGTCTTCTGACCTCCCCGCTGCGCGATCGTTTCGGCATCGTCCATCGATTGGAATTCTATTCGGTAGCAGAGCTCGCCCAGATCGTCACCCGTTCGGCGCGGATTCTGGGCCTTCAGATCGAGCCGGAGGGCGCCTGGGAAATCGCCCGCCGCGCCCGCGGCACGCCTCGGATCGCCAACCGGCTGCTCAGGCGGGTGCGCGATTACGCCCAGGTCAGGGGCGATGGGCGGGTGACCCAGGCTGTCGCCGCCGACGCCCTGGAGATGCTCAAAGTCGATCCCAACGGTTTCGATCAACTCGACCGGCAGCTCCTTACCACGTTGATCTCGAAATTCGGTGGTGGGCCGGTGGGGCTAGACAGCCTGGCGGCGGCCATCGGTGAGGAGCGCGGTACCATCGAGGATGTGCTAGAACCTTTCCTGATCCAGCAAGGATTCATGCTGCGTACTCCCCGTGGACGGATGGCAACGCCGCAAGCCTACCTGCATTTCGGCCTCAAACCACCCGGCGGAGCCAGTGAGGATCTGTTCGGTTGAACCCGCAAGGCGTTTGAGCAAGGGGTGGCCAAGCAGGCGATAAAAGTGGAAAATAACCCAAGTTAGTGAATGGCTTCGGAAGCGAGAGACTTAAGGTCTAGGTTTACTTGGCCGGTGCGGGTCTATTACGAGGATACCGACTCAGCAGGCGTAGTCTATTACGCCAATTACCTAAAATTCTTCGAACGGGCGCGGACGGAATTTTTACGTGCGCTAGGCTTCGAACAGGACGAACTCAAAACCCAAGCAGGGGTGATCTTTGCGGTCAAATCAGTCCGGGTTGAATATCTCAAGCCAGCTCGTTTCAATGATCTGCTCACCGTAACGTGTAGCGCGAATGCATGCAAACACGCAAGCCTGGAGTTTTTCCAGCAGGTTTTAAGACGTCAGGAGACCTTGTGCGAAGGATGGATACGCATCGCTTGTTTGGATGCCGCTTCCTTGCGGCCGCGTCCCATGTCCGAATCGTTACGGAAGGTTTTACAGCTTTATGAGTAAATCCCTGCTCGATTTGATTGCGAACGCCAGCTTCCTGGTCCAGACAGTGATCGCGATCCTGGCTGCCGCTTCCATCTTTTCCTGGACAGTGATCTTCCAAAAGGCTCGTGAGCTCAAGCAGGTCGAGGCAGAAGCCGATGCCTTCGAGGATCGCTTTTGGTCCGGCATCGACCTGGCCGATCTATATAAGCAGTTGGTCAAAGCTGAGGCTTTAGGGTTGGAGGCGGTATTCGTCGCCGGCTATCGGGAGTTCGTACGGATGTTCAAGCGCAAGGCGCCTTTGGACCTTATCACCGAGAGCACCGAACGCACCCTGCGAGTGGCCATCGATCGGAGTCTGGAGGAGTTGGATTATCGGCTGCCTTGGCTTGCAACGGTAGGCTCCACCAGCCCTTACATCGGGTTGTTCGGTACCGTTTGGGGGATCATGAATTCTTTCCGAGCCCTGGAAAATGTCCAGCAGGCTACTTTGTCGTTAGTTGCCCCGGGAATTGCCGAAGCTTTGATCGCCACTGCCATCGGTTTGTTCGCCGCCATCCCGGCAGTGATCGCGTACAACCGGTACACCATCCGCATCGATCGCCTGGAGCGGCGGTATGGGCATTTTGCCGAAGAGTTTCTTTGTCTGTTGCAGCAGCGCGCGTTGGAGTTGGAAAAATGATCAAACCCTCCCGCCGCCGGCCGATGGCCGACATCAACGTGGTGCCTTACATCGACGTCACCTTGGTGCTCCTGATCATCTTCATGGTGACCGCCCCATTGCTCCAGAACGGGGTGGACGTGGACCTGCCGGAGGCCTCGGCCAACCCGGTGGTAGTCGAGCCTGAGACCCAGCCGGTCATCGTGACCATCACCGCCGATGGCGGTTGCCGCCTGGAGTGGGAGGGAGAGCCGGAAGTGGTCTTACCCCAATCCCTGTTGGTGAGGGTGGCGGCGATCATGCGCCACAAGCCAGGCACGCAGGTGCTGGTGGCAGGAGACAGCGAGGTGGCTTACGGCAAGGTGGTCGAAATCATGGCAGCGTTGAGGGGGGCTGGGGTAGGCAAAGTCGGGCTGCTCACGCGCCCGCCGGTATCATGAGCGAGCGTCCTGCCTGGTCGATTGCTTTTATCAAGGCGTTATTGCTCCACAGCTTGTTGGTCTTGGTGTTGTTTTTGCACCTAGACAGCGCGCCACCCAGGCCGCAGGTACAGGCCAAACCCGTCGAGGTGGTGCAGGCGGTCGCGGTGGACGAGACCGAAGTGGCAGCCGAAATCCAACGCCTCAAAGCCCAGGAGGAGGCCAAGCGCCGGGAAGAGCAGGTGCGGCAACGGGAATTGGAGCAGGCCAGGCTGATGGAGGAGCGGCGGATCCAGGAGTTGAAACGCGAGCGACAGGAGGAAGAGCGGCGCCTTAAAGATCTCGCTGAGGCCAAGCGCCGGCAGGCCGAGGAAGAGGCCAGGCGGCTCAAGGAGTTGGAACAGCGCCAGCGGGAGGAAAAAGAGCGCCTGGCCAGATTAGAGCAAGCTCGGATCGAGGCCGAGCGCCTAAGGCAGCAGGAAGAGGCACGGCGCAAGGCTGAGGAGATGCGTCGAATGGCGGAAGAAGAAGCGCGGCGGAAAGCGGCCGAGGAGGCAAGGCGCAAGGCCGAAGCAGAAGCCCGGCGCAAGGCTGAGGAGATGCGTCGGCTAGCGGAGGAGGCCAAACGCAAAGCCGAGGAGGAGGCAAGGCGCAAGGCTGAGGAAGAGGCCAGGCTCCAGGCCGAATTGAATCGCCGTCAGCAGATCAATGCCGCCATGTTGCGCATTCAACAGCGGGTGGAACGCAATTGGCTCAGGCCCCAGTCGTATCACAACGGCCTATCTTGTATAATCCAGGTTCGGCTCGCTCCGGGCGGCAAGGTGATCGAGGCGAGAGTGGTTCGTTCCAGTGGCAACGTGGCTTTCGATCGAAGCGCCGAGGTGGCAGTGCACAAGGCATCGCCTTTACCCATCCCAGGCGATCCAGCGGTGTTTGCCACTTTCCAAGAGTTCAACTTCCTATTCAAACCTCAGGGTTGATGGAGATCATGCTTAGATTTTTACGATCCGGCGCCTGCCTGATCTGGCTCTTTATGCTTGGTTTATGGAGCAATGCCCATGCTGTCCTTACCATAGAAATCACCCGCGGTATAGAAGGAGCCATTCCCATCGCGGTGGTGCCGTTTAGTTGGACGGGACAGGGGCAATTGCCGGTGGAGGTCGCCCAGGTGATCCGGGAAGACCTGGCCCGAAGCGCACGCTTCAAGCCCTTGTCCACAGACGATATGCTCACCCGCCCGACCCAGCCTGATCAAATCCTGTGGCAGTCCTGGCGGGTGTTGGGGCAGGATTACCTGGTGATCGGCCAGGTCCATCCAGCCGGGGTGGATCGATTCGAAGTCCAGTTTTACCTGTTGGACGTCTATACGGGTCAGCAGATGGCAAGCTACCGCTTGCCTACGAGCGCCAAGGGCCTAAGGCGTACCGCCCATCACATCAGCGATATCATCTACGAAAAGCTCATCGGCGAGCCGGGCGTCTTTGCCAGCCGGATCGCCTATGTCACCGTGGTGAATCAAGGCAGGCGCCGGATCCATAAGCTCCAGGTGGCCGATGCCGATGGCCACAACCCGCGTACCGTGGTGATCTCGCCAGAGCCTTTGATGTCTCCGGTCTGGTCACCGGATGGCAAGCAACTGGCTTACGTGTCCTTCGAGAGCCGTCGCCCAGCGATTTACATCCAAACCTTGAGCACGGGGGCGCGGGAGAGAGTGGCCCAGTTTCCCGGGATCAACGGCGCACCGGCCTGGTCACCGGATGGAAGCAAACTGGCCATGACCTTGTCCAAGGACGGCAGCCCCGATATCTATGTGCTCGATCTGGCTTCCCGCCAGCTCAGACGCTTGACTGAGAGTGCGGCGATCGACACCGAGCCGGCCTGGTCGCCGGACGGAAAGTGGCTGGCATTTACTTCCGACCGGGGCGGCAATCCGCAAATCTATCTCATGGCAGCTTCCAGCGGTGTGCCACGGCGTTTGACTTTCAAAGGCGATTACAATGCCCGGCCGAGGTTTTCAAAAGATGGCAGTCGTCTGGCGTTCGTTCATGGCGGCGGAGGATATCGGATCGCGATCCTCGATCTCAAGGACAAGACTTTGAATGTGTTGACCTCCGGACCCCTGGACGAATCCCCCAGTTTTGCCCCCAATGGCCGCATGATATTGTATGCCACCCGTGGCGAGGGGCGTGGGCAACTCGCGGTAGTATCGGTGGACGGTCGTGTGCAACAGCGCCTCCAAACCCAGGCAGGCGATGTCCAGGAGCCGGCATGGTCACCGTTTTGAGGATCAATTCGATTTGGGAGGAGCGTACATGAGCAAGCCGATGTTGTTTTTCTTGGTTTTGGTGATCGCTCTGGCAGCTTGTCGCAGCACCGGTACCAGGCAGGCAGCTGTTCAAGGTCCAGAGGCCAAAGCGGCCACCCAAGGCTTGGGCACAGAGGAGGCAGGTGCCTATGGGACTGAAGATGAAGACATCTACGAGTCCGACACCTTGGGTGCGGCCGGCGGTTATACCGGGCCGCAGGATGCAGGCCCCAGGGAAGGGCTGCTGGGTAAGCGGGTCATCTATTTCGATTTCGACAGCGCGCAGATCCGAAGTGAATTTGTTCCGGTCATCGAGGCCCATGCGCGTTATCTCATCTCGCATCCAGGGGCCAAGGTGGTGTTGGAGGGGCATACCGACGAGCGCGGCTCGCCAGAGTACAACATCGCCCTGGGGGAGGCCCGAGCCAAATCGGTGGCTAGATTGATGCAACTGCAGGGGATGTCGGGCAGCCAGATCAATCTTCTCTCCTACGGGGAGGAAAAGCCGGTCGCGTTGGGGCACGACGAGGCCTCCTGGAGCCAGAACCGGCGCGTCGAGATCGTCTATCGCGAGTATTGAGGATGCGCCAGCTGGGATTGGTTGTGGGGCTTGGATTTGCCCTTCTGGCTCAGGCGGGGGAAAGAGAGCTGGAGGCCCGCGTGCGCCTCTTGGAGCAACGGCTTTCCAGCCGCGCGCTGGTGGAGTTGATGCAGCGGCTAGACCAAATCCAGCAGGAGGTGAAGCTTATCCGAGGCCAGCTGGAGGAAATGCAACACCTAAGCGAAGAGTGGGAACGCCGACAGGCGGAGCTAGAAGCCCGCCTGAAGCAGATGGAAAGCGCCTCCCAGCTCGGATCCGCCCCCCCAACTCCGGCTGCGCCTCAAGTGCCGGCATCCCCAGAGCCAGCCGAAGCGGCCATCCTACCGCCTAGCCAGACGCCGGCCGAGGAACAGCCGGCTCCTCCTGCCTTGCCCCAGGACCCTCAGCAAGCCTACCAGAAAGCATACGAAACCCTCCAAGCAGGTCTCTATGAGGAAGCCATCCTGGCTTTTTCCGCCTTCCTCAAAGCGCACCCCGACAGCGAACAGGCCGGCAATGGTTGGTATTGGTTGGGAGAAGCCTATTACGTCAAACGCGACTTTATCGGGGCGCGCCAGGCCTTTGAGCAGGTCGTCGAACGGTTTCCAAACCACCCGAAAGTTCCGGATGCACTGCTCAAGCTGGGTTATGTAGCCATCGACAGGGGGGATTGGCAGGCGGCAGCCCGCCATCTCAACGATGTGGTCCAGCGCTTCCCCGGTACGCGGGCTGCCCAGTTGGCGGGCGAGCGTCTCGGCCAAATGCAAAGCGAGAATCGGCGATAAATTGCATCCTCTTTCCCTGCGTATCACTGAAATCTTTTTGTCCATCCAAGGGGAATCCCAAAGCCAGGGCTGGCCCACGGTGTTCGTGCGCTTGACCGGTTGCCCCTTGCGCTGCAGTTGGTGCGATACGACTTATGCTTTCCATGGCGGAAAGCGCATGACTTTGGATGAGATCGTCCGCCAAGTGGAGGCATTCGGCGTTCGCCACGTCACCGTCACCGGCGGTGAACCGCTGGCCCAGCCCGCCTGTCTGCTTTTGCTCAAGCATCTTGCTGACCTTGGTCTAGAGGTATCCTTGGAAACCAGCGGGGCGCTGGATGTGTCTCAAGTGGATGCCAGGGTGATCAAGGTGATGGATTTAAAGCCTCCAGGTTCCGGGGAAGCCGGCCGCAACCGGCTGGAGAACCTGAACTTTCTGACGCCCAAAGATCAGGTGAAATTTGTGCTCCAAGACCGCACCGATTACGAGTGGGCCAGGGAGATGCTGGACCGATATCAGTTAGCTGAGCGCTGTGGAGTGCTGTTTTCTCCCGTGGCAGGGCGTCTGCAGCCGCGCCAGCTGGCTGAGTGGATTTTAGAAGACAGGCTTTCGGTGCGGTTCCAGATTCAGCTTCACAAGCTGTTGTGGGGAGAGGAGCCTGGACGTTAGGGGGACAGCAACATGACCACCGGACTTAAAAAAGCCGTTGTTCTGCTCTCGGGTGGGCTAGATTCGATGACCACCTTGTTGATTGCCCGCCAGCACGGCTATGCCTGCTATTGCCTAAGTTTCGACTATGCCCAGCGCCAAAGGTCGGAACTTAAGGCTGCCAAGGCCATCGCCAGGACGTATGGAGCAGTCGAGCACAAGATCATCCGCATCGGCCTCGAGACAATCGGGAGCTCGGCGCTGACAGATCGCAGCATCGAGGTGCCCGTCACACCCACCGAAGGGATTCCGGTCACTTACGTGCCGGCGCGCAACACCGTGTTTTTGGCGTTTGCTTTAGGGTATGCAGAGGTGCTGGGGGCATTCGACATCTTCATTGGGGTGAATGCGGTTGATTACTCCGGTTATCCCGACTGCCGTCCTGAGTATATCGAGGCGTTTCAACGCCTGGCGGACCTTGCCACTAAAGCTGGCGTGGAAGGGGGGCAGTTCTGCATCCATACACCGCTCATCCTGTGGCACAAAGCCGAGATCATCCGCGCCGGTTTGGAGTTGGGGGCGGATTACTCCCTGGCAGTTTCTTGTTATGCCGCAGATGGCCAAGGCCGTGCCTGCGGCAGATGCGATGCCTGCCGCTTTCGCAGGCAGGGGTTTGCCGAGGCTGGGGTGGCCGATCCGACCCGTTATCAGCTAGCCTAACGCCGCCACTCGGCGATCAGCTTCAGGCATTCCTTGCGCATCGGGCAGGGTTTGCGGCACAGGAATCTGAGGTCGCTGCGATAACAGCTTGGTTTTTTCTGTTCGACGAATTGAATCGGTTTGAGGGTCACTGCTCGTTTCATGGACAAATCCTTGGCAAGGTTAGCTGTTTGCGATTGCGCTTTTGCAAGGGATATGCCAGCCCCACCCAACCCTCCCCCAGCTGGGGGAGGGCCAGTTGAGGGGGCACAAGCGCTCCCGCTGTGCCTGATTGGTGCGGCATTTGCCTTAAAATTTATGGCATTTGCCCCAGCTTTAGAAAGACAGCCGAACCCCCCCGAATCCGGCGATGCGGCTGGTGGCAAAGCCAAACGCCTCCTGGTAGCGCTTGTCGAACAGGTTGTCCAGCCGGCCGAAGATCTCAAGGTGCTGGTTTAGCTGGTAGCTCGCTGCAAGATTTACCAGAGCGTAGCTGGCCAGGCGCACTCTGGCGGCAGGAAAGCGGTTGAAATCCATATCATCGCGCGTCCCGACCGCGAGCGCATTGAGGTGGAGGTGGGCGCCTTCCCATACTTTGAGATCTACGTCTAGACTTCCCTTGTGGGAAGGACGGCGCAACAGACGCCTGTTGTCCTCGTCGTCGGTGCGGGTATAGGTGTAGGTGCCGCGAAGGGTGAGAAAATCCCAAGGCTTGACCTCGCCATAGACCTCCACCCCCTCGCTTTCGGCCCGGGCCAGGTTGACAAACCCTTGCCCCAAGGCGAAGTCGATGAGGTTGCGAAAATCGTTGCGAAAATAAGTCGCGCCGGCCAGGATGCGCTCATCCCAAAAGGTCTGGTCGATCCCCACTTCCCATCCGCGGCTGGTCTCCGGTTTCAAATTGGGATTGCCGACGGGGCCAAAACCGGTGTCCGGGCCGAACAGCTGGAACAGGGTCGGGGCTTTGAACCCCTTGGCGTAGCTGCCGCGCAGCTTGGTGCCGGTCTGCGGGAAAAGCACTGCTTGGGTGATGCGCCAGGTGAGCTTGTCGCCAAAGCCGTTGGGGTCGTCCTGGCGCAGTCCGGCTGAAGTGACGAAGCGTTCCAGCCACTTCAGGCGGTTTTCCAGGTAATACTGGCGGGTGCTCTGGCCGCGCCGGGATTGTTGGTCTGAGCGCAGGATCTCCAGTTCGTCGGCAAAGCCGACGATGAGATCATCGTTTGGGTGAAGGTGCAAGCTATTCTGCCAGTCCAGGCGCAATTTTTCGCCCTGGAAGCGGGAGAAAATGGCGAACGGATTGGCAGGATCGAAAGGGTTCCTGAAGTTCCTGTCGATGAAGGTGTGGGCGAGCTGAAGCTTCTGGCTCCAGAAACCATCGAACAGGTCGAGCCTCCCAGTCAAGCTGGAAAACAGCTGATCGGTGAAGCTTTCGGCGTTGGGGTCGTCGCAGAAAGCTCCGCCGCAGTTGTCGGTTTCAGCCTCGGCGCGGCTGTAGCGCACCGTCCCGTCAAGGGCGAAGGTTGGTTTGGGTACTAAGCCGAGCCTGGCTGAGACCGTGGTGTTGTGGTAGCCGTCGTCCTCGCGGTTGCCCAAAAGGTGCCGGTCGGCGGCGGAGAAGCCTTGGGATTTGAGCTGGGAGGCTAACAGGCTGTAGCGGAACGGTTCGAGTTTGCCGCTGCTTTGGCCTGTTAACCGGTAGGTGCCAAAGCTTCCGCCTTCGGCGCTTAAAGAAACGCCGGGCTTGCCCTCGCCGGTTTTGGTGAAGATCTGGATTACCCCGCCGAGGGCATCGGCCCCGTACAGGCTGCTTTGGGGCCCGCGCAGGATTTCGATGCGCTCGATGTTGTCCAAGGTCAGATGGGCGAAGTCGAACAGCCCCCCGGGGTTGGAGGGGTCGTTGGCTTCTACTCCGTCGATCAATACCAATACGTGGTTGGAGTTGGCGCCGCGCAAGAACACCGAAGTCTGCTGCCCTAAGGGACCTAGCCGAACCACATCTAAGCCAGGCACCGTGCGCAGCGCGTCGGCGACGGTATAGATTTGCCTGGCCTTGAGGTCTTCTTCGGTCAGTACGGTGAGGCTGCTGCCCAGCGTGCGCCAGGGGGTTTCTAGGCGGGTTGCAGTCACCGTCAGGGTATCCAAGCTCGTCACCTGGGCAGGGTCGGCCCACGCCTGAACCAGACTCATCCCGGCTAGAAGCGTGAAGATGCGTTGCATGCTTACCTCCTTTGCTGCGCCCACCGCACAGCTTGAGGTTAAGGACACGGCAGAATCTGCCACCTACCACCGGGCCGGTCTCCGGGCTCGTGAGCGGGGGTTACCCTTAAGGGCCGCCTTCCCAGGCTGAAAAGCCCAGTGGCATCGTGGCCCTCTTTGACTCACCTACCGTTGCGGGGGCAGCGCAGGCTTGTCCTGCTTCCCGTTTCACCCTCTTAAGAGGACACCCAGCGGCAGAGGTATTGTAACCAGGGTGCGCTTAAATTCAAGCAGCCCGGTGCAGCAAGCTCGATCCCAATTGCCGTAAGCTCCAGCGGGCAGCCAGGATCGAAGCCGTATAAGCCAAGGGGGTGACCAGGTAAGGGCCAAGATAAGGGAGAATTCTGGCCATGTAGGTCCTAAGGTCGAGGTCGTCGAAATAGCCTGATAAGGCATAAAAGCTAAGATTGGAGATCAGGAAGGCGATCAAGGCCGAACCCGACAGGGTGCCAAAGATAGCGGCCACACTGGTTATTTTGTCTAGCGTTTGACGCCGGCACAGGCGCCCGCCCAGCCACAGCGCGCCGTAAGTGGGAATGAGGAAAGGATACGCCGGGGTCACGCACCAGCCGCTGACTCCCCCGTACGCGATGGCCAGGTAATCGATCAAACCCGCTTCTGCCAGAAACAAAGCCAACGCCCACGGCGAAGCGATCCCTAGACCGGCCAAGAAAAACACCGCCAACGAGGCGTCCGGCAGCACAAAATGGTGCCAGCGGGTCGCGGCCATCAACGCCGCAAGCCCCAAAACGGAAAGATCAATGCGCTGCATAAAAAACCTCCTATACTTGAACATGCAACATGTTAATCCAAAAGACCATGACACGCGCGGTTGGGATAGCGATTGGATTGGCCTTTGCCCTAGCGTGCTGGGCGGAGACGGCGATCGTACCTGTGCGCCATCGCCTGGCAGAAGAAGTGGTCAAGGCGCTCGCGCCAGTGCTTGACGAAGGCGAACGCCTGGTGGCAGTGCCGGATGGGGTGTGGGTCCAGGCTAGCCGAAAGCGGATCGAGGAGATCGCAGCTCTTGTGGCTAGCCTAGACCAGCCCTTACCGCGCTTGACCGTTACCGTGCTGCAAAGCGACCGCCTGACGTTGGCCGAACTCAACGCGCAAGGGGGCGTTGCGGCAGGCGAAGGGGTGAGCGCCACGGCCAAGGTGTACGAGACGCGTTCGCAAGGCAGCTTAGGCCTGACGCAGCGCCTGGAGGTCTTGGACGGCCAGCCGGCCTGGATCGCGGTCGGCCAGGAGCTGCCCGTGCCGGTGATCAATTGGTTCGGGCCGCAGGCGATAGGCGGCATCGATTACCTGCCGGTGACCACCGGCTTTCAGCTCACCCCCAGGCTGATCGGCTGCCGCGTGCAGCTTGCCATCGCCCCCTGGTCCAGGCGCCCCGGAGGCTTAGGCAGCGAGTTTGCCGTCCACGCCGCCGAGACCATTTTAGAAGTTCCGCTGGGCCGTTGGGTCGAGCTGGGGAGCTCGGCGCTAGACGAGGAATGGGTCAATCTAGAGATTTTAAGCCATCGCTATGAGACGGGGGGGCGCGCGTTGCGCTTGTTTGTGAAGGTAGACGCCCCGCTGAAGTGTGAGGAGAAGTAAATGGCCAACCATCTGATCGGACGCTTGCTGTTGGAGGCCGGCGCGATCGACCAGGAAAAGCTCAATTACGCCTTAAGGGTTCAGGAAAAGCTGGGCGAGGGATACACCTTGGTGCAGGTGCTCAAGGAGCTCGGTTACCTGAGCGAGGAGGAGCTGTGCGCCGCGCTCAGGCAAAAACCCAACGCTTTGCCCCTAGGCGAACTCCTCGTCGAGCTCGGCTTGATCAAGCGGCGCGAACTGGAGGCGGCTTTGAAGCTGCAGGCTGAGCCAGAGAACGCCGGCAAACGCTTGGGCGAGATCTTGGTCGACAAACATTTTCTGTCTGAAGCCAAGCTCGTTCAAGTGCTGGCGGACCAACTGGGTTTCCCGCTGGAAGAGGCCGAATTCAGCCAGATCGAGCGCGAGCTTTTGCTGCGCGCGACACCAGAATGGTGCCAGCGTTACCGCGCCATCCCCATCCGCCAAGAGGGCGGCAAGACCGTGGTCGCCTTTTGCGATCCGTTGAATGCAGAATCCCGCTTGGAAGCCGAGCGGGTATTCGGCGCGCTGACTGTCGCCATCACCACGCGCCGCGCCTTCGAAGCTGCCGTTGCGGCGTATGAGGCCAGTCGCAGGTTGCAGAAAAAGCCCAGCGTCGAGGACGAGGCGATCGCGGTGCGCCTGGTCAACGAGCTGATCCTGGTGGCGCTCAAGGCGAACGTGTCCGATATTCACCTCGAACCCATGCGCCGCCAGCTTAGGGTGCGCTTTCGCCAAGACGGGGTGCTGCACGTCCACCGCGAGCTGCCGCTTGAGCTGTTGGCGCCGATCTCGGCGCGCCTGAAAGTGCTGTGCAAGGCCGACATCACCGAACGGCGCCGCCATCAGGGCGGTGGCTTCATATTCGAGGACCCGAAAACGGGCATAAGCTGCGACGTGCGCGTCTCGTTCTTCGTCACCGTGTTCGGCGAGAAGATCGTGCTGAGGCTTCTGGCGCGCAAAGCAGAGCTGTTAGACATCCGCGAGGTCGGCATGGCGCCTAAGATATTGCAGCGCTTCCAAGAAGAAGCTTTGGACATCCCAAGCGGGGTGATCCTCATCACCGGCCCCACCGGTTCCGGCAAGACCACCACGCTGTATGCCTGCGTGCAGTATTTAAACAATCCCGAGCACAGCATCATCAGCGCCGAAGACCCGGTGGAGTACGTGATCGACGGCATCGGCCAGTGCTCGATCAATCCCAGGATCAACCTGACCTTCGAGGAGACCTTGCGCCACATGGTGCGCCAGGACCCGGACGTGATCGTGTTGGGCGAGGTGCGCGACCGCTTCTCCGCTGAGACGGCGATCCAGGCGGCGCTCACCGGCCACAAGGTGCTGACCACCTTCCACACCGAGGACTCGATCGGCGGGCTGTTGCGCCTGATGAACATGGAGATCGAGACCTTCCTGATCTCCTCGACGGTGGTGTCGGTGCTGGCCCAGCGTTTGCTCAGACGCGTCTGCCCGGGGTGCGCGGAAAGCTACCGTCCGACCTCGCACGAGCTAGGCCGCCTGCTCCTGCGCCAGGCCGACATCGCCGGCAGTGCATTCCGTCTGGGCCAAGGCTGCAGCCAGTGCCACTATACCGGCTACCAGGGGCGGATTGGGGTGCACGAGCTGTTAGTCCTCAACGAGCCGGTCAAAGAAGCCATCTTGGCTAAGAAAACTTCGTCGGAAATCCGCCGGATCAGCGTTGAGACCTCGGGGCTGGTGACCTTGCTCGAGGACGGTATCGCCAAGGCCGCCCAGGGGTTGACCACGCTGTACGAAATCCTAAGGTGCCTGCCGCGCCTCGGCAAACCCAGGCCGGTGGGGGAAATCTTGCATTTGGTGGGAAAACTCAACGGGTGAGCGATGGAAGAAGGGTCTTTAGCCGATTGGATCGAAGCGCAGTTTGCCAGCTTAAGCCACAAATTGCCGGTGGTGCATCCGCTCGCGCTGGAGCTAGAGCGCTTAAAGAGCGACGGCCGCGTCACCTTGGATCAGATCGTGGTGCTGATCGAACGCGATCCGACTTTGGCCGGCCAGGTCTTGCGCTTGGCCAACTCGGCGTTTTACCGCGGCCTGGCCAAAGTGGAAACGCTAAACCGCGCCGTGGTGCGCTTGGGAATCAAGAAAGTCGTCAGCTTGGCGTTCGCCGCCTCGCAAAGCCTGGCGTATCGCTCCAACCGTCAGCCGTTTGCCGGCATGCTCGCCAACTTGTGGCAGCGCGCTTACCTGGGAGCTCAGGGGGCGCGCTGGCTGGCCGAACGCATAGGCCACGCCGAACAAGCTGAAGAAGCGTTTTTGGCCGCTTTGTTTCACGACTTGGGAGAGGCGTTCCTGGTCCGCGCGTTAGAGGAATTAGCCCAGCAGGGCGTGGAGTTGAGCCAGGCGGTGATCGAGGAAGCGGTCGCCTGCCTGCATCCCGAGATCGGCGCGAGATTGCTTGAGCAGTGGAATTTGCCGGAGCAATACACGCGCATCGCCTGCGGCCATCATCGCCCGGAGCTTGCCGAAGGCGACTGGCTGATGGCGTGTGTGCGCCTGGTGGATCTGGCTTGCTTGAAGCTGGGGATAGGTCAGGCGGCGCACGGAGAGCTGGCGCTGGCGGCGACTTTGGAAGCGGAGGCGTTGGGATTGAAAGAGATCAGCCTGGCGCAGTTTGAGATCACGCTCGAGGATTGGGCTTTAAGCTTGCCGGATCTGCCCACAGCTTCCTAAGTGCCTCGCGCTGGCGCGCCAGCCACAACAGGCCGATGATGGGGATGGCCGAACAGATGGTGCCGTCTTCGACTTTGGCCAACGCTGCGGCAAAGGGTAGCACGTGGACGCGGATGTTCTCGTGTTCTTCGTCCAAACCGTGGATGCCGTCGGCCTGTTTGGCGTCGACTTGGGCCAGGAATAAGGTGATCTTTTCCGAAGAACTACCGGGGCTAGTGTAAAACTCGGTCGCCCGGACCAGCCTTATGATCCTGCAGCCGGCTTCCTCCCAGGTCTCGCGGTGGGCGACTTGCTCGGCCGTCTCGCCCTCCTCGATGGCGCCGGCGACGATCTCCAGCATCCACTTGGGGTCATCGTGCGGTAAGGTGCCGACGCGAAACTGCTCGATCAGCACCACCTGGTCAGTGACTGAGTCGTAAGGGACCACCGCCACGCAGTTGGTGCGGCAAAACAGCTCGCGCGTCAATACCGGGCTCATGCCGCCACCGAACAGGCTGTGGCGCAGGCGGTACCGGATCAGGCGGAAAAACCCTTGGTACGGGACTTCTTCCGCCAAGATTTCGAAGGGTTTGGCCTCGGTCATGACGATCGACCTCTAACTTGGGCTTAGCAGGTGGATTTCCCAGCCTGCCCCGCCGAGCGCGCTGTCGGAATACGCCATCCTCCCGCCGTTGAGGCGCACCAGGTCCGCCACCACCGCCAGGCCGATGCCGTGGCCGGAAGTGGACTGGTCGGCGCGGATGCCGCGCTTTAACACTTCCTGGCGCAAGGACGGCAAAATCCCAGGGCCATCGTCCTCGACGCGCAGGGTCAAGCCGGGATGGCGTTTGTTTGGGGCGGGAGAAAGCGCGACTGTCACCTGCACTTTCTGGCGGCAAAACTTATAGGCATTATCCAACAAATTGCCGAGCAGTTCATACAGGTCGCCTTCTTCCAGAAAGCATCTTGCGTTTTCATCTCCGCCGAGCGTACATAAGACGCCTTTGTCCGCGTAGACCTTGTCCAGGCTGGTGCGGATCCGTTCCAACACCGGCCAGACCAGCACTGGCGTCAAGGTGCCGTGGCCGCCGCGGACCGCCGCCCGCTGTAACTGATGATCCACCAGCATCTGCATCCGGTCCACTTGGTCGAGCAACAGCTCCCGGGCTGCCGCAGGCAGCGGTTCGTTCTGACCCAGGCCGCGCAGGACTGCAAGTGGCGTCTTTAAGCTGTGGGCGAGGTCGGCCAAGGTATGGCGGTAGCGTTCCAGATGGGCGCGCTCGCTTTGCAGCAGGGCGTTGAGGCCCTCGGCCAGCCCCCCCAACTCTCTGGGGTAAGGACCTTCCAGCCGCTCCTTGCGGCCGGCTTCGATGGCTTCCAGATCAGCGGTGATGGTGCGCAAGGGGCGCAGGCTCCAGTGCAGCACGCCAGCTTGCAGGATGAGCAGCAGCAGGCCGCATCCTCCCAGCCATAGCCATAAGCTGTGGCGGAACTTGTCCACCTCGCGGACAAGCGCGCCGGCATCGGCGGCGACCGCCAGAATCAACGGGAAACGCCGGCGGCGGACGGTTTCCCAAGTGACGCCGTAGTAGAGTACCCACAGGTCGTGTTCCTCATCGCGCACGAACAACGTCTTGCCAGGACTGGTGCGCCGCGCAGCCAGGTCGATTCCCAGCGCCGAAGGCGAGCGCCACAGAATTTTTCCCTGGGCGAAGACAAAGCCGTACAATCCCGAGCCAGGGCTGGCAAAGCGCGTTTCGGGCAAATTCTCGGGCAGGCTTAGCTTGCCATAGCGGTCGAGCTCCAGCGCGGCCAGGAGGGCGTAGACGTGAACCTTGAGTTGCTCTTGCATGGCGTTGCGCGCGGCGGCGTAGAAAGCGCGCTCCAGGGCAACGCCGGTCAGGCCGAAGAAGGCAGCCAGGACAAGACCTGCAGCGAGCAAGAGGCGGAGCTGCAAAGAGCCGCAGATCATGCCGTAAGCTGCCAGCGGTAACCGCGCCCGCGCAGGGTTTCGATGGGCTTTAAGGTGCCTTCGGGGTCCAGTTTCCGGCGCAGACGGCCGATGAACACCTCCAGCACGTTGCTGTCGCGCTCGAAGTCCTCGTCGTAGAGATGCTCGGTCAGTTCGGTCTTGGAGACCACCTTGCCTGAGTGGAGCACCAGGTATTCCAGCACCTTGTATTCGTAGGCGGTCAGTTCCACCGGTCGGCCGTGCAGGCTGACTTGCTGGGTAGTTGTGTTCAGTTCGATGGGACCGTATTTGAGAATGGGGTGGGCTTTGCCCGCCGCGCGCCGGATCAGGGCGTTGATCCGGGCCCATAGTTCCTCGTAATGGAACGGTTTGACCAGATAGTCGTCGGCGCCCGCTTCCAGCCCTGCCACTTTTTCCTGCCAGCGGCTGCGGGCGGTCAAGATCAAGATCGGGAAAGTCCGCTCCTGCGCCCGCCACCCCCGGATCAGATCCAAACCGGAGCAATCCGGCAGGCCCAGATCGACGACGGCCACATCGATCGGGAATTCATTGCCTAGATACCGTCCTTCCTCGGCCGTGGCGGCGGTATCCACGGCAAAGCCTTTGCGACTGAAGAATTGCTGCAGCTGCTCAGCCAAAAGGCGTTCATCCTCGATGATCAAAATCCGCATATTGCGTCCTCACTGTCAAGTTTTAGGCCACCATACCAGAATCAGGCCGCAGCTCAATAGCCTAGTGGCCGCTCGATAAGCTATGCTGTAAAAACAGGCTGGTTTAGGAGGCGATTAACATGCTGGAACATGATGGAGAACGGCGCCGGTTCATCCGGATGCAGACTGGGTGTAAAATGACTTACCGGTTTCCCCAGTCCACCGAGACCTTCGAGGCCACGTGCCAAAACTTGAGCGGCGCTGGGCTGATGTTTACTACCTCCCGCCCCATCGATCCCGGCAAAGCCTTGGAAATCAAGATTGTGCCGGCCAATCCGGTGACCCCGCCGTTGGAAGCGTTTGTGGAAGTGCTGCGGGTGGAGGAGCGGGACGGGGAATACGAGGTTGCTGCGGCAATCAAAGGTATTAAGAGCTCAAGTACAAGATAGACTTATGGGTGTTTACTCCGTCACGAAGGAGGTCCGGTTCTGCTATGGCCACCGGCTGATCAATCATCCCGGCAAGTGCCGGCATCTGCACGGCCACAGTGTCAAGGTGGCGGTGACCGTCACCGCTGCGCGTCTGGATAGCCGGGGGATGGTTTGCGATTTTGGCGACCTCAAGCAGGTGGTGGCCGGCTTCGTCAAGGAGCGGCTCGACCACACCCTCATCCTGCATGAGGCCGATCCTCTGGTGCCGTGGCTGCGCGATGCTAAGGAGCGTTTTCTGACCTTGTCCGAACACCCCACCGCCGAAGTCTTGGCCCGGCTGATCTATGACCACGTCAAGGCACAAGGCTATGCGGTCGAAGAGGTCACGCTGTGGGAAACCGATGCAGCCTATGCCCGTTACCGAGAGTCGCTTTAGGTCATGCCCCAATTGAATCCACTGAATAAATTCTTTGCTTTGCAGGAAATCTGTGAAACAAACTATCGCAAACTGCTTCGCCTGATTCCCCGTCTGGCTTGCCTAAAGCAGCGTGCGGTGGCCCATCTCGGCGGCAAACCGGCCCTCCACTTGCGGCTGATGGACAGGGCACCTTACACCATTACCCTAGAGCTCAGCTACTGCCTAAGGCACGGTCCCAAGCCGGTGCTGGAGCCTGGACTGAAGCTTAGGGTGTATCTGGACGTCGGTATGGTAGAGGTTTTGGGCGACAGCGAACGGCCGCTTCGCCATCCAAAGGCGCTGCCAGGTCGGCAGATGCTAGAACACAAATGGCTTCTCAATTATTTTCTCGACAAATGGCTAGATCACTGCCTGCACCACGGCTACCAGTTTGCGGAGGTGGATGACCACTCCATGCCGGCGTATGCGATGTTTGAATAAGAGGGAATGATGCAGCGACGTCAATTCATACAACGACTCGGTTTGGGTGCTCTCGCCGGCGCTGCCCTGGCAGTGCCCTCGCTGGGCAGGGCGAACAGGCCGCTCAGGTGGAAGATGGTGACCGCCTGGCCGAGGAATTTCCCGGGACTTGGCACCGGCGCCAATCGCTTGGCGCAGATGATCACCGCCATGAGCGGCGGCAGGATCCGGGTCAAGGTCTACGGGGCGGGCGAACTGGTCCCGGCATTCGAGGTGTTCGACGCGGTCTCCCGCGGCACCGCCCAGATGGGGCACGCCGGGGCCTATTACTGGAAGGGCAAGGGAGAGGCGTTCCAGTTTTTCTCGGCGGTGCCGTTCGGGCTCACGGCCCAGGAAGTCAATGCCTGGTTGTACTACGGCGGCGGAATGGAGCTGTGGCGCGAGCTATATGCCCGCTTTGATCTGATACCGGCTGCGGCCGGTAACACCGGAACCCAGATGGCCGGCTGGTTCCGCAAGGAAATCAACTCGATGGAGGATTTAAAGGGTCTTAAGATGCGCATCCCGGGGCTGGGCGGCGAGATCCTCAAGCGCGCCGGCGGCACGCCGGTCAACATCCCTGGCGGCGAGCTGTTCACCGCTTTGCAGTCGGGCACCATCGACGCCACCGAGTGGGTTGGGCCCTACATCGACCTGGCTTTCGGTCTCCACAAGGCGGCCAGCTATTATTACTATCCAGGATGGCAGGAACCGGGTTCGGTGATCGAATGTTTCGTTAATAAACAGGCCTTCGAAGCACTCCCCGAAGACCTGCAGCACATAGTGCTGACTGCCTGCAGAGCTGCCAATCTGGACATGTTGGCCGAACTGACCGCGCGCAATCAGCAGGCGCTGGAGACTCTGGTGAACGAGCATAAAGTAGCACTTAAGGCGCTTCCCGACGAGGTGTTGAAGAAACTCAAGGCCTTGGCGCAGGAAGCGATCGCTGAGATCGCCGCCAGCGATCCCCTGGCGCGCAGGGTCTATGATTCCTTCAGCCGCTTCCGCAGCCAGGTTTCGGCCTGGTCAGCGATCGCTGATCAGGCGTTCATGCGCGCCCGCAGTCTGTAGGAGGAGGCAGGAGGTTGTTTAAGTGCACGATTGTTTCAGGATCGTCAGCGTTTTTTCCAAAGCTGCTTTTTTTTCTTTGAGGAGTTCGCGAAAGTCTTGGGAATCGGTATCGGCGATCTCGTAGCGCAGATCGGACAGATAGCTTTCCAGCGCTTCGATGAGGTGGGTCGTTTCGGTAGCGTTCAGATCGAGCTGAATCATGGCCGTACTCCTGGTCGATGATTATCTGCTTTACAGCTTGTGGGTTCGGGTACCTTTTTACCGCGCCTTGGCGCAAGCGTCAACCGCATGGCTTTGAGGGACTGGTGTGACTGAGCGACTGGATGCGGTGGTGCTGGAAACCGGTCCCGATCCCGATGCCTGCATCCTCTGGCTGCACGGTTTGGGGGCCGACGGCCACGATTTCGAGCCCCTTGCCTATGAACTGCGGTTGCCCTGGGCGACCCGCTATGTTTTTCCCCACGCCCCCGTCCAACCGGTCACCATCAACGGCGGCAGGGTAATGCGGGCCTGGTACGACATCGCCTCCCCGAACCTGCTGCGCTGCGTGGATGAGGCCGGCATCCGGCGCTCCCAGCGGAAGATTTCCGCCCTGCTCGAGGAGCAGATCGCTTTCGGCATTGATCCGGCGCGGATCATTCTGGCCGGTTTCTCCCAAGGCGGGGCGATTGCCCTGGAAGTCGGGGTGCGGCATCACCCGCCGATCGCCGGGATCATCGCCCTGTCCACCTATGTGGCGCTGCCCGAGGAATTCCCGCAGGCCACCCCGAACGCCCCGCCTATCCTGATGATGCATGGCAGCCAGGACCCCATCGTGCCGCTGGCGCTCGCCGAGCGCGCCCGCAGGCGGCTGATCGAGCAGGGCTATGCTGTAGAATGGCACGTGTTTCCCATGCCGCACTCGGTGTGCGCCGAGGAGATCGCTGTGCTGCGTCGGTGGATTTTGAAAAGGTTGTGACGATGGTCAAGCTGTATCCTAAACCAGAATATTCTGAATGCATGTAACCTTAACCATTCAACCTCTGTTCCAGCTTGCGCTTGTAGGCTAGCAGGCAGGCAGTATGGAGCAGGGCGGGGTTCGTTAGGCCCAAGACGCTGGTGGGCACATCGATGTCGCTCACGTAGAACGGATATTCCTCGCCGCTGCGGCGAAGCTCACGGATATAGCGCGCTGCCTCGGCGAAGACCTGATCGCCTAAATCCAGGGAGGAGAATTCCCGCTCGTTGCAGACCAGGGTGTAACTTGGGGGGCCGCCGGCAACCTCCTCGGCGTATACCCGGACCTGGATGGCAGGTTCCGGGAGCTGGCTGACCTCCGCTGCCATAAGTCGCCAGCCTTGCGCAGTGTTCTCTAGCCAGGCGCACTCTGCTTCCCCGCTGCCGGGATAGCGCCGGTCCAGCGCTTGGAACAGCGCGGCGTAACGGTGCAGCACCGTCTGCGCTGGGGCACCGGGGTAACTCCGCCGATACAGGGCGCCGCGCTCATCGAGCACGAACACCTCCACCCCACCGTGGCGGGGCCACAGGAACAATTGCACCTTCCCTTGCTGGTTATGGCGATACAGCAACGGTAGCGGCGAATCTTCCAATGCTCGGGGATCGAATGCCACCGGGGTGAATTCGGTCCGCGGCTGCCCTAGGGCTTCTACCAGCGCCGCCTCGTCCTCGCACGGCCACCAACCCAAGCGGTTGTCCTGATAGCGGAATAAATACCAGCGAGTGCCAGCGCGAAGGACAAACCAGCTCGTCGGGTTGGTGCTCAAGGTCTGCGCCAGGTTCCGGTATAGACCGACGATGCGCTGGGCAACTGTTCGGGAGGAAAAGCAGTGAGCCTGGAGGTCCACCTCCAGGCCGCCTTGCTCGTACAGGCGGCACAGGCAGTCCAGCAGTCCCTCCAGACCTTCGTATCGGCTGACCTGGATTTCGCCCCACGAGTTGTGGCCGAGAACTTCCAGGTGGTGGATCAGGACGGAGCGCTCGGCCCCATAGCTGAGCGGGTCAAAACGCTCGCTGGCAACCTCGAACCCGCCCCGCTGCGGGCGAGCAGGTGCGCCGATGTTCAGGAACAGGGAGGCGGCTTTGAGACGGGCCGGCTGGCGGTAAGCCTCAAGCGGCGGTTGCGGCCGGCGATCCAGCAAGCGGCGCACGGTCTGGTTGAGGAACCTCAACTCGGCGGTACAAAGTGGCAGCGGGCCGGGAAGCAGGGTCCACTGACTGCCGGGTCGGTCGATCCCATTCACCTTAGACCAGGCGATGACTTGGATAAGGTGTCTGGCCTGATAGAGCGGGCGGTCAGGCGCGTGCGAGTTGCCCCGATCCAACCGCCAGTGCCAACTGGCGTCTGCGCCCCGTTCCTGGCTTAAGCTCAAGCTGGTTTCCGGCAGGCCGTCCTCGGGCACCAGCCGCACGATGTCCACTTTGTCCGGCCGCCGTTCCAAAGCGGCCCGGAGTTTGCGCCCAAGCAGCTTGAGATCCTCGTTGGCGGGTAGCTGATCGGGGCGGTGATATGAGATGAACTGGCGGATGAGCCGGTAATTCCGCTCCAGCGTTTGGACTAGCATCTGCCATTCTGCTTCTGCCTGTTCGATTCGCTGGGGGTAAATCCCGTGCGGGTGGGTGGAAGCCAGGTCCAGGCCGAAGCTTTGCCAAAGCGCCGTCAACTGGCCGCGGTGCCGAGGATGGCTCAGAGCAGGGTGGGTTTTGATCAAAAAACTGCGCCGGATAAGAGGCAGAAGCCCGGTTTGCCCTTGGGCCAGGAGCGTCTGTTCTACCCTCTGGTACAGGCAGAGGTAGGGGTCGAGCGCTTCGGCTTCGATCTGTCCGGCGTAAACGGCCGCTTTGATCCCAGTGGCTAGCCACCGGGGATAAGGGTAGGCGGCGGCGTAATCGAGCAGGAGTTGTAATTTGAGCAGCGCCTTGTAAGGCGAGTCTAGCGCCTTGTACAGGTGCCACAGGCCGGCGCTGATAAATTCTTCCGCCGGCACATTCTCCAGCCCCCCCAGGTCGATGACCGAATCGGGATCGATGAAGCGCTTGCCGATGAGGTAAGCGGCGGATTCCAGATAACGGTTTTCCTGCTCCGGCGGCACCAGCCACCACAACAGCTTGCAGCCGGCGAGGTGGACTGCGGTGCGGTAGAACTCTTCTAAGAGCAGGCCGTGCTGGGTGATGCCCGAGCTTTCCCCGGACAGGGGTTCGAGCCGGCCTTGGCGGAAACGCTCAGGGTCGATCAGGAAAAAGTGCACTTTAAGCCCCTGTTCACCGGCCCAGGCTTCGATCTCCTGGCACTTGGCTCGGAGCGCTGCAAGCTCTTCATCCTTAAGATCCGAGCGGTGGCAGATCCAGATGTCCAAATCGCTGCGGTTCGAATAGGCGAGGCTGCCGGCACTGCCCATCAGGAACAATCCATGAATGGGGGGGTCAAGGCTGCCGTGGCGGCGGTAATCGAATCCCGGCGCCAGGCGCAGGATGGCTTTGCGGGTGTTACTGCTTAAGGAATAGGCGCTGATCCCGGCCGGGGCCTGGCCATTGCCGTAGCCGGGCAAGGCTGGATGGTTGCGGTGGAACAAGAGCGGCAGGATTTCCAGACAATCCCGCTGGCGCGGGTTCAGCCAGGCGTGTAAGTTTTGCAGGCGTTGCCGGTGCAGGTGGAGAAAGCGGCGGATCAGGGTATTGAGGTCTTTGCGGCTAATCTCCCCGCCAATATCCAGGTGGATGGGGTGGTGGGTGTTGGCGGACAAGGGTCAGGACAGCAGCGCGCTCAAATTGATCTCCTGGTCCTGTTCCACGCGCTTGAGGAGTTTGCGCAGGTCGTCGCCTTTGTGCCAGCAGGCGACTCCATGCCGGATCCTACCTTCGCCGTCTTTGAGCTGGAATGCGGCCCGGTCGCCCAAAAGCTTGACCGCCAGTTCCTTGGCATCCTCCAGCAAGGTTTCCGGCAGCACCACCAGGAAGGTGCACGGGTCGAGCACTCCAACCTCGTCTGCCCAGCGCAGCTTGTCCTTCAGCGCCTGACTGATGGTACGCATCAGCTCCTGCCGCTGCTCGGGCCCGCCGTTGGTCTCCAAGGTCAGACGGATGACCGCGAGGGGATTATCGTAGCGGCGGCTGCGGCTGATCTGTCGGTCCAGTTCCTTCAGGATCGCGCGGCGGTTCTTAAGCCCTGTGATCGGGTCGGTGGTTTCCAGGCTCTGGAGACGCTGCTGCAGGGCCGCGGCGGTTTCCTTAAGCTTGACTTGCTCGGTGATGTCCTGAAAGTAAAGGACTTCGCCTGCTGCAAACGGCTCGATCCGATGGCGCTGGAGCCAACGCGGACCGGCTTCGGTGGATATTTCCACCACCTCGCCCCGCCACCTGGCCAGGGTGGTCTCCGCAAGCTGCCGGCCGGTCAACTCGGCCTTGGCCTGGCCAACCAGCTCGGCAAGCCAATCGTTGAGCCAGGCGATGCGTCCTTGCCGCAGGACCAACACCCCCAATGGGGCCTTTTCCAGCGCGACGACCAGCTCATCCAGCGTGACGATCATGGTTTGTCCCCCCGACCCTAGATTGATCCCTACAGTATGGCACAACTGGCTAGAATTTGGTCAACGGCTGACTCCAGCCGGGCGCGCGCTTCCAGGATTGCGCGCTTGACCTGCTCGGGGGCGGTGCCGCCGTAATGAGCGCGGACGGCGACCGAGCCTTCCAGGGTCAGGACCTGATAGACATCGGCGCCGATGTCGGCGGACAGGGCCTGCAGCAGGTCCAAAGGTAGGTCGGCCAAGTCGCAACCCTGCTCTAATGCCAGGCGGACCGCGCGGCCTGTGATCTCATGGGCATCGCGAAACGGCACGCCTTTGCGGACCAGGTAATCGGCCAGATCGGTAGCAGTGGCAAAGCCCGAGCGGGCCGCCTCATACATGCGTTCGCGGTTGGGCTTGAGGTGAGGCACCAGGTCGGCGAAAGCCCGCAGGCAGTTCAGCACGGTGTCCACCGTGTCGAACACCGGTTCCTTATCCTCCTGATTGTCTTTGTTGTAGGCCAGGGGCTGGGCCTTCATCAGGGTCAGGAGCGCCATCAGGTGGCCGATGACGCGGCCGGTCTTGCCGCGCACCAGTTCCGGCACATCCGGGTTTTTCTTCTGGGGCATGATGGAGGAGCCGGTGCAGAAAGCATCCGGCAGCTCCAGGAAATCAAACTGGGCCGAGGTCCACAGCACCAGCTCCTCGCAGCAGCGCGACAGGTGGGTCATGATCAGGGCGGCGCAGGCGCAAAACTCGATCGCAAAATCCCGGTCCGAGACCGCATCCAGGGAGTTGGCGGCGGGGCGTTCGAAGCCCAGCAGTTGGGCGGTGTAGAAGCGGTCGACGGGGAAAGACGTTCCGGCCAAAGCTGCTGCCCCCAAGGGCATGACGTTGACCCGCCGGCGGCAGTCGGTGAGGCGCTCGCGATCGCGCTGGAGCATTTCGAACCAGGCCAAAACATGGTGGCCAAAGGTGACCGGCTGGGCCACCTGCAGATGGGTGAAACCGGGCAGGATGGTGTCGGCCTCGCGCTCGGCCAGGTCCAGAAGGGCGGTCTGGAGCCGGTGCAGTTCGCCCAGAATCTGATCGATCTGGTCGCGCAGCCACAGCCTAAGGTCGGTGGCCACCTGGTCGTTGCGCGAGCGGGCGGTATGGAGTTTCTTGCCGGTCGCGCCGATCAGTTCGGTCAACCGCGCCTCGATGTTCATGTGCACGTCTTCCAGCGCTACCGACCAGGGAAACTCCCCCCGTTCGATTTCCTTAAGGATCTGGGTGAGACCTGAGACGATGGCCTGACACTCGGCTTCGGTCAGGACGCCGATTTTGCAGAGCATGCGGGCGTGGGCGATGGAACCTTCGAGGTCGTAAGGAGCCAAACGCTTATCGAAGCTGACCGAAGCGGTAAAGCTTTCGACGAAGCGGTCGGTGGACTGGGTAAAACGCCCGCCCCAGGGTTTAGCCTTATCCGTCACGGCCAGATCTGAGCAAAGTCAAATTCCAAGCGGCAATTGTCCCAACTAAATGGCCAAAGGTCACGGCCGGCATCGCCCTGCTTGCGCAGGCAGCCTGCCTTGTGCTGGTAGATTTTGACCAGTTCCAGTTCCGGATAGACCAGCACGTAATAGCCTACCCCTTCGCGTTGGTACAGATCGAATTTGAGGTGCTCATCTTTGCTGGCGGTGGAAGCCGATACGACCTCGAAGATGAGCTTAGGCGCCCGGGTGGGGTAGGCGCCTGAAATTTTGCCGCAGACCACCATGACGTCGGGGCGCACGACCGTGTCTTCACCCACGATCCAGTCGGTTTCATCCAGCACCAGACACTCCGTGCAGGTCTCAAGCAGTGCTGCCAATTGGCGGCTGATCGCCATTCGAACCCGCTGGTGGAGAACGGTCGGACTTGGGGCCATGGCATAAGGGATACCCAAGATAAGCTCCCATTCTCCTTCCCATAGGCGGTAGTCGTCTAGGGTATAATGGGGCAAAAGTTCAGGCTGGATCATGGGAAAGGTCCTTAAAACGCTTGGGCAAGCATTATAATTTTAAATTATGTTTGAGCCAACTGACCTGCGCGCCTTCATCATCGACATGGACGGCGTATTGTGGCGCGGGGCTGAACCTTTGCCGGGCCTTGAGGAATTCTTTTTGACCCTGCGCGCGCGGGGAATTTCCTTCATCTTGGCGACCAACAACGCCGGCGCCACCCCCAAGGCCTATGTGGCCAAGCTGGCCAGGATGGGGGTTGCGGTGAGGGTGGAGGAAATTTTGACTTCCGGCATCGCCACCGCCTGGTATCTGGCTGAGCGCTACGCTCCGGCTGCCACCCGGATCTACGCCATCGGCGAGGAGGGTCTGCGCCAGCCTTTGCTTGAGGCAGGCTTTACCTTGACCGGAAGCTACAAGGAGACCCGGGACTTCCGCGCTGACCTCGTGGTGGTGGGCAAGGACGAGACCCTGACCTGGGACAAGCTCGCCACCGCCACCTTGAACCTCAATGCCGGGGCGCAGTTTTTTGGCACCAACGCCGATACCACCTTCCCCACCGAGATCGGCATCACCTGCGGCAACGGTGCGATTCTGGCAGCCCTGACCGCAGCCACGGGGATAGAGCCGGTCATCATCGGCAAGCCTGAGCCTATCCTATACCAACAGGCGCTGGCGCGGCTGAAGGTCGCACCGCACCAGGTAGTGGCCATCGGCGACCGGCTGGAGACTGATATTTTGGGTGCGGTCCGGGCCGGCATTCGAAGCCTCATGGTGCTCAGCGGGGTGTCGAGTGAGCGAGATCTTAGCCAAGTAGATTACCGTCCAGACTGGGTGCTGCCGGATATTCGGGCGGTGACGGAAGTGTTGCAGGAGCAGGTGGAATTGGATTGAATGGGAGGTATCAGATGCCAGGAGATTCTCCCATGAAAAAGTTCCTCAACCATGTCGATACCTTGCTCGATGAGAGCCTTAGGGGGTTTGCCAAGGCCCATGCGGATCTGGTCGAGCTCAACCTAAGACCCTGCTTCATCAAGCGCAAGCAGCCGGCAGGCGCCGCCAAGGTGGCGCTGATCTCCGGCGGCGGGTCCGGGCACGAGCCGCTGCATTGCGGCTTTGTCGGTCAGGGAATGCTGGATGCCGCCTGTCCTGGGCAGATCTTCACCTCGCCTGTCCCGGATCAGATGCTCGCCGCCGCGCGGGCGGTGGCAAGCGGCAGCGGGGTATTGTTCATCGTCAAGAACTATGCCGGCGACGTGATGAACTTCGACATCGCTGCCGAGATGCTAGATGGTCCGACCCAGGTGGTGCTCGTGCAGGACGACATCTCCCTGCCCAGGGATCACGACATCGGCCGGCGCGGGGTGGCAGGAACAGTGATCGTAGAAAAGATCGTCGGGGCGGCGGCAGAGGCAGGGGCTGATCTGGCTACCCTAAAATCCCTTGGAGATCGGGTGGTCGAGCGCACTGCCACCATCGGCGTGGCGCTGAGCGGCTGCAACGTGCCGGCCTTAGGCGGTCCCACCTTCACCCTGCCGCCGGACAAGCTCGAACTGGGGGTCGGCATTCACGGTGAACACGGGCGCGAACTCATGGATTTCACCAGTGCCACCGAGATCGTGAAAAGGATGACCGAGGCGATCGACGAAGAGCTTAAAGCCGGCAAAGGCCAGCCGGTGCTCCTGTTAGTCAACGGCCTAGGTTCTACTACGCTGATGGAGCTGTACCTGGTCTATGAACTGGCGCATCAATTCTGGCAGCAGCGCGGCCTGGAAATCCGCCGCTCGCTGGTAGGCAATTACACCACCGCCTTGGATATGGCCGGCTGTTCCCTCACTTTGACCTTGCTCGATGACGAGCTCACTCGGCTGTGGGATGCACCGGTCCACACCCCGGCGCTGCGCTGGGGCTGTTAGACGGTTGGCCGGCCAGCGCCTCGGCGATGGCACAGATCATCAGCTGCGAGGTTCTGGCGCCGGCATCGACGATGCCGCGGGTGCGCTCGCCCAGGTAGGAGGCGCGCCCTTTGGTGGCGAGTAGGTCGCGGGTCGATTCCATCCCCGCCAGCGCTGCCTGTTTGACCTGGTCTGCCACCTCGCTTGGAGACGCGCCGGTCTGGGCTGCGGCCATCAAGGCATTCGCCACCGGCACCAGGGTATCGACCATGGTTTTCTCGCCTACCTGGGTCTTGCCGCGCTGTTTGACCGCTGCCACCGCAGCGTTAAATCCTCTGGCGAATGCCTCAAGATGCAGCGGCGCACCTTTGAGCGCTTTGGCCAGGGCGATGAGCAGCGTCCCGTACAGCGAGCCTGACGCGCCGCCCACCGTGGACAGCACTGTCATCCCGATCTTCTCGAGCGCATCGCTCCAATCTGACAGCTGGGCCAACTCGCTGCCCTGCTTTATCAGGGCATGGAGGCCGCGCGTGAGATTGGTGAGGTGATCGCCGTCCCCCAGCGCCCGGTCTAGGGCGGTGACCTCCTCGGCATGGGTGTCGATGGCGTTGGCGGCAGCCTGGATCAGTTCCGGCAGGATGGCGGGAGTGGCGTGCATGACAGGGCTCCTCAAATAATCCCCTCAAAGTTTCGAAGAATTTCTGGGACTTTGCAACGCCTGCGATTTTGTTCTTTCCAGACGTTGTCCTTACTCAATCAGGCTGCGTCCAATTCACCACGCTTAACGCCGCGACTTTACCGAAATGCTTGGTGTTGTTCGTCACCAGCGTGGCGTCCAGGCTCAACGCATGGGCAGCAATCAAGGTATCGTTTCCACCTATGGGTGTTCCCTGATTCAGCAGCATGCTTTGTAACTCGGCAAATTGCTCGGCAGCGCTGGCATCCCAGGCGTAAACCGCATGCAAGCGTTCGCATAGTTCGCCTATCAAAGCCCTATGTTTGGCGGGATTGCCAGAGCGTTTCGCCCCTAACAACAGCTCAGCGTAAGTGATGGCGGAAACGGCGATCTCATGCCCTTGCTGGACAGCATCGTCCAGCGCCTCCAATATCTGGATCGGGCGCTTGCGGATAAGATAACTGCAAATATCCGTATCCAAGAGGTACAGCATTAAAATGTAACCGTGGCGATGTCCATGAGCTCGGGGCGCGAATCCATAAAATCGGGATCGGCGGCGTCCACCTCGGCAAATGAGAGCCAGTTTTTACGTTTGGGGGTAATAATGATCGCATTGCCTTCTCGGCGGATTACCACCTCCTCGATCCCTACAAACTGGCATGGTTTGGGAATACGTACCGCTTGGCTTTGCCCGTTTTTGAACAATTTTGTCGTGAATGTCTCCATAAGTTCTCCAGTTTTTACAAACACAGTATATACATAGTCTATATATAGGTTGATTGCCGTCAAGGTTGGGGGCACGGGTAGCTGCAGGTTGATCACCCTAAAGGCAGGAGGTGGCATAAGACCTTGAAGCTTCCAAACGCAGACTACGCCCTGCTTGATTTGAGTTCGGTCCTCATGGATCGTCAGGCAGGCTGAAGATTTCCCCCTTCTTAAGGGTAAGGCCATGAAATTACTCGATGTTGTGGCATTGACGTAGGGACCATTGTCGAGGTGCTTGCTCCCGGCGTATTTGAGTGAGTCAGGCAGGGGCAATTTGCCGACGGCGCTTGACTTGTGCCGTTGGGACAACCATACTTAACGCTACCCGCGGTGCGGGAAGACGCCCAAGGGAGGAGCTGGGTGGGAGGCGTAGACAGAGTTGTTTTTTGTGACAAAATTGTCGTTGACACGCCACACGATCTTTGCTACGTTTTCCGTGTCTGCACCGCAGTTTTAACGTCCTTTCTTCAACACAAGGGAGATCCGCTCATGATCAAGAGATTCAGACTCAAACCCACCAGCGTGGCCGTCGCCGCGCTCACCGGCGCTGCGCTGGCGCCGCAGGCCGAGGCGGTCAACCTCGCCACCGACGGCATCGGCGAAGTCGCCATCGCCCCCTATTACACCACCCGCGACGGCTGGCAGAGCCTGATCAACGTCACCAACACCCAGGACAGGCCGGTGGTGGTCAAGATCCGCTTCCACGAGGGGCGCAACAGCCGCGACGTGTTCGACATCAACGTCGCCCTGTCGGGCTTTGACGTCTTCACCGGGGTGATCAAGCAGGGTGAAAGCGGGCCGGTGTTCGAGGTCACCGACCTGAAGGACGACGGCAGCCTGGACACCTGCGTCATCCCCCACCAGAAGACCTTCAACCTGAGCCCGGGCGGCCAGCTCGCCTTCAGCGGCACCGACGACCGCGGCAACTCCAACGCCGACGGCGGGCCGGTGGACACCGACCGGCTGAGCGAGGGGTACGTGGAGTTCATCGTGTTGGGGAACACGCAAGCAAGCAGCGGTATCGGATCGGACATTGAGAACCACATCTGTACCGGCACTGGAGGTACAAGTCCCGGCGGCAGCGTCCAGAATGCTTTCGCCACGACCGACAGTGACAGCGACGGTGATCCTAACATTCTTGAAACTGCCCAGCAGTTCGGCGAGCCGATCAACGCCCTCAAGTACAACTACCGCCTGCTGAACCCGGACCGCGGGGTGGAGGTGGCCGGCCACGCCGTCACCTGGGCCAACTTCTACAATCCGGCAGGCGGTCCTGACGATCAAACAGTGGCTGACGCCGGCTGCACCATCACCCGCGGCGAAGAGCGCGATGCCGCCTCCCCCACCCCGGGGTCCGGCACCGACTGGGATCCCAACGACGGTCTTGGCCTAAGCTGCCCCAACCTGATCACCGCCCAGGTGCCGTTCGACTTTTTGGAGCCGACCCTAAACGATGCCTACCCGGCAGTTGCCAACTGGTGGGATGATAGCGCCAATGTGGCGACTACTGTGACGCCAGGCACGACTGATGCCTACCGGGTGGTGTTCTCGGACGAGAACGATGGTGACGCCCTTCTATCCTCCCATCCCCGCGGCGTGGATGCGCTCAGCCTGACCATCCAGCGCGCTGCGGTGATCAACGAGTGGAGCAGCAATTCCAACCTGGGCGTGGCCACCAACTGGGTCGTCACCTTCCCCACCAAGGGCTTCTATGTGGACCAGGGGGACGGGCGCCAGTTCGCCGTGATCGACGGCGACCGCGACGAGACGGTCTACTGTGACATCGGTAACGACGGGAATTGTGATGATGGTGATAGCGGTGGCGTCGGAGGTGACGGAATTGCCGACAGCCAGGTGCAGGTGCCTTATCCGCCCTTCGCCAAGGCGTTTGCCCAGACCATCGTCAACGCCCCCAGCTCGGCCAAGTCGTGCAGCAAGGTGCAGTTCGACCGCTTCGACCGCCAGGAAAATTCCATCAGCATCACCGGCGACGTGATTCCCTCGCCGGCGCCGGTGCTGCCCACCGCCGAGCTGTGCTTCGAGACCAACGTGCTCACCTTCAACGGCCAGAGCGTGCTGGGCTCGCAGTATGCAACCGACGTCGACACCACCCCGCTGCTACCCTCCCAGGCCGGCTGGTTGTGGCTGGACCTGACTACTGATGACGCTGCCAACGCGGCGGCAACGGTGCAGCTCATCGACAACAATGGCGCCACACTGACTGTCGACGGCGGTCTGGAGGGCTACTCGGGGCTGCCGGTGATCGGCTTCCTGGTCAAGCAGCGCACCTTCGGCGATGTGACCAAAAACTTCGGCAGCGCCATCGACCACGCCTATCAGCGTGTAAAAAATGAACTCGTTATAAACACCATGATCTGACCGCAAGCGCGGTTGGGGGATACAGCCGGTGCCGGCGGGTCAGGCTCGCCGGCACCGCTTGTTTTGAACACCGAGGTTTCAGAAAGGACCGCTTGCCATGGAAAGACCGTTTGTCTGGATGCTGATCCTGCTGGCCTGGCTGCCGGCTGCTGGCGCGGCGGAGAAGGTCGTCAGCCGCTCGCCGAAGTTGCAACTGACCCAGGCGGACTGGCTAGAGGTCGTGCGGATCTTAAGCCCGCAGGCGCGCCGTCATTTGCTCGCCAAGCGCGCCAACCTGCTCGATTTCGTGCTCGACGTCCACTCCGACGAGGCGCTGGCGCGCCGCGCCGAGGCCGAGGGGATCGCCCAAGACCCGCTGGTCAGGGCGCGCCTTGCCAAAGCGCGCCGCGACATCCTGGCCGCCGCCTACATGGACCGGGTGGTGGCCGGGATCGACTATCCTGATTTTGAGCGCTTAAGCTACCAGCGCTACGAGGCGGACAAGGCCAAGTTTAAGCTCCCGCAAAAGCGCAAGGTGGCCCACATTCTGATCCGCAAGCCCCGTCCGGACTGCCCGTGCGATACCCGCGACCCGAACAAAATCGCCGCCGAGCTTCAGGACAAGCTCAAGCAGGGGGCGGAGTTTGCCGACCTGGCGCGCGAGTATTCCGACGACAAGGCCACCGCCGCCAAGGGCGGGGTGCTAGAGCTGTGGATTGAGCCGGAGGACGACCGCCTGGTGCCTCAGTTCAGCCGGGCGGTGTTCGCCCTGGCCAAGCCGGGGGAGGTCAGCGCCCCGGTCGAGACCCGCTTCGGCCTGCACCTGATCCAGCTGCTCGAGGTCCAGCCAGCCCGTCAGCTCGGCTATGACGAGGTCAGGGACAAGATCCTCCACCAGCTTCGCGCCGAGTATCGCGACTCGCGGCTGCAGGAACTGCGCTCTGACACCTATCCCGACCCGGACACCATCGACTTTGCCGCCCTAGAGGCCCTGCTCGGCCAGGGCGATGCGGAACAGGAGGCGGCGCCATGAGTCTGTGGAACGGCCTGGTGATGCTGCTGGCTGCAGCGCTGGCTTCGGCCTGCGCCACCCCGCTGTCTGAGGCTGAAGACAAGGCGAATCTCGAGCAGCGGGTGCTGGCGCGCTGGGAGGCGGTGATCGCCGGCGATTACGACCGGGCCTACGCCTTCGCCAGTCCCTCCTACCGGCGGGTTTACTCGAAGCAGCATTTCTTCAACCAGTACGCCCGCCAGCTCAAGCAGGAGGGGGTGAAGATCGTCAAGATCGAGTTCCAGAATCCCCAGCGCACCGCCGCCCGGGTGGCACTGGAACTTACCTACAGCACCCTGGGCTTCGGGCCGCAGCCGGTGTTCCGCAACACCGCCTATCTGAAGGAGACCTGGGTCAAGGAGGACGGCCAGTGGTGGCGGGTGGAGACGCGCTGAGCGGCCACGCCCATGCTCGATTTTCTCGGAATCGGTGCGCAGAAGGCCGGGACCACCTGGCTCTACGCCCAGCTTGCAAGCCACCCTAGGATCCGGTTTCCGCACGGCAAGGAGGTGCACTATTGGGACTGGGTGCAGGCCGGCAGGCGCCCCGCCGAGATCGAGTGGTATTGTGAACTATTCGCCGGCGACGATGGCCGGGTCAAGGGAGAGATCACCCCGGCCTACGCCCTGCTCGAGGAACCGTACATCCGCCAGATTCACGCCCTCAACCCGGCTTTGCGCCTGCTGTTCATTCTGCGCAACCCCATCGAGCGCGCCTGGTCGGCGGCCCTCATGGAGCTTGCCCGGGCGGGGCTGCGGCGGGAGGAGGTCGGCGACCGGTGGTTCATCGAGGTGTTCCGCTCCCCGCAATCGCTGGCGCGCGGCGATTACGAGGCGACCCTGCGCCGCTGGGGACGGGTGTTTCAGGAATCCCAGCTGTTGCTGTTAGATTACGCGGATTTGCTGCGGAATCCGCGCCGGCTGCTGGCCGAGGCCGCAAACCATCTGGGGGTCGACGGCGGGTTTTTCGACCGCCTGCCGGAGGCAGATCTCAGGCGCAAGGTCCGGCCGGATATCGGCTTTCAGGCGAGCCAACCGCCCCTGACCGAACCTTTGGCCGACGAACTGCGCCGCTTGTACGCGGACAAAATCGCCTCTTTGGGGCGGTATTTGGGGCGGGATCTTTCCGCCTGGCTGGAGGCGCCGGAAGGGCCGCCGGACGATAGCGCGGCGGGCGCAGAGGTTGTGCGGGTAAGGGTGGGGCTGCCCCGGCAGGGGCGGGATGCTTGCATGGCCGGCACGGCGGAGGGTGGATGACGGCCAGAGTGATCGCCATTGTGGGGATGCACCGAAGCGGTACGTCCTGCCTGACGGGGCTGCTCGAGAACGCCGGGCTCAACCTGGGTGCGGTGTCTAGGTGGAACCCGCACAACCGCAAGGGGAACAATGAAAACCAAGCGATCGTGGCGCTTCACGACGCCGTGCTGGCGGCTAACGGGGGAAGCTGGGACGCGCCGCCTGAGCGCTGCCGCTGGAATCCGGCCCAGCTGGAGGAACTTGAGGCGTTGACCTCTGCCCGCGCCCACCTGGGGGTCTGGGGGTTCAAGGATCCAAGAACGCTGCTCGTCCTCGAGGGGTGGCTGGAGGTGGTGCCCGGGCTGGAATTCGTCGGCAGCTTCCGGCATCCTATCGCCGTCGCCCGCTCCCTGGTGGCCAGGGGAGGAGGGGATGTGAGCCGGTATTTGGAGTTGTGGTGGCGATATAACCTTCGCCTGCTCCAGTTTCAGGAGAAATTCGGCTTCGATCTGGTGTGCTTCGACGACCCGTCTGAGATCTACCGCAGCCGAGTAGCCGCCGCCGCGAAAAGGCTGGGATTGAACCCGGTGCAAGACGCGTTGACGTTTTTCGATCCCAAGCTTCGCGTCCAACAGGGAGAGGAGGGAATCGAATTGCCTGCGCATGTGAAAGCACTGTATCAAACCTTGGTGGCAACAGCTTTGCAATGAGACTAGGCTTGCGCAGACAGGTGGCGCTTTCTTTCATCGTCGTTGCCTATCAGATGGAAAGGGAGCTTCCCAGAACCCTTCACTCCCTGAGCAAGGCCTATCAATTGGACGGCGACCGGATCGATTACGAGGTCATCGTGGTGGACAACGGCTCCAAGCCTCCCTTCGGCAGGGAGGGGGTGGAAAGGCACGGCGGGTATTTCCGCTATTTTTATCTGGAGGACGCCCCGCCCTCGCCGGCGTTTGCCCTAAATTACGGCGTCAAGCGATCGCGCGGCGCCATCGTCTGCCTGATGATCGACGGGGCGAGGATCGCATCGCCCGGTCTTGTCCGTCTGGCCCGAGCAGCCTTTCGGGCCTTCGCTGACCCCAGCGTAGCGGTGATGGGCTGGCATCTGGGGCCGAAGTTGCAAAACTTTTCGGTTGCCGAAGGCTACGATCAGGCCGCCGAGGACAGGCTGCTGGAATCGATCGGGTTTCCCCAAGACGGCTACCGCCTGTTCGAGATCGCCGTTCCCGCAGGTTCCTGTCTAGGTGGATGGTTCGCCCCCATGGCCGAAAGCAATGCGCTCTTTCTGCGCCGGCGGACTTATCTAAAGCTCGGCGGCTATGACGAGCGCTTCGATGCGCCCGGGGGTGGGCTGGTCAATCTGGATTTCTATCGCCGCGCGGTGCTGCGCGAGAATGCAGAGCTGGTGGTGTTGCTCGGGGAAGGGACATTTCATCAGCTCCACGGCGGGGTGGCGACCAACAGCGGGCAGGCCCAGTGGCAGCGCAGCATCGAACTGTGGCAAGCGCAATACCAAGCGATCCGGGGAGAGGATTTCGTCCCGCCGAAAAAGCGGCCGGTTTACCTGGGCAGTGTCCCCAGGCCGGCGCTGCCGTCGCTGGAGTTCTCTGCCCGCCACGCGCTGGCTGACCCGAATGCGTGGTAAAGCGCCATGCCCCAAACCTCGCCTGACAATCCCAAGGTCTGCGCGATCGTGCTGAATTGGAACCGCCCCGACGATACCATAGAATGCTTAAATTCCCTGCTTCCCATGATTGTACGGCGCCAACTTGCGCTGGTGGTGTGCGACAATCGCTCTTGCGACGATTCGGTTGAGCGAATCTGCAATTGGGGTGAGCGCCATTTCAACCTCAGCGATGGGCGGGGCACGGACTGGGATTTTCTGTTGGTGCAGACCGGCGCCAACCTGGGGTTTGCCGGGGGCAACAACGTCGGCATTCACTATGCGCTAAAGCGCCCAGGGTGTCGGTTCATTTGGATTCTGAACAACGACACCGTGGTGCGCGAAGGCTCGTTGGAGGCACTGCTCGAGTGCGCGCAGCGAAACGAACAAATCGGGATATTCGGAAGCACGCTGGTCGATTACTACGCTCCGGGGATGGTGCAGCTTGCCGGCGGATGCCGCTATCGTCCGCTGACCACTATCGTAAGGCCGGTTTATGCCGGCTGCAGCCTGGATGAGGTGCTCGCGGCGGATGCGGAGGTCGAATTGGATTACGTCAGCGGCGCGGCGATGTTTTGCCGGGCCGAGGTGTTCCGCCAGGCCGGTTTGTTCGACGAGCGGTTTTTCCTGTATTACGAGGAACTGGACCTGGCGCATAGGGCGCGGGCCGCAGGATGCGGCCTTGGCTGGTGCAAAGGCAGCATCGTCTGTCACAAAGGAGCGGTCAGCACCGGCGGGAGGTCTTCGGTCAACCGCAGGGAATCTTGGCAGAGCAATTATCATGAAAACTTAAGCACGCTGCTATATACCAGAAAACACCATCCCTGGCTCTTGCCGATAGCGGCTAGCTTGCGTTTTGCGGGTAAAATGCTGACCTATTTGGTGCACGGCCGATTGTATCTAATCTCGGCTTTGCTGGCGGCGTATCGAGACGCAGGAACCGCTAGACCACCGCGTGTTAGCCTTTTGTCAAAGGTGGTAGCACGTGGTCTGCAAACGATCTGAATCACGGCTTGGCAGGTTGACGAGTAGCGGGTGTTTATTCTCCTGCAAACTGGAACGGAAAGCGCCGAGCTGATTTGTCGTAGAGCAACAAAGCTATTAATCAGTTAGCCAATGTTTGGAATCACTGCCCTCCGGCCGCGCTATCTGGAGCTGATCCTGTTCAAGGCTTACACCGGGCTTAGGTCCGAAGCGGCGCGCACATATCTCAGCTTCCTGTGGTGGGTCCTCGACCCCATCCTGTCCATGTCGATCTATTACGTGGTCTTCGGGCTGCTCTTCCAGCGCGGGACCGAGGATTTTGTCGCCTTCCTGTTGGTGGGGCTGGTCGTCTGGCAGTGGTTCGCCAACTCGATCCGGCACGGCATGGGTTCTATCCTTGGCAACGGCAGGCTAATGACCCAGGTGGACCTGCCCAAGGAGATCTTTCCGACGATCGAAATCGTTATGGATTTGGTCAAATTCGGATTCGTGTTCGCGCTGCTGGTCATTTTTCTATGGATCTATGGATTCAATATCGGTCCGGCTTATCTGGCGCTGCCTTTGGTCATGGCAGTGGAACTTTTGCTGCTGACCGCATTTACCTATCTGGCGGCGGCGATCATCCCGTTTGCGCCGGACTTGCGATTCCTGATCGATGCGCTATTGAATCTGGCGTTTTTCCTTTCCGGGGTGTTTTTTTCAGGGGAGTCGATTCCTGAGCAATACCGGGCATATTTTTACCTCAATCCCGTGGCCGGCCTGATCGAGGCCTATCGCGCTATCCTCATGCATGGTGTGTGGCCGGATTGGGCGATGCTGGGCAAGATCGGGCTGCTGGCGCTTTTGGGTTTCTATGCTGCCCAGGGTCTGATTCGGCACTTCGGTCACCTCTATCCGAGAATCATCGAGGCATGAGGTCATTGCGTATGGCCGGCGGTGTGGTGCTCTCGCTCGCAAACGTCGGGGTCAGTTACTACCGTAGGACCGGGTTTTTGAAACGAGGCCGCTTCGAAGCCCTGCGCGATGTCTCCTTTGATCTGTACGAGGGAGAATCGCTCGGCGTGATCGGCGGCAACGGCGCAGGCAAGAGTACCTTGCTTAGGGTGCTCAGCGGCATCATCCGGCCGGACAAGGGGAAACTCGTCAATTACGGCCGTTCGGTCGCTTTGTTGTCACTTCAGTTGGGATTCGACCCCAATCTCAGCGGGCGCGACAACCTGATCATGAACGGTCTTCTGCTTGGGTTCAGGCGGCGTCAGATCGACCAAAAATTGGACGAGATCGTTGCCTTCTCAGAGTTGGGGGCGTTCATCGACTATCCATTGCATACCTACTCCGCCGGCATGCGGGCCAGGCTCGGATTTTCGGTAGCCTTCCATTTGGAGCCGGACATTCTGCTCGTCGACGAGATCCTGGGGGTCGGGGATGCCGGCTTCCAGCGCAAGTCGCGTGCTGAGATGGAACGAAAGATCGCTTCGGACAAAACCATCGTCCTCGTTTCTCATAACATGGGTGAAATTCGAAGGCTGTGCAACCGGGCGGTTTGGATCGAGCGGGGGGAGACCAGAATGGAGGGCGAGGTGAGCGAGGTGGTGGAGGCATACGAGGTTTTCGTTCGGGCGAAGAACAATAGATAACGTCAATATCTGGATTTGGAAAATCGATGGTTTTGGGTCTGTTTATCAGCAGGATATAAAAATGAAACCTCCCCGTTTATGCTACATCCATATACCAAAAACCGCCGGTACCGCGGTAACCGATGCCTTGCGGGCAATATACCCGGCAGAGAAGATATTCGGTGCGACTTTCATGTATGAATATGTTTCAGTCGACCCGGCGGTGTTTGAAAATTATCTTTTGTACAAGGGTCATGTTCATTACAGTTTTGCAGTAAAGAATTTTCCTAAAGACACCAAATATATAACCGTACTCCGAGACCCGGTTGAACGCATCATCTCGCTTTACTTTTATGTTCGCAACTATCCAGAGGATATTTTAATCGATCCAAATGTTCCAGATCATCAGAAGGAGGGAGTTAGACTGGCCAAAGAAAAAGGCATTGTGGAATACCTGAGCTCCTCTCTGCCAGATGTCATCCACTCCACTCGCAATCATCAATTAATGGTTTTAGTGGGTAAACAGGCTTTCGCCAGAGTATATACCGATCCGGAATATGTCATCGACAAGGCTTGGTCGAACATATCAAGATTTTTCTGCTACGGCATCCAAGAGTTGCTGCCACAGTTTATTGAAGCATTGGCAGAAAAACTGGGTGGTGTAGATCTTCCGTTAAAAGAGGTCAATCCAACTCCGCAAAAATCCCGGCACATGGAGATGATTAGTGAAAAGGAATTGCAGTGGGCCAAAGAACTGATAAAGGAACATAATCTGGCCGAAATAATGTTGTATGAGCGTGTGAAGCAGTCGATCATCAGCAGGCTGAACAACACTGGTGTCTTATGACTGATCTAATAAGCCGCACGGTTATTTTCATCCTTGGCATGCACCGCTCTGGCACCAGTCTTCTGGCTAAAGCGGTGGAGGCGGCGGGGGCAGATCTGGGTGGTGAGTTGATGCCGCCTGGACCGGACAACCCCAAAGGTTTTTGGGAAGACCAAAATGTATTCGAAATCAATACGAGTTTATTAGAGGCATTGAACCTGCGCTGGGATATTCCTACCGTTGTACCTCTCGTAGATTTTTCAGCGATTGAGCTTGCCCCACTACGAGCCCGGGCAGCAGCGTTGCTAAAGGAAAAAGCCTCAAAAGCCAGAATATTTGCGATAAAAGATCCTAGGTTATGTCTGGTATTGCCGTTTTGGCTTGAACTGACTAAGAGGCAGTCGATCCTGAGCCGTTATGTTGTTGCCGTCCGAAACCCGCTGGATGTCGCCAACTCCCTACAGGTACGGAATGGATTTGACTTACAGAAAGGCTACATGCTATGGCTCAATCATAATTATCTGATTCTACGTCATCTACTGCATTCCCCGGAGCCATTATTCGTCGGGTATCAGCAGTTGTTGGAAGAACCGCACAGGCAATTGAACCGTCTAGTGCAATTCGTTGGGGATAGTGAGACTGAACGGGAGATTGACCAAACCGATCGATTCATAAAGGAGTTCGTCGACAAACAATTGTGTCATTCCCTTTCGACGATGGAAGACGTTCGTCGAGCTGCTCAAAATTTACCCGGAATGTTGGAGCTGTACCAGTGTCTGGATGAGTTTGTGGTTGCCGGTTGGTCGAATGAACGGGCAAGGATGGTTCTAGATAAAATCGATCCGCTCGTATTGGAAGCAGGGAATTATCAACGCCAATTGGGTTATTTCAAAATAGAACTGGCAGAAAAGTTAAACCATAAGACTCAGGAGTTAGAAACCGAGAAGCAGGCTGAGCTGAAATGGTTTCAGCGCCAGTTGGAGCGCAAGGACCATGAACTGGACCGCATGGCGCAGGAGGTCACCAATTTGGTATTGAAATTGGAGCGCATGGCGCAGGAGACTACCGATCTGGTATTGAAAAATGAGAAGGAAAAAAATGCTATTCGTGAAGAAAATAAGCGTGAACTGGACCGACTGATTGTGCTCCAAAAACAAACAGATGAGCATCTTCGGGGGGCCATTCAGCAGATAGCGGATATCAAGCGTTCTCTTAGTTACCGTCTGGGTAGAGGAATTACTTGGCCTGCAAGGGTCATTTACGATGCTGTATTCGATCCTTTTGCAAAATATCCGGATAACTTACGTTTGATATCCAGATTAATCTTGCTGATTTTTCATCATCCAATCAAAACTTTTCGCTTACTCAATCTAGAACGGCTCCAAAATGCTTATATTACTTTTGTCAAAAAACCGGATACCGCCAGAGGTGTCATCGATTATTACAGTCGCCTCCTGAGTGGGTTTCCGCTGCCAGCTCATTATGGTACGAAATTGCATACCAGCGACACCCAAACAGAGTTCCAACATCAAGACTGGGTAGGCGATCGCGGGGTAAGCATAATTATCGTCAATCATAACGGGCGCCATCATCTGCCTGGTTTGTTCGCATCACTTCAGTCGCAAAGTTATCAGGACTTCGAGCTGATTTTCGTCGATAACGGATCTTCGGATGGTTCGGTTGATTATGTGAGGGATGCTTACCCCCAGGCGAAAATCATAGCGCTGGCACAGAATGTCGGTTTCGCGGAAGGCAATAATATCGGAGCTGAAATAGCAAGTAGCCGATATTTATGTCTAGTCAACAACGACATGCAGGCAGACCCGAATTGGCTGAAACAGCTGGTAACCTGCATGGAAGGAGACCCGAAGATCGGTGCAGTCGGTCCGAAGATATTATTTTGGAAAAAATTCGTTCAACTGGAAATTAAAGTTAAAGATAATGTCGATGTTTGGTTGGATTTGACTGCCTTTGAGGAGTCGTTGCCGGTTTATAAAAAATGGTTTTCTCCCCAAGCATTGGAGCAAAAATATCTGTTCGAGGGCAGAAGGTGCCTGCGGTTCAGTTGGAAATCTAAGCTGCTTTTCCCAATATGCGAAGGCCAAGCGTGCGTCAGATTGCGGTTAAGATGCGATCCAGGAAAACAAACTGAGGTTATGGTTTTATCCTCTGTCAAGCCTGAGCCTTCTATTTACATGATCCCAGGAGAACATTGGGCCGAATTCAGTTTTGATTTTCATGATCAGCTGGAAAGCCCCGAGCTTTGTTACCTGATCAACAATGCTGCTTCAGAAGTCAATGATTTTGGAGAAGTTAGAGATCGGGGGTTTGGCGAGCCTGATAAAGGTCAATTCGACGGTCGAGAGGAGGTGACCGCACTTTGCGGCGGCTCGATGTTGATACGGCGTGAGGCGTTACAGGGAAAGCCTGTATTTTCCAAGTATTTCTTTGCCTATTACGAAGATACCGAACTTTCACTGCGGATCAGGAAGGCTGGGTACAATTTGGTATATTGTCCAACCAGCGTGATTTATCATAAACATGCATCGAGTAGTAAAGAAGACTCCGCTTTTTTTAGATATTATGTGAACAGAAACAGGATATTATTTCTCGCCTCTCACTATCCAAAGCAAATTTGGCAGCGCAAGCTTCATGATGTCGAAGCTGAGCTCAATCACCTGCTGACACATTACCAAAATCAACCATCTTCTCCCGAAGAACTGGAATTTGCAAGGCAAATTCCACAAATTTTTGATGACTGGCGAACACTTATTCCAGTTATTGAATCTGGCCGTTTTCTGGAACGAGCAAAAGTATTTCCCAAGATTGCGATCTACAATAATTTCTGGCACACCCTCGGCGGCGGAGAACATCACGCTGGTGTTATTGCGCAAGTATTGCAAAAGTTTGGTCTTGTTGATTTGATATCTGAAAATGATTTCAATATTTCAGAGCTTGAGAATAATTTCGGTTTGAGTCTTAAATTTTGTCGCAAGCGCATCGTGCATCCAGAGTATCTTCATTTTGCAGATGCGACTTCACAATATGACATTTTCATAAACTCCACATTTGGATCCTATTTAAAGTGCGCCGCGCGTTTATCTTATTATATAGTAAGCTTTCCTTATCAACTCGACGACAGGCCTGATGAGGCAAACAACTTCTTAGCTAGTTACAGCAAATACTTAGCAAACTCTAATTACACAGCAACCTGGATTAAGAGGTGGTGGGGAGTGGATGCGGAGGTATTATACCCCTCTATACCCGATCCAATTCATATTTCAGAAAACAAGCAAAAGCTAATTTTAAGTGTTGGTCGGTTTTTCAAATTCGGCCACAACAAAAAGCAGTTGGAAATGGTAAGGGCATTTAAAAAGCTGCTTGACAAACAGGCATTAGATAGCGAATGGCGGCTCGTGCTTGCCGGTCATGTACATTATGATCAAATAGAATACCTGACCATGGTTAAAACAGAGGCAATCGGTTATCCTGTAGAATTTTATATCGATATATCCTTGCACGATCTGAGGCATCTATATGCCAAGTCTGCCATTTACTGGCATGCTACTGGGCTAAATGAAGATATGATCAAACATCCGGAGCTGTGCGAGCATTTTGGTATTTCTACTGTGGAGGCTATGTCGTATGGATGTGTTCCAGTGGTCATTAATGCTGGCGGCCAGAGGGAAATCGTCGAACATGGCATTAATGGATTTGTTTTTAAAAGCGAACGTGAATTGATAGCATACACTCGGTATTGCGCAAATCTATTTTTAAAAAACAGGGAAAAATATGAAGATTTATCTAATTCGGCTATAAAGCGTTCTTATCGGTTTGGCCGTAAAGCATTAGAACAAAACTTTCTTAAACTATTAGAGAGTGATGGCTATGAGCTTGCGGATAATCTCGTATTGTATTGAGAAGC